>Ga0207641_10000194_pt1 | contig 82153 bp, 61 predicted proteins | sample KBSSwiS62_FD_184306 | JGI IMG/M metagenome (GOLD analysis project Ga0207641, IMG submission 184306) | Switchgrass rhizosphere microbial communities from Kellogg Biological Station, Michigan, USA - KBS Switchgrass S6-2 (SPAdes) (version 2) | ecosystem: Host-associated > Plants > Roots >...
CCCCACTTGCATTTCTCGGTGCTATATACCAGTTATACAGAGTAGATGCTGTTAAACCGGTTGCACTATAACTGGTAGTAGCAACATTGGCTGTAGGCGATGCAGGTGGCGTTGCACCTGTCCAGATATATACATCATACGATGTTGCAGTAGCCGCTGCCGGCCAGCTAAGTGCTGCCGTTGTTTGTGTGGCAATCGTGGTTCCATTGGCAGGTGCTGTATTGGTAACGCAGGCAGGTACCGGTATAGCGGCTGTGGTAAAGGTTGTTTTATTGTTCACATCACAACCTGTGGCAGCGCCGGTTGCATTTTTTGGAATTACATACCAATTATACAAAGTGCCGGCAATAAGGCCAGTGGCTGCATAGGTAGTGGTTGTTACATTAGTTATGGGCGATGTGGGTGCTGTAGCGCCTGTCCAGATATATACATCATAGGATGTGGCATTGGACACTGAACCCCAGCTAAGTGTAGCCGTGGTCTGGGTGCCTATTGTTGCGCCATCAGCAGGTGCACTATTTACTGCGCAACCGGGCACGGGAATCACTACTGCCGCCGTGGTAAATGCAGTTGTATTGGTGGAACCGCAGGTTGTATTGGGACCAGTGGCATTTCTTGGCGCTATATACCAATTATATAAGGTAGAAGGGGTTAAACCCGTTACATTATAGCTGGTAGTAGTAACATTGGCAGTGGGAGAGGCTGGTGGTGTAGCGCCCGTCCATAGGTATACATCATATGAGGTAGCGGTAGCAGCAGACGGCCAGGTAAGTGTTGCAGTGGTTTGGGTAGCAAGCGTTGTTCCGTTTGCAGGCGATGTATTAATAACACAGGAGGGTACCGGTAATACCGCGGCTGTTGTAAAGGTTGTAGTGTTGGTGGCAGCACAGGTGGTAGCAGCACCACTTGCATTCCTTGGTGCTATATACCAGCTGTAAGTGGTAGAGGCAGTTAATCCTGTTGCACTGTAACTGGTACCAGAAACATTGGCTGTAGGCGAAGAAGGAGCTGTGGCGCCTGTCCATAAGTATACATCATAAGAAGTTGCACCTGCCGCAATGGGCCAGGTAAGTGTTGCAGTCGTTTGCGTTGCAATTGTACTTGCATTGCCGGGCGATGTATTGGTAACACAGGCAGGCACAGCTACAGCCGTTGTAAATGTTGTGGTGTTGGCGGCTGCACAGGTAGTGGCGGCGCCGGTTGCATTTCTCGGCGCAATATACCAACTGTATTGGGTAGCCGCAGTAAGACCAGTTGCGCTGTAGCTTGTTGCAGCAACATTCGCTGTAGGCGATGCAGGTGGCGTTGCACCTGTCCAGAGATAAACATCGTAAGAAGTAGCGCCGGCCGCTGTTGGCCAGGTAAGTGTTGCCGTGGTCTGTGTAGCAATGGTGGTTCCATTGGCTGGCGATGTATTGTTAACGCACGGAGGAAGAGCTACAGCCGTTGTAAATGTTGTGGCATTTGATGCACAGGTGGTGGCAGCACCGGTTGCATTTCTCGGTGCTATATACCAGTTATACAGAGTAGATGCTGTTAAACCGGTTGCACTATAACTGGTAGTTGCAACATTGGCTGTGGGCGATGAAGGCGCAGTAGCACCCGTCCACAGGTATACATCATATGAAGTGGCACCAGAAGCTGAAGGCCAGGTAAGGGTGGCAGTAGTGGGCGTTCCAATAGTGCTTCCGCTCGCCGGCGATGTATTGACAACGCATGCCGGCAATGCAGCACCAATGCTAAAGGTTGTTTTATTGTTGGTAGAACAACCAGTGGCCGAGCCAATATTGTTTTTGGGCACCACATACCAGTTATAGGTTTGTCCCTGTACAAGACCGCTAACAGTATAACTTGCTGTGGTAAGATTAGAGGCAGTGGGGGAACCCGGCGGTGTAGCACCTGTCCAGAAATATACATCATAGGCTCCGGCATTGGCTACCGGTGTCCAGGTTAATGTCGTGGAAGTTGTGGCAGGCAATACAGCAGCATTCGCTGGTGTAAGGTTGGTGGTACAAAGCGGAGCTGTAGTGGGCACACCTGTTCCTGTTGGATACAACTGCGTTTTGGGCACCATTGTTTTTACCGTAGACGGGCTGGACCAACGCAAAGAAAATATACCTGTTATATAGCTGTTGATGCTGTTGTATACGTTTTGGTAATTATAATTATTATAATACTCAATTTTTATATCGTATTGCTGGCCCGCTACCATTGAAATGGTTGCTGAATTCTCGGTTCCACCATGGGTTGTCCAGTTATCCACCACCAGTTGTCCGTTGATCCACATTCTTACGCCGTCATCAGAAAAAGTATAAATAGTATAGGGCTCTGTAAATTTTGCCTGTATTTTTCCTGTCCACCTTACCGAATAACTGGTGTTGTTTGAAATGCCGGAAGCTGGCGATGCACCGTTGTTAATATAAAAATTAAGGCATGGATCAAGCTTGGATACTACCGGATTTGTCAGGTTATTGCTGCTAAAATAGGTCGCTGCCAGCCCTGTTCCTGTTCCTGTTACCGGCGGACATACGGGAACAATTTTGGCTGGCGCCAGTGACCAGGCCGACCAGGCGGATGTACTGGTACGCATAAAACTACACCTGTATGTACCAAATGCAGTAGCGGTATAGTCGCTGGAATTTGCGCCGGGAATAATAACCCCATCCTTATCCCAACGATAGGCATAATAACCCGGTGTTATGCCCATAGTAGAAGAAATATTGGTAGAACCCGGGCAATAAAACCGGTTATTGTTATACACCAGGGGATTGGCTTTATGCGCCTGGCTCCACGCCGAGTCAAAACTTGGCTCTTCTGCCCATTGCATGTCCCACATTACATGGGTCTGCAGCGGCAAATAGGAACGCAATAAAATACCGCCGGCAGCAGTATAACCGTTTTCAAAGACCTGGGCACTGGCTGAATCTGGATTAGTATCCTTTCCTCCATTGCCGTACCATAATGGTATGTGGATAGCCGGGCCCATTATATTTGCATAGCTGGAGATACTTATCCCCGAACTTGATATAATAGAAGAAACCCTTTGCGGATAAGCCAGGGCATAGTCTATACACGCCTGTCCGCCGACTGAAAGCCCCATAGAAATCACGCGGTCGGGATCGCCCTTACAATTATTGATGATTTCATCAATAACCACGTTCATAGCTGCAAACTGGCTGTTATCCCAACCTATTACTGGCGCTTGTGGGAAAAGGATAAAGGCATCCTGGTCGGTGGTCGTTTTGGTTTCAAATGCCTGTGCTCCCTGGTAGAGCTGGTATTCATTGTCCCATACACCGTTTCCATATGCATGGTAAGTATATATTCCATTGTTAACCGTATAATAACCTTCCACTTCGCCTCCACCATGCCAGAAAACCATGATGGGAAATTTCTTTCCATCGTTGGCACCCGGAACATATCCATTGGGATAACGCATACGGAACGGCAGGTTATTAACCATGTAACACTTGTAGTTACCAGTATTCCATGTAATACCGGGCGTATTGGTTGGGTAACCGGCAACTTTGGGTGTTCTTACCCATTTTACAATCTGGTTATTGTATGGTATGATGGGATTGGCTGCAGAGCCAGCTGGCTGATTCTTATCATAGTTGATAATAGGATCAGCAGGGTTAAGAACAGCGGATTGAGAATAACTAACAATTCCAAAACAAAATAAAAGAATAAGGCTTAGTAAAACATGTTTCATTGGTATACCCATTTACGTGTGCATTTACCCGGACAATTTGTAATCATCCGGGTACAGATATTTAATAGAAAGTTTTTGATTGGCAGCCGTCGCTTAGGGGTGTTTGTTTATGGGATATTGCACGCGCTGGTGGGATATTCTACGGGATATTGAACCGAATAGGGTAGTTTAAATGGGATATTGCACGCAAGAGGGGGTATAAGAGTTTACGTGTACGCGCAAAACTATGCTAAATAAATGTAAAACCAATACCACTTTGTGGTTATTTTTACCCATTTATTAACCAGAAATCCACGATAATCAGGAAAGCCAGGGATGCGTAGTTTAAGGGAGGGACTGCTGTTTTTCCTGGAAGCGTCTAAAAAAAAATTTCATCTTTCACCTGGATGAAACTTTGCCAAAGCGGTGTAGCCTGTTTTAGCTTTGGCAAAGTCTGGCCGTCATCATATGTCGTAATTTATTGGTGCTGAACAGAGTCCTGGTTTTTTTTCTTTTTCCCAAACGGACTAAGGTTTTGCAGCAGTCCTTTGGCAGACTCTCCTATATTTTTCTTAGTGTCCGTTCCATTGGTTTTTGACGTATCGCCCTTGCTGAACAATTGTTTCTTCAATTCATCGCCGGCGGTTTGAATAGCCTGTTTTTTCAAAGATGCCACGGTATCCTTTACTGCAGCAACAACGGCTTTTTTGGTACTGTCAACCTTTGCCTTCGCAAAGTCGGTTGCCTGTTGTTTCAAATCATCTGCCAGCGAATTGGCGGATTGTTTAAGATCTGCCTTTAGAACCGGGCTGGTAATACTTCCACCCATGTTTATTTTCAGGTTCACAAAGTCACCCAATTTTACAGGCACACCCTTGCTGTTTACCTGGCTAACCAGACCATTTACAAATGAATTTCCTTTGTCGCCCATCAATGAGCGCGGCACTTTCATATTAATCAGGTAATCCAGCGACTGATCAAAACCATGCATGCCGCCAATCTCCATCTCAATATCGTTCACTTTTACCTTAAAGGGTTTTACCAGCACTTTGCCATTACTGAATTCAATGTAGTTTTTGACATCCTTTAATGAGAAAGATTCAAGTTCTTTTACATTTATCAGTGCTGCCAGTTTTTCAACAGGCGCAAATTTTTTAAGAAACCCTTCGATCAATAACAGGTTTCCATTGCCGGTCAGTGACTGCAGATCCGGCATCATATTATCGCCCAGCTTGCCAGTGAAGCTTAATTGTGAACTTAACTTGCCGGAAATAAACTTCCCTACCGGCATCAGCTTTTGTACCGTATTAAAAGCATTGAATGTTTTTTCTACATCAAAACCTTTTACATCATAATTTAAGCTGATAGCTGGTTTCTTTTTATCTGCTTTGGTAGAATAGGAACCGCTTACGTTCATCGTTCCATCCAGCATGACAGTTTTAATATTATTCAGGCTTACCGTCTCGTCTTTCACTACCAGCGCCCCGGAAACGGCCTGCATATCTATCTTGTCGTAATGTACTTTGTCTGCTGCAGCGTTTACCGTAAAATCAATATTGGCCGGTACCGCAAACGGCGCTGCCGCCGGGGTACCTTTGGTGCTGGTGTCTGTAGCCGTGCCCATCCAGTCATTCAGGTTTACCTGGTCTGCCTTAATATTCATCACCCCGGCTAAAGACTGGTTTTGCAACACATAAGGCAGCAAATTGTCTATAGCACCATTGGCAGTGAAATTTGTTTTCATATACTGGCCCGTCAAATCGCTCAGCGTTACATTTTTCGGCGTAAAGCTTGCCAGCATGGTATTTAATTTGATGCCATCGGGATAATCTTTTGAAGCATATAAAAAATTATTAAGACTGATGGTGCCGGCCGCATTGAATTTTTCATATTGCTTTTTTTGAATGGCGCTCATGTTGCCGCTGGCACGCACATCTGCATTTAATAGCCCTGCCAGCTTTACACCTTGTTCCAGTTTTACCAACTCAGCCACCTTCGACAAATCAAGCTTTCCTTTGGCAGCAGCATCCACGAACATATCACTCACGGGGTTTTTAACCAGCAACCGAAAATCAAAAGGTTCATTGTCCAACTCAATATGCGCACCGGGAATATTTACCACTGTATGGTCGGTAACACCGTCGGGATTATCGACTGTGGCGGAAAAATTGATATTTTTTACGGGCTTGGGCAGGTCGGGATATTGAAAAAAGCCATCTTTTACCGCCAGGTTCAGGTTGTACGCAGGAACTTGTTTACTGCTGTAAGTGCCTTTTACAAAGCCGTTGAACAGGGCTTTGCCGCTGGTTTTAATACTGGCAAAATCTTTCTGGTAAACGGCTGGGATCAGCGACAAGATATTTTTGAAATCCGTAGAAGGTGCATCATATTTGATGTCCATATTGTATACACTGTCATTTACCAGCTGAAAAAAACCTTCTGAACTAAGTTTTAGTTCATTGAGGGATATCTTATCGGTTTTAAAATTGTATTTGTTTGTTTTATTGTCTACCTGTATATCTGCATCTATAGTGGCTTTGGTTCTGGCGAAATAAGGGATGCCGCCATAATTGAAACTAAATGCATCGGCGCTTGTCTTTGTACTCAGGTTAAAAAGGTCTGCAGTAAAATCGCCGCTGCCGGAATGATTAAGGCCGCTTATTTCGCTGCTCATATTGCCGGCTGCATCTTCATATTTTATATATCCGTTACTGATTCTATACGACTGCAGGTTGAGTTTAAAAGGCGTTTGTTCTCCGGAAACAGCTGCGGTGTCTGGTTTTGTAATGCTCCAGTTGGCCTTGCCGTCTTTTGTAACAATAGCGTGTATACGCGGTTCATCAATGTTTATGGAGTAAATTTTGTATTCGCTGCCTTTCAGGATGCTCATAATGTTAACAGCCACATCTATATTCCTGGTGGCAAATAAGGTGTCGCCGGCAAATTCATTGATGCCGGTAATTTGCAAATGATCCAATCCCAGGGCCACTTTTGGAAAATGCCGGAAAAAAGAAATATCTACGGCAGCAAAATCAACTTTTGCGTCCAGCTTATTGTTGATTTCTTTTTTTACAAGGGCAGTTATCTTGTCCTTAAAAATAAAAGGGGCTGCGAAGGCAGCTCCAATTACTACTAATAAGATAATAAGGGTTATTTTGATGATCTTTTTCAACATGGTTCTTTTCTTTGGATAAATGAATGAGATAGTAATAATTGCCGCAATTTATAAAGGTCGCCCGGTTCGTGCAAAGAAGCCGGTTTAATTTTTTTTATATAGTTTTAGACAATTTTTAATGATAAAAAGCACGGATTGCAAATATGACGCCAGAAAGACAGGAGCGGTTGCTCTCCGTACTAAATAAACGGCAAAACAATATTACTGTTGTGCTGGAGAATGTGTTTGATCCGCACAATATCTCGGCGGTAATGCGAACCTGCGATGCGGTAGGTATACAGGACATCTATGTACTTAATACCAGGATAGCACGTCATAAAAAATGGGGACAGAAAAGCTCATCCAGCGCAGCCAAATGGCTCAGCATACACCAGTTTTCTGATGCAAATGAGTGTTTCGCTGAACTGCGAAGACACTATCGCCTCATTTTAACCACCCATCTCAGCAGCGATGCCGTTTCTTTGCATGAAATTGACTTCACCCAATCCATTGCCCTGGTATTTGGCAATGAACATGAGGGCGTAAGTGAAGAAATAAGGGCGCTGGCAGATGGCAATTTTATTATCCCGCAGGTGGGCATTATAAAATCGCTGAACATTTCTGTGGCCTGTGCTGTTACCGTGTACGAAGCCATGCGGCAGAAAACATTGGCCGGCCATTATGCCAAAAAAGGGCTGGATGAAGCGCGTTTCAATGGTTTGCTGAATGAATGGGGGTTTATAAATGACGTGTAAATGTATACAACAATGAAAAAGTATGCGGTTCTGTGTATCTTTTTTATTATGCAATTGCCGGCATACAGCCAGCAAATAAAAAAGATGAGTGTGGACGATTTGCGTGTGTATATAACAAAAAGCAGCAAGCCGCTGGTAGTAAGTTTCTGGGCCACCTGGTGCGCCTCATGCAATGAAGAAATTCCTTATTTTATTTCCACTATTAAGGAAAAATACAGGAACAATGTAGAACTGCTGCTGGTAAGCCTGGATATCAAATCTTATTATCCGGGTAAAATTGAATCATTTGTTACCAAAAGAAAATACGATGCGCCGGTTGTTTGGCTGAATGAGCCCAATGCCGATATTTTTTGCCCAAAAATTGATACCACCTGGAGCGGGGCCATTCCATCTACACTGATGATCAATAATAAACACCAGTACCGCAAATTCTATGAAACGGGCATGTCTCCAGGGCAGTTTGATAAAAATTTGAAAGAGCTGGTAGGGGGTGGCTATTAGATGTTAAGTGTTAGCTATAAGCTTTAAGCCATAAGCGAGGCATGGACAAATCTCATAGTTTTAGGGAATTTTTCTGCATCGACTGCCAACTGCTAATAGCTGAAGGCTAAAGGCTTATAGCTAACTGCTAAGTGCTAACAGCTCTTCTCAGGTCCCCTTGCGTCTTATGGAACATCCCACTGAGCGCGATTCTTTTACACTCACATCGGTACCCTGCGCCATTTCAGTAATAGCCAGTTTCAGGTGGTTGCGTTTCACTTCGGCAATATCTGCCGGACTATCGTCTATGGCACCATGGTATACCAGTTTGCCATTTTTATCGAACAAAAAACATTCCGGTGTGCGGGTGGCGCCAAACGCATCGGCCAGCAAATTATCGCTGTCAAGCACATAATACCAGTTGTACGATTGTTGTTTTGCGTATGCCTGCATATCCGCCAACGACTCTCCGTTGTGCCTGCCGCCTTCATTGGCGTTTAATACAATTACACCAATGCCTTTTTCCTTCGCAAATGCGCAAACAGCTTTGGCGCGGCTTTGATTTTTTATTACATAGGGGCAGGTATTACAACTAAACATAACCAGGAGCCCGTTGGCTGTACGGGCTTCTTTCAGCGAGACCAGATCGCCACCCACATCTTTCATTTTTATGTCCGCCTTTGGTATGTCTGCCCCAATAGGCAGCCCCTGTGGCATTGTTGTAAAAGCCATCAGCATAAAGGTGGCAAAAACAGCAAAAAATGTATTTTTCATTCAGTAGCAATTTATAATAAGACAATTAAAACGGGCAAATAGATGTTTGGAGCGGCCACCGAAAGTATAAGGCCAGAATGCTGTTCACGCAAAGTGTCAGATACCCGTAACTTTCTGATTTTCTGTACCTGGCCGCTCAAGGCTGGCTTCCAATTGCCGTTCTTCCGCAATAATCTGCAAAGAATGGATACTCACATTTAATTCATATCCTACCAGCAGGATAAGCGAATTAATATAAATCAGGCTCATAAGTACAATAACAGTTCCAATGGAACCGTATAAAGCATCGTACCTGCCAAAGTTATTTACAAACAATGAAAAACCCACAGTGCCAATAATGCTCAGGGAAGTAGCTACTATAGAACCGGGAGAGGCCAGCCTCCATCTTTTATTGATATCGGGGGCATACTGGTAAATAAATGCGATGGAATAAAAGATAAGGCTAACGATGAGCACCCAGCGAAGCAAATCAATCCAGCTTCTTACACTGGCATTGGTAATGCCCAGCCATTTAAGTACTACGCCCTGCATGATAAGCAGCACAATACAAGCCAGCAGCAATGACATAATCAACAGGGTAAGTCTTATGGCAATCCACCGTTTTTTTAAACCCGTTCTTTTTTTGGCGCCCATATAGTTTTTGTTGAATGAACGCATAATGCCCATCATACCGTTGGAGCCAAAAAACAACAGCAATATAAACCCGAAAGACAGCAGGCCGATACGCGGGTGTTCCAGAAAACCGTTTACAAAATTTATCAGGTTTTTATTGTGTTCCCTGGCAGGAACAATATCAGTAATTAATTTATTGACCTGGAACTCCAGCGCTTTCTTTTTTATAAAAGGCAGGTGGGGTATCAATGTAAAAAGGAAGAGGCAAATAGGAGGGATGGCCATAATAAAATTATACGAAATGGCTGCGGCCCTTTCGGTAAGGCTGGTCTTGCGTATTTGCCTGATAAAAAAATTCACCACATCGTACAGGGGCACACCACTGAATCCCGGCAAAATAATTTTTTTGCTCCTGTTTTGCAGAAAGCGGAAAACAAGTGTATTGTATATGAGGCGTTCCAGTTTGGTCATTACCTTAATGAGCTAAATTATCATTTGCAGGTTGCTTTTGCTGCATTATTTTATCCAGCGCCTGCTGGTATTCTTTTGCATATTTAAGGTGCTCCTGGTAAGTCTCGGCAAAATTGGAATAGCCGTCCAGGTTTGCTTTGGCAACAAAGAATATATAGTTCGTTTTAGGTGATGTAATAACCGAGTCAATGGTTTGTGCAGAAGGTGTGCAAATAGGCCCGGGCGGTAAACCTGCCACTTTGTAAGTATTGTATGGAGACTCTACCGCCAGGTGTTTTTCATAAATACGCTTCAGCCCAAATTGCCGGAGCGCAAATTTCACGGTCGGATCGGCCGAAAGACGCATTCCCTTTGCCAGGCGGTTAAGATAAACGCTGGCTATTTTCCCTTTGTCTTCTTTTTTTACCGTTTCCTCTTCCACAATAGACGCCAGCGTATAGGCGGTCTGCGGATTTAAACCATGTTCTTTTGCCTGGCTGATGCGGGCCTGCGTCCAGAAAAGCTCATAACTATTTTGCAGTTTTGCGAATATTTTAGACGGCGTAGTGTTCCAGAAATAAGTATATGTATTGGGAAACACACAGGTCATTACCGTGTTGCTGTCCAGGTGAAACCGTTTTAGCGAGTCTTCGTTGTTAAGATAAGCAATAAACGAGGCGGAGTCACATTCAAATTTCCGGCCTACCAGTGAGGCCAGATCTTCCTTGGTTCTTAATTTGGTAATGATAAGGTTCACCGGCTCCTGCTGACCGTTTTTCAGCATCCGTACAATGCTAATGAGGTTCATGCCCTTTTTTATATTGTACCTGCCTGCTTTTACCTTTTGCGGGTAATCCACCCGGTTGGCTACCACATCAAAAAAATAACCGCTGCGGATGACGTGTTCCTCTTCAAGCGTATGCTGCACATCTGCGTAGGTGCTGCCGGTTTTAATATGCAGGTAATAATTTTTGCCTTCAAAGGAGGTAGCATCGCCCAAAAAGCTCCAGGCCAGCCAGGCTGCCGCCATTATTGCAATAAGTAATATTAAGAGTACTGTTCTTTTCATTGCCAGGATATTTGAAAACGTTTTAGTAAACCTTTTATGCAGCTTATTTTAAAATTAATTGTGCTGCCAATGGAGGTATCAAAAAATGCTCCGTTGTTGAAACACAGCGCCCGGTGTTCAATAACAAAGCCTTTTATCCAAAATAATAAAAAACCCCGTCTTGCACAGACAGGGTTCTATAAATATATGTTGTTAATTATTTTTTGGGGGCAGGCGCTGGTGTAACAGGCTGCTGTTGTTGTGCAGGGGCGCTCTGCGTGGTTTTTGGTTTGGTATCCAGCTCATTTACCAGGTTGGAACCGCTGCCGCCTTTTGATAAAAATGCTGCTGAAAAAACACAAAGCAGTGCGATTATAATAGCAAATATCCAGGTGCCTTTTTCAAGCACATCGGTCGTTTGTTTTACACCCATAAACTGGTTGCTGAAACCCGCAATGCTTCCCGAAAGACCGCCACCTTTTGGATTCTGCACCAAAACTATAAAGCCCAATGCTACACAGGCCAGCACTATCAAAATCACAAATAAAATAATCATATCCTAATGTTTTAAATCTTCTATTTTGGCTGCAAAATAAGCTGATTTGCCGGGATTTAGCAAACTTAATTTCTGGTATACTTCCGCCGCTTTTTCCACCATTCCCTGTTTTTCAAATACTTCTGCCATGGCCTCGGTGATAACTTCTTTATTTTCTATGGAATGAATGGCGTCTGCTACTACTTTTGACTCCTCATTTTCAGACAGCATTTTCTCAATGGAAGCCTTGGGTAATTTCTTCATTGTCTTCAACCATTCTGTAAAACTCTTCAACTGCCTGCCAAAACTGTCTTTTGCGCCAGCTTCTGCCTTGCTTAGCTTAATACCCTGGCTGGCAAAATAATCAACGGTATGGTAAGGTTCAAACAGGAAATCGGTTTTGGCTGCAGGGGTTTCAATAATAGTTTTGAACAGCGGTTTTTCATCTGTAACAACGGCCTGTTCGGTGTGAATGTTTTCGTGTGCTTCCGGAAACACTTCGGAAACTATCGCTGCTGTTGGTTCGGTTGCCACCATAGCTGGTTCTTCAGTTATCGTTGCACCGGGGGTGTTTGTAATTACTCCATTATCTGTATCGCTTGGTACGTGTTCTTCTGTACTGGTTTCCGGCGCAGCTATTGCTTCCGGCAATTGCGCAGTTTCCGCCGTATCATCTGGCTCAATGCCAAAATGGGCTTTGTCTGTCGCAGATGCTACAGGATATGCTTCCTCGTCCGCTGCTGCTGCAATTTGCAGGGTTTCGGCATTGTCCGGCTGTTCATTTGCCGGCCCCGCAACGGGGTGCATATTTTCTTCCGGGCGGGCTTCCTCTGTTTCTATTGCTGTAATTGTCCCGGCTGTATCAATTTCCTGGTGGGTAAGGTTATCTTCATTTTCAGAGACAGGCGGATTGGTTTCAGCGCCAGGCTCATTGAACACCTCGGATATTACGTCCATAATTCCCAATTGGGTAGGGGGACCAACCTCATCTGCTGAAGAATGAACCGGAGCTTCAACCACTGCATTTGTTTCGTGCTGAACCAGGTCAGTAATCGCCACAGGTTGTTCATGATCCAATGCCATTGCGCCTCCGTCAGTATCATCGGCTGGTTGTTCTTCACTATTAATTGGTGGTTCTTCTGCAAACGCCGGGGCAGTTGCCGGTTCGCTGTCAATAAACGGCGATTTTTCCGATACCGTAAAATTGCTTACGGTTTCCGGCTGCAGCAAAAATTGCAGCCACAGGGGATTGTTAAAATAGAGCGTTGTTTTATATAACTGGGTATTGAACTGCGGATGATCGCTGTCCTGCATTTTTTTTAGCAGTAAAAAATGCGCAGCGGCAAAATAAGGATGCTGTTTTGCCATGCTTTCCAGCTCATCTACCGTTACAGAATGCAATGATGGCTGATGAAAAAGATGCTGAACAATATTGTCGAATGGTGCATGCATATTTATAAGCGGCAATATACTTCAAATTACCAGTTAGAAAAAAGACGGTTGAATATTTCATCGCTCAGGTTCTTGATGATATCATCATTTAATTTTGCCTGGGCCTGTTCCACGCTTGTATTGGCATCAAAATCAAAGCTCCGGGTAACATCTTCTTCCTTGCTTTGTTTATCGTCAAGGCGGTTAATTAGCTTAATGTGCACCGTTATATTTAAGCGGTTGGTGGCAGACCGGTTGTCTGCAATGGCCGATGTGGTAAAGGAATAGTCGGTAATAACGCCGCTGATATCATAATCGGCATTATCGCCCTGTATAAGTGTCCGGTTGGTCTGGCTGTTTACTTTCTGCCGCAATTTGTCGGTAAGCTGGGGGCTGAGCTGTGGATTTACATACCGGGCCCTGTTTTCAATAAAGTTAATGCGGATGGTTTTAATTTCTTTGGGGATAGATGATTCCTTCATGGAGTAATGCAGGCAGCCGGTCAGCATTATACAGAATAAGCAGGCTGTTACAACAAGGATATTCTTATATATTTTAATCATCTTATTTATATCTGATGTCTGATTTTTTGATCGCTGATTTATTTGATGTGGCTATACCGGATAGCCAATTAATCCGCTGTTTTTTATTTGCTATTAACTGTCATTTCCTGATGCGCTGCTAAAGAAATCAGACATCAGACATCCCCAAATCAGCAATTTCCACATTTATCACATTTTCATATTCATCACATTATTACTCATCAATATCATACTCCTTCAGTTTGCGGTAAAGTGTTCGCTCACTGATGCCCAGATCCATCGATGCATCTTTTCTTTTGCCGCGGTGCTTTTTCAGCGCTTTTATGATCAGTTCCTTTTCTTTGTCCATGATATTAAGCGATTCCTCAACTTCCTCATGATTGTGTATCTCATCGTTGTGCATCAGCACCGGCTGTCCGTTCTGCGCCGGGGCTGCCTGGATAAACGAGGGTTGAATAACCTGCGCGGGCAATTCGTTTACCGGGTTATGATCCCTTAGCAAAGCCTCATTGGCAAATTTTGCCGCAGAAGCTGCGTTGGCGGGGTTCTGCAGTATATCAACGAACATTCTTTTTAATTCGGTTACATCTTTTTTCATGTCGAAGAAAAGCTTGTACAGCATTTCGCGTTCGTTGGCAAATTCTGCGCTGCTGGAAGTTTTTGCATGTGCCAGTACAGGCAAACGACTGGCATTGTGCTCGGGCAAAAACCTGCGCATCACGGCACCGGTGATCAACTTTTCTTCCGATAGTACGGACAACTGCTCTGCAATATTCTTCAATTCCCTTACATTGCCGGGCCAGCCATAATTATTTAACAGATTTTTCGCCTCATCATCCAGTTGAACAGGTGTTGTTTTATAGCGTTCTGCAAAATCAACAACAAACTTCCGGAATAAAAAAATGATATCCTCTTTCCGATCCCTTAATGCAGGCACGCGGATAGGAACTGTGTTCAGCCGGTAGTAAAGGTCTTCCCGGAATTTTCCTTTTTGGGTAAACTCAAGCAGATCTTTGTTGGTGGCTGCAATCACCCTTACATCGGTTTTCTGTACTTTACTTGAACCCACCCGGATAAATTCGCCGCTTTCCAGTACACGCAGCAGGCGGGCCTGTGTGCCAAGGGGCATCTCACCAATTTCGTCCAGGAAAATAGTGCCGCCATTTACGGTTTCAAAGTATCCCTTACGGCTGTCTACTGCACCTGTAAATGAACCTTTTTCATGACCGAACAATTCTGAATCGATGGTGCCTTCCGGTATGGCGCCACAATTGACTGCAATAAACGGATTGTGCTTCCTGGCAGACAGTGCATGAATAATCAGCGAGAAAGATTCCTTGCCCACGCCGCTTTCTCCGTTAATCAATACACTCAAATCTGTATTGGCCACCTGTGCGGCCACACTGAGCGCATAATTAAGTGCCGGTGCATTACCTATAATTCCAAACCTGTTTTTTAATGATTGTAATTCCATAATTCGCTTCTTTTAGCTCCGATCATTTATTTCTGATTGCTGGATTGAGTGATTTTGGGATTTCTTTTGGCGCCGCGTATAAGCAAATCTCAAAATCTCCAGATCTCAAAATCAGCAATTCCTTTTTTATTTCTGATTGCTGGATGGAGTGATTTTGGGATTTCTTTTGGCGCCGCGTATAAGCAAATCTCAAAATCTCCAGATCTCAAAATCAGCAATTTCTTTTTTATTTCCGATTGCCGGATTAAGTGATTTTGGGATTTCTTTTGATGCTGCTTACACGCAAATCACGAAATCCCACCTTCACAAAATCTCAAAATCGCTAAATCTCAAAATCAGCAATTTTCCCCAACGATTTTTCCCAATAATGTTCCCGCCGTACATTCATCCACTTTTACCATAACATACTCACCTTCTTTAAAGTTGTATTGTTCTTTGGGAAACACCAGCATTTTATTCTGATCGTTTCTGCCGGCCCAGTGCTGTTCACTTTTTTTAGAAACCCCTTCAATCAGCACTTTGAATGTCTTGCCCACATCGCGTTGCATGCTTTGTAAAGAATGAATACGGTGCAGGTCAATAATTTCCTGCAACCTTCTTTTTTTTGTTTCTTCCGGTATATCATCAGTATAACGGCGGGCCGCCAGCGTACCCGGGCGTTCGCTGTAATAATACATGTAAGCCAGATCGTATTTACAATATTCCAGCAGCGTTAATGTGTGCTGGTGATCTTCTTCTGTTTCAGTGCAAAATCCTGCAATGATATCTGTAGAAATGCCGCAATCGGGGAGTATTTCTTTGATGCGGTTCACTTTGGCAATGTACCATTCGCGTGTATAGGTGCGGTTCATCAGTTGCAGTATACGCGTACTGCCGCTTTGTACTGGCAGGTGTATATAGTTGCAGATATTTTCATACCTGGCAATGGTAAACAATACTTCATCCGTAATGTCTTTGGGGTGAGAAGTACTGAAACGAACACGCAACAGCGGAGAAATCTGCGCCACTTTTTCCAGCAGCATGGCAAAGGTGACCGGACTGCCGCCGGCTTCATCCACCCAATAATAACTATCTACGTTTTGTCCCAGCAGGGTTACTTCACGGTAACCCCTGCTCACCAAATCTTCACATTCGTTAATAATTGAATGAAGGTCGCGGCTTCTTTCCCTGCCCCTGGTAAATGGCACCACGCAAAATGCACACATGTTATTACAGCCACGCATGATGCTTACAAAAGCAGTGATGCCATTGCTGTTTAAACGCACGGGGGCTATGTCCGAATAGGTTTCATCGCGGCTGAGTAATACATTTACTGCTTTCTGCCCTGTTTCGGCCTCTTCCACCAACCCAGGCAGGGTGCGATAGGCATCGGGGCCCACCACCATATCTACCAGTCTTTCTTCTTCCAGGAATTTAGATTTCAGCCTTTCTGCCATGCAACCCAAAACACCTACCAGCATACCAGGCCTTTGTTTTTTTAGTTTCCGGAATTCGGTCAGCCTTTTTCGTACAGTTAGTTCCGCTTTTTCGCGGATGGAACAGGTGTTTATGAAAATCAAGTCAGCCTCTTCCGCATTCCTGGTAGCGCCAAACCCGCTTTCGTTCAAAATTGAAGCTACTACTTCGCTGTCGGCAAAATTCATGGCGCAGCCGTAGCTTTCAATATAAAACAGCTTTTTGTACGACGAAACATCGCGGGCAACAGGTGCAAAAGCTTCGCCCTGCCTTTTTTCATCGTGTGCTTTATTACTAACCAGGTCCAGCATGCTATATCCTCTTTTTTTGTTGGGGCACAAAGATATAGAAAAACCGGTTATTCTGACAAGTTGACAGCAGCAAAGCCAACTGGCTGCAGTAGAAGCCGGCAAGAACGTTTTCGTCGTTAGCAAACAACCAACAAAATGCTGTAGTTCATCAATTTGCCTGCAAATCTTGTTGTTTTTTTGGGGACCGTGTTGCAGAGAAAGAATCCAGTAGAGAAAATTTACACTACGCCAAATCCCGGGATTATACCACCAGCCCGGCAGTCGCTGGATTTGCGGCAGTAGTACTCATTTCTTTTTTTGCTATTTCGTAAATGCGTTCAAACTTTTCAAACTGCTTCAGGTAGGTGCTGTGTTTAATTGAATCGGGCTGGTAGGTTTGTGTTATTTTGGGTGTCCATTTATTTTCTATGCCCATGGCGTTCATACCAATTTTTACGGATCCCAGTGCCGAGCTTTCCACCGCACCCGACACCAGTACGTTGCAATTAAACATATCGCATAAAATCTGCAGCCATAGCGGGCTTTGCGTAAATCCGCCAGTTGCGTAAATTTCAGTAACTTTTCTTTTCTCCATTAATATCCTGGCAATGCTATAGATGTTGTAAATAACGCCTTCCATTACCGATCTTACCAAATGGGCTTTTGTATGCGTAACATCAAGGCCAAAAAATATACCCCTGGCATTTGAGTTCCAGACCGGCGCTCTTTCTCCCAGTATATAGGGTATAAAAAGCAAGCCATTGCAACCAGCATCAATGGTTTCAGCCAATTTGAAAAGCTGTTCATGGGTTTCATTTGTTTGCAGCAGGTTTTCCTTTAGCCATTGTAATACCAATGCGCCGTTATTGCTTGCGCCACCAATAATATAACTATGGTCTGCGAGATGATAGCAGAACGTACGCATCTGTTCGTCGGTATACACATCGGTGGTCGTTATTCTTACCGCACTGCTGGTTCCCATAGAAATAACCATGGCGTTTTTACTAACAGCACCGCTTCCCAGGTTAGACAGCGCGCCATCGCTGCCACCAATAATAAAGGCAGTAGCAGTAACTTTTTTTAATCTTTCATCCAAGGCATATTTACTGCCGGCAGACAGGTATTCTTTATGCGATGCACTTACAACTGCAGAGAGCTGCTGCTCAGCAATACCTGCATAATCCAGAACAGTCTCATCCCACCGAAGCGTTTGAATATTTAGCATGCCCGAGGCTGATGCCATGGCCGTATCGGCAATATATTTTCCAAAAAGCCGGAAAAAAATATATTCCTTATTGCCAATAAATTTATGCACGCGGGCAAATAATGCGGGATCATTTTCTCTTATCCATAATAATTTGCAAAGGGGAGACATCGCGTGTATGGGCACGCCTGTTTTATGGTAAAAAGTATTTCCCGTCTCTGTTTCCTTTAGCTGTTCTGCAATTTCTGCGGCCCGGTTATCGGCCCAGATAATGCAATTGGTAAGGGCATTGCCCGATTCGTCTACCGCCATTATACTATGCATGGCTGCGCTGAAACTAATTAAAACAGGATTGTCATTTTTGAGCGTCCGGGTAATTTTATCAATGCTGTTAATAACTGCTTCCAGTATCTCATCAGGATTTTGTTCGCTGTAATTGGCCTGTGGATGCAGGATGCTATAGCCGATGGTTTCCCGGGCAAGTATTTCTCCCTGGCCGGAAAACGCCACAGCTTTTGTTGAAGTAGTGCCAATATCAATTCCGATGTAATAATTCATGTTGTCATTTTCTCGTGAAGCGTGAAGCGTGAGACGTCAGACGTCAGTCGTGAGAATCATCGACGCAAAGGACTCACGTCTCACGTCTGACGTCTCACGCCTCATGACCTAGCTCCATACCCTGTCATGAGATCGCTTATCGTTCCAGTCGGTGGTGGGTGCGAAATAGGATTTATCTGTTGGTAATAAATGTTTCTTTATTTCTTCATCTACCAGTTCAATTCCCAGCCCCGGTGCGGTAAGGGGAACATTGGCGAAACCTTTTTCAAACAGCTTGCGGCCGTCAGTAGTTTTTACCAGTGTTTCCCACCAGGGACTGTCGAGCGAATGGTGTTCCAGCGCCAGGAAATTCTGTGTGGCTGCTGCACAATGCACATTTGCCATAAATGAGATGGGGCTGCCGGCAAAGTGCATGGCCATGGCTACACCATGTTCCTCGGCATAGTCGCCAATTCTTTTTGTTTCCAGCAAACCACCGGAAGTGGCCAAATCGGGATGAATAATATCTACAGCGTGGGCATCTATCAATGGTTTAAACCCGCTCAGTAAATAGATATCCTCACCGGTAAGCACAGGTGTTTCCAGCGCATCAGACATGGTTTTGTATTGATCGGTGTATTCCCATGGCACCATGTCTTCCAGCCAGGCTAGCCGGTATTTTTCTACTTTTTTACCAAACCGGATGGCGTTGTTTAAATCGAAGTGACCGTAATGATCGGATGAAAGCGGTATTTCATATCCAATGACATTGCGAACTTCTTCAATGATGGCAGCCATATCATCCAGTCCTTTTTCGGTAATCTGGATGGCTGTAAAAGGATGTTTGGTATTGGCATAATCCATGTACCCGCCGTTCCACTGTCCCAGGTTTTTACCCCAGAAATTACTATTGATAAGATTGCCCGGTTTATCTTTTACTTCTCCAATTGAAATATCCATTTTTAACCAGGTCATGCCCTGTACTTCCAGGCGGTTTTTGATTTTTGCCTTGAATTCGTCCATGCTGGGCGCCTCTGGTGTATCTGCGTACATCCTTACTTTATCACGGTAACGCCCACCCAGTAATTGCCAGGCAGGAACATTGTAAGCTTTGCCGCAAAGATCCCACAAAGCCATTTCAACAGCGCATACACCGCCTGCCTGGCGCGAAGGACCGCCAAACTGTTTGATGGTTTTAAAAAGCATTTCAACATTACAGGGATTCTGGCCAAGTATGCGGCTTTTTAGCGTCAGCGCATATCTTTCATCTGCACCGTCCCTTACTTCACCCAATCCATAAATGCCCTGGTTGGTATCGATGCGGATAAGGGGTGTACGGCCAACATTCTGGATAATACAGTAACGCATATCTGTTATTTTCAAATCTGAAGGACTTGAAAACCGGCTTACTTTCTGGGTGCTTTGGGCAACCAGTTCTTCTATGGGTGAGAACATAAATGAACTGCCCAGGGCAATTCCACCCAGGGTTGATTTCTTAAAAAAATCACGACGGCTGTTGATATGCCCAGCCTGCCTATTATTTTTATTTATCTCTTCCTGCGGTATTGGATCGGTAAGACCGATTTTAGCCAGAAACTTTTGTGACGGGGTCATGGAATTGATTTTTTAGTATTGAAAAAAAATGATCCATTGAAAATAATCAACAATAAGTAAGCACCGTTTTGCGGGCAGTTTTTATGAGAGTTTTAATTAAAGATTAATATGGTGCAACCGGTTTTTAGCCGGGACCGGTTGCACCAGCAAGTTCTTTATCAATAAGGTTAATAAGTGGTTATTTGTCCCACCAAATCTTTGTACTCAGTTTGTCCGCCCCCTGCCGGGCTACAGCGGCATTGTAGTTTGCAGAGTTAACCGATTGCTCGGAAGTCGGGTACCCGATTCTTCTTATAAATGTACCGTTTGGTACATCCGGGTTGGTCGGTTGTCCGTAAGGGTTAGGTGTTAATGCGGGAAACCCGGTTCTTCTGAAATTGGCAAACGCTTCGGGGCCGTTTAAAAAAGAAGCAATCCAGTATTGTGTGTTTATCTGCTGCATTTCTGTGCCGGCAGTCAGTGGGTTGGCGGTTACGTAAGTGTCTCTGGCAGCACCCGGAACGGCCGAAGCCGCATCATAACTTGCCATTTGATCCATATGCGCTCTGATGCCATCGGAGAAATATTGATCTGCAGTGCCTGTGGTAATCCATCCGCGAAATCTTGCTTCTGCCAGTAATAATTGTGTTTGGGCGGCAGTAACAAAGAAAACCGGTGCGGATACTTTTACCATTCGCCTCCTGTCTACCTGGCTGTAATCATAAAAGCTCGCCAGGCCATCGGCAGTGGCGCGGGCAACGATGCTGCCATTGTCGTATCCCATAGGCATTCCTATCTGCACCGCAGGTGCGGTAGAACCGGAAGCTACTGTTTGTCCGTTACCAGAGCTGGCCCCCACATAGCGAATGGCGATGGAAGACAAACGGGGATCATTGGTGCTTTTTAACTGGTCTACAAAGGGTTTTGCCAGGTAGAAATTAGCCGCTTCTGATCCATTCAGCATATTGCCGATGGGCTGTGTGTAGTTGGCGTCGTGCCTCATCAGCGCATTATCTGCATTGGTAAGTATAACACCACCGGTAAATGCCGCCTGTACTGCCGCCTGGGCCTTTGCGGCATCCACTTTACAAAGACGCATTCCTGCCCTTAATAACAATGAATAGGCAAATTTTTTCCATTGTGCAATATTACCGCCATATAATACATCTGATGATTCAATTGCGCCGGAAGCGTTAAGCGCGGCAGCGGCATCTGTAAGCTCCTGGATAATTTTCGGGTATATATCCTGCTGTGCATCGTATTTTGGAAAGAACGTCTGGCTGCTGTACCCTGCACCGGCTTCTGAATACGGAACATCGCCATGGGTATCCGTTAATATCATAAAAGCATAAGCCTGGAATATACGCGCCATATTGTATAAGTTACTCCTGGCAGAAAGACTTTTTGTATTTACTACTACATCATTTGTATATTTTATTACGTTCTGGTAATAATTAGCCCATACAGAGGCGGTTGATGCATCACGGGTGTCCTGGTTGAAATTGCCGCCCGCCAGTACACCACCATTGGGCGTTACCATTTGTTGAACAATTGTTACATCATAGATTACCGTCCTGGTAGGAAAGGATGCCCCGATAACTGCATTGTTTAGCAGCAATGCAGGATCAACAGCAGTTGGGCTGGTTCTGTTTATATTTAGCTCCTTCAGGCCTTTATCGCAGGAAGCAACCGACGTGAATAATATAACAAGCAAACTATAGCTGAATATTTTTTTCATGGTGAGTGGTATTAAAATTTAACGTTTAAATTAAGGCCCAGTCCTCTTGTTGTTGGTAAACCCGGTGATTCAAGTCCAACCTGGTTGTCCGAACCAAAACCAAAAGTTTCAGGGTCTATATTATCAACCCACTTTTTTATGATCAGCACATTGTTGGCAACAAAATCAAGCTTCAGGCCTTTGATGGGCCATTTTGCGGGTACAAAGCGGGTAAAATCATATCCGACTGTTATCTGGCGGAGTTTCCAGTAACCGCCATTGTAAATAACGGGTTCAATGATTTGTTGCGAGCGAAGATGTTCCCAGTAAGTTTGCACCGGAGCAACGGCCGTATTGGTAGCACCGGAAGCGTTTACACCAACGCCAGTTACGCCGCCAACCCTTCCCGTTAATGTCATCTTGTGCAATCCTTCACGAATAGCATTGAAGTTGGTGCCGGAAAGCATTTTGCCACCCAGTTTGTAGTCAATGAAAACAGTCAGCGAAATCCCTTTGTAATTAAATGAGTTCAGGAAGCCGCCGGTCCATTTGGGCAAAGCGCTGCCAAACAAGATGAGATCGGGCGTGCGCTGCGGCAGTCCATTGCTCTGGAAAATCATTTCTCCTTTGGCGCTGCGGGCATAGCCATAGCCTGCAATCTGTCCCATTTCTTCACCTACTACCAGTCTTGTTTCTCCATTGAAAACATGGGTGCCTGTGGTAATGCGTTCTCCTGGCTTGTTGGTTATGATACTAAGTACTTTGGTTTTATTATAGCCGGTATTCGCGGTAAATTCCCAGGTAAATGTTTTGCTTCTGAAAGGCACAATGTTTAGCAATGCTTCCCATCCGTTGTTGACACTTTTACCACTGTTGATGCGGGTGCTGGTAAAACCGGATCCATCAGATATCTGCACACCTACAATCTGATCTTTGGTTGTTTTTTTATAGGCAGCCACATCTATGTTTATCCTGTTGTTAAATAATCTTAATTCAAGCCCCACTTCTGTTTCTGCAGTTCGGCTTGGCTTCAGTTTTGGATTGGGTACTACCAATCCGTTGTTTCCAACGGCCACAGCAACGCCTGCGGGATTGTTTATTAAGTTGGCATTGATCCCGTAGAACAACTGATCAGAGGCGGGGGCTACATCGCCATCGCTGCCCACTTCCGCATAACCCAGCCTGATTTTGCCAAAAGACAACCAGGGGAGCGTGGGAAGTGATTCAGAAAAAACATAAGCACCAGACACGGAAGGATACAAAATGCTTCTATTATCAGGCGAAAGTGTAGAGAACCAGTCGTTTCTTGCAGTACCGTTTAAATACAGGGTCTTATTCCAGCCAATTTCGGCTGATCCATACAGTGAGTTTATCCCTTTCTGCGTAAGCGTATACTGGGGATCTTTTGCCCTTCCGTTCTGTACGGTATACAGGCCTCTTATAACAAAGTCGGTCACCTGCACGTTATTGATATTCGTTTCCTGACGCAGTTGGTTGCCACCTCCTGTAAGGTTAACGTCAAATTTGCCAAAGCTTTTTGTGGCGCCTATCAAAAAGTCAAGATTGGTTTCCCTGAAACGGCGCGATTCCTGCGTATATATGCCATTTACAAAGCCAGCCTGCGCAGCAGGTCTTGAAGCCTGGCCGGTAGGAAAATTGTTCATGTCCTCATCGCGGCTCCAGTAGTCCGTGCCAAAGCGGCCTTGTACAAAAAGCCAGGGCAGGATATTGTATTTGGCAGATACATTGCCGAATATTCTGTCGCGCTTGATATTATGAAATTGTTCCGCCAATACCCAATAGGGGTTGGTACGGTTCATAAAACGTGAATAGATGTATTCATTGCCGGCGGCATTGTATTTATTGGCATTCAGTACACTCAATGGCATTGAATTGGCCAGGGCCATTATAGTTGTTGGAATGGAATTATCCTGGTTGGCGATATTGGGTGGATTGCTATTTACTTCTCTTGAATAATTGATATTGCCACCAAAACTCAGCTTGTCAGACAAATTATAACTAAAGCCAAGGTTCATGCTTTTCCGGTTAAAAGTATTATTGGGCATGATACCATTGTTGTCGGTATTATTCAACGACATATACAATCCCCCTTTGTCGCCTCCTGTTGAAAGAGTCACCGTGTTGGCAACATTCTGCCCATGCCTGTAAAACTCTTTAATGCGGCTGCCCTGGGGAGCATAGGGCACAGTTAGGTTATTAAATAAGATCTGCGTCATGCCCGGCGCAAATTTTTCACCAAAAGACCATTCTCCCGAAGTAGGGTTGGGGGTGGTGGGCCGCACACCGTTTTCTCCCTGGCCATATTCCTTCTGGTAATCGGTATAGTCGAGCGGTTTTTCATTCGTATAGTTCAGGTTATAGGATACGCCTATACCCTTGCCTTTGCTTCTTGTTTTAGTGGTAATCATTATTACCCCGTTCTGTGCGCGCGAACCATACAATGCTGCAGCCGGGGCTCCTTTCAGGATACTCATGCTCTCAATGTCATCAGGGTTAATACTTGCCAGGCCGTCGCCGCCATCGGCTGTAACCCCACCGCCTTTCACACCGGATGAAGCGTTATCATTAAAGTTTGTGTTATCGATTGGTACACCATTAATTACAATCAGAGGATTGTTCTGACCACCTATGGTCGACTGGCCGCGGATGCGGATTTTTGAACTTCCGCCCGGCCCCGTACCCAATGAAGAAATATTAACACCCGCCACTTTACCCTGCAGGGCATTTATGACATTTGGGGTGCGGTTTACTGTTAGTTCATCCGGCTTTACATTGGTGGTAGAATAGCCCAGGCCCCTTGCCTGTTTTTTAATACCCAGGGCTGTTACCACTACTTCGTCCAGGTTGCGCAAATCGCGCACCATCGAAACTACAAGGGAGGAGCGCCCCGACACAGCTATTTCCTGGGTGGCATAACCAACAGAACTGATTACCAGTACCGATTTGGATGAAGCGTTAATACTGAATTTACCCTCTGCGTCGGTAGTGGTGCCGTTGTTCGTTCCCTTTATCTTAATAGTAACACCCGAAAGCTTATCGCCTTCTTTGTTTGAAATAGTACCACTAACAGTCTGGGCTTTGAGAACGAAGGAAGAAAACGCAAACATCAAACATAAGAGCAGACGCATGCAAGAAGCTGGCTTACGGGGAAGCCTGAGTTCTTTTGTCATAATGGCAAGTCGTTTTGGTTTAATAATAGTTCAGGCAATTTTGCAAGAGTCGTCACGAGGTGACAAACTATCACGCTACAAAATAGCTGTAATAAAACAGGAATAACTTCCATTTATGCACGGCGGTGTATTTTGCACTTTTCGGACGAAATTCAAAAGTGAAAATTCGAAAGTCAAAAAATGCGGGACATACTTGCTGCACCATTAAAATAAGAATGCCCGATGACCGCCTGATACTGCCAACGCGGCTAAAATAGTATCTTACGATTAACCCGCCCTGGCATATGAATTTTGAATTTTTACTTTTCACTTCTCTCATCAGCCTTTTATCATGCACGTAACCTTATTCACCAAACTTGTTTTATATTGTTGCTCTTTTCGGTCAAACGGTTATCACAAATTGCCAAGATTCAGTTTCAATGAGCCAGTTTTTTCTGCAACAGCCTGCATCGGGGGAACTTCATCCTTTTCCTCATATCATTGAACTGGCATGCCAGAAAATACAGCATATACAACTCAATTCCTTTGTACGCAGGCAGTCTGCGGAGCTGCGTTTTTTTTATATCACCGAAGGAAAATTCGAATGGGTTATAAACGGTCAGCCATTTACGCTTTATGCCGGAGACTCGGCCGTGGTGTTGCCGCAGCAGGAGTTTGGCAGCGATAAGGGTTTTCTTGATCCCGGCACCATTTCATGGATAGCCATCCAGCCCCTGCAGTTTTCCAAAAACGGGCAACTGGTACTGGGTTCCTGGAGCAGCATCCCGGAAAATGAATGCAAGTCTATAGCCCGGCTGCTTTCTGTCAATCATCTTCCTGTATTGTCAAAACTGGGCATTGCAGGTTCTATTTTTAATAACCTGCAGAAAGAAATCAGGGGCCAGGAGATAGGCTATAGCGTTCGGGTAAACCAGTTAATTGATGAACTGCTGATTACCGTTGTACGGCACCTGACCCGGCAGAATAATTTACAGCGCGATTTCCCTCAGATATTCATGAAGCTGGAGCAAGCACTGCGCAATAACCTGGATCACCAGTGGCTGGTGGATGAAATGGCAGTAATGGTGGGTCTGGGCACCACAGCTTTCACGGAGAAGGTAAAGAATTATACCGGTTTTTCTCCTTTACATTACCTTATCAATATCCGGATAGCAGAAGCCATTAAACTATTAAAGAACACAAACAAATCGGTCACGGATATTGCGCTGGGCACAGGTTTTTATTCATCACAGCATTTTTCAACCACTTTCAAAAAACTAACCGGCTATACACCGCGTCAGTTCAGGGCGAACAATATAAAAAAAACATAACCGCATTATAAAATCTACCATTATGGATTGTATCATTACTATCGACATAGGTACCAGTGCCGTAAGGGTTTTCGCCTTTGAAATGAACGGCAAAGCCATTGGGTTTATGAAAGGTTCTTACCCAACTTTTCATACAGAACCCATTTATAGTGAACAAGATCCCGAGCAGGTTTTTATAACGGTATTGTATGTACTTAAAAATTTCCTGACGGAGAAAATAAACACAAAAAAATACAAGGTGGCGGCCATCTGCTTTAGCGCAGCCATGCACAGCGTGCTGCCGGTAAACAAAAACGGCGTACCACTGGGCAATGCCATTACCTGGGCAGATAACCGTGGTAAAAAAGAAGCGGATGACCTGAAGAAACTGCCCCTGGCCAAAACAATTTATGATGCTACGGGTACGCCCATACATCCTATGAGCCCGCTGATAAAAATTGCCTGGATTAAACGGCACGACAAGGAAAGATTCAGCAAAACAGACAAATTTATCGCCATCAAAAATTACATCATTCAGCAACTGACAGGCGAATGTGTGATTGATTACAGCCTGGCATCTGCCACAGGGTTGTTTAATATTCATAAGCTGCATTGGGATAATAACGCGCTTGCCTATGCGGGAATAAATGCAGACAGACTGCCTGCCCCCGTGCCGGTGTTTTATTCACTGCATTTGCGCAGGGAATACCAGGTATCGCTGGGTCTGCCTGCTAAAACAAAAATCATCATTGGTGCCAGCGATGGCTGTATGGCAACACTGGGCGCGGGCGTCTGGGGCGAAGGGAAAGCCACTATTACTATTGAACAAAGCGGGGCCGTGCGCGTGGCCGGTAACAAAATGATTCGCGACAGCAAGCAACGTTTTTTTAATTACCTGCTTACAGATGGCTATTATGTGTCCGGCGGACCTACCAATAACGGCGGCGTTATATTTGAATGGTTTGCCAAACAGTTTGGTGTTTTCAATGAAGCCTATGGTATAGACGACAGCATTCATACACTTATAAAAGAGGCCATGCAGGTGCCCGCGGGTGCTGATGGATTATTGTTTCTTCCTTACCTGCTGGGCGAAAGGGCGCCATTGTGGAATGCCAATGCACGGGGGGCTTATTTTGGGCTTAATATAAAACATGAACAAAAACATTTTATCCGGGCCACGCTGGAAGGCATTTTATACGAATTATACAGCATTGGTAAAATACTGGAAGAACACCGTGCATTCAGCACGCTTTCTATTAACGGCAGTTTTGCTTCATACCCTTTGTGGGCGCAGATTATCGCCGATATGTTTGGCAAACCGGTAAGTGTTAACAACAGCTATGACAGCATTGGCACGGGCGCTTTATTATTAAGCCAGACAGAAATGGGTGTATACCGCAGTCTTGAAGATGCGGCGAAAACGGTGTCGCTGCAGGCCGCCTATCACCCCAATAAAAAAGACCACCAGGTATACATGAAATATTTTTCTGTGTTTGAAAAACTGAGCCATAAATTAAAAGATGAATTTGAAGAGATAGCATTGCTCCAGAATTTGTAGCCATCGTGCGCTGCAGTGTGCTGAAGCATCAGGAATCAACTGCCCATGAGGAAGCCACCTGGATCTTCAACGCAATACCCGGGTGATGGTATTGTGATTATTTTAACCCATCGCAATTGAAAAAACCGGGGAATGATTTTATACTTGTATGGGCGATTGAGCAGCGACAATGATTCCGGTGTTATAAAACTTCATTATGGTCATCAGCAGGCTGTCATTTTTCTTCCTGGTTTTGCTGATCGTATTATTGCCGTTTACCAGCTATACACTTTGGTGGCTGGCCCATTCAGTAAAAACAAAGGGTGTAATGTGGTACCGGGGAAAAAGCTATACCGGCCAGATAGCCCATGAATACTCAGCCATAAAATTTATTACCGGCAGGGATACGACCTGGTTTAACACCAGCGATGATATCATCTTTAAACCGGGCGAAATAGTGCCGGTGCGTTACCAGGCCGGTAATCACAACGATGCAAAAGTGGACATCTTTATAGAGATTTGGGGCAATTCGGTGATCTATGGGGGCGTGCTGGTGCTCATCGTTGTTATTACTTTTTTGCATCCCTCCATTATACCGCGCAAATCAAAATTGCGGATTAGTTTCAAAAAACCATTTTTGGCAATCATTTGATTGCCCGGTGAAATTTTATTTTCAATGGACTTTCTGCTGGAAACCATCTTATTTTTAGCATTAATTTATTTGTACTGATGAACAGACAATTCCTATCCGTTGTCTTTTGTTGTGTTCTATGTTGTTCATGCAAAAACAATGAAAAACAAAGGGACGATGATGCTGCAACGGCAACCAGCGCGCCTGCTGCCATTAATTATTCTGTTGTCGCCCGGCATCCGCACGACACCACTTCTTTTACCGAAGGCCTGTTGCTGCACAAGGGTCAATTGTTTGAAAGCACGGGTCATGCAGATTCTTATGCCAGTTCAAGATCCTTATTTGGCATAACAGATACCGTCAGTGGAAAAATTGCTGCAAAAGTGGAAATTGACAAAGAAAAATATTTTGGAGAGGGCATTGTTTTTTTGAATGATAGAATTTACCAGCTAACCCTTGATACAAAAATTGGGCTTATATATGATGCGGCTACGTATAAAAAGCTGGGCGAATTTCATATTGACGGCGAGGGCTGGGGGTTAACCACCAATGGCGCACAGCTTATCATGTCCAATGGTTCCAGCAATATCATTTACCTGGATCCTGTAAGTTTTAAAACGGTAAAAACGCTGAATGTTACCGACAATAACGGGCCTGTGTCTGATATCAACGAACTGGAAATTATCAATGGGTTTATATACGCCAATAAATGGCTCACAGATTATGTGCTGAAAATTGATACAGCGAGTGGCAAGGTGGTGGGGCGGCTGGATTTGTCTGCACTTAAAGCAGCCGCCAAGACCGTTTATCCCGGTTCTATAGAAACCAATGGCATTGCATTTGACACGGCTTCCAATAAGATATATGTAACCGGCAAACTATGGCCCTATTTGTATGAAATAAAATTCAGCCATTAACAGCATTAGCTCTTTGCCAATGCCAAATGGAAACGATTAATGACTATTTTCAGGTATTAATAATTCCTGTCATGAAGAAATTACAATGGGGCATTATCGGCTGTGGCGATGTTACAGAGGTAAAAAGCGGCCCTGCGTTTAATAAAGTAAACAATTCATCACTGCTGGCAGTCATGCGCCGCAATGCCGGCAAAGCGGCTGATTATGCACGCCGGCACCAGGTGCCCAAATGGTACGATGATGCCGGTCAGTTAATAAACGACCCGGATGTTAATGCAATTTATATAGCTACGCCACCGCAAAGCCACGAAGCGTATACGATACGTGCATTAAAAGCTGGCAAGCCCGTATATGTAGAAAAGCCTATGTCGATGAATGCTGCCTCAGCAAAAAGAATGCTGCAGGCATCGCTCGACACCGGTGTTAAACTGTGCGTAGCACATTACCGAAGGGAACAGCCCCGCTTTAAAAAAGTAAAAGCGCTGATTGATGCCGGTGAAATTGGAAAGGTGCGTATGATAAACCTGGTGCTGGTACAACCGCCACCACCGGCACAGGCTGAAAAAACGGATGAATCCAGGGATGAAGCCTGGCGGACAGACCCCGCAGTATCGGGCGGCGGATTGTTTCATGATCTTTCTCCGCACCAATTGGATTTGATGCAATATTTTTTTGGCGATTATGAAAGGGCAACCGGTTTTGCCATGAACCAGGCGGGATTATATGCTGCGGCTGATCTTGTTATAGGGAATATTGTTTTTAAAAACGGTGCGGTGTTCAATGGCTGCTGGTGTTTTACCGGTGCGCCAAAAGAAGAAAAAGATTTGGTAGAAATAACCGGCGCCGCAGGCAAAATAAGCTTTAGCACATTTACCACCCACCATATTGTGGTGAGCAGGAAAGGAGAGGAGCAGGTAATCAGGTTTGATGAACTGCCACATGTACAGCAGCCTATGATAGAAGCGGTGGTAAATTATTTTTTGGGTGAGGGCCCCAATCCCTCATCTGCAGAAAATGCGGTGCAAACCATGCACCTGATTGATTCGTTTACAAAGGAAACCCAGTTAGCACCATGAAAATGCCCAGCCTTGATACCCCGCATAGCGCCCGATAAATGGAAACATTTTTTTGTGGGTATAGCGATGGGGCTGCTGTTCCAATTTTCAGCCGGCCTGTTATTGCCAATGCATTTGTATTGGGCGGCCATCATTTCACTGGCAATAGTAACTGCCATCAGCTACGGCTGGGAACTGCTCTCAAAAATTACCGGCAAAGGACACTACGAGATCATGGATGCTGTTTTTTCAATCATTGGCGGCCTGGTGGGTATGGGAATAATGGCACTGGCCTGGCACCAATTGTATTGATTGGGTAAAAAGCAATAAAACTTTTTTCTGCAGCACAAGTGGATGCTTGCGCGAGGCGCGAACTGGCGCAAGAATGAGGCGTTGGACAGTGCGCTGGATTCTTGTGCCAGGCAAAGCGAAGGTTTTTTAGAATAAGATCAGTCGATGAAAGGCACAAGTTGTCCCGCAGACAATAAATTCAGGTTATCAGATAGAAAATACGTAAATGTCTGCGGGAACACTTGCGCAAGGTTCCGCAGGTTCCTGGTATTTAAAGTTGCCGCGAACTGGCGCAAGAATGAGGCGTTGGATAGTGCGCTGGATTCTTGTGCCAGGCAAAGCGGAGGTTTTTTAAAATAAGATCAGTCTATGAAAGGCACAAGTTGTCCCGCAGACAACAAGTGCAGGTTATCAAATAAAAAAATATGAATGTCTGCGGGAACACTTGCGCCAGGTTCCTGGTATTTTAAGTTGCCGCGAACTGGCGCAAGAATGAGGCGTTGGATAGTGCGTTGGATTCTTGTGCCAGGCAAAGCGGAGGTTTTTTAAAATAAGATCAGTTTATGAAAGGCACAAGTTGTCCCGCAGACAATAAGTGCAGGTTGTCAGATAAAAAATATCTGAATGTCCGCGGGAACACTTGCGCCAGGTTATGCAGGTTCCTGATATTGTAAGTTGCATGAATAAAAAAGCCGCTGTAACAGCGGCTCTTTTAAAACTATTCAATTACTATTATCTTAAGAATTAATAGGGCAATTTTTTCTGTCCCTGGTTCAGCGCCAGGTTATGCTGGTTCACCATATCGTTCATCACATTCACCGTTTCATCAAGGTATAAATCATTGCGCAGGTTTTTCAGCCATGCTTTGAAACGATCGTCTTTGTCTTTATCGTTTGCATATTTGTTTACATCTTCCTGCAGGGCGGAAACGGTTAATTCTTTTGGCAACTTGTTCAGTTTTTCCAGCTGCTTGTAAGTATCGCTCAGCTTTTTCTTTTCATCGCGGTATTTATCAATGTTTAAAGAATACACTTTATCATTTTCTTTTGCCAGCCATTCAGTATTTGTTTTAATAAGATTGAAAGCCGGGTTAAGGCTTACCCTTGCCTGGCTGGAGGCACGGATATTATTGGGATCAAAACTGTATTTCCAGGGTGAATAATCTGCTTTTTGTATCTCATCCCATGGCAGGGCATCGGGATCATCTTTTTCGCGCAGTTTGGAATATTCATAAAAATCGGGCAATACAATATCTGAAGCAACTCCTTTTAACTGGGTAGAACCACCATTGATGCGGTAGAATTTTTGCAAGGTTAATTTAATGGTTCCCAGGTCGCTGTTGGTAGACATAAAACCCTGCGATTTATCCAGCCCAATATTGCGTTGCACCGTTCCCTTACCGTAAGTGCTGGTACTGCCTATAATAAGTCCGCGTTTGTAATCCTGGATGGCGGCGGCGAAAATTTCAGACGCAGATGCACTGAATTCATTTACCATTACCGCTAAAGGACCATCATACAAAACTGTTTTATCCCGGTCGCGCAATACACTGGGTTTACCGTCTCTGTCTCTCACCTGTACTACGGGACCCTCATCTACAAAAAGACCTACCATTTTAACCACATCATACAGCGATCCGCCACCATTGTTGCGCAGGTCTAATATGATACCGTCTACTTTCTGTTCTTTTAACCGTGTAATTTCTTTGGCTACATCATCGGCACAACGGCGTCCTTTGGGATCATCAAAATCAGCATAAAATTCAGGCAGGAATATAAAACCAATTTTGGCCTTGCCATTGGTCACTACAGAACTTCTGGCAAAGGTTTCATCCTGCACAATTTCATCACGTATTATTTTTACCACTTTTATAGCACCATCTGCTTTGCGTAAAGTGAGTCTTACTTCTGTTCCTTTTTTACCACGGATTATTTTAACCGCATCCGGCACATAATAGCCAGCCAAATCTACTGGCTCTTCTTCTCCCTGGCCAACTTTTAATACAATATCGCCTACTGTTATTTCGCCACTTTTATAGGCAGGGCTTCCTGTAAGTATGGTATTTACTTTAATGTTGCCATCATCATATAACAAAGAAGCACCGATGCCATAGAATTTACCGCTCATCTCTTCATCAAAAGATCTTTTTTCAAGCGGGGGAAAATAATCAGTATGCGGATCCATGGTCTGCGTAATGGTATTTACATACCTGCTGAACAATTCATTTTCTGTAAGCTTAATGCGATAGTTATCAAAAGTCCTGTCCATTGCTTTCAGCACGCGGTCGCGGGCATCTTTTTCCAGTTCTTCATTGCTTTTGGTAACCGCACCCTGTTTGCCCTTATTTTTTTCCTGCGCATCCTGCATGTCTACATATCTGTCCAGCACCAGGTATTTTAAACGCAGTTCCCAGAATTTTTTCCTGTCTGCTTCATTGGCCGGAAAATCTCTTTTTTCCGGATCGGCTACAAAGGTTTCATCTTTGGTAAAATCAAATGGCTGTGCCAATATCTCTTTATACAACTTCTCCACTTCGGGAAGCCGCTTTTTAAATAAGTCAGACGCAGCCGGCACAAAAGCTACCGGGCCGCCGAGTATTTCATCATCAATTTTGGTTTCGTATTTTCTTAATTCATTTATATCCGACTGAAGAAAGATGGCTTTATCCTGGTCTACTGAAGAACCCAGGAATTTTTTAAACACCTCTTTGGAGAATTTATCATTGATATCTTTGGGGCTGTAGTGGATCTCAGTTAGCATCTCACCTACATTGTGCAGAATTTTTTCATAACGGGTAGGCGGATTATCAATATTTCCTGTGTTACCTGTTCCTAAACTGCGAAAAGCAATAAATACACCTGCTACCAATACAGTTAGCAGCACGGGCAAACTTCTTCTACTAAACATAAATTGAATTATTTTTTGCATTAACCCAAAAATAACGATAAAATAGCAGTGTTGTTGCCCCCTTTGGTCATAATTAACACGCGGTTGACCATTAAATTACATGAGCGGGGAAAGATGTTAATAAAAAATTAACCCCGCTAATAGCAGGGCTAAATAGCGGGGTTTAAACGGGTAACTGATGGGTTTCGAACCCACGACCCTCAGAACCACAATCTGATGCTCTAACCAACTGAGCTACAGCTACCGTGTGGGCGGCAAAAATAATGTAAAATGTGCTTCATTCAAAAAACAATTGACTTCTTATTTACTGTTTCTTTGCAACTGCAAAAATAAAAACTATCATGAACTGGTGGCTGGCTTTTACTCCTTTTATTGCAGCGGCAATGGGTTGGATGCTGGTGGCTGCGGCGTTGCAACTACTTTTCCACCCCGCTCAGCCACGTAAAATTGCAGGTTGGTCGTTTCAGGGTCTTTTTCCAAAAAAACAAATGGTACTGGCCGCAGCAATCGGGCGTTTAAGTGCTTCGCTGATACCGGTTAAAGAATTGGAGCAAAAAATAACCCATCCCGACAATGTGAAAAAAATTATGCCCCAGGCAGAAGAACACATCGATAATTTTTTGCGGGTAAAACTGGTTAAATCGATGCCGGTGGTGGGCATGTTTGTGGGCGACAAAACAATAAATAACCTGAAAGCCCTTTTTGTAGCCGAACTGGAGCAGCTTTTCCCGGAAATAATGAATAATTATATGGGCCGTCTCCAGGAAGACTTTGATATCGAAAGCATGGTGACGGCAAAAATTGCGGCCGTTGACCCCGCTGTAATAGAGGCTACTATGTACAGCGTGCTAAAAAAAGAGTTGCGGCAGATAAAACAATTGGGGGCTTTGCTGGGTTTTGTGATTGGCGTGTTGCAGCTGCTTGTATTACTGCTATTGCACCGGTAATGTTATTCATACATTTATTTTACCGCTTATCACACCCCTTGAAAACGCCTTTGTTAACGCGCAGGTAAATATTAAATAGGGCGTCAAAGATTTTGTCTTCCGGCCGTTGCCGGGTAATAAGACCGGCAACCGATTATCATCCAGGCAAATATTTTCAATTCAATACAATTACATGAGAACAATTTCGACGTTATTTCTTTCCATTCTTCTCGTTTTTTCTGCAACAGCACAGTACCCGGGCGGTGCTGGCAGGGGTGGAAGAGGGCCCGGTGGCGCCAGCCCCTCCATTGGCCATTTCTATGGAAAACTGGTAGACAGCAAAACCAACAAGGGCATTGACGCCGCTTCAGTGCAGCTTTTTATGGCCAAATTTGATACCGCCACAAAAAAAAGAAAGGATACACTGGTGGGTGGCATGCTAACCCGTGCAAACGGTGAATTCAGCATTGAAAACCTGGCCATATTTGGCAACTATACCTTGAAATTGTCGGCCATTGGGTATACCCCGATTGAGCAAAAAGTGGCTTTTACCCTTAAGCCCCCTTCTCAGGATGCACAGGGAAACGCAGACATGAGCCAGGCGCTGGCGGGTGTGGATAAAGACCTGGGCAATATAAAAATGACCGCCGATGCAAAATTGCTGGAGAATGTAACCATCACAGCTTCCAAGCCATTGTTCCAGATGGGTGTGGACAGAAAAATATTCAATGTAGACAAAAGCCTGGTAAGTGTTGGGCAAAGTGCGCAGGAACTCATGAAAAACATACCTTCTATCAATGTTGACATAGACGGCAATGTAACGCTTCGCAATGCAGCCCCTACTATATTTGTAGACGGCCGGCCCACCACGCTTACGCTTGACCAGATTCCGGCAGATGCTATTGAAAGCGTGGAAATCATTACCAACCCGTCTGCAAAATATGATGCGTCCGGCGGCACGGCCGGTATCTTAAATATTGTACTAAAGAAAAACCGCAAAACCGGTTATAACGGTAACATAAGAGCCGGAATCGACAGCCGTGGAAAATTCAATGGCGGTGGCGATCTTAATATACGCCAGCAGAAGGTTAATTTCTTCGCCAGCTTAAACTATAATCAGCGTAAATCAATCGCCAATACCAATATCTTCAGCCAAAACCTTATCAACCCTGAAACAGATGTAAGCCAGGTTTCAAGAACAGTATCCAACGGCAATTTTGCTTTTGGAAGAATAGGAATGGATTACCTGATGGACAACCGCAATACCCTTACCGTTTCTGGACTTATTGTAAGAGGCCACTTTAAGAACAGCGATGACCTGAACTTTGATTCCCTGAGCAACGGAACTATTTTTACAAAAGGCAACCAAATCACCAATACAGATGCTACGTTCAGGAACTATGGCGGATCGCTGAGTTACAAACACAATTTTGCAAAGGCAGGAAAGGAACTCACTTCTGATATTAACTACAACAGCAGTACCAATGATAATAATGGTATGTACAATATCCAGCTGTATGATCAAAACGGTGTGTCCAAAGGCCAGCCCTACCTGCGCCAGACAATCGGCCACGGCATGAATAAATTTTTTACCGGCCAGCTGGATTACACCAACCCGATTTCTGAAAAATCAAAAGTGGAAATGGGTGCCAGGGCAGCAATACGCGATAATACCAGTATCAGTGATAATTCTATTTATGATTATGCACAGGGCGTGTATGTTCCAAACGCTTCCTTAAGCAGTAACTATAAATTCACCGACAGGGTATTTGCTGCATACACCACTTATTCGGGTAAACTCAAAACCATCAGCTACCAGGTTGGCTTACGCGCAGAGAGCTCGGATTATACCGGAACAAAATTTGGTACAAAAGACTCCACTTTTACCACCAAATATCCCATCAGCCTTTTTCCCAGTGTATTTATTACAAAAGACCTGGGCAGTAAACAGGATTTCCAAATCAACTATTCAAGAAGGATCAACCGGCCCAATTTCTTCCAGTTGATTCCCTATAAAGACATCACCAATCCCCAGTATCCAACCGTGGGTAATCCGGGTTTGAAGCCTGAGTTTACCAATTCATTCGAAATGTCTTACCAGAAAACATTTCCTAAGAATTACAGCATACTGGCTTCTTTATATTTTAAGTATACCACCGATCTCATTACACGCTACCAGTTCAAAGACGTGATATCGGATAAAGTGGCCGACAGCGCCACCTTTACTTCTTACCAGAATGCCAACAGCAGTACTTCTTACGGACTTGAAGTAACCGTGCATACGCCATTTACCAAGTGGTGGGATATGACGACCAACGTTAATTTTTACAATGCCAAAATAAATGCCACCAATATCACCAATGCAGGTGGCACCAGCCAGCGCCTCAGCTATTTTGCCAAATGGAATAATAATTTTAAGTTGCCCAAAAACTTCAGTATTCAGTTATCGGGCGATTACCAGAGCAAATCGGTATTACCACAAAGCAGCGGCAACGGTGGCGGTGGTGGTGGCCGTGGCGGCGGCGGACCCGGTGGCGGTGGTTTTGGCGGCGGCCCACAGCCTTCTGCCCAGGGATATGTAAACCCCAACTATGGTTTTGATTTAGCCATTAGAAAAGATTTCCTGAAAACAAAAACGGCATCCCTTACTTTAAGTGTGAACGATATTTTTAAAACCAGGAAATACAGCTACTATTCTTATTCAACCATTGTTACACAGAATTATGATAGGATAAGGGATCAGCAAATTTTCAGGCTCAATTTCAGTTACCGTTTTGGTAAAGTAGATGTGTCACTGTTTAAGCGTAAGAATACAAAGGCAGGAATGGAAGGTGTACAGGACGTGCAGCAACAATAATAGCCATATGATTCATATAAAGAAAAGAGGTTGTCTTCCAAAGGCAACCTCTTTTTTTTAGATTTGCCATTAACTTCATAGTAATGGAAAGCATTTTGCCGGGAATTGATCAACTGTGCCTGAAGGCAAATTCTTTTAAGTATAAGCGGGTGGCACTGGTGACCAATAATGCAGCCGCCACCAGCGGCGGAAAATTAAGCCGGACAGCACTGCTGGAAGCGGGCATTCCCATCGTCCGTCTATTTTCGCCCGAACATGGTCTTAGTGCAAAAGGCGATGACGGAGCCTACCAGGCCCATCATATTGATAGTGTGACCCAATTGCCGGTTATAAGTCTGTATGGCGATCGGCTGCTACCGTCGCACGAAGAAATGACGGGTATTGATTGTGTCATCTACGATATACCCGATGTGGGGTGCCGCTTCTATACTTATTTGTGGACGATGACCTATGTAATGGAGGCCTGCGCAGCATTCAATATACCTTTCATGTTGGCCGACCGGCCCAATCCCGGTGGCGGCGATATCAAAAAATCGGAAGGCCCATGGCTGGATGAAAGCCATTGCGCTTCATTTATCGGGCGCTGGAATATTCCTGTACGTCATTGTTGTTCGCTCGGTGAACTGGCTGGCTTTTTTGCTGCCACACGAATAAAAAACCTGGATCTGCAGGTTATTAAGATACAGCACTGGAACCGTCAACAAAATGCAGCCGCCGCCGGTTGGAATTTTGTGCCTACTTCGCCTGCCATTGCCGATCTTGAAACTGTTTTGCTTTACCCCGGAATGGGTATGCTGGAAGGCATTAATGTAAATGAAGGCCGCGGTACGGAGAAAGCTTTTAAAATAATGGGAGCGCCCTGGATAGACGCCAGGCAACTTAGTGATGCTTTTGCTGGTTTGCAATTACCTGGTATTGTCTGCGCCACCACTGAATATACACCTGCCTGGGGTTTGTATGCCGGTGAACCTTGTTATGGTTTGCAGTTTACGGTTACAGATGCGCAAAGTTTTATGCCAGTAAAAACCGGCATTTCGCTCATGCAGCTTGTCAAAGGGCTATATCCTTCATTGTGCAGGGAACGGCTGTATGCCACAGTAGCAAATCCTTCGGGTGTAGCACATTTGGATAAACTTACAGGGGTTTACCAGTCGTTTGAAAAGCTTGGAAACAACGAATCTGAATTACTGAATAACACTAAAATAGATTGGTTGACAATGATTCAGCCTTATCTGCTCTATTAAAAATAGATAATCAATAAACCATTTCTTTCTGCAGGCTGGGGAAATAAAATGGTTTTCTAACAAGAAGAAGCCAATGAAACTTTTTTGGCCAGCCAACTGGCTTTTACTGGTATCATCCAGTTGCGCTCAAATTCTTCTTTTGTTTGAACTGTATTGTTGAAATAGACAGTATCGGCACCGATATAATTATTGTTGATGGCGTATTGCACCTGCGCCAGCGGAAGTAGCCGAATTGCATCTTTAATGATAAAGGCAAGCAGTTGCCTGTCGAAAAGCGATACCGTGAACAACTGTTCGATATCTTTTATAAGCCGTACGGAGCTATCTGTGCTGCAACCGCTAACGCCCGCGGCTGTTTCATCGGCCATTAAAACAATGAATCGTCCAAAAAACAAATTGGCATATCCTTTTACCGGCGTTCCATGAGAATGCCAGGCGGCAGTAAATTGCTCCAGCAGCTCCTCAATTTGCAATGCTTCGCTTAAAGAAAACAAGCGGTTGCATTGGTAAATCCACACGCGTGAAGCGGGTGAAAAAGTTTCCGGTAATAAATGTCGGTAGTCAGTATTCATGCCGCAAATTTACTATAGAATTGCCATTTAAAATCTGCCGTGCGTTAGCCGGTGCAATCCGGGTAATCGCTTTATTTTCTCTCAATCTCAATCAATTTAGTCATATCGCGGGCTGGCACCATCCATTTTCCGGATGCGATGGCTGCCATTTCTACTCTTGAATACTGTTCTTTTTTTGAGGTATCAAACTGGCTTAACAATACATCATAAGGCGAGCCTGCGGTTAATTTGCTGCGGTAGAAATAGATGTTTTGGTCGTCCGTTTCTTTTACTTTCAGGTAGTAAACAAACTCGCCGTCTTCGGGCGTTTCTTTTTGTATTATATAAATATCGCCAATCCTGGGGGTTGAAGCGTACCGCTGTACAGACAAGGCTCTTTCTTTGCTAACATAATACAAGTAAGCAGCCGTAAAAATGCATACAAAGAGTATTACTATCCAAATTGTTTTCTTGTTAATCGTCATACTTTCTCCGGACCAATATTGCTATTGCGGCAAATGAATTATAATAATCTGCAGGGTTATTGCATGCTGGCAGCAATCAATTCTGCCACATCCATTACCTGAACTTCCTGCTCTTTCTCCTTATTTTTTACCCCGTCGGTCAACATGGTATTACAAAATGGACATGCCGCGGCAATTACTGAGGCACCCGTTTCAATGGCTTCATTGGCCCTCTCAAAATTGATGCGGTTATTCCCTTTTTCTTCTTCTTTAAACATTTGTGCACCGCCCGCGCCGCAGCAAAGCCCGGTGGTGCGGCACCGTTTCATTTCCACCAGTTCTGCATCCAGCAGCTCCAGCACTTTGCGGGGTGCTTCATAAATATTATTAGCCCTTCCCAGGTAACAGCTGTCGTGGTAGGTAATGCGTTTACCCTTAAATGAACCGCCTTCTTTCAGCCTTATTTTTCCCTCTTCTATTAACTGCTGCAGGAATACGGTATGGTGGATCACTTCATAGTTACCCCCCAGATCTTTGTATTCATTCTTTAATATATTGAAACAATGCGGGCAGGCAGTAACAATTTTTTTGACGCCGTAATTATTCAGCACCTGTATATTCTGATAGGCCATCATCTGAAACATAAACTCATTGCCGGCGCGCCGTACCGGGTCGCCCGTACACATTTCTTCTTTACCCAATATGGCATAGTTGATCCCTGTTTTTTCAAGAATCAAAGCAAATGCCCGGGTAATTTTTTGTGCACGCTGGTCAAAACTGCCCGCGCAGCCCACCCAAAACAATACTTCCGGTGTTTTTCCATTGGCAAACAAAGCGGCTGCTGTAGGTACTTCCATCGCTAAAAAATTTTCAGTAAATCTAAACCAAATGATGCACATGGGTTAGAACTTTTTACCATTATAGTTGTACCTTAAGACGCAATAAAATGAACCGGTATAAGGCCTGATAAAAAATGATACGGAAACATAATTATTGACAGATAGAATTATATTTCCGTTGAAGAAATGGAGAACCCAGTTCTGCATACCGCCTTACAGGTGAATCAAAGACAGCTTACGGCTCTGATAAAACGAATTGGCGGCGGCATACATAAATTCATGCAAGAGCAGCCAATTGGCTTTCGCCGTGTTAAAGATTTACAAAAGCCAGTTTATGTCATGTACGTGACAGTGTGCCCGCCGGCTGGTTTATATTTTTGTTCTGCATTAATAAATACATCAGCATGAAACGCATAGCAATTGTTTTTATACTTGGGTTATTTTCGGCAGGTATACAGGCCCAGGACCAGACCGTGCTGCGCAAAAAGGAGTTCAATCTCAATGACGGTGTTGCCATTTCCGGTTATGACCCGGTAGCTTATTTTACAGAGCACAAAGCAGTAAAGGGCAGCAAAGAAAAGGCCGTTGCCTACGAAGGCATTACGTATTATTTTTCTTCCGATGCCAATAAGGAAGCGTTTAAAAGCAGTCCCGCAAAGTATGAACCGGAATATGGCGGATGGTGTTCTTATGCCATGGGTGCAAAAGGCGAAAAAGTTGAAATAGATCCCAAAACATTTAAGATTGTAAACGGGAAACTGAATCTTTTTTATAACCGGTTTTTCAACAATACGCTTATCACCTGGAATAAAGATGAGGCCAACCTGAAAAAGAAAGCCGATGCTAATTGGGCAAAAATTTACCATTGATTATATTCAACACCGCTATTGCGCTAATTTATTTACCATCATGAAAATTCAACTGCTTGTTATATGGGTGCTGCGTTTGCTGGCCGCCTTTATTATGCTGCAAACACTGTATTTTAAATTTACGGCCCATCCGCAATCGGTGCATTTGTTTACGCAACTGGGTATGGAGCCATGGGGCAGGATTGGAACCGGCGTATTTGAACTGATAGCGTCTATACTTATCCTTTATCCGCGTACTACCGGCTGGGGATCTGCGCTGGGCGCCGGTTTAATGGCAGGAGCTATCTTTTTTCATATTACAAAGCTGGGATTGAAATTTGACGGCGATTATGGTCTTTTTACCATGGCAGTCGTTGCATTCATTTGCTGTTTGGCTTTGCTGGTGGTGTACCGAAACCAGTTGCTGGCTGTTTTGGAAAAGACCAGACAGCAGGGAAATGTGAAAGTTTAATAAGTTGGAAATTATTTTTCTTTAACATAGATTGGCGGATTATTTGAAACTGTTAAGAAAACATAGTTAACAATGAAAATCTTTTTTACACTTCTTCTTGCTATTACAGGTTTTGGCGCGTTACAGGCGCAGCAATTTCAGCCATCCGACGACAAGTCGGCCGTAAAATTTACGATTAAAAATTTTGGCATCAGCACGGGCGGCAGTTTTACCGGCCTGGAGGGCGATATTGAATTCGACAAAGCCAACCCGGAGAAGGCGGTTTTTAATATGAGCCTTGAGGCTGCCAAAGTAAATACTGGTAATGATTCCAGGGACAACCATTTGCGCAAAGAAGAATATTTTGATGTGGCAAAATACCCGAAGATCAGTTTTAAATCAGATAAAGTGACCAGCAAGGGCGGCGAGCTTATCCTGTCGGGCCAGCTTACCATAAAAGGAATTACAAAGAATATTTCCTTTCCTTTTAAAGCTACGGCCAAAGATGATGGGTATTTGTTTGAAGGCAGCTTCCAGCTAAACCGGCGCGACTATAAAGTAGGGGGCAACAGCATGGTGCTGGGCGATAATGTAGCGGTTTCCCTGTCTGTGTTTGCCAGGAAGAAATAGGCGAACCGGCATTTTACAACAGCTTGTGAGCTGCCGCTTTATAAGTAACTTAGCAGGTAATATTCTGTATAGATAAACAGTCAGGTAAAATCCAAAGTCTTTATAAAAGCGTAATTTTTCAAGACCTAACTTCTTCATGCATGCAGTTACAAAAAGCCATTCAAAACGTATTTGTACAGTTAACAGCTTCGCTGGAGCTTTTAACAGACAGCCAATATGTATACCAAAGCCAGGTATTGTCCAATGCTACCATCGGGCAACATGTAAGGCATATCATTGAAATGTTTATTTGCCTGGAAGATGGATATGCCGGTGGCGTGGTTAATTACGAACACCGGAAAAGGGATGTGCTGATTGAAACAAACAGGGCAGTGGCAGCCGCTCTTTTGAAAAAAATTTATGAAGGACTGGATAAGGAAAACAAATCGCTTGTTTTGCAGGGATCGTATAATGAAGACAGCAATGAACTGATTGAATTCGGCACCAATTACTTCAGGGAAATTGCTTATAACCTTGAACATACCATTCACCACATGGCACTCATAAAAGTGGGTATAAAGGAAGTGTCTGATATTGAAATACCCGATGGTTTCGGCGTAGCCTCTTCTACTATTAAGTTTCGAAAAGAATGTGCACAGTAACATTTATCCCGCAGGGCGACAGGGCTTTTATTACGCATAACCGTGATGAAAAAAGCAGCCGTGCAAAAGCCATTGCCCCAAAAGAATATATCATTAATGGCTATACGCTTTTATTCCCCAGGGATGGCGGAGCAGGCGGTTCGTGGATGGCGGTTAATGATTGCGGAACCGCGGCAGTATTGCTGAATGGCGGATTTACTAAACACCTGCATCAGCCTCCCTACCGCAAAAGCAGGGGACTGGTATTTTTAGAAATCATTGCTGCCGGTGATGCGCTGACTTCGTACCATAAAATAGATCTTACCGGCATTGAACCCTTTACTGTTATTCTCTGGAACAATACTGTTTTACATGAATGCCGCTGGGATGGGCAACAGAAACACATCAGCCAGCCCGATGCAACAATGCCGCATACGTGGTCATCTGCAACCCTTTACGATGAAACGATCGTGGCCAAAAGAAAAAGCTGGTTTAACCAATGGCTCAGGCAGCATCCCACGCCGGTTATGGAGGACATTATCCAGTTTCACCTTTGTGCAGGTGATGGCGATGTGCACAATGATTTGCGCATGAACCGGCACGGAGAATTGCTGACTGTAAGTATTACGGCCATAGAAATAAACAACCGCACTTCCCTTATGCAATATGCAGACCTGCAGCAAAATACCCGCACGCTGCACGCCTTTAACTTCACAAAAGCAGCAGCCACACTATAATGAACTGGTTACAGCGTACGCTTCACCGACCTTATTTTATCAGGCTTTTTCACTGGGAATACTGGTCGTTTAATGCCGTATACGGATGGATCATGCCCATATGGGTTTGGCTGTCGATAAGGGCCAGATCGTTTTTCTTTTTTGCTGCGGCGAACCCCACGATAGAATACGGCGGGTTTTTAATGGAATCAAAGAAAAAGATTTACGATATCATTCCCGCCCACTATTATCCGCGAACATTGTATTTTTTAGCCGGCACGCCGGTAACCGATGTTATAAAGGAAATAGAACGAAGCTGTTTTACCTATCCTTTAATCGGCAAGCCAGATATTGGTGGCCAGGGCCGCGGTGTTAAAAAATTATACAATGAAGCCGAGCTGGCGGCCTATGCAACCGCATCCACACTGGATTACCTGGTACAGGAATTTGCGCCACAACCCAATGAAGTGGGTGTTTTCTATTACCGGTATCCGGGCCAGAAAATGGGCCATGTATCGGGCATTGTAAGGAAAGAATTGCTGGCCATTACAGGCGATGGAAGATCGACCATGTATGAGCTGCTCATGAAAGACAAACGTTTTATTTTGCAGATAGCAGTGTTGCAAAAACTATACGGCGACAGCTTACAGGATATATTACCTGGCGGTGAAACAAAAGAACTGGTGCCCTATGGCAATCATGCAAGGGGGGCAAAATTCCTGGATCATTCACACCTGGCAGACGATGTATTTACCAGCACCATCGATACCATTTGCAAACAGGTGGAAGGGTTCCATTATGGCCGGCTGGACATACGCTTCAACACCTGGGAAGAATTAAGGGCAGGAAAAAATTTTTCCATTATTGAGTTAAATGGCGCCGGGTCCGAACCCACTCATATGTACGATCCCAGGCACAGCCTGTTCTTTGCATGGAAGGAAATTATCCGGCACTGGGTTATACTCTGGCGCATTAGCCGCATCAATCATAAAAAAGGGATACCTTATCTTTCGCGCAAACAGGGTCTGCAAATGATGAAAGACAATAGCCTGTTTGAACAAAAACTGAAACAGCTATATGCCTAATCTTTTTACTATTTTTTTTACAGGTATGCTGATTAGTTTCCTGGGATCGCTTCCACTGGGCAGCCTGAATGTTTCTGCCATGCAGGTGGCCATTACAGAGAGCAACAAAAAAGCCATCCAGTTTTCGCTGGGTGTGGCGCTGGTTGAAATACTATATGTGCGGTTGTCTTTAACCGGTATAGGCTGGATAATTTCCCATGAGCAATTGTTTTACATACTGGAATGGATAACTGTATTTCTTTTTATACTGCTGGCAATAAGCAGTTTTTGGACAGCTGCAAAAAAAAACAGCGGGGCAAAAAATATTTTACTCAACAATACAGTGAACCGCTTCTGGCTGGGTTTTACCATGAGTGCCCTTAACCCGGTACAAATCCCATTCTGGTTTATATGGAGCTCCTATTTATTAAGCAATAAAATCTTGTTGCCGTTTTCCTGGCATTATAATTTTTATATGATGGGCATTGCTGCCGGTACGCTGGCCGGACTGGCCGTTTTTATTTATGCCGGCGGATGGCTGGTAAAAAGGCTGCATACCAGCCGCCGTATCATTAACCTTATTGTTGGTGCAGTGTTTATTATTTCTGCCGCCATTCAATTATACCGTCTTTTGTACAAGCCTTTGGACCAGCAACTAAAAGTTAAAGTTGCGTTAGTAAAACCTGCTGCCGCCTAGTTATTGCGCTGACACAGAACGGCAAACTTCTATTGAAAAGGACATGTTCCTTTGGCAAATACAAGTTTTCCTCTTTAACAAATCTTTGGCGCAATCCTTGCATAAATGGATGCAACCAACCGTTTTGGTTCTACCCCCGTAATCTTATTCACGCAGATCGCTTCCCTGTAAAATCCAACTATCCTTTTTTCATTGATTATTATTTCTGTTACCCAAAAAAAATCTATGCGAAAATTAATTTTGCTCAGTGTTCTTATTCCCTCGTTTGTTCAGGCTCAGAACTTACATGTAGAATTGTTTGGTGGCTTTAGTAATTACCAGGGCGATTTACAGGATAAAAATTTCACTACCCAGCAGGCAAAAGGCGCTGTAGCACTGGGGCTGCGGTACGATCTCAGCAATCATTTTTCGGTACGTACCAATTTTACCTATGCAGCGCTGGGTGCAGCAGATAAATATAATAAACAGGCTGATTTACAGGCACGGAATTTAAGTTTCAGTACAAAACTTACCGAAGCAAACCTGTTGTTTGATTACAGTATACTTAACCTGAATTATCACCGGCTGGCACCCTATGTATTTGCAGGTGTAGCGGTATTTCATTACAACCCCTACGCGTACGACAGTACGGGCAATAAAGTTTATTTACAACCATTAAGCACAGAGGGAGAGGGGCTGGCTGCTTACCCCGACCGTCAGACCTACCATCTTACCCAATTTGCTATACCATTTGGTGCGGGTATTAGATGGCAGTTTACCGATAACGTTACACTGAGTTATGAAATAGGTTTTAGAAAAACATTTACAGATTACCTCGATGATGTAAGCAAAAATTACATCGATCAAACTGCTCTGACAGCAGCAAAAGGTGCAAAAGCAGTTGAAATGGCCTGGCGGGGAGATGAAATAAAAAACGGCGGCCCGTATCCTGCTGAAGGATCAATACGCGGCGGTTCAAAATACAAAGACTGGTACTATTTCTCCGGTGTAACTGTTAGCATTGGTATTGGCAGAAGAAAAGGTTTTCACGGAACAGACAATGGCAGGGTAGACTGTCCAAAACCAGTAAAATAAAAATAACATCGCCGGCAGACCGCATTGAAATAAACACCTGTTAATGCAGATCCTTTTTTGCAGACAATCCTCCCGTTTGTTTACAAAAAAAAAGCCGCCCCGTAAGGCGGTTTTTTTGTATGGATAAGATAAATAAAGCGGCGCTCTTATGCAGCCAACGGTTAAGCTGCTATTTTTACTGTCTGTTTGTTGCTGCGGGTTTTCGCGGCTATCAGTATCTGTGTGGTAATGTATTTGCCTTTCATAAAAAAAAGTTTAGTATTTCGTAATCATTTTCTGTCTTTTACTGCTCATCTGCTACAATATATAGGACGCAGGTTTTTCAACCGTGTTACAGTTTGATCGACTTTTTTCTGATAAATGATATGCTTGTCTGAAAAGTGTAATACCCCGGTCATTATGCTGCACAGAAAAAAATTATTTTGCCACGTCGATCCTTACTTTTTTGTTTTTTATTTTTTGGTCTTTGATTAACTGCAGCGTATGACTGGCTTTGGACTTGCGAATGGCTGCAAAAGAAAAGAAGTCTTTTACATCTATCAGCCCGATGTCTTCCTTTTTTAAATCGCCTTTCTGAGATAGAAAGCCAACAATATCCACCTTGTTTACTTTATCTTTTTTTCCGGCGGCAATGAAGAGGGTGGTCCATTTTGGTTTTTCGGGTAAAATGGCCTGTCCGGGCAAATGTATCTGCTCCGTATCAGCAGGAATATAGGAAGGTAATTTTTCGTCGGGCGACAATATAAGGATCACGGTGCCGCTGGCATCCATTCGGGCCGTTCTTCCATTGCGGTGCGTATAAATATCTTCCGTTGCCGGCAGGTGGTAATGAATAATGTAACGAATATTGGGTATATCCAGTCCCCTTGCAGCCAGGTCAGTTGTTACCAGCACATTGGAAGTGCCGTTTCTGAATTTGCACAGCGCGCTGTCGCGTTCCTGCTGCTCCAGTGCACCGTGATAAAATACATTTACAATGCCTTTTTCTTTAAGAATCGCGCTGGTCCGGTCTACTGATTCACGGTGATTGCAAAATACAATGGCAGATCGGTTACCCAGCAGGCAAATAAGCCTGAAAAGGGTATCGGCTTTGTCCTTTTCACTGCTCAGTACTTTTTTAACCCATAGTTTCTCTGTATCAGCGCCGGTTCCAGAAAAATTGAGCCTTAGAGGATTCTCCATTCCAATAAACCCGGGTATATCCACTGTTTCTGTAGCCGAAGTAAGCAGGCGTTTTTTTATTGCCGGCAGCTTGTCAATAATAAACGAAATTTCTTCCTGGAAGCCCAGTTCCAGCGATTTGTCAAATTCATCCAGTACCAGTGTTTCGATCGTATCGGTTGTAATGTTTCCCCTCCTGATATGGTCGGCCAGGCGGCCCGGTGTACCAATTAACAGGGCCGGTGGTTCTGCCAGGTTATTTTCCTCTGTTTCGCGCAAATGGCCGCCATAGCAGCAGGTCACCTTAAAAGGCGTACCCATTTTTTTAAAAACCTGTTCTATTTGCAGGGCAAGCTCCCTGGAAGGAACGATAATTATAGCCTGCGTTTTGGTATTGGCTGCATCCAGTTGCTCCAATACGGGCAACAGGAAACCGATTGTTTTGCCAGAGCCTGTATCGGCCAGTAGTATTACATTGTCACTGGCTTTGTTGGCCTCAATAGAAGCCAGTTGCATTTCATTTAATGCTTCAATATCCAGATTCGCCAGCACATTTTCAGTCGACCATGTTTTCTTTTTCATCGGCGCAAAAGTACGGAACTTAGCACTGTCTGCTGATCTCAATAAAATGAGCCCTTTTACGATGAATCTTTCTAAAAATGAAATTTTCGTTTATTAATTGGCGGTTGGCAGCACACCAAACTCTTTTAAACTTTGCCAAAGCTGATCATGAATTTCAGGCTTTGCTGCCTGTTTAAGCTTTGGCAAAGTTTGAGTCGTTTTTATACCAAATCTTTTAAATCATTTTTAGACAGGTTCTAAGGCGGGTATTATATTTGATGACGGATTAGTACAGCAATATTCATTTTTAACTGATGGGCATGTTTACGGTAGAAAATACGCATCTCCGCATTACAATCAACCCCAAAGGGGCCGAGCTGCAAAGCATATATAATAAGGTGCTGGATATGGAATATATGTGGAATGCCGACCCGGCTTTCTGGGGCAAGCATTCGCCGGTGCTGTTTCCAATTGTAGGTGCACTAAAAAACGACACTTATTATTTAGATAACAAAGCCTACCATTTAAGCCGCCATGGATTTGCCAGGGAGATGGATTTTGCCGTTACCGCACAAACAGGCAGCCATATCCAATTTACCCTCGAAAGCAATGAGACTACCCTGGTTAATTTTCCTTTTGCCTTCAGGTTTGATGTGGCATATGAGTTAGAAGAAAATAATTTAAAGACAACGTACCGGATCGGTAATACCGGCAAATCGGTCATGTATTTCTCAGTAGGGGGGCACCCGGCATTTAAGGTGCCGCTTACTCCCAATACAGCGTATAATGACTATTACCTGGAATTCAATAATCCCGAACATGCCGGCCGCTGGCCCATATCAAAAGATGGCCTTATTGAAACCAGTTCAACAGAAGTATTCAACCAACATAATAAATTACCCCTTAGCAAAGAATTGTTTTTGCAGGATGCACTGGTATTTAAAGGCCTTTCATCCAATAACGTGGCCCTGAAATGCGAAAAAAATGCGCATGGTTTGTTGTTTGATTTCACCGGCTTTCCCTACCTGGGTATATGGGCAGCAAAGAATGCCGATTTTGTTTGCATTGAACCCTGGTGCGGTATTGCCGATAGCGTAAACACCAACCAGCAACTGGTTAATAAAGAAGGTATCCAGGTGCTGCAGCCTTCCAAAAATTTTGAAAGAAGCTGGTCGGTAACACTGTTTTAATAATATACCGGTGAAGGGCAGGCTCTCAAAAGAACAGGAGCCTGCGGTTTTGATATTCGTATTTTCACCGCGAAACTTATCTTCTACCGTATCAGCATTATCACACCTTTGAACGATTCGGTCTTTCCTTTATCGAGTTCAATGGTAATATTATACACATAACCGCCTGGTTCAGCAAGCTGACCATTTAAACGTCCATTCCAACCATAATGTTTGTCGTTGGCAGGCACATTAGCCGTTTGAAAAACTCTTTGTCCCCAGCGGTTATAAACAGCAAAGTCTTTTATCTGCTTAATATCTCTTGTACCAATAACGTAGAATATATCATTCTGGCCGTTGCCGTCGGGGCTAAAAGCGGTTGGAATATTAATGACCGTATTGGTAAATGTTTTAATAGTAATTGCCGCCGTATCTGTACAACTGTTCTCATTTTTCACTTTCACCAGGTATTGTGTAGTAGACACCGCAGTGGCAACAGGTCTGGCGCAATCATAGCAGGAGAGGGTTTCTGCCCATAACCATTTATAACTCGTGGCTGTTCCGCCGGTTACCTGCGGCACCAGTTCCATGGTACCAGGCCTGGTAAGTTCTATTACAGATGGATTAAAAGAAACGCTGAAGGGAACAAAAATTTTTGTATCTGCGTCATTTGCATAATCTGTTTCATTGTACAGTTTGGCCGGTGTGCTACCCCTGCCTTTATCATTTACGTTGGCCACCAGGTTGACCGAAGCGGGCGTTGCAATAATATGTGTAAAAACAGCGCATGAATCGGCCGGAACTTTGGGCGAATAAAATACCGGGTACAATTGTTTTCCACTGGTGCTGTTTTCGTAAAATGATACGGGTATATTTTCAAAAATTTCTGTATAACGGTTATTCATACAAAGTTTAAACCTTACAAGTGTACTGTCGTTGGTAATACAGGTTGTACCCAAAATTTCAACGGTCATATCCGGTGGAAAAACATTTACTTTTCCGCTGGCGGTTACCTTACAGCCATAGCGACTGGTAACCTGCATACTCACTACCGCGCTGTCATGCGCCACAATCATAGGTGCGCCGCAAGCTGTGCAACTGAGGCTATAACCGGCGCCTGTTTGCCAGATGGGATTGGTGGGCGCGATCATAGGTGTACTGAAAGAAATAATATAGGGGTCGTTCCTGAAAATAGTGGTATCTGCAGGCACCATGTTCAATACAGGCGGTTCATAGGCCTTGCTGTTTACATTGTTGGCATAGTTTTTCTCCAGAATGCCTTCATTATTGGGCAATACAACTGGTATAGCGGTGCCGTTGTCATTTACCACTGCATATATGGTGCCCGATGCGCTTTGCTTAATCAATTGTATAAAACTTACACAGGAATCTGCGCTGGCGGCGGGATTAACAAACACATTTCCCAGCATAACAGCACTCCCTGTTACAGGATTGGCATCATAAAAACTTACTTTTAAACTGGCAGGCACATCGCTTTTGGGGTAGGCATTACAGATAGTAAATGTTACATACACGCTGTCGCCGCCCGCTGCACATTCAGTCTTGTTAATAGCTACTGTGTAATCATCGGCCGGTGGTATATGAATGGTGGCCACGGCCGAATCATAACAACCATACCGGCTATAGGCCATTACTTTTTTTGTAATCAAAGTATCGCCCCTGTAGGGTGCGGTAAACAGGGTGGGCAGGCAATTGGTACAGCTAAGATTGGATGCGTCGGACCACAAAGCAGTAGCAATACTTCCCCCGGTAACCGGCACCGGAGAAAGTGTAACGGCCTGGTTCGGCACCACGGTAACGCTAAGGGGCGAGGCAGCGATATGAAATTTAAAGCTATTCCTGAAAGTCACGTTATTCAAATAATTGTTCTCTTCCAGCGCGGTATTGGGAAGCGCCAGTGGTATAGTAGTACCATTGTCGTTTATAACCGCATACAAAGTATCCAGTGCGGCATACCCTACATTCAATATATAAGTTTCCAGGAAAGATGAACAGTGGCCCGCTACATTATAAGGAAGCAGGTACTGGCTGCCGACCAGTTGGGCGCCGGCATTTTTCGGGTTTCTGTTGTAGAAACTAACCGGTGTATTCTTAGGAACTGTTTTGTAGCCATTATTATAAAACCAGAAAGTAATGCGCACTTTGGTCTGGTCGTAGCATTCCACACTGCTCAGGCTAATACCGGCATCGGGCGAGGAATCGTATACTTTTAGCGTGAAAGGCCTGGTAGTATCGCTGCAGGCGCCGTTGCCCGCTACCAATCTTATTGTATAGGTGGCGGGCACAAGAAAGACATAATTGAGATGAAAAGAAGTGGCCACTACCTGTTCTGCCATACCCATGTTATTGCTCATTAACCATTGATAGGAAGAAGCACCAATGGACCGGTTGGTAAAAAACACACTGTCCAACTGACTATTTTCTTTAGACGCAATGACCCTTTTGTTGGGCCAAAACCTGGCCGTGACACCGCAGCTGGTTTGTGCAATAAAATCGGTGCTGTTGAAACAGCCGGCTGTACTTCCATAGGCACGAAGCGTAATCGTATAGTTTTTCTTTTCTGTTACGGTATAGGTAAAATCGGTGGTGGCGGCAACTACTGCACCATCTACCAGCCACTGGTAACTGGCAGCGCCTGTTGACGTATTGGTAAGGTTCAGCACATCTCCAATTACGGGGTAATCAATATTGGTGGTAAAACTGGCCGAAACCAAATCGGGGCAGGGATCGGTACATGCCGTACTGCTGACCATACCGGTAAGATTGATAGCAATAAAATCGCGCATTCTTTGCGCCTGGCCCTCTGTAAAACCAAGAATGCAACCGGCACCATTGCCATAGTCCATAAAATTATCCGGCAGGTCCGGCACATCGGTCGCAAATCCTGAAAGCGTATCTGTGCTGCACGAGTTTTGCGGGCTTGCACAGGGATAGCCGCCTGTGATGGTTCTTTCGGGTGGCGTATCGCAAACCATATCACCGCTGGTATTACAATCAGTATTGGCACAATCCCTGTTGGCAAACGTGTGCGCCAGGCTCAGGTAGTGTCCTGTTTCATGGCACAGGGTACCAATACCCAGACCTGCCACTACTATATCGCCGCCGGCGCTGGCATAGCCGCCCATTTTCAGCCTTGTCCAGACACCACAGTCAAAACTCTGCATGTATTCCGATTTAATATCTTCTACTACCCAGATATTTACATACCTGGAAGGATCCCATCTTCCCAATGCAGTCATTTCATTTGCCTCCATATCGTAATCATAATCGCCCAAAAAAGTCTTTGTTCTTATGATGCCGGTTGTTTTACCGCCATTCGGATCTGTTTTAGACAGGCAAAACTGGATGCGGGTATCTGTACGGCCGCCGGTAAATGCGCCGCTTGCGGAAAAAGCTTCATTCATCAACTGCAATGCGTTTAATACATTGGCATCGGTAATAGAGGAGGGGTTGGAATTGATAATATGAAAAACAACGGGTAATGTATAGTCTACCGCCATTGTTTTTAATGAGCGATGCGAAAGGCTGCGTAACAAGATGGCATGGTTGATGGCCTTCTCTTTGGCAACAAATGCAGGGTCCTGCCTGCGTTGGGCCAACAGCATATCGGTACCGCAGGCCATTCCGGGGCCGGGTGCTGTGTGTAAAAAAGCGTCAACTGAATCCCTCGGACGCAATTCAGTTACCTGCGAAAATAGGCCGGTGGATAGCTGCAGCAGAAACAGGCAGCAAAGAAAGCTACATAAATAAGGGTTTAGGGGTTGATTTTTCATTCCTGGATTGATATATCAGCATCTAATAATACGTTTTTTATTGCTAACTGAAAAGCAGCAAGCGCTTTTTACGGAGTATTACCATGAGTACCGTATTTTCCGGCCAAAAAAAGACCCGCCTGGCCATAAAACGGGGCTATTTTTTGTGGGTGGGGCGATTCCGGCCAATGGTTAGCCCGGGGCAAACATTGGCCGTGACAAAATAACCATCCCACTGTTTTATTTTAAAAAAATCCTACCTTTTAATTCAAATTCAGTCATATGCAAACCATGCAACCGCCCGTTAAGCCCGCCGGCACGCTGGCGCATCATTTTAAGTTTTATGACAAAGACGATATACTATCGCTAACCCGTATACGCAGATTTGAGACCAAACTGGGAGAGCGGATACAGGTAATCAACAACCGGCAGTATCTTGAACAATCGCTGCAGCAAACTACAGCCAGGTACATATTGTTTGGTGTACCAGAAGATATTGGCGTGAAAGCCAATTACGGGCTGGGTGGTACCGATTCTGTATGGGTGCCCTTTCTTACTGCGTTCCTGAATATACAAAGCAATGATTTTGTAAGCGGAGATGAACTGTTGCTGCTGGGACATTTTGATTTTGGCGATATCAAATACCTGATTGAACAAAATGCACACGGCCACGAAGAAAGAATTGACGCCTACCGGCATGCGGTTAATATGATTGATGAAGAGGTGGAAAGCCTGGCCAAACATATTACCGCCCTGGGCAAAATTCCCATTGCCGTTGGCGGCGGTCATAACAATGCCTATCCGCTTATTAAGGGTGCGGCAAAGGGCTTGTATAAAGCGGGACTATTGCCGCTGGCGCAGATAAATGCCATCAATTTAGATGCACATACAGATTTTCGCCCTTCTGAAGGCAGACACAGTGGCAACGGGTTCCGGTATGCGGAAGAAGATGGCTACCTGCTGAAGTACTGTGTGGTGGGGGTTCATGAAAATTATTTACCGCAGAATGTATGGCTGGATATTGTCAACAATCCATTTATTGATTTTATTACCTACGAGGATATTTTTATTCACGAAAAAAGAAATTTTATACAGGCCATTGCGCACGCTACTTCTTTTACCGGGGACAATTATACCGGAGTGGAAATAGATCTTGATTGTATTGAAGGCACCCTGGCCAGCGCTTCCACACCAGCCGGTATCAGCCCGCTGCATGCAAGACAGTTTGTTAATTTTGCCGGCATGGACAGTAAACCTGCTTACCTGCATATTTGCGAAGGCGCCACCCAGTTGCACGACGGCAGAAAAGATGAAACCACGGGCAAATTGATCAGTTACCTGGTGAGTGATTTTATTAAGGCAAATAGTTACGGAAAAAATGTCTGATGGCTGATGTGAGGATGGCTGATCTCTTTTAAGCGCTCATATTTCCTCATTTTATACCAATTACGGAAGAGTACTTTGTATTAAGTATTAAGTACTAAGTATTAAGTACTAAGACACACCGCTAAGTCGCAATACAGAATACCAACTGCTTTATACTTATCAAAGCCGCGAAGTCTTTATACTGAATACCAAATATTTTATACTCAGCAGTACCCGAGGTCTTGATACTGAATACCGGATACTTTATACACTCTAACGCCGCGAAGTCTTTACACTGAATACCAAATACTTTATACTAAGCAGTACCGCGAGGTCTTGATACTAAATACCAGATACTTTATACTTACCAACGCCGCGAAGTCTTTATACTGAATACCAAATATTTTATACTCAACAGTACCCGAGGTCTTGATACTGAATACCGGATACTTTATACACTCTAACGCCGCGAAGTCTTTACACTGAATACCAAATACTTTATACTCAGCAGTACCGCGAGGTCTTGATACTAAATACCAGATACCAGATACTTTATACTTACCAACGCCGCGAAGTCTTAATACTTAATACTTACTACTTAATACTAAAACGGGATCCCAATATTTACATAACTGCTTACTTTCTTCGACTGGTCACTGTACATAAGACTGAACTCCAGCGGGCCCAGCGCGAAATTGTATCCAAACGTTAATGCATAACCGGAAAGCACATTGGGGTTCTGGAAAAATTTGCTGGTACTGATAAAATTGTTGACCAATATATTGGCCCTGCCGGTTAAATAGGTATTATTGAAAAGTTCATACCGGTATGCCCCCTGTAAAGCAGCCATGGCCGGTGTATACAAAGAACCTTCCTGCAGACCGGCAAAAACCACCTGGTTACGGAAAAGCGGTGTTAAGCCGCCTATGGAAAATTCATTCATAATATTGCCGGTATAATTAAAATTGGCGCCCGCCTGCAGCAGAAATTGAAGCGTACTGCGGCGGCTGAGCGGCGTATAGGTATCAAGATTAAACACCAGCCTGGGATAGGGGTATTGCGAAACCTTCAGCGAATCGGCTGTCAACAGCGCGCCATTCATAAAGAAATCTACGTCGGGCGATTGGGTGGCTACCAGTCCAAACTCAGCATGTAATTTAACACCCTTGCGCGGGTACACTACTTTATCCAGGCTGTTGTGTGCGATGAAAAAATAGGTAGTAAAAAAATTGTTGTTGCCGCTGAACTGAAAGCCGGAAAGTATGGCGGGTGTGTAGGTAATGGTTTCAAAACGTTCTCCTACACCTGCTGCCAGGTTGCGAAGCGTGGAATACTGGGCTTTGGTATCAAATTTAAAAAATGACTGTTTATAGATACCGCTCTGCTTATAGGTGTTATAGGTATTTACATCAAAGCGGTCGTACTGGGCGCTGAGTGTGACTGAAAAGTTTTTACGCCGTCCAATGTACTGCAGGTGTTCCGCTCTTGCGCGGAAGGTTTCGCCAATATTAAGCGTAACCAGGTCGCGCGAGTTGGTAATAATAAAGTTGCGCGTGGTAAGGTTGGCAATGGCTGCTATGCCGCTGAACTTATTGTAATGAAGACTCAATTTGGCAAAAGAAAGCGGGTTTTCCGTTACATCAAATATTATTTTGCAACTGCTGTCGGGTTGTGGTTGCAGTGAATAAGTAACCCGGCTGTAATAGCGTGTACCAAAAGCCGAGCGCACCATTTGCGAAAGATGCCGGGGTGTATATTCCTGGTTGGTGATAAGATCAATGGTATGAACAAAAAAATCGGGACCCGTGTTTCGCAGGCCTTTTATTTCATAGGATGAAATTTTTACCGGAGGTACCGGCGGCAGCCTGTTTACAATAACCTGTTGCGGGCCATAAAGGGCGTTCAATGAATCGGCAATTTGTTTAAAACGCGGATATAATTTCCTGCCCTCCTGTATTCCCAGGTCCAGTATATCTGAAGACTGTGCAAAGCTACCCATATTGTATTGCGGCATTTCAAAGGGCACATAGATATCGCAAAGTGCTACTTCCTCCTTGTGATCCTGTGCTTCGCGGAAAAAAGCCACCTGTAATAAAACCTGGATAGCATTTCTTACTTTATCCGAGGTCAGCAGGCCCCCGGCCACATTGCTGCCTATGACAAATCCGGCACCCATTTCTTTTACATCGCGAACGGGAAAATTTCTTACCACACCGCCATCCACCAGTCGCTTACCGTCATAATCAACGGCTGTAAAAAACGAAGGAATAGCCATACTGGCACGTATAGCCGAAGTAATTTCTCCCTTGCTCATCACTACTGCCTCGCCATTGCCCACATCGGTGCCAATGCATTTAAAAGGTATATTGAATCTGGAAAAATCTTTTTGATTGTATACCGGGAAAAACATTTCAGACAGCTTTATCCAGAGTTCCTGCCCCTGCAGCACACCGGTGGGCAACTGGAATCCGTGGTTTACCCAGGGAAGTTCAACCGTATACTTGCTGTATTCGTCTTTTTCCTCCATAAAAAGTGTACGCAGCGAAGCCTGGTTACTGAGCAGTAAATCCCAGTTAATGGCCCGCGCCATTTTTTCTATAGAATCTGCGGGGTAGCCAATGGCGTACAATCCGCCAATGATGCTGCCCATGCTGGTGCCGGTGAGGTAATCAATTTTTAAACCGGCAGAATCAATGGCTTTAAGAATGCCAATATGTGCAAGTCCTTTGGCGCCGCCGCCGCTAAGGGTAAGCCCGATTTTAGGGCGCTGATTATCCTGCTGGCACAAAGCGGAAAAACTGCAACCCAGGGCGGGTGCAAAAAGAAAAGCTATCAATAGAAATCTTCTCATAAGTCAGGAATACCAAATTTACACAGTTAAGGCTGGTATTAAAAAAATAAAGCTGCCTGTTACGGCAGCTTTACTAAAAATTGTGATTGTATTAAATGATTATTGTGGTGTAAGGTATTGCGCATATGCATAGCCTTCTTCACCTTTTTCTGTTTTAATCAGCCACCACTGGTCATTGGCTTTGCTGATTAATGTAACGGTAGAACCATGGGCGGCTTTGCCAACAATGGGTTGGTCGGTGCCGGGTCCTTTGCGTACATTCAGGTTAGAGCTGTCTGTAGTAACAGTTGCTTTTGTACCGGCGGCACCGGCCGCAACATTCACATTCATTACCACATCTGCCGCCCTGAAATCAGGATCAATTTTATTGTAGATGGCCCATAACTGATCTTTTACTTCGCCGGTTGGCGCATCTCCATCAATGTACAAAACATTGTCCTGCTCGCGTACCTGCAGGTTGGAAACGCCACTTGTACTGGCGGCGTCCAGCAGTTCTTTATATTTATCCTGTAATGCCATAAGTTGTTTCCTCCGTTTTATTTAATGGTTAATTTATTTTCAATTTTTTTAGCCTTCAGGGTATGCAGGCTCATCATTAATTTTTGTAAGCTGGCCCTTTTAATATCGCCGGTTAAAGTAATGATGCTGTCTTTTACTTCTGCTTTAACGCCGGGGAAATCTTTGATGGCATCTGTTACACCGGGTTTCAGCGCATCGTCGCCATTGATAACTACAGGCGCCGGAACGGGTGCTGCCGGGGGAGCAACTGTACTGTTGTTGACCACTGATTTTACACCCGGAATGGCTTTTACGGTGGTTTCAAACGCTGCTTTGGATGCATCGTCTTTAAACACACCGCTTAGTGTAACAACGCCATCTTTTACTGTGGCACTGCCGCCGGTAACATCAGTTGATGCTGCGGAAAGTTTTTCAGTCACTGTTTTTTCCAAATCTGCATCTTTTGGACCGCTTTTGCAGGCAGATAGAACTACTATGGCAACTGCTGCAAATACAAAAGCGAAACGAAGAAAGGATTTACGCATAAAATTTATTTTGGTTAAATGAATGATGAAGCAAAGATTGATGAACAAGCCTGATAGGTTGCATCAAATATAAATATTCTAATATGATCCTGACAACAAGTTTTATTGGTGGATTATATTACCAGTTTTGTTAACGCAAACTCACAAATTATGATTTCTTTACTATGCTCCAGGTAAGCAACAGTATATTTTTTACGGAATGTGGCACACCTGTATGTTAACTTCTTCCATGGAAGATGCCGGCAGGGACGGTGTACTTGCCTTTCATTGGATAATTCATCAAAAAACACGAATGCATTATCCACAAATCGCTTAGCTTTTCAGGCATTCCTTTTCCTTCAATAAATAGCGCAACTTTCGCCACAGATTCAACAGCCGTATCTAAAATCGTTACTTTTCTTTTGCCCACTTATCAATCATTTTGAAGGCAAGTTTTTTTCCTTGGTTGAGGGATAATCTCTTAGCGGGAGGAGTTTTACTGGCTGCTTTGATTACCAGGTGTTCATATTCCTTTCTTGGAACAACAACATATGACTTCTTATTAATAGTTAATGTAGTCATCTTCTTCTATTTTAACGAATGTACAAAAATTACCCGGATTATTTTCCAGCTACAGTTTAAGCGGCTCCGCCTGCTTCAAGGCGCATAATTTTTTCAAATACATCCTCATATTGTTTATTAAGCCGGTCCAGTTCGGTGGTGGTATTCTTATAATCGGTTTCTGCCAGCACAAATTTATTTTTGTCTGAATAGGTTTCGGGCAAGCCCAAAGAAGCCTGGATTTGCGCTTTTTTTTCAGTAAGCCGGCTAATGTCTGCTTCCAGCTGCTGAAAAATTTTCTGCTGTTTCTGCAGTTCCTTTTTTGCCTCTTTATTGATAGGTGCAGCTGTTGTACTGGCTGTAGCCGGCTGGCTTTTTGCAGGCGTTGTTTCTTTTTTATTTGAAGTAGCGGGTGGTTGTTTTTGTGGCTCAGTTAATTGTTTATTGTCTGCCGCATTTTTTTTACTGCTGGCAACATTTCTTTCTTTCCAGTCGGCCCATTCATCATAGGTTCCTTTAAATTCTCTTATCTTATTATCGTCAATTTCCCAAATGGTATTGGCGGTCTTGGATACAAAATAACGGTCGTGACTCACCAGTATCAGCGTGCCCTCATACTTTTTCAATGCATCAATCAATAATTCCACCGAATGAATGTCAAGGTGATTGGTGGGCTCATCCAGCAGCAGAAAATTGGCTTTGCTGGTAATTGTTTTTGCAAGGGCCACACGGGCTTTTTCTCCACCGCTCAGTATTTTTATTTTCTTGTCTACATCATCGCCTCCAAACAGAAAACAACCCAGCAGGTTGCGCAATTCCTGTTCTGTTTGCTGGCTGCCACATTCCTTCATTTCATCAAGAATGGTATTGTTTACATTCAGCGCTTCCAGTTGGTGCTGGGCATAAAAACTTTCGTCTACATTGTGTCCCCATTTTCTTTCGCCCTCAAACGGTTCCGTGCCGGCAATAATGCGCAGCAGGGTAGACTTTCCCTTTCCGTTGGCGCCAATCAGTGCTATTTTATCGCCCCGGTTTATTTCGGCAGCCGCATGTTCTACAATGGTAATGGCCGGAAATTTTTTGGTGATATCCTTTAGCTCAACCAGCACTCTTCCCGGTGTTTTATCTACCCTGAAATTGATCTTTATATTGGGTCTTTCAATTTCTACGTCTTCAATACGCTCTAACCGATCCAACCTTTTTACAATACTTTGGGCCTGTGCCGCCTTACTGGCTTTGGCCTTAAAACGCTCTATAAAACGTTCCTGCTGCCGTATATAATCCTGCTGGTTTTCAAATGCCCGCTGCTGCAGTTCTACACGCAAAACCTTTTCCGTCTCATAAAAATCGTAATTGCCATTGTATACATGCAGTTCTTTCTGGTACAATTCTATGATTTTCGTCACCATACGGTTCAGAAAGTATTTATCGTGACTTACAATCACCACAGAACCCTGGTAATGCAGCAGGTATTTTTCCAGCCACTCAATAGAAGGAAGGTCAAGGTGGTTGGTGGGCTCATCCAGCAGCAGCAGATCGGGCTGTTGCAAAATCATCTTCGCCAGCAACACCCGCATGCGCCAGCCCCCGCTGTATTCGCGGTAGGGTCTTTCCAGGTCGGTATTGGCAAAGCCAAGGCCCTGCAATACTTCTTCTGTTTTATGGTGAATATTATAGCCGTCCAGCACGTCCATTTCGTGCAGGCGGTCGCTGTAATCGTGCAATATTTTTTCATCTTCGTGGTTGGCTTCCAGTTCTTTTCCCAGGCGCTCAATTTCCTTTTCCAGCTCCAGCACCCGCTCAAAAGCGCCCATGGCCACTTTCAGGATAGAATCGTTGGTATCAAAACTCAGCAGGTCCTGGTGCAGGTACCCAATGGTGGTATCGCGACCTTTTTCTACCGTGCCCGCACTGGCCGAAAAGCCGCCGGTCAGCAATTTCAACAGGGTAGATTTGCCTGTTCCATTGTAGCCAATCAGGCCAATCCGTTCTCCTGGCTGAATATGCCAGGTAGCATCCTGTACAATTACCCTTGCCCCAAATTCAAAAGTTACATTTGTTAATCCTGCCAGCATAAATAATGTTAATCAAAAAAATAAATGAATGGTTTGCTTGTCCAGGCCCGGTTTTTTCAGGCCGGAATGTTGGGTTTTATGGCGAATACAACGACCTGATTAAGGCCACCCGGCCACCCGAACGCCGCAAAAATATGATAAACAAGGGGTATAATTTTTATCTCTTACATTTGTCCAAACAGATAGTAAAAATGAAGAAGGTTATCATAGGAATTGTGGTGGCTTTGCTGGTGATTTTTGTAGCAAGGCAATTTCTCTATCCCAAAAAGACTGAAACCAGCAATGGAGGGCAAAAACCGGAGCCGGAAGGGCCGTTGGCCATTAGTAAAAACTCAGCCGCCTTTAACGAATCGTTTGAAAAGCTGCTTAATAGCTATTTTTCGTTAAAAGAGGCCATTACCGATTATGATACGGCCAAAGCCGATGCGGCGGCAAAAGCACTGGCAGGTTTTGCAGATAGCCTTAAAACGGACGAAATAAAAGGCGACAGTACGGGCGTTATTAAACAAACAGCAGCCGATTTTGCCGGCACCATCAGTGGATCGGCCAGGGGTTTGGCAGGCGAGGCCGACCTTACCAAAAAGAAGCGCGAATTCCAGTTGATATCTGAGGGCCTGTACAACCTGGTAAGAACCGTAAAATACGACCGGCAGAAACTGTACCACCAGCATTGCCCCATGGCTTTTAACGACAATGAGGAAGCCTGGTGGATCAGCAACAGTAATAGAATTGTGAATCCCTACCTGGGCAGCAAACATCCCAAATATAAGAGCGCCATGATATCCTGCGGCGATATTGCCGATTCGCTTGATTTTTCAAGGGCGAAAAGATAAGCGTTTCATTGTTTTTTCGCCGATCCGGATTGCAGTCCTGGCGCAAGCATCCGCTTGTGCCGACCTCCAGATAAATTGAAAACTGTGTTTAAAAATTATTTGCGCTTATACATTTTGGTAATACCAGCATTGTTTGGTGCCTGTATTGATACTAACAATTTCAAAAAAGCAGTCGTAGAAAAGACTTCATCCAGGGTCTGTATCAAATTATTTGGTAAAAGAAGACTAATGGCGCATTCTCCAAATGATCTTTTATCTGATAACACATACATTGACAGTTTGCTGATTTATACACCTCAATTGATACAAGGCGAAACAGATAACATAGAAATTCCAGTCCCGGAGGGAGATTATAAAATTCAAGGTAAAATTATAATAAAAGGCAAAACGCTTATGGTGACACTATTTACCAATAATACTACTGAAAAAAGATTAATTCCGTCAGATTGGAATGGGAAATATGATTTTTAAATCTTTATATTACCTGGCAAAGCTCAAGACTCTCACAACTAGCGGGTGGGTCGTGTATCTGATTGATTTTCCCTTCCCAGGCGAGTTTCAGCCAAAATAATCTTATTGGCATGAATGATCTTTAGCGGCGCCCGCCTTTATACCTGTGTGAAATTTTAATCTCGGTATGATCTTGAAAATATCCGTCAAAACATTTAATACAATGGTTCAAGTGACTGTTCGGTTTTAACAACCTGCAGTAGTTTTTCTGCATGCTGGTAGGTCGCTTTGTAAAATAAAACAGCCATGCTAATCCTGCGGACGCCGCAATCAGACAACGCTTCAACCGATGAAATCCCGGGTCCGCCTACTATATTCACAGGGAGCGTAGTGGCAGCCGTAATGGATTTGATGATGGCTGCGTCCCGGAGGGCGGTTACAAAAAGTCCGTCCGCACCTGCTTCCTGGTACAGTTTTGCCCTCCGCAAGGTAACTTCCAGTGGCGAGGGAAGTTTTAATAAAAATGCATCTATGCGTGCGTTAATAAACAAACGTTGATTGCGTTTCTCCAGGTAGTTTTTGATACTGGTTAACTTTTTCAGATAAACTTCTTCGCCCTGACTATCTTCAAGATTGATGCCTGCAACACCTGCATCAATCAGATGTTGCACATTATCAGTTAATTGTTCCGGGTTATCCGTGTATCCTTTTTCGAAATCAACAGATAGTGGCAGATGGGTACAGGCTTTTATTCGCTTCACTATATACAACAGTTCCGTGAAAGGAATTTTTTCGCCGTCATCGTAGCCCAGTGAGCTGGCAATTGCTCCACTGGAGGTGGCGATGGCCGCATACCCATTTTTTTCTATTAGTTGTGCACTTCTTACATTCCAGGCGTTGGCAATAATGAATGGTTTGTCTTGTTGGTGTAACTGGTAAAAAATATCGTAATGACTCATAATTTTTTATACAAAGCTATCTGTTCACAAACAGCTCCGCGGGGGCTGGTTGCGACAATCATGCGGGGTGAATAAGACAAAAATTCCTTTCCAGGCGAAAGCCCGCCAACACAATCTTATTAGCATGAATGAGCTTTAGCGGCACCCGCCGTTCTACCCGTGTAAAATCTTAATCCCCGTATAAATCTTGTAAATGCCCGCTAAGCACATAACACCAGATAAAGATGCCATCTATTTCATTACTTTCATTTGCAACAAGTGAAATAAATCTTATTGCAGTAACGAATGGCATTAACTAATATTGACTTGACAAATAACAACCGCCGGGTACCGCAATAGATTGCTGAAAAAATAAAATTGGTGTAGCGGAGACCCGGCGGAGAAAGGTAGTGATCTCAATAGCATTTTTTGAGACTTGCATTAAAATAATTTGCAGGGCTGTTTTTTCTTGTTCTTTCTGTTCTATACCCGCGGCAATTTACGATGAGGAATAAAAATAATATTATGCGATTTCTAATTTTTGGATTCTTAGTTTGGTTAGCCAGTTGCAAAGTCATACCTAAACAATCTGTTGGGGTTAAGACAGGTTATTATGCAAATTTTGATTTTATCAAATTTCAGCCGTTAAATGGACTGGATACTGTAAAAGCACTTCCCTATATTAAAGTTATGACAGATTCTTTGGGCATATTTAGAATTGACGCATATTTCAGAAATCCTAAACAACCGGCAAAAACCTATAACCGGATTAATTTTAAAGGATTAAATGCATTTTCAAGTAGCACATCAACATTAGGATGTAAATCAATTGATACATTAATATGTACAGATAATGGACTATATGAATTTCGAGATTGTTATTTCGAAGAAAAGAGTGGAAAAAGAGAGCTCAATGAGGAAGAAGTTTTTCATTATAAATTTATCAATGATAAAGAAACAAGCCTTGAATACCTAAGATATATTAATCTTTACAAGTATCCAGAAAGAATTCAACCGGCTGACACAATCGTAAGGTTGTTTGATTCAACGGGTGCTGAATATGCTGGTCTTCACGGTAATTACGCTTTGATTATAGACAATAATTTACTGAGATTTGTATGCAAGACAAATACAACGCCGCTATGCCAGAGCGGTGGGGAGGAAAGAGAAAGATATCGGTTTAATGGTTGTTTATATTGGACTTTGTTTTCGCATTATTACTGGCGGGTATTAAATAAATAGAAGTTTTTCACACGCTGATAGAATAAAAAGTGCTGCAAATTTTGAACTTTTTGTCAGGCAAATTAAAGAACAGAGAAATGAAAATTATTCACTGCCAATTTCGTTAATTGAAAATTTAGTTAATCGGGTTAAGTTTTAGGATTAATAGCATAATTTGGAATTGGTGTGGCGGGACCCGGCGAGGAAAGAAGCCTCTCAATCTGTCGGGAATTATTTTATTGCTATCGTCCGTTCTGCTTACATTAGCGGTATTAAAAAATTCCGCCAATACACTCGCCATATGAAGTCTACCCATACCATTTACTGCGGCGTTTTTCTGTTGATGAATGTAATTGTAGCAACCGCCCAGTCAAATACCGGCATCAGCCAATGGCTTACAAATAACGACCGCTCCCAATTGTTCCGGTTACAGCCAAAAAATATCGCATTCACCACAACAGCCGGCTCACAAACAGTTATTGACATCAATGCCGCCAAAACCTTTCAATCCATTGATGGTTTTGGTTTTGCTTTAACTGGTGGCAGCGCGCAACACATTATCCATATGAGCCAGGCCGCCCGGACGGCCTTATTAAAAGAACTGTTTGGCACAGATGGAAAAAATATCGGCATCAGCTACCTGCGTCTAAGCATAGGTGCATCCGACCTGAATGACCATGTTTTTTCTTACGACGACTTGCCGGCCGGTCAAACAGATACTGCCCTGCAGCTTTTTAACCTGGGACCTGACAAAGAAAATGTGATCCCCGTAATGAAGGAAATACTTGCCATTAACCCCGCTATAAAAATTCTTGGTTCGCCCTGGTCGCCACCGGCATGGATGAAAAACAACAATGATGCAAGGGGCGGAAGGTTACTACCACAATATTACCACGCCTACGCGCTCTACTTTGTAAAATACATACAGGCCATGAAAGCGGCAGGGATCAGTATTGACGCCATTACGGTGCAGAATGAACCGCTGCACCCGGGCAATAACCCCAGCCTGCTGCTAACCGCACCGGATGAAGCTGATTTTATAAAAAACCATCTGGGACCTGCATTTGCGAAAGCAGCCATTCACACAAAAATCATTTTGTACGATCACAATGCAGACCGGCCCGATTATCCCATATTAATATTGGATGACCCGGAAGCAAAAAAATATGTTGATGGATCGGGCTTCCATTTGTATGGCGGAAACATAACGGCGCTTACAGATGTACACAATGCGCACCCCGACCGGAATATTTATTTTACCGAACAAATGGTGGTCGATTTTGGCAGGAGAGGAGTGATAGATTCAACAAGAATAAACATAGCCCCGCCCGTTAGCCGGTTGATTATCGGCGCCACCCGCAACTGGAGCAGGAATGTAATTGAATGGAACCTGGCGGCCGATCCGCAATACAAACCGTTTACCGACAGGGGAGGTTGCAGCATGTGCCAGGGCGCCATTACCATAGAAAAAGACAGCGTACAACGCAACCTGGCTTATTATTCCATTGCACATGCATCCAAATTTGTAAGACCGGGCAGCCGGCGCATTGAAACCAACACAACAGACAGCCTGCCCAATGTGGCGTTTAAAACACCCGCCGGAAAAATTGTGCTGATTGTTGCCAACACTGCCAAAGAACCGCAAACATTTGCCATCAGGTACAAAAATAAATACGCAACGGCTCTCTTACAGGCCGGTTCAGCAGCCACTTATTTGTGGGATTAAAACATTCAACCATGCAATCATTGAAATTATATTGTCTTTTATTTTTTGCCTGCACCTTACCGCTTACTAACCTGAACGCACAGGGCTTTTTAAAAGCAATGGACAAACAGATGGTGAATGAAAAAGGCGAAAATGTTTTGTTGCGCGGAATAGGATTGGGTGGATGGATGCTGCAGGAGGGTTATATGCTTGGGCTCAGCAACAACTGGCAACAGCAGAACCAGATCCGGAAACATATTGCGGCGCTGATTGGGGAAGACAGGGCACAGGAGTTTTATGATGTTTGGCTGGCCAATCATACCCGCAAAATTGATATTGATTCCTTAAGCGCCTGGGGCTTTAATTCGGTGCGTTTACCCATGCATTACAATCTTTACACACTGCCGGTTGAAAAAGAACCTGTTGCGGGTCAACAAACCTGGCTGGACAAGGGCTTTGCAATGACCGATAGTTTGCTAAGCTGGTGCAAGGCCAATAAAATGTACCTGATACTGGATCTGCATGCGGCACCCGGCGGGCAGGGTAATGATCTGAATATTGCCGACCGGGATCCTTCAACGCCGTCGTTGTGGGACAGTGAAGCCAATCAGCAAAAAACAATTGCCCTCTGGAGAAAATTAGCAGCGCATTATGCAAATGAGCCGTGGATTGGCGGATACGATATTATTAATGAACCCAACTGGGGTTTCCAGGATACGGCCAATGATAAACATGGTCTGAAGGAAAAAGGCAATGCCCCACTCAGAAAATTAATGATAGATATTACCCAGGCCATTCGTGAGGTGGATAAAAACCATATCATCATTATTGAAGGCAATGGATGGGGCAATAATTACAATGGCATTTTACCGGCATGGGATAAAAACATGGTCATGAGTTTTCATAAATACTGGAACTATAATGACCAGGCGTCCATCAGCCATATATTGAAATTCCGCGACGAAAATAATATACCCGTGTGGCTGGGCGAGACCGGCGAAAACAGCAATACCTGGTTTACAGAAGCCATCCGTTTGTTTGAGAAAAACAATATTGGCTGGTCCTGGTGGCCACTGAAAAAAATAGGTTTCAATAATCCTTTACAGGTAAGAACCAATCACAACTATGAAAACCTGCTGGCTTACTGGAATGGCAAAAAAGAAAATCCCCCCAAAGAAAGCGATGTGTACAGCGGGCTGCTTGAACTGGCCACCTATACAAAATTTGAAACCAATATTATTCATCGCGATGTAATTGACGCCATGATAAGGCAACCTTTTAGCAATACCGCTAAGCCATTTAAGCCGAATACAATTGCAAACGGGGCTGTGCTGAACGCTGTTGATTTTGATCTCGGTGCAAATGGTATTGCCTATTATGATAAAGACACGGCAGATTACCATGTTTCCACCCAGCAAAGAACTGTGGGTAACCGTGGCCGTGTGTACAGGAACGATGGTGTCGATATCCGTAAGGATTCTGCCCGGTATGAAAGCTATTATGTAAGCGATATTGAAGAAGGAGAATGGCTGCAGTATACGGTTAACGTGGCGCAGAAAGGAAATTACCGGCTGGAGCTAACCGCAGCCTCCGCCAGTGACAGCGGACGGGTGAATATACTGGTGAACAATATTCCTGTAATTGAAAAAGCAGCCATACCCAATACCGGCGACTTAAAGAATTTTAGATCGTTTACTACTCAAAACATATCGATGGCCGCGGGCCGGCAAGTGCTGCGTTTGTATTTTGTAGCAGGAGGGTTTAATTTAAAATCGATAAAGTTTATTGCGGTGAAGTAATTATTCAATGCCAGTTTCATTGATAGATTTTTAGATGAATTCTTTTTTCTTTTTTTCGCGGAACTGGCGCAAGTGTTCCCGCAGACATTACATATAGCTTTTATTTGATAACCCGATCTTATTGTCTGCGGGACAACTTGCGCCTGGCAGTTCATGCCAGGCACAGGAAGCAAACGAACAGTCCCCCGCCTCATTCCTGCGCCAGTTCGCGTTCCCGCAGACATTACATATAGCTTTTATTTGATAACCTGATCTTATTGTCTGCGGGACAACTTGTGCCTGGCAGTTCATGCCAGGCACAGGAAGCAAACGCACAGTCCCCCGCCTCATTCCTGCGCCAGTTCGCGTTCCCGCAGACATTACATATAGCTTTTATTTGATAACCCGATCTTATTGTCTGCGGGACAACTTGTGCCTGGTAGTTCGCGGATGCCAGGCACAGGAAGCCAACGCATAGTCCCCCGCCTCATTCCTGCGCCAGTTCGCGTCGGAAAGGAAGAATTGTATCTGAAATAAAAAACCAGCAAAGCGCTGAAAGCCCTGCTGGTAACGAGCGGAAGACGGGACTCGAACCCGCTACCTATAGCTTGGGAAGCTATCGCTCTACCAGGTGAGCTACTTCCGCTTGTATGACTAAAATACAAATTTTATTGCTTCGCCGGTTCACCAGGTGAACACCACCACCTCTTTCCCAAATACCGTTTTTGTCCCGCTTCCGGCCGCCAAAACTTTTCATGATCGTAGCCTGATAAGTTTTATCCGCGACTAACGTCGCGGCCCCCGCTGCCAATTGATTTTGCCCGCCCTGATTGCTTTAATCGGGTCTGCCCGGTTGTCTGTGTGCACCTTACACTGGTTGGTCTCAATTAAAAAAACAGGGCGATTAACAGGATTATTTTCACTGAAACAATTTACTAAACGATAAACCTGATTATCATGAAAAGGACAATTATTATCTATGCTGTAGCTACTGCATTCATCTTTATTTCATTTACCGCATTCAGCCAGGAAAATAACCCTGCAGCGACGCAGCACCTACCAGCATGGGTAAGCGAAAAGGGCTATTGGGTGGTGGAAGCCAATATTCATGTGCCGAAACAATATACAGTGCGTTTTTACACCAATGAAAACAAGCTGGTAGCCACAAAAGAAATCAATGGCGTTGTGTTAAATATGAAAAAAAGAAAAATAAAAATGCGCCTGAAATCAATGCTGGAATCTTCGCTGCACGACTGGGCAATAACGCACCCTGCCGGCACCAATGAAGATCTGGCCCAAAAACCATAACCTGCTCCTCCTTTGTTTGTACAACCCGCCTTTTAACGGTGGGTTTTTCTTTGTTGACAAAAGATGTTTGTCGCAAAAAAACGCTTGTATGACGCAACACCCGTCTTTGTTATGGTTACAAAAAAACCAATTCGTAATTTTAAGCAAGCAGTTATGCAAGAGCATCCCTTTATATTTTCTGACAGGCCGCGCCACCGCCTGCAAAGGCACCTGGCCTTCTGGGCTTTCTGGTGGCTATTCCTGGCAATTCTGTATTCCTTTCCTCCTGCCAGCGGCGGCGATGATTATTGGAACAGTCTTAAACTGGCAGTGATTGAATCATTCATTTTCATGTTTGCGCATGCATTTCTGGCTTATTCTTTAATGTACTTTATTATACCCCGTTTTTTGCTAAGACAGCGATATTGGGCTACCGCTGTATGGACAATCCTATTTTTTATTGCCACAGCATGCTGGTCTATTTTTTTAGGCAGGTTTATTATTAACCCCGTGGGTCCCTATTTAGTAGAAAAAGGGTTTATCAGTACATTCGCTCCACGACACCATGCAGCTCTTTTTCTTTCATTAATGGCAGGATTGCGTGGCGGCATTACCATTGGCGGCATCGCCGCTGCCATCAAACTAATGAAATTTTGGTATGTAAAGGAACAACGCAACCTTCAGTTACAAAAAGAAAATGTAGAATCGCAATTGCAATTATTAAAAGCACAGGTACACCCGCATTTTTTATTCAACACCTTAAATAATATATACTCACACACACAGGATAAAGCTCCTGTTGCTGCGCAATTGATTACCGGCTTATCGGAAATGCTCCGGTTTATATTGTATGAAAGCAGCCAGCCGCTGGTGCCATTATCGAAGGAATTGCAACTGATGCAGGAGTATATCAGCCTGGAACAAATACGCTACGGCAATAAATTAGATTTGCATATTGATTTACCCGCTGATACAGGGGATCTGCACATTGCACCCCTGCTGATGCTGCCCCTGATTGAAAACTGTTTTAAACATGGGGCCAGCACCATGCTGGAGCAACCGTGGATAAGCCTGCAGGTAACATTGCAGGATAAACAATTGCATATGAAACTGCTGAACGGAAAAACAAATGAAGCAAACAAAGCTGGTTTGCCATCTGGCATTGGCATTCAAAATGTAAGGAAAAGACTGGCGCTGATCTATCCCGGCAAACACGAACTGTCTGTTACCAATGAAGAAGATGTTTTTATTGTAAACCTTAAACTGGAACTGGAGCGGGTACCTGCCAGAAGAATGAAATTGGTTAACCAAACGGAGCCTGTACATGCCTGATAATAGTCCCATACGCTGCCTGATTGTAGACGATGAACCGCTGGCGCGGCAAATCATCAGCCGTTATGTACTGCAGGTACCTACATTACAACTGGTGGGTGAGTGCGCCAATGCCATCCAGGCTTTTACCTTTCTGCAGCAGCACCCTGTTGACCTGCTTTTTCTTGATATCCGCATGCCGCAACTAAATGGCAATGATTTTCTAAAAGCCTTACAAAACCCTCCGAAAGTAATTTTTACAACGGCTTTTTCCGATTATGCACTGGAAAGCTATGAACTGGATGCCATAGACTACCTGATGAAGCCCATTACTTTTGAACGTTTCTTAAAAGCCGTAAATAAGGCTACCGATCCCGGAACCAACAGGAATGACATAAAATCAGTGCAGGAGGAAAAGAAAACGGAATCTTTTGTTTATTTCAGGGCCGACCGGAAAATGATAAAAGTTATGTTGCAGGATATCTTATACGTGGAGAGTATGAAAGATTATGTGAAGATTATTACCAGCAACAGTACCATTATCAGCCGGCAATCCATCAGTTCTGTTGAAGCCATGCTTCCGGAAAAAGAATTTATCAGAACTCACCGCTCTTTTATAGTATCCCTTCAAAAAATACGATCATTTACACAGGAGCTGATCGAAATTGAAAAAACAGAAATCCCTATCGGGAAAATTTACCGCAATGGTGTATTGAAGATGCTGGCGTGATTGGTTGATTGGTTGATCGGTTGATTGGTTGATCGGTTGATTGGCTTACTGGTTTACTGGTTGATTAGACAACACCGGTTAATACCATTGGGCAAGACTGATTTTACCGCCTCCAAATCTAACCCTGGCCTTCAGACCAGGGTCATAAAGTCTTGCACGATTGGCTTTAGCCGAATTGGCCTGGCCCTGTCTCAGCAAATTACCACAAAGCCCTTAACTGGTAGTAGTCAAGAATTTTTGTTCTTAATAGGTAGTCGTAACGGGCTACAATAAGATTTGTCTTTGCCCTGTCCAGGTTATTTTTTGCAATGATATAGTCAACCGTGGTACCCACGCCCTGGGTAAACCTTGTTTCTGCGGCGTGAAAAGATTCTGTATATGCATTCACCTGGTCGTTCAGGGTTTTATAACGGTCAAGCGAAGCCGTCATGTTAAAATAATCCAGTTCTATATTTTGTTTCAGTTGTATGCGGGTGGTTTGTGCGGTAAACTGTGCACTTTTATAATCAATCTTTGCTATTGCCACCTGGTTGTGGTAGCGCAGGTTATTCAACAGGGGAATATTGATGCCAGCCCCGATATATGTTCCATAATTGTTTTTTAACTGGCTTTCGTAAGCAATTTTGTTGTTCAGGTTATCGGTGGCCAGGCTGGAATAGTTGGTAGAAATACCGGCACCCACACCAAGGCTGGGGTAGCGGCTGCCTTTTGCAGCTTTTACTTCTTTTTCAAAACTCTTGCTTCTTAAATCAGCTGCCTTTACAATGGCCAACTGCTGCATGGCTACCTGGTAAATGCTGTCGGGCGAACTGCCATAATTCATGTCGAACTGATCCACGCCAATACGTTCTACCACCAGGTTTTTGTTATAGGGCACGTTCATTAGTTGCGCAAGAGAATAACGTGCCTGGTCAAGCGCATTTTGAGCATTTACATAGGCCAGCTGATCGCTGGCATACTGGCCTTTCAGGTCCGACAGGTCGGACGGTTTAATGGCGCCTTCTTTGTTCATTGTTTCCAGCCGGCTTACCTGCTGACCGGTAACATCGGCCTGCCGGCGCGCCTGTTCCAGTAAATCGGTGTTGGTAAGCATCTGCAGGTAGGCCAAAATTACATCCAGCATCAGTTTATCCTTCGATTGCTGCCAGTCCATTTTGCTGGCCTCATATGCGTACTGGTTCTTTTTAAGGTTATTCAGCAGATAGAACCCATTGAAAAGTGTAACGTTGCTGCTCAGGCTGTAATTGGCGGTGGTTAAAGATGAATTGATATAGGTATTATTGGCCGTGTTAATGCTGCGGCCAGAGTTAAGGTTGTGATTGATGGAACCGTTTAACTGCGGTATCAGGTTGCCCTTGGCCTGTGTAAGACTAACGGAGGCATACTCTTTCTGGAATTCAGCAGTTTTTACAGTGGCGTTATTGGCAATGGCTATTTCCACGCTTTGTTTCAGGGTAAGTGCATTATACGTATGCGTGGTATCCTGCGCAAGACCAAACAATGAAACCAGTACAAATCCTTTCAAAAAAAATAACTTCTTCATAATTTCTGTAAAATCGATTTTAGTGTAGCTGTTAGCGTTTAGCTGCGGGCTGTTGGCTGTGAGCGAATAGCTGTTAGTGCTTTAGCCACCGCTTTATATTTCTCACGAACTTCTCTCATCGGCTCTGACCACTCACCACTCACGCCTGACGTCTCACGTCTCACGTCTCACGATTAAGAGTCTATCCTTCCATCAAGCAGGTTAATAATATGGCTACCATAGCTGGCATTTTTTTCAGAATGGGTTACCTGTATAATGGTTACCCCTTCCTTATTCAGCTCCTTAAACAAATCCATAATTTCCTCGCCTTGTTTTGAGTTAAGGTTACCGGTTGGTTCATCGGCCAGCAATAATTTTGGTTTGGCTATCAATGCCCTGGCAATACCCACCAGTTGTTGCTGACCACCGGAAAGCTGGGTAGGGAAGAGGTCTTTTTTGCCAACTATATTGAACCTGTCCAGCATATCTGCCACCAATGACTTGCGTTCAGACGTTTTTATGTCCTGGTAGATGAGGGGGGTTTCAATGTTTTCATATACCGTTAGCTCATCGATTAAATGATAAGCCTGGAACACAAAACCGATATACTGTTTATACAAGGCTGATTTCGCTTTTTCTTTCAGCTTATGTACTGCTTCATGTAAGAAATTGTATTCCCCTTCGTCGATATCATCCAGCATACCAATTACATTCAGCAGGGTTGATTTTCCACTGCCCGAAGGCCCCATAATGGAAATAAATTCACCTTCTTTTATATGCAGGTTGATATCCTTTAGCAAAAACGTTCTTGCTCCGCCCACGGTAATCCATTTTGAGACATGTTTTAATTCAATCATACGGTTATTTTTAGCTTTTTTGTTCTTTGCCAATACCTTATATCACGGCCTGCCGCCCTTGTTTTTCAACTGCTGTGCCAACTATCAAACCTTTGCCAGTAAAGGGTTTGGGCCAAATGTGTCCGGTGGGGTGTACGAAAACGGACACTTTTATGTACGATATCGTACGTACCCCCGGTGGCTGATTTCAATGGCTGATGGCTGATTTTTCGATGTCTGATGTCCTCCGCCATGTAATTGCTGATTTTGTGATTGTGGGATTGTGGGATTGTGGGATTTTATTGAACGTCACACCCGAACAAATCTCAAAATCACCAAATCCCGAAATCAGCAATTTCCTTCCTATTCCGTTCTCAGGCTTTTTACCGGGTTGGCCGTAGCTGCTTTAATGGCTTTAAAACTTATGGTGATGAATGCAATCAGCAACGCAAGCATGCCGGCGATGCCAAATACCCACCAGTTTACCACAATTTTGTATTCAAAATTCTGAAGCCATTTCCCCATGGCCAGCCATGCAATGGGTGTTGCAATAACAATGGCAACAGCCACCAGCTTCATCAGATCGGTTGCCAGCAACATTACAATACTGCCGGTGCTGCTGCCCAGTACTTTCCGGATACCGATTTCCTTTCTTCTTTGTTCAGCCGCAAATGTAACCAGGCCAAACAAACCCAGGCAAGCAATAAAGATGGCCAATGCTGTAAAGATCAGCAAAAGGTTTCCCTGCAGCTTTTCTGCCTCATATTGTTTGGCAAAATTCTGGTCCAGGAAATTGTATTCAAACGGGTTGGATGGATCATATTTTTTAAAGACGGAAGCCGAAAATGCCAGCGCCTTTGGTATGTTCGCCCTGCTGAGCCTTACATACATGTTGTCTTTATCATTTGTTTCGGCGGGTAATTGCAACACCATGGGTTCAATTTTGTGCTGCAATGAATAGATGTTGAAATCTTTTACTACTCCCACCACCTCATACATGAGCGGATTTTTTTGCTGGTCTTCGCCAAACTGAATTTGTTTGCCAATTGGATCCTTCCAGCCTGCATCCTTCGCCAGCGTTTCATTTACAATTACTGCTTTGTCCTTATCGGTAAGCATGGTGGTTGAGAAATTTCGTCCGGCGGCCATTTTAATCTGTAACGCGGGGATATAGTCTTCGTCTATCTGAAATGTATTGGCTTTGTTGCCTTTTTTAAGATTATTGCCATCGGCAGCAACATAATAATCCCTTCCGCCTATATTGTTATTTCCAATGGGATTGCTGGCAGTTGCTACACTTTCTATCAGCGGGTTTTGCAGCAATTGCTGTTTAATGGCAGGAATTTGCTGGCGCATACCGCGGCTAAGATGAAAAACAATCACCTGCTCCTTATTGAAACCCAAATCTTTTTTGTTTACATATTGCAGTTGCTGCCAGATTATAAAGGAACCTGCCGTCATAGCAATGGTAACCACAAACTGGAAAACAACCAGCGATTGACGGAATACAAAATTCCCTTTGTGGTTACCAGTTTGTCCTTTTAAAGCTGGAATTAGTTTAAAACCTGATAGGAATAGCGCGGGATAAAGACCGCTTAAACAACCTGCCAGCAGTGAAAAAGCGGCAATGAAGAATATAGTTGGTCCGGTACCGAAATGCAACAGGGTTAGTTCCCTGCCTATAAAATGCTGGAAAGCGGGCAGCAACAGGTTTAACAGCAGGATGGCCAGCGCAGATGCAATAAATGTAATTACAACCGATTCCGATAAAAACATCAGTACCAGGTGTGTTCTGCCGCTGCCACTTACTTTGCGTACTCCTATTTCTTTTACCCTAAGTGATGAACGTGCAGTAGATAAATTCATGTAATTGATGGAAGCGATGATTAGTATCAACGCCGCTACCAGTGAAAAAATAGTAACATAGCCAATATTACCATTCTGACCTATTTCAAAACTGAGATTAGAATGCAGGTGTATGGAAGTCAGTGGCTGAAACTCAATATTGTATTTGGCATCGCCAACGGATGCTTTTATATACTTGTTAAAAAAGAAATCCTGTTTGGCGTCTAATTTTTTGATGGCTGCTTTTTCTTTTAAAAGTATATAGGTGTAAAAGGAAGAATTGTCCCATAAATTGCCGATATCTGAAGGCATGGCACGCAAAGCACTGAATGTAAAATGAGAATTAAGCGGCACATCTTCAATAACTCCCGTAACCAATTCGCTGTAGTTGTTGCCCATATCGATGGATTTGCCCGGGGCGGCAGCCGCATCGCCAAATATTTTTTTAGCCAGTGTTTGTGTTAATACAATGGTGGCTGGTTGATGGAGGGCTGTCGCCGCATCGCCGTAAATAAAATGACAGGAAAAAATGTTAAAAAATGAACTGTCTGCGAATAGCATATCGCCCACCTGTAAGCGCTGCTCGCCATAGATAATAGTGCCGCCACCTTCTGCATTGATGCGCACAGTTTGTTCAATTTCGGGAAATTCATTTTTTAATGCCAGTGCCATTGGGGGTGGCGTAACGGCCAGGTGAAAATTGCCGCCATTCCAGCTACCGTGTTGTGCTACACGAAAAATACGATCTGCCTTTGCATGGTATTTATCATAGCTGGTTTCATTGGCAACATAGAGACTTATCAGCCAGCATGCTGCCAGGCCAATGGCAAGACCGCCAATATTAATGAGGGAAAAAAGTTTATTTCTGCTGAGGTTGCGGAATGCAACGATAAAATAGTTTTTGATCATGTTATTCAGCCTTTGTAAACCGGCTGCACCTGTGGGTTCAAGTGCCATGCCATTACTCAAATTACTGAATTGCAGCTATTAACAAAATTCTTTCCGCATGTTTGTACGAAACTGGACAGGGGAGTGTTCGGATACGGACAATGCCTCTGCCAGAAAAATGTCTGATGGCTGATGTGGGGATGTCTGATTTCTTTTGTCACGATTTGTATTGCGCCCCTGCAGGGCGCTGTTTAATTTCATTTATTCGGTCCCGGGGTTGCGCATATGACGCCCTTTCAGGGCTTTGATTAATTTCTTTTATTCATTCCTGGGGTTGCACCCCGGGCTACATATTTGACGCCCTTTCAGGGCTGCCCGGGCAAACAACCAATACTATAACTTGCGCCGACAAATCATCTGACCATTGACCATTGACCATTGACCATTGACCATTGACCATTGACTATTGACGCCTCATCACTCACCACTCACGTCTGACGTCTCACGCCGCTACTCACTTCTCAACGATTTCACGGGGTTGGCCAGTGCGGCTTTTACGGAATGGAAACTTACTGTTAGCGCTGCTATGAATACCGTGACTGCAATAGCAAGTGCAAATATGCCCGCACCTATCGGAATACGGTATTTAAAATCCTGCAGATAAGCATGCATAGCCCACCAGCCAATGGGTGCAGCTATTACAAAAGCAAACAGCAAAAGGCGAAGGAATTCTTTGCCAAATATCCAGATGATATTTTGTACACTGGCACCCAATACTTTTCTTACGCCAATTTCCTTGGTTTTGCGCACAGCCATAAAAGATACCAGTCCATACAAACCCAGGCAACCAATAAAAATGGCAATACCAGCAAAGGCCTCAATCAGTTTCAGCATCGTATCATCCAGCTGATAAAACCGGGCAATGCGCTCATCTAAAAATTCGCCTTTGAAAATATAATCAGGATAAATGCCATTCCAGGTTTTTTCAATGGCAGTCATAACAGGTTTTACTTTGGCCATACTGATTGAAACAGCGCAGTTGTAATAACGCTTGTAACTGGAGAAAATGGCGATGGGTGAAATCTCTGCCCGAAAAGATTTGTTGTTGAAATCTTTTACTACGCCTACTACCAGGGCCTTTTCATCATCTACCTGCACATATTTGTTGAGGATTTGCTGCGGCGACGCCAGGCCAAGTTTTTTTACCACAGTTTCATTCACTATGAATTCACGCGTGGTATCTGACGGATAAAGATTTCTGCCGACTACCAGTTTTAGTTGAAACGTCTGTAAATATTTTTCGTCGGCCGGTTTTGTATTTATTTCCCAGAGTTCGGGCTTTGCCCGGTTGTCGTATACAAAGTCGGTAGAATTATTGGAGCCTGACGCCGGGGCCTGCATACAAAAAGAAACATTTGAAACACCGGCAATACCGGCCAGTTTGTTTTTCAGCACGTTCATATTGGTGAGTGCAGATGAATCATTGGAAGGTATCCGCAGCATTACGATACCGTCTTTTTGAAAACCCAGGTCGGCCGTTTTTGAAAACCGCATTTGGCCGGCAATTACTATGGTGCCGATAATCAGCATTTGTGAAATCGCAAACTGTGTAATCACCAATATTCTGCGCAGGGAAAAACCACCCACCTTATTTTGCGATAGTTTGCCTTTTAATGCTGCAATGGGTTGAAACCCGGATAAGACAAGGCCAGGGTAGGAGCCTGATAAAAAAACAACAGCAACTGCAATAATAATGGTATATACCAGCAGGCTGATGTTCACAAACGGATTAATGGTTAGGGATGTTTTGAAGAGATCATTGATGAAGGGCAGGCCAAGCCGGGCTAATCCATAGGCAAGCAATACCGAAAAGAAAGTAATAAGTGTTGTTTCGGCAATAAACTGCCAGAACAATTGCGGACGCCTGCCGCCCAGTACTTTCCGGATGCCTACCTCTTTTGACCTGTTTAAAGCCTGTGCGGTAGCCAGGTTCACAAAGTTTACGCAGGCAGTAATGATTAAAAAAATTCCGACCAGCGAAAATGCCCACAAGTATTTCTTGTCGGCAAAGCCATTGTAGTTCGGGTTAAAATGTATGTCGGCAAGCGGCTGCATTTTAAATACATTGGATCGCAGGTTAATGGGGTCGTTTGCGTAGTATTTTTGTTTGAAGGCCGGAAATACTTTTTCAACATCTGCTGCCCTGACACCGGGTTTCAGTAATACAAAGCAATGGGTTTCGCTGTTGATGCCACCCCAGGCATCGGGGCGGGCCATCCACGGACTAAAATCTTTTATGTTCAGGTCGGTAACATAAATCTCACTTTTGCGGTCTGTATTCAGCGGCAGATCTTTTAATATACCTGTTATCTTAAAATCTGCTTTGTTGTCTATCCGGATTACTTTACCCATTGCAGCTTCGGTTCCGAAATATTTTTTTGCTATTTTTTGGGTTACGATGGCTGAATTGGGTTCGTTCAGTGCGGTCTTTATATTGCCTTCGGTTAGCGGGAAATCAAATATTTCGAAAAAAGCAGGTTCTGTGCACACAATACCATCATCTTCATCAAATTTTTTATTTTCAGCAGGAATGGAGACTTGCCGCCGGAATGTAACGGCCCGTGCCGCTTTGTCAATAAAGGTATAATCGTTTTTAAATGCTTTTGTAAAGGCCGGCGGGGTACCCGACTGGTAATTGACCTGTTCATTGTGCAGTTCCGTTACCACACGGTATATCCTGTCTTTTTTTTTATGAAAGCCGTCGAAACTGAGATGGAAGGATACTACGGTAAAAATAAGAATGGCGCAGGCAATGCCCAGCGATAAACCAATTATGTTGATGGCTGCATAGGCCTTGTGCCGTTTCAGGTTGCGCCATGCAATTTTGAAATAATTCTTCAGCATAACTTACAATTTCTGATGTCTGATTTTGGGATGTCTGATTGCTGTTGCTCCGCGAATGACCATTGACGATTGACCATTGACAATTGACCATTGACCATTGACGTTCCTATTCGGTTCTTAGCGACTTCACCGGGTTGGTCAATGCTGTCTTTACAGCGCGATAGCCTACCGTTATCCATGCAATCAGCAGCGAGGCTGCAATTGCCAGCAAAAAAACACCCACACCCATATGGATACGGTACACAAAATTTTGCAGCCAGCCATTCATCAGGTACCAGGCTACCGGTATGGCAATAACAAATGCGATGCTGATCAGCATTGTAAATTCTTTTGAGAACATTACTACAATATTGCCAATGCTGGCGCCCAACACTTTCCTGATGCCTACTTCTTTTGTTTTTTGCACGGCCATATAGGATACCAGGCCGTACAATCCAAGACAGGAAATAAATATAGCAATGCCGGCAAATATTTTATACAACAACGACAACTGATTTTCCTGTTCGTAAAAACGCTGAATGGTATCATCCATAAAATGCCCTTCATAAGCATATTCGGGATAAACCGACTGCCATAGTTTTTGCACATAGGCCGTAGTTCTGGCCATATCTGCCGTGCGTATTTTTATTCCCGCCGTGTAATAATTTTTTTGAGAGGAGGCAATCGTGAGCGGTTTAATATCTTCACGCAGTGAATTTGTTTTAAAATCCTTCACCACCCCAACAATGGGCAACCAGCGGCCACCGCCAATTCTTATTGTTTTGCCTATTATTTTTTGGGGATCCGTTATATGCAGCTTCCTCATCATGGTCTCATTCACTACCACTTCGCGCATGGTGTCTGCTGCGCTAAAGCCTTTGCCCACCAGGAATTGCAGGCCAAACGTTTTGAAATAATCTTCGTCGGCATATTTAAGGAAAGACGGAAAATCAACATCTTTCCCGCTGTTGTCAAAATAAAAATTGCTTGCCCAGTTATTATCAGACGAGGGTACATCGCTTGCAATGGAAACACCAACAATATCGGGGTTTTTCAGCAATTCTGCCTTCATTGGTTTCATACGGGCCATCAGTGCGCTGTCACTATATACCGGAACAACAAAAACTGATTCTTTAACAAATCCCAGGTCTGCATTGCGTACATAGTTCATCTGGCTAACGGCTACAATGGTTCCAATTATCAATACCTGCGAAATGCTGAATTGTGTAATCACCAATATCCTGCGCAGTGAGATACCGCCAACACTGGCCGCATTGATTTTACTTTTTAAAGCCAGTACAGGCGTAAAACCCGAAACCACCAATGCCGGGTAAATACCAGATAATAATGTCACCAATATTAATGCTATTGCTAAAAAAGTGATGCTGGCGGGGGTCAGCAAACTGATGCTGGCCGGCACACTGGCAACATGGGAGAGGTAGGGCATGGATAACCTGGCAACCAACAGTCCAAGTAATACTGAAAATGATACCAGTAAAAATGTTTCACCCATAACCTGCGCTACCAACTGTTTCCGGGTGCTGCCCAATACCTTTCTGATACCCACTTCACGACTGCGGCCAACCGCCTGTGCGGTTGACAAATTGATAAAATTGATGGACGCCATTAATATAATAAGAACGCCAATCAGCGAAAGTGTCCACAGAATTGTTTTGCTGGTACTATGATCGCCCAATGTGCCAAACCGGTAATTAAAATGCATGTCTTTAAGCGGTTGCAGTTTATACATCCTGCGGCTTTCTGCGCCTTCCTGTTTTTTTACAAAATTCTTCATTTGTGACTGGATGCCGGCGGGATTTACCGTTGATGGCAACAATGCATATAACTGGTAGTTGCTGCTAAGGGTATTCCAGTCGTTGTAGTAACCATATTTGCCTCCATATTGCTTAAGCGTTTCATGAGAGATAAATAATTTCAATGGAAAATCAGTATTCCGGGGTGCATCTTCTATAATGCCGCCTACTTTCAATAAAACCGTATTATCAAGTTTCAATAATTTTCCGGCAGCATTTTTCCAATCGCCAAAATATTTAATGGCTGTTTGTTTATCCAGCACAATATTGCCGGGCTCGCCCAGGGTTTGGGCATCGCCTTCGAGCCAGTGCGCATTAAAAATCTGGAAGAATTCAGGCTGCGCAAATACAATACCCGTGTTTTCAATAAATTTTTTTGTGGATGAAAGATCAGTGTTGGGATTATTGCCCAGCACAATCACCTGGCTGCCATATGCGGCATTAACAGCGGTTACTTTTTCAAATTGAGGAAAATCTGTTTTAATGGCGCCCAATGCGGCGCCCGGAATGCCGGGATTAAATTGTTCACTGCCATCGTTATTGGTAGCAGTGGTTACAATCCTATAGATATTGTTATAATTTTTTTGAAACTTATCGTAACTCAATTCATAACTAACTACCAGGAATATCAGCAGACTGGCAGCAAAACCAGTGGTAAGTCCTGCAATGTTGATACTGGTATACGCTTTGTTTTTTAACAGGTTTCGCCATGCAATTTTGAGATGATTTTTTATCATGCCTTAATTTTTGTCTGGTTCAAATGTCTGATGTCGGATGTGATGATGTCTGATTTCTTTTGCTGAGCTCGCCGGGGTTACGCGTAAGACGCCCCTTCAGGGCTGATTTTATTTGTTTTATTCATTCCCGGGGTTGCACCCCGGTCTAGTGTATGACGCCCTTTCAGGGCTGCGCGAACAAACAAAAATACTATAACTTGCGCCGCCAAACAATCTCACGTCTCACGTCTCACGTCTCACGTCTCACGTCTCACGTCTCACGTCTCACGTTATTTAACTCATTCAATATTACGAAT
>Ga0207641_10000195_pt1 | contig 82043 bp, 67 predicted proteins | sample KBSSwiS62_FD_184306 | JGI IMG/M metagenome (GOLD analysis project Ga0207641, IMG submission 184306) | Switchgrass rhizosphere microbial communities from Kellogg Biological Station, Michigan, USA - KBS Switchgrass S6-2 (SPAdes) (version 2) | ecosystem: Host-associated > Plants > Roots >...
CGTCAGCGCCGCCATCATCCCCGCCGCCCCCGCGCCGATCACGATCGCATCGAACCGCCTGCTCTCCGAAACCCCGCCCATCCCCTCAATCCCGCCGATACAGCACCGAACCCGGCGTGAACCGCACCGGATGCCACCCCGCAAACCGCCGCGCCCGCCCGTCGTCCAGCACCCACAGCAGCGTCATCGTCCGCGGAATCCGCCCCACCACCGTCTCCAGCCCCGGATGATGCTCGCAACCCGGATCATGCGCCACCTCGGAAGGATCGGTGGCGAAAGCGCCAGCCGCCGGATTGTGCACCTGGATCAGCTGCCCACCGGGAATCACCCACTGGTCATTGGAAAATGCCCGCCGCCGCGCGATCGCATAGCCAGCCAGATGAAACCGCCGCTCCCGCTGCCACGGGCTGAAGCTGGGGTCGCACGGCTCCGTCGTCAGGCTGACCAGTTCACCGCCGACCGGCACCGCATCCAGCGCCGCGAGATCGGCCTGCATCGCCCGGTCGAACAGCGCCAGGCTCGCGCCATTCCCCGCCAGCCTGGCGCCAGCGAACACCAGCCCCGCCACCGCCAGCGTGGTCACCGCCCGCACGCTCGCCAGCGGCCCGGGCCGCGCCGCCACCAGCGCCAGGGCCAGCATGACCGGCACCAGCCGCATGTCGGCATAAGCCGAACCGATCACCCGCCCCGGCATCACGGCAAAAAGCCCGGCCAGCACCACCCCCCCCAGCAGCAGCCCCCGATCGAACACCACCCACCGCGAAGCCCAGCACCAGCCGATCACACCCAGGATGACCAGCGCCGAACCGATGTCCCACACCGCCCACCGATCCCGCAGCGGCATGATCAGATAAGGCAGCTTGTACCAGAACTCGAACCACTGCGTGGTCGTCCCATGGCCATGCGCCCCCCCGAACCCCAAGCTGACCACCCACGGCGCCAGCAGGCACGACAGCCCCACCCCCGCCCGCGCCGCCACCCGCGTCCATCCGAGCCCCAGCCGGCGCCATGCGGCGACCTCCCGCCCCCCGGCCATGATCGCCAGCACCGCCCAACCGACCAGATGGGTGATCCACACGATGCACGACAACGGCACGAACAGCAGCCAGCGCAGCCCCTGCCGGTCTCCTCGTTCCAGCCGGACCCAGAGCGCCAGCAGGATGGTCGCCACCGCCATTCCTAGCGTGAAGTTGAGAAAGCCGAACTGGAACGGATAGCCATAGGCCAGCGGCAGGGCGAACAGGGCGGTCGGCGGCACCCGGCCATGCACCGCCTTGGCGAGCAGCAGCCAGCCGGCGATCTGCAGGCCGGGAATGGCGGTGACGATCAGCCTGAGCGCCGGCTCCAGCCCAAGCCACGGCGTCAGCACCTGAACCAGCAGGTCGGTGCCGAGATTGGGAATGAGTCCCCAATGAAAGCTGTACCACTGCCGCAGAATCGGCGATGCCCCACCATCGGTCTGCACCGCGAAGCGGCCGAGGTGCCCACCGAGATCGACCAGCAGCGGCATGCCGGTGAGCGCGACCGGCAGGATGCTGGCGATACAGACCAGCAGCAGCAGCCAATGGCTCTGCCACCACCCGGCTGCCATGCCGCTTCGCCCGTCCGCAAGCGGCGCCCGCATCACCGACTGCGCCCCGCCGCATCGGGCCGGCCGGCGAACACCACCAGCCGCGACCCCGCGAAAAACACCAGCGAATAGGCTGCCATCGCCAGCCCCTGGACCACCGGACTTTCGCTGTAGCCGGCACGCCGCGCCGCGAAGATCACGGCGAGGTTCGCCGCATAGGCGCTCCCTGCCGTGACGAGGAACAGCACGATCTCACGAGCATCGGCCCGATGGCGGACGGCAAACGCCCAGCGCCGCTGCAGGACATAGGACACGCACAACCCGACGCCATAACCGAGCGCATTGGCGCGATAATCCCCCAACCCCGCGCGCAAGCCGGCGACGATCACCGCGAACCCGATCGCGCTGTTGGCCAGGCCCACGGCGACGAAGCGCAGGAACTGCCGCGCCGGCCCATTCGCCGGGGTCATGCGCTTCACTGCCAATGGCCGGTTCCGTGTCTTGCCATCGCAGTCTATTGCATCGCCAGCGAATATTGCGCGCCGAGGGGCAGGGCGGTCATCCACCGCTCCAGCGGCCGCAACGCCGCCAGCGGCCCGGGAAAGAACAGCCGGAAGCGCACCCGGGCGGACGCGAACCCGGCGGCCAGGGCGGCGGCTTTCATCGCCGGCGCCGAAATCAGCACGGCATTGGCATCGAACGGGCATGTGTCGACCGAATGGCGGGTCAGCGGGTTCCACGGGTTGTGCTCGAACAGGACCATCAGCCCCCCCGGCACCAGCCGCCGCCGCAACTGGCCGAGCAGATCGACATGACGGTCATGGGGGATGTGATGGAACACGCAAGCGGTGAAGATCAGTTCGAACCGGCCTATCGCGTCGGGGATCGCGTCACCGTTGTAGTGGACATAGTCGGCACGCTCGTCGCCATGGCGCTGACGGGAAAGCTCGAGGCTGGCCTGCGAAACGTCGAGGCAAGTCAGCCTCGCCTCGGGAAAATGTTCCGCCAGCGGTGCCACCGCGTTGCCGATGCCCGATCCGAAATCGAGAATGCGGCGGGGGGAGCAACCGGCGGCATCCGCCAGCGCCCGCGCGTCAGCGGCCTTGTACCGGGCGAAGTAGCCGGTATCCTCGCCGCTCAGGCGGGTGGCGGCGGCGTGCTGGGCTTTGTAATCCCGGGCGACGGCATCGAACTCGGGCAGGCTCGTCCGCATCCTAGCGGGCCACTGCCTGTTCGCTGGCCGCTGCCGCCCGGCCATCGCCCCGGCGGATCTCGCGCACGATGAACAGCGGGCGCTGCTTAGCCTCCAGGTACATCCGTCCCAGATACTCCCCGATCACGCCGAGGATCATCAACTGCACGCTGCCCAGGATCAGGATCACGGCGATCAGGCTGGCCCATCCTGTCACCGTGCCGCGCCGCAGATAGGAGACCAGCACCCAGCCCAGCGCGCCGATTCCCGCCGCCCCGAACGCAAGGCCGAGGTGGGAGGCGAGCCGCAGCGGCAGGGTCGAGAAGCTGGTGATCCCGTCGAACGCCAGCGCCAGCATCTGGCTCAGGGAATAATGCGTTTCTCCGGCAAAGCGCGGGTCGCGCTCATAGGGAATGCCGGTCTGCCGAAACCCCACCCAGCTGACCATGCCACGCACGAAGCGGTACCGCTCCGGCATGGCGTTGAGATGGTCGACCACCCGCCGGGTCATCAGCCGGAAATCGCCGGTGTCGCGGGGGATCGGGATGTCGATCAGCCGGTCGAGCAGGCGATAGAACCCGGCCGCCGTTGCCCGCTTGAAGCGGCTTTCACCATGGCGCTCGACCCGTTGGCCATAGACCACGTCATAGCCTTCGCCCAGCTTGTCGAGCATGCGCGGCAGCAGCTCGGGCGGGTCCTGCAGATCGGCATCGATGACCAGCACCAGTTCGCCCCGCGCCTCGTTCAGCCCGGCGGTCAGCGCCAGCTGGTGGCCGTGATTGCGTGAAAGATCGACCCCGACGATCGCCGGCGAAACCCCGGCATGGTGGCAGATCAGCTCCCAGGTCCGGTCGGCCGAGCCGTCGTTGACCAGCACGATCTCGTAGCGTCCGGCGAACTGCCCCTCGCACGTCGCTGTCAGCCGCGCGACCAGCTCGTCGATCACCGCTTGCTCGTTGTAACACGGCACGACGACAGAAAGCGCGATATCGGGACCCTGATGGATGGCGCCGGCGATCGACATCAAGTAGCCATTCCTGTCAGACGGGCAAACTGCATCGCGCGTGGACCGATCCGTCGGCGAAACTACGGAAAAGTCCGGTCGGAGCCGATCGTCCTGCCCATAATGCCCGCCCACCCGACTGACAAGCGGCATATCGGCCGGCGAAAGCCCTGCCCAAGTCTTCTCGGGACGACCAAATGTTAACCATGTTCGCGCAAACAGGCGCGATGATGCGCCGCCTCGCCCATCCCGCACCGCTCAGCCGGCCGGGCGCAGCGCCGGCCGCGCCACGGCCGGAAATCCTGCTTGGCGTGGCCGCCCTCGCCATCTGGCTCGGGGTCCGCCGGGGCGTGCCGCTGATGAGCGACGTGGTCTGGCAGTTCTGGATCGCCCGGCAACTGCTCGGCGGCGCCAGGCTCTACAGCGAGATCTGGGAGGTCAACCCCCCGCTGTGGTTCTGGTCGGCGGTGCCGGTCGAATGGCTGGCGGAACGCACGGGGCTGGACTGGCAGGCGCTGCTTCAGGCCGTGGTCATCGGCCTCGGTGCCTTCAGTGCGTGGCTGGTCGGCAGGCTGGTCGCCGGCTCAAGTCCGGCGGCCCGCGCCATTCTGTCCCTGCTGGTCTTCGCAATGACGACGGTGGTTCCGGTGCTCGCACTGGCCCAGCGCGAACAGATCGTGCTGGTGACGTCGCTGCCTTATTGCGCCCTGATCGCGCGCCGCCGGGCGGGCAGGGCGGTCTCCGCCCCTGCAGCGGCCGCCATCGGCGCGCTCGCCGCCTTCGGCTTCGCGCTCAAGCACTATTTCGTGCTGGCCCCGCTGCTGCTCGAAGGCTGGCTGGCGCTGCGGCTCGCCCGCCGCTGGCGCCCATGGCGGCCCGAACTGGTCGTCCTCGCCGCGTTGGCGATCGCCTATGCTGGGGCCATCCTGATCCTCACGCCCGATTTCTTCGGCCGGATGGTGCCTTTGGTGCGCATCGCCTACCACGCTTTCCAGCCCGGCTGGCTGTTCCTCGCGGTCAAGCCCTACACCCTGTTCTGGCTGCTTGCCGTGCTCTGGCTGGTCCTCGTCCGCAATGAGCCGCTCAAGCCGGCAAGCCCGGAACTGGAGGCCTTCGCCGGCGCCTTGCTGCTGTTCGCCGCCAGCGGAGCGGTCGCCTATGGGCTGCAGGGGCGCGGCTGGGACTATCACAGCGTTCCCGCGTCCGGCGCACTCGGCATCGCCATCGGCTTGCGGCTCAAGCGCCTGCGGCAGCCGGTGCCGCTCGCGCTCGGCGTGGCCCTGCTCGCCTGGATGGCTGTCTGCGTCTATCCGGTCCGCCCCTATCCGGATCACGATCCGGCGCTGGACCGTGTGGCTTCGGGCGAATCCGTGTTCGTCGCGGCGATCAACGCCGATCGCGCCTGGCCGGTGCCCGATCGCCACCGCCTGGTCTGGGCGCCCCGTACCTACAGCATGTGGATGGTCCCGGCCATCGCCGAAGGGGAGCTGCTCCGCCGCCAGACCCCGGCGCTGCGCTCGCTATCGGCCCACGTCCTCACGGCGATGTCCGAGGACATCCGTTGCCACCCGCCTGCCCTGATCCTGATCCAGCGCGAGCCGGTGCTCGCCACGGCCCATGCCCGCTTCGAGCTTGCCCGCTTCCTGTTCCGCGACCCGGCCCTGAGCCACTTCGTTGCCGAGCACTATCGCCCGCTGCCGCCCTCCGGGGACATGCTGGGTTTCGCGCGCCAGGGCCGGCCCGCCCCGCCTGGCGGATCATCCTGCCGCGCCATCCGCGCCTGATCCGCGCCTATCGGCCGGCGATGCTCCGCGCCACCGCCTCCGCCACCTTGATCCCGTCGATCGCGGCGGAAAGAATGCCGCCCGCATAGCCCGCGCCTTCCCCCGCCGGATAGAGCCGCTCGGTATTGAGGCTCTGGAAATCCGCCCCGCGCCCGATCCGCAGCGGCGAGGACGTCCGCGTCTCCACCCCGGTCATCACCACGTCCGGATCGTCATAGCGCGCGATCCGCCGGCCGAACACCGGCAGCGCCTCGCGGATCGCCTCGACCGCATAGTCCGGCAGGCACCGCGCCAGGTCGGTCATCGTCACCCCCGGCTTGTACGACGGCACGACCGTGCCCTGGGCCTCGCTCGCCCGCCCGGCGAGGAAATCCCCCACCCGCTGCCCCGGCGCCTTGTAGCCGCCGCCGCCGGCCTCGAACGCCAGGCTTTCCCAGTGCCGCTGGAACTCGATCCCCGCCAGCGGCCCGCCGGGATAGTCGCGCTCCGGCGAAATCGCCACGACCAGCCCGGAATTGGCATTGAACTCGGCCCGCGAATACTGGCTCATGCCATTGGTCACGACCCGGCCCGGCTCGCTGGTCGCCGCCACCACCCGCCCGCCCGGGCACATGCAGAACGAGTAGACCGCCCGGCCATTGCTGGCCTGATGGGACAGTGCATAGGCCGCCGCGCCGAGATCGGGATGGCCGGCACAGGCGCCGAACCGCGCCCGGTCGATCCAGCTTTGCGGATGCTCGATCCGGACCCCGATGGCGAACGGCTTGGCCTCCATCGCCACGCCGCGTTCGTGCAGCATCTCGAACGTCGGCCGAGCCGAATGCCCCACCGCCAGCACGACATGATCGGCTTCCAGGAACGAGCCATCCGCCAGCACGAGCCCGCGCAGCCGCTGCCGGCCATCGGGCAGCGGGTCGCAGACAATATCGTCCACCCGCGTCTCCCAGCGGTATTCCCCGCCCAGCCCCTCGATCTCCGCCCGGATCGCCTCGACCATGCTCACCAGCCGGAACGTGCCGATATGCGGGTGCGCCTGCCACAGGATATCGTCCGGCGCGCCGGCCTTGACGAACTCCTCCAGCACCTTGCGCCCCAGGTATCGCGGGTCCTTGACCCGGCAATAGAGCTTGCCGTCGGAAAACGTCCCCGCGCCGCCTTCGCCGAACTGCACGTTGGAATCCGGGTTCAGCTCGCTCCTGCGCCACAGCCCCCAGGTGTCCTTGGTGCGCTGCCGCACCACCTTGCCGCGCTCCAGCACGATCGGCCGGAACCCCATCTGCGCCAGCGTCAGCGCCGCCAGCAGGCCGCAAGGCCCGGCCCCGATCACCACCGGACGCAAGGCCGGGCTGACATGGCCCGCCCACCCCGGCGGCGCGGTGACCGGCGGTGTCCACGCCATGTCCGGCGTCAGGCGCAGGTCCTTGTCGCCAGCCAGCCGCGCCAGCACCGCCGCCTCGTCCGCCAGATCGACATCGAGCGTGTAGACCAGCAGCACCGCCCCACGCCGCCGCGCGTCGTTGCCGCGCTTGAACACGCTGAACCCGCGCAGCTCTGTCGGCGAAATGCCCAGCCGCGCGCAGATCGCCGGCGCCAGCGCGTCCGCCTCATGGTCGAGCGGCAGGGTCAGTCCCGAAAGTCTCAGCATCTCCGCGAAGTTCCCGTCATCGCGCCGTGTCCCGTGCCGCCAGCATCATCTGCCGCCGCTTGGCCCGCCACGGCCCGAACCGCCAGGCCAGCAGCGCCAGCACGACCGACAGCGCCGAACTCACCGGATAGGCCCACCACACCGCCTCGGTCCCCAGCGCCGGCCTGGCCAGCGCATAGAACCCGAGCCGCGCCGGATAGAAGGTGATGACCATGACCACCAGCGGCACCAGCACCGAGCCATAGGCCCGCATCGTCGCGAACAGCACCATCATCACGCCGACCATCATGTAGGACCATGTACAGATGAACTGGATATGGCGGGCCAGCGGCACCGCCGGGCTGTCGGCACCCAGGAACAGGCGCAGCACCGGCTCGTCGAACAGCAGCAGCAGCGCGGTCGGCACCGCGGTCATCACCTCGGTCACCGCCAGGCCGATCCAGGTGATCCCGACCACCCGCCGGTGCTGCCCGGCGCCGATGTTCTGTGCCACCATCGCGCTGACCGCCTGGCCACCGGCGAAAGCCGGCATCTGGATGTAGTTCCACAGCTGCAGCGAAGCGCCATAGGCGGCCGTCGCCAGCAGCCCTTCGCGATTGACCAGGCCGATGAACACCAGACCTGCCGCCATCGCCAGCATCGTCTGCACCCCCATCGGCAGGCCTTTGCCGACCATGTAGGCAATGTCGGCGCGGCTCGGCAACAACCAGCGCAGCTCCGGTCCCCTCAGCCGCAGCGGCAGGTCGCGGCCGTAGATCACCGCCAGCGTCAGCACGAGGCCCGCCGCCGCGCCGATCGCATTGGCCAGCGCCGAACCGGCGATCCCCAGCTTCGGCGCCGGCCCGAGGCCGAGGATCAGCACCGGGTTGAGCAAGATGTCGATGACGATGGCGACCACCGAGCTGACCAGCGGCGTCGTCGAATCGCCGGCACCGCGCAGCCCCATGCCGATCAGCATCGAGGCGGCGATGAACGGCATCGCCAGGAAGGTGACCCGCAGATAGGCCAGCGCGGCCTGCTCCACGGCCGGCGGCGTCGCCATCCATTGTAGGATCTGCGGCGCGAACATGGATCCGAGCACCGCGCCCAGCGCCGCCAGCCCGGTGCAGAAGCCGATGCCGGCGCCGAACGAACGCCGCGCCCCGGCCAGGTCCTGCGCGCCGAAATGCCGCCCCACCGCGATCGTCGTCGCCATGCCGAAACCGAACACGGTGCCGAACAGCAGGAACAGGATGGTGTTGGCATTGGCCGTCGCCGCCACCGCCGTCGTGCCGAGCAGCTGGCCGATCCAGATCGCGTTGATCGTCCCGCCGACCGTCTGCAGCAGGTTGGTCGCCAGCGCCGGGATGATGAACACCACCAGCGTCCGCAGGATCGGCCCGCTGGTGAGATCGCCCCGCACCACGCCCCGGCCAGTCCTCGTCGGGGCCTCGTCTTCGGGTTCGCTCATGTCCCGCGGGTATCGCCGGAGAGATGGATATGCAGCCGGTCGCTGAGCCGGTAGCCGTCCATCAGGCACAGTTCGCCGAGCCACCGCGCCCGTTCGCGCAATGTCGCGCTGTCCCGCCCCTCCGGCATCAGGATCACCCGCCCCGGCGCGATCCCGTAGTCCGCCGCCAGCGCGCGCACTTCGTCCACATCGCCGGCCGCGCCGATGACGAACTTGAACCAGGCCCGCGCATCCGCCGCCCAGGCCGCCAGCCGCTCCGGCACCAGCGCCAGCGAAGCCGGATTGGCGCTATGCGCCAGCTTGGGCGAGACGTTGAACTGGTCGATCAGTGGATCGAGCGCCGGGTGAGGGGCCACCGTCCCGTTGGTCTCCACCTCGACCACCAGTCCCCGCACCAGCCGCTGCAACGCCTCCAGCATCCGCGCCAGCGCCGCCCCCTGCAGCAGTGGCTCCCCGCCGGTCACCACCAGCCGCGATTGCCCGAGCGCCGCGATCCGCGCCGCCACCTCGGCCTCCTCCAGAGAAACCTGGTTCTCTCCCCGCGCGAACGCGAGCCCATCGCGATGCGGCCGATTATCCCCCTCGAACCGCCAGGTATACGCCGTATCGCACCACGCGCAGGCGAGATTGCACCGCGACAGCCGCACGAAGGCGCAAGGCAGCCCCGCGCTCACCCCTTCGCCCTGCAAGGCGGCAAAGATCTCCGGTTCCCCCGGCTCTATCGTGGCAAGAACCAGTGGCAACTAACCGAGCCGCGCCAGCGCCGCCGCCAGCCGCTCCGCTTCCGCCGCATGATGCGCATGGTCCGCCCGCGCCTTGTCTACCGCCTCCGGCTTCGCCTTCTCGACGAACGAGGGATTGGCCAGCCGCCCCTCCAGCGCCTTTGCCTCCTTCTGCGAGGCGGCCAAGGCCTTTTCCAGCCGTGCCTTCTCGGCAGCGATGTCGATGATCCCTTCGAGCGGCACGATCAGGCTGGCGTCGCCCGCGCCGATCTGCATCGCCGGTCCGGCGGGCGCCGCCTCGAAGCGGATCGCCGAAAGCCGCGCCAGCCGCTCGATTGCGCCCGGATTCCGCTCGATGATCCCACGCGTCTCCGCGCTCGGTGCCGGCAACCAGGCCTCAAGCCGCGCGCCCGGCGCGATCCCCAGCTCGTTCTTGGCGGTGCGCAAGTTGCCGACCAGCGCGATCAGCCACTCCACCTCACGCGCCGCCGCGACATCGACCTGCGCCCCCGGCTCCGGCCACCGCGCCAGGATCAGGTCACTCTCCCGCTCGCCCAGCCCATGCCACAGCTCCTCGGTCACGAACGGCATGAACGGGTGCAGCATGACCAGGATCTGGTCGAGCACCCACCCCGCCACCGCGCGGGTCTCGTCATCGATCTGGCCTTTCACCAGCTCGATGTACCAGTCGCAGAACTGGTCCCAGACGAAGTGATAGATCGCATTCGCCGCCGCATCGAACCGCAACCCGGCCATCGCCTCGTCGAGCGCCGCCAGCGTCGAGCAGACCTCGCCGACAATCCACCGGTTGACCGCCGAGGTCGCCACCGGCGCCGCCAGCGACGAACTCGCGCCGATGCCGTTCGCCTGGCAGAACCGCGCCGCGTTCCACAGCTTGGTGGCGAAGTTGCGATAGCCTTCGACCCGCTTCTCATCCATCTTCACGTCGCGCCCCTGGCTCTCCATCGCGCACATGAAGAACCGCAGCGCATCCGCCCCATACTGGTCGATCAGCCCCAGCGGATCGACGACATTGCCCTTGGACTTGGACATCTTCTGCCCATCGGCCGCCCGCACCAGCCCGTGCAGGTAGAGCCGCTTCCACGGCACATCCCCCAGGAAATGCATCCCCTGCATCGCCATCCGCGCGTCCCAGAAGAACAGGATGTCGAACCCGGAGACCAGCAGGTCATTGGGATAGTGGCGGGAGAGGAGATTGCCGCCTGCCCATTTTCCCGTCCGCCCTGAGCTTGTCGAAGGGCTGCCTTTCCATTCTTGCGCGGCGCTGGAAGCGGAGAACGACGGTGCTTCGACAAGCTCAGCACGGACAGATTGGGGTTCGTATGGCAGGTCCGGCCACCCCAGGGTGGCGAACGGCCACAGTGCCGAGGAAAACCAGGTGTCGAGGACGTCCTCGTCACGCGTAAGCGCCACGCCATCCCCTGCCAGCGCCTGCGCCTCAGCCTCAGTCTCGGCGACGAACACACTGCCATCCGCCGCATACCACGCCGGAATCCGATGCCCCCACCACAACTGCCGGCTCACGCACCACGGCTGGATATTCTCCATCCAGTTGAAGAACGTCTTTTCCCAGCTCTTCGGCACGATCTCGATCCGCCCATCGCGCACTGCGGCCATCGGCGCCTTGGCCAGCTCCGCCGCATTGACATACCACTGGTCGGTCAGCCACGGCTCGATCACCACCCCGCCACGATCGCCATAAGGTGTCTGGATCGTCCGCGGCTCGGCATCGGCCGCCACGTCCTCGCCATCGTTGCCCTTGGTCACATGCGGCACCAGCAGGCCGAGCGCCTTCATCCGCGCCACGACCTCAGCGCGGGCATCGAACCGGTCCATCCCCACCAGATCGGCCGGAATCAGGCCGTCCGCCGTCTGCACCACCCGCGCCTCGGCATCGAGCATGTTGAGCATCTCGCCGGGCTTGAACCCCGCCCGCTTGCCCACCTCGAAGTCGTTGAAATCGTGCCCTGGCGTGATCTTCACCGCGCCAGTCCCCAGCGCCGGATCGGCATGTTCATCGGCGACAATCGGCACCCGCCGCCCGGTCAGCGGCAGTTCGACGAACTTGCCGATCACGCTGGCATAGCGCTCGTCCTCGGGATGCACCGCGACCGCCATGTCCGCCAGCATCGTCTCGGGCCGCGTCGTCGCCACGACGATATGGTCGCGCCCATCGGCCAGCTTCACGCCATCCGCCAGCGGATACCTGAACTGCCAGAACGAGCCCTTGACCTCCCGCGTCTCCACCTCGAGGTCGGAGATCGCCGTCTTCAGCTTCGGGTCCCAGTTGACCAGCCGCTTGTCCCGGTAGAGCAACCCCTGGTTGTAGAGATCGACGAACACCTTCACCACCGCCCGGGTAAAATGCGGGTCCATGGTGAACTGCTCGCGGCTCCAGTCCATGGAGCACCCCAGCCGCCGCAGCTGCCGGGTGATCGTCCCGCCGCTCTCGGCCTTCCACTCCCAGACCTTCTCGACGAACGCCTCGCGCGAATAGTTCGTCCGCTTGTCCTGCTTCGCCTCCAGCTGCCGCTCGACCACCATCTGCGTGGCGATCCCGGCGTGATCAGTGCCGACCACCCACAGCGCGTCCTTGCCCTTCAGCCGCTCGTGCCGGATGACGACATCCTGCAGGGTATTGTCCAGCGCATGGCCGATATGCAACGAGCCGGTCACGTTCGGCGGCGGGTTGACGATGGTGAACGGCTGCGCCTCCGGCCGCTCCGGCCGAAACGCACCACTGCTCTCCCAATGCGCATACCACTTCGCCTCGATCCCGGCCGGATCGAACGTCTTGGGCAGCCCGGTTTCGGCTGCGGTTTCGTCATTCATCGTCGTCTCGGTCATGCCGGCGCTTTGCCAGCCCGCCCGGTGCTTCGCAAGGGAGAGGGGCGAAAGGGCAAGGCCGGGGGGCGACCTTCCCCGGCCGTGCCAGTTGTCCGTCGCATAAAATCGGCGTAAAAAATCGGCGGGCGCGAATTCGGCAGGTGTAATGGCCGCGCATGGATGGGGCAATGACCGAGGGTGACGGGCAGCATGCCCATCACGAGAGCCTGCCGGCACTGGCGATTGGCGCGATTGGCGTGGTGTTCGGCGATATCGGGACTTCGCCGCTTTATGCGTTGAAGGAGAGCTTGGTCGGACATCATCCGCTGCCGGTGGACCGGCTGCATGTCTACGGCGTCATCTCGCTGATCTTCTGGACGATGATGCTGATCGTCACGATCAAATATGTCTTCGTCATCCTGCGGGCGGACAACAAGGGCGAGGGCGGGAGCCTGGCGTTGCTGGCGCTGATCGGGCGCAACCTCGGGGCAAGCCGGTGGCAGGGGGTGATCGCCATGCTGGGGGTGGTGGCGACGGCGTTGTTCTATGGCGATGCGATCATCACCCCGGCGATCTCGGTGCTTTCCGCCGTGGAGGGGCTGGGAAGCGTGCAGGACGGGCTGGAGGCATGGGTGGTGCCGATTGCGATCGGCATCCTGATCGGCCTGTTTGCCATTCAATCGCGCGGGACGGCGGCGGTGGGCAAGCTGTTCGGGCCGGTGATGATCGTCTATTTCCTGGTGATCGGCGTGCTGGGACTGCGCGGGATTGCCGAGGCGCCGGAGGTGCTGGGGGCGTTGAACCCGGTGCATATTGGCGCGTTTGCCATGGCCGATCCGGGGCTGGCGTTCCTGGCGCTCGGTTCGGTCATCCTGGCGGTGACCGGGGCGGAGGCGCTTTATGCCGATATGGGGCATTTCGGGCGCAAGGCGATCATGATTTCGTGGTTGTATGTCGCGTTTCCGTGCCTGCTGATCAACTATCTCGGGCAGGCGGCGATGATCCTGGCGCATCCGGCGGTGATCGAGAATCCGTTCTTCCTGATGGCGCCGGCCTGGGGGCGGCTGCCCCTGGTGCTGCTGGCGACAGTGGCGACGGTGATCGCCAGCCAGGCGGTGATTTCCGGCGCCTATTCGGTCTCGCAGCAGGCGGTGCAGCTCGGGTTCCTGCCGCGCATGGCCATTCGCCATACCAGCGAGCGGGCGGTCGGCCAGATCTATATACCGGTGGTGAACTGGGCGCTGCTGATCCTCGTCATCCTGCTGGTGCTGGGGTTCCGCAGTTCGAGCAACCTGGCGGCGGCCTATGGCATCGCGGTGACGGGGACGATGTTCATCACCGCGTGCATGATGGGGGTGCTGACGACGCTGGTGTGGAAGTGGAACCCGCTGGTTTCGCTTGGGCTGACGGGGACGTTCCTGGTGGTGGACGGGCTGTATTTTGCGTCCAACGTGACCAAGGTTCCGGAGGGTGGCTGGTTTCCGCTGCTGGTCGCGGCGGTGGCGTTCACCCTGCTGACGACCTGGGCGACCGGGCGGCGGCTGGTGCGCGAGCGGCTGGCCGAGGATGCGATGCCGATCGACCTGTTCATCCGGACGGTGGCGGCCAAGGTCGAGCGGATTTCGGGGACGGCGGTGTTCCTCGCTTCGACGCCGGACGGGATTCCGCCGGCGCTGCTGCACAACCTCAAGCACAACCACATCCTGCACGAGCGGGTGGTGATCGTCACTGTGACCACCGAGGGCGTGCCGCATGTCGCCGCCGAGAAGCGGCGGGAGATCGAGGAGCTGGGCTGCGGCATGTATCGCATGGTGCTGCACACCGGGTTCATGGACGAGGTGGACGTGCCGGCGGAACTGGCGCTGGAAACGCGGGCGGGGGCGCCGTTCGTGCCGATGGCGACGAGCTATTTCCTGGCGCGGCAGACGCTCGTGCCGGCGCGGCGGCCGGGCATGGCGATCTGGCGGGAGCACCTGTTCGCGTGGATGGTGCGCAATGCCGAGAGTGCGATGGAGTTCTTCCGGCTGCCGACGAACCGCGTGATCGAGCTGGGGAGCCAGCTCGAGATCTGACCCTGGCCCCGCTCAGGAGGGGGGTCTAGGATCTGGCTGCCCGCATGGCGCGCACGGGATCGACGCGGGCGGCGGCGGGGCGATCGTAACAGGCCTTGAGCCAGGCGCCCACATGGGGGAACGCCGCCAGATCGAGCCGGCCGACTTCACTGGCCCAGGAGAGGACACCGGCGACGCAGAGATCGGCGAGGCCGAACACATCGCCCGCAAGATAGCCGCTCGGCGCCAGGGCGGTGTCGAGAATCCGCAAGGGCGCCTGCATTTCGGCTTCGGCGCAGTCCGCCAGTGCCGGATCGCGCTCGGGCCTGGGCAGGCTGGCGCGGTTGAACATGACGGTGACGAATGGGGCGTCCAGCTCCGTCATCGCCCAGAAGCTCCATTGCAGGGCGCGCGCCTCCGCTTCCAGGGTGCGCGGCAGGAGGCCCTTTTCGTGGTGGCTGTCGTACTTGCGGACGAGGTAGAAGATGATCGCCTGGGATTCCAACAGGACGAACGACCCGTCGACCATCGCGGGAATCTTGCCGTTGGGGTTGATCGCCAGATATTCGGGCGAGGTGATGCTGCCATCGGCCGAGGTGATCGGGACGAGTTCGAAATCGAGACCGAGTTCGCTGGCGCACCACAGGACCCGGAACACCCGGGACGCCGGCTTGCCATAGATCTTCAGGGTCCGGGCCGGGTTCATCGCGGCATGGCGCCCGGCCGGGGCAGCGCGGATCGTGCGCGCTGCCCCGGCCGGGCGAAGGCTTCAGACGACGCCGGCGGGCAGGGCGAGCCTGCGGGTGGAGGCGCGCTCCACCACGGCGGTGCCGCGGGCGACGAGGCCGCTGCGGTATTCCTTGATCGGCATGTCCGCCAGGACGCGCATGATGCGCGAGCTGACCGGCGCCTGCATCGGGCTGGGCGTATCGAACTCGATGCGGCCTTCGCCATACCAGGCCTGGTCGAACTTCCAGCTCATCACGATCACCGTCGGATAGTCGGCATCGTGCGGGCCATCCATGCTCGGGATGATCTTCCAGCCGAGCGTGTCGACGTGCTTCACCCGGTTGTTGAGCTTGGCCAGCGAGGCCGCGTCCATCTCCTTGAGGTTGGTCCATTCGCCACGCATCAGGCGGGCGTCGATGTCGCGGCCGTCGCTCTCGAAGACCTCGAACGAGCGGCGGTCGGCGGTGATCTCTTCGACGGGGAAGCGGCCGTGGACCTTGGGCGAGCCGAGCAGTTCGCGGCCCGAGACCAGCGCCTGCACCTGGTCCACCCAAAGGACCGCGCCGAAGCCGGCCTTGATGGTTTCGTCCGGCCCGGTGTACGAGGCGTCGACGTTGACCACGAGCTCGCGATACTCGCCGCCCGCGAGGTAGTTCATGCCCCGGTAGGTGAGCCGGTAGATGGTGATGACCGGGCGCTCGAGTTCGTAGAAGCGGGGGAGCAGTTTCCGCGCCGCGTCCTCGGTGGTCTCGAACACGATCGCCGAGGTTTCGGCGAACGAGGCGGGGGACGTTTCCGGCATCAGCGACGGCCCGAAGACGGCGGGGGCATCGTAACGGACGTAAGGTTGATCGGGCATTCAGACTCTCCAGCGCTTGTGATTGCGCCGGGGTGTAAGACAGCGGATTATGCTTGGCAACCGGTGTGTATGGCCCATTCATGCCCGCGTCAGGATGGCGGGATCAAGCGGTGTTTCCGGGAGTCCGGCACTTCGCGACGGTGCGCGGCGACCGGGCTATTGTCGCCCTAACGATGTTTCGGTAGGCTGGCGCAAAATCCGGCCCGGGCCGGAAGCATGGAGAGGCCAATCATGGAACTGCGGCGAGTTTTCGAACCGTTGATGATCAATCAACTGGAGATCCCGAATCGAATCAGCCGCTCCGCGCACGGGACGGGCTTCGCCTTCAATCTGGTCGATCCGATCAGCGACGAGTTCGTCGCCTATCATGCCGCCCGGGCGAAAGGCGGGGTCGGGCTGAGCATCCTGGAGGCGGCCACCACGCACGGCAGTTCCTTCATCAGCCTCAATGTCAGCGAAGACCTCGTCATCGCCGGCTATCGCAAGCTGATGGCGGCGGTGAAGCCATACGGAATGCGGGTGTTCCAGCAGATCTGGCATGCCGGCAACCTGATGTCGCCGCGTCATCACCTGGCGCCGCCATGGGGGGTTTCCGCCACGCCGCACCCGGTCAACGGCGTGATCCCGGTGCCGATGACCAAGGCCCAGATCGAGGAACTCGTCGCCTCGTTCGCCCAGTCGGCCCGGCGTATCCGCGAGGGCGGGCTGGACGGTATCCAGGTCCATGCGGCGCACGGCTATCTCATCATGCAGTTCCTGTCCTCGGTGACCAACCGGCGCGAGGACGAATACGGCGGGCCGCTGGAAAACCGCATGCGGTTCCTGAAGGAGGTGCTGGTCGCCATCCGCAAGGAAGTGGGCGACGACTTTCCGCTGGGCATACGCTGTGCGGCCAGCCTGGTCGATGGCGGCATTACCGAGGAAGAGGTCGGCGAGATGGCACGGGCCCTGCGCGCGGAAGGCCTGCTCGACTTTCTCGACGTCAGCTGGACCGACTATTTCAAGCAGGAAATCGTCGGATCGATGGACCGGCCGGTCGGCTACCAGTTGCCGTCCAGTTCGGTCGTGACCAGCTATGTGCCCGACGTTCCGCGCATCGTCATCGGCCGGTTCCGCACGCTCGAGGATGCCGAGCAGGTGCTGCGGGACGGCATCGCCGACATGGTCCACATGACCCGCGCCCATATCGCCGATCCGGACCTGGTGAGGAAGACCCGAGCCGGCAAGCCGGAGCAGGTGCGGCCGTGCATCGGCTGCAACCAGGCCTGCTGGAACGGGATTAACACCGGCTTTCCGCTGGCCTGCACGGTCAATCCCGCCACCGGGTTCGAAGCATTCCTGAGCGAGGACCTGATCGTGCCGGCGCCGGTGCCGGCCAAGGTGCTGGTGATCGGCGGCGGACCTGCCGGGATGGAAGCGGCGCGTGTCGCCGCGCTGGGCGGGCACAAGGTGACGCTGGTCGAAGCCTCGGGCGACCTTGGCGGGCAGGTGGCGATCGCGCGGCGGGCACCCAGCCTGCATACGATCGGCGATATCGCGACCTGGCTGGAACAGGAAATCTTCCGGCTGGGCGTGGAAGTGCGGCTCGGCAGCTACTTCGATGCCGACGACGTGGTGGCGGAAGACCCCGACCTGGTGGTGATCGCGACCGGGGCGATCCCGCGCTACGACGGGCGGCAGGTTGCCGATCCCAACGTGCCGGTGCCGGGCTTCGACAAGCCGCACGTTTATGCGCCCTATGACCTGATCGCCAATCCGCCGGCCGACCTGGGTTCGTCGGCCGTGGTGTTCGACGACGTCGGCCATTACGAAGCCCTGGCGACGACCGATTTTCTGCTGGATCGGGGCCTGTCGGTGACGTTCGTGACCGGATTTACCGCCCCCGGCCGCCTGCTCGACCAGATGTCGCGGGTCGATACGGCGTTCGAACGCTTTGCCAAGAAGGGGAACTTCACGGTCTTTGCCCGCACCGCGCTGGAGCGGATCGAGGACAAGGCCTGCGTGATCAAGCCGCGCTATCGCAGCGAGCCGATCACGGTGCCGGCGGATACGGTGGTGTTCATTTCGCCCAAGACCAGCAGCCACGACCTGTTCCACGAGCTGCAGCAGCGCGGCTTCGGTGCGGACCGGCAGATCAGCATGGTCGGCGATGCCCTGGCGCCGCGCGACCTGCAGTTCGCCATCGGCGAGGCGCACCGCACCGTACGGCAGTGGCATGCCGGCCTGAGCGTGCCGGCCAGGGAGCCGGCATAGGGCCTCGACTTGCGCCGAACCGGGTTTATTCGGAGATCCGAATTCTGTCCGGATACATGCCGGATGCGGACGCCGCGGGCGAACAGGCGCTCGGGGCGGTCCGGGAATGGCTGCAATCCCGTCGATCGGTAAAGCACGGATGGGGCGGCGCTTTTCGCTTCGCCAATGATGGCGAAGGCCGCCGGCTCGCTCGCGGCGGTTGCCCAGCACAGGCCCGCCGGCTGCAATCTGGCGCTCCACCCTGTTGCCCGGCAATGGCTCAACATTCGCCCTGCTCCTTGGGCAAGCCGCTACAGCGAGGCCGTGCCAGGCGCGACGGGCACCGTAGGTGCAGTAGCAGCAATAGGGGCCTGCACGACCGGGATCGGCGGAAAGCTCCTTCACCCCCTTGCTGCGACATCACGCCCACGCACCAGCATCACTGCCTCAAGCCTCGAATTCGCGGCTGAGCTTCCGTCGTTGCATCGTGGACCAGACATCCTATCGCGGTGTCCACCAACCCGGCAGCGGGCCGGATCTTCAAGCCACAGGGATTACTGGCCAGCGCGGGAGAGTTTGAACCTCCGCCAACTGCTGCGGCAGTCATGAACTGGCTGGGGCGGGAGGATTCGAACCTCCGAATGCCGGTACCAAAAACCGGTGCCTTACCGCTTGGCGACGCCCCACCGTGGCCGGCATGGCCAGCTTGCGGAAGGCGCGCGCTTAAACGGTTAGACGGGGGAAGGGAAGGGGGAAGTCGGCAGTCCGCGCTCACCGTGCCGGGAGTGCCACCTCCAGGAATTCGGGGGCCAGACTGTCGAAATCGGCGGCGCCGTGGCGCTCGGGCATGGACTGGCTGTTGACCAGCCGGCCGCGCCGGACGCCCGGGCGCGCCGCCAGTTCCATCACCCAGCGTCCGACGTGGGCATATTCGTCCATCGACAGAAAGATCGCGGCATCGTTGTAGGCCTTGCCGAGCCAGAGCGCGGAAAGCCAGCCCCAGGCGGCGATATCGGCGATCGAATATTCATCGCCCGCGAGGTAGCGGCTTTCCGACAGACGCTTGTCGGCGACGTCGAACAGGCGCTTGGTTTCCATCGCGTAGCGGTTGATCGGGTATTCGTATTTTTCGGGTGCATAAGCATAGAAATGGCCGAAGCCGCCGCCGATGAACGGCGCGCTGCCGACCTGCCAGAACAGCCACGACCAGCATTCGGCCCGCGCCGCCGGCGCCTTCGGCAGGAACATGTCGAACTTTTCTGCCAAGTGGACGAGGATCGCGCCCGATTCGAACACGCGGATCGGCTCCGGCCCGGACCGGTCTACCAGGGCCGGAATCTTGGAGTTCGGATTGATGCCGACAAAGCCGCTGGAAAACTGCTGCCCTTCGCCGATGGTGATCTGCCAGGCGTCGTATTCCGCCTCGCCGACTCCGGCTTCGAGCAGTTCCTCCAACATGATGCCGGCCTTCTGCCCGTTCGGGGTGGCGAGCGAATAGAGCTGGAAAGGATGCTGGCCGACCGGCAGGTCGCGCTCATGCGTGGCGCCGGATACCGGACGGTTGATGCTGGCGAACGTGCCCCCGCTCGGCGCGTCCCAGGTCCAGACGCGGGGCGGGGCATAGTCATCGGCCATTCTGTTCAACTCCGTGGGGGAGAGCCGAGGATGGGCCAGCCGCCGCCCCGGCGCAAGCCGGTTCAGCCCATGCGTTCGCCGCGCAACAGCGGCAGAAGCTCGCGCTCGCAGAAGCGGATGAAACCGGCCTGGTCCGGGCCGGGGCAGAGCAGGACGATATGGTCGAACCCGGCGTCGAGAAATTCGCGCACCGCCTTGGCATGGACTTGCGGGTCTGGCCCAGCGGGGATGGATTCGGCAAGGTCCTCGGGCCGCACGTGCTGCGTCGCCGCCATGAAGGCTTCCGGTGTCGGCAGCTCGGGGTTCACCTTCCAGCCGAGCGCGGAAAAGCGGAAGCGTTCGTGGGCGAGGCGCCGCCCTTCCGCTTCGCTGGATGCCCAGGCGAGGGCGATCTCGCCATAGACCCCGCCCTTGCCGCCTGCCTCGCGCCAGGTGTCGACAACCTCCGCCACCGGCGCGGTGTCCATCAGGCCGCAGCCCAGCCGCCCGGCGAGTTGCGCCGATTCCGGGCCGCTGGCGCCGATGACGATCTCCACCGGCTTCTCCGGCAGGTCGTAGAGCCGCGCATGATCCACCGTGTAGTGCTTGCCGGCGATGGTGTGGACGCCGCCATCCCACAGGGTGCGGCAGATGGCGATGGCCTCCTCCAGCATCTCCCGACGCTCCGGCGCCGAGGGCCAGCGCGCGCCGGTGACATGCTCGTTGAGCCGCTCGCCGGTGCCCAGCGCCAGGGTGAAGCGCCCGCCGGACATCCCGCCGATGGTCGCCGCCGCCTGGGCGATGATCGCCGGATGGTAGCGCAGGATCGGGCAGGTCAGCCCGGTGGCGATGCCGATCCGCCCGGTCGCATGGGCGATCGCGCCGAGCACGCTCCAGGCGAACGGCGAGTGGCCCTGTTCTTCCAGCCACGGGTGAAAATGGTCGGAGATCGCGACAAAGTCGAACCCGGCCTGCTCGGCGGCGACGGCATTGGCGACGAGGGTGCGGGGGCCGTGTTCCTCACTCATCAGCTTGTATCCGAACTGGGGCATCGCGGGTCTCCGATCGAGGGCAGTTCAGGCAGAACGCAGATCGCCGGCAACGGCTCCGGCCATCGCCTCACCCCATCGCCGGGGGGAGGCGGGGTGGCGCGGTCCTTCCACAGGCTGGCGCAGCCCCTGACTGGCCCCGGCGGCGGCTCCCGCCTATGGCCGTGCCATGGCCTCGCTTCCCATCGCGCCGGCAAACGGCCTGGTCGATGATCTGGCCGGCTATTCCTGGTCCGGCGCGCCGACCATGGTTGAGCTGCGGGACGTGGGCGGCAAAGCCGTTCCCTATTGCATCAACGAGTTCTGGACCGCGCGACAGCGGCAGGGCCACGCCCTGCACGAGGTCAGCTATCGCGCCTGCTTCAAGCCACAGTTGCCGGCCTTCTTCATCGAGCGCCTGACCCGGCCGGGGGACCGTGTCTACGACCCGTTCATGGGACGCGGCACGACGCCGCTGCAGGCCGCGCTGATGGGCCGCGAGGCGATCGGCAACGACGTCAATCCGCTGAGCGCGATGCTGTGCCGCCCCCGGCTGGCTCCGCCGACGCTGGAGCAGGTCGGCGAGCGCCTGTCGGAGATGCAGTGGGGCGCGGCGATAGCGAATCCCGAGCTGCGGGTGTTCTATCACCAGGATACGCTGCGCGAGATCGAGGCGCTGCGCCTGCATTTTTCGGCCGCCGAACGCAGGGGCACGTTCGATGCCACCGATGACTGGATCAGGATGGTCGCGACGAACCGGCTGACTGGCCATTCCTCCGGCTTCTTCTCGGTCTACTCGTTGCCGCCCAACCAGGCGGTGTCGCTCGAGGCGCAGCGGCGCATCAACCGCAAGCGTGGTCAGGTGCCGCCACGGCGGGAGGTGCCGGCGATCATCCTCAAAAAGACCCGCGCCCTGCTCAAGGACGGTCCGCCGCCCGGCGTCCGCCACCGGTTCCTGACCGGGCCGGCCGAGCACACGCCGTCCCTGCCGGAGGGCAGCGTCGATCTCGTCGTCACCTCACCGCCGTTTCTCGATATCGTGCAATACGCGGCGGACAACTGGCTGCGCTGCTGGTTCGCCGGCATCGACGTCGCCAGCGTGGCCATCGCCCACCATCGCAAGGTGGAGGACTGGACGGCGTGGACGCACCGGGTCCTGTGCGAGCTGGCGCGCGTGGTCCGCCCCGGCGGCCATCTCTGCTACGAGGTTGGCGAAGTTCGCAACGGCGCAGTGGAACTGGACCGGCTGGTAATCGATGCCATGCAAGGCCTGCCGTTCGAACCGCTATGCGTCGTCGTCAATGCCCAGGCGTTCACCAAGACCGCCAACTGCTGGGGCATCGCCAACAACGCGCGCGGCACCAACACCAACCGGATCGTCGTCGCGCGGCGGGTCTGATCAGATCCGCTGCATCCAGCCGTGCGTGTCGGCGATTTCGCCGCGCTGGATGCCGACCAGCCTGCTCTTGAGCTTCTGGGTCAACTGGCCCGGCCCGCCCGAGCCGATGGTGAATTCTCCGTCCCGGCCGGAGACCTTGCCGATCGGCGTGACGACGGCCGCGGTGCCGCAGGCAAAGGTCTCGACCAGCCGGCCCGAGGCGGCATCGGCCCGCCACTGGTCGATGCTGTAGCGATCCTCGCGCACGGTCAGGCCCTCCTCGCGGGCAAGGGCGAGCAGGCTGTCCCGGGTAATGCCAGGCAGAATCGTGCCGGTCAGCGCCGGGGTGACGAGCGTCCCGTCGTCGAACACGAAGTAGACGTTCATGCCGCCGAGTTCCTCGATCCATTTGTGCTCGGCGGCGTCGAGGAAGACGACCTGGTCATGGCCCCGGGCGATGGCTTCGGCCTGGGGAACGAGGCTGGCGGCATAGTTGCCGCCGCACTTGGCGGCGCCGGTGCCACCGGGCGCGGCGCGGGTGTAGTCCGAAACCCAGATCGACACCGCCGGTGAACCGGACTTGAAATAGTTGCCCGCCGGGCTGGCGATGACCAGGTATTGATAGGCCTTGGCCGGCCGCACGCCGAGGAAGGCCTCGGTGGCGATCATGAACGGGCGCAGGTAGAGGCTGGCGCCGTCCATCGCCGGCACCCAGTCGCGGTCGGCATCGACCAGCAGGCGGATCGATTCGACGAAGGTTTCCTCCGGCAGCGCCGGCATCGCCAGCCGCTCGGCCGAAGCATTGAAGCGGGCGGCGTTCGCCTCCGGACGGAACAGGGCCAGGCCGCCGTCGGGCTGCTGGTAGGCTTTCAGGCCCTCGAAGATTTCCTGCGCGTAATGCAGGACGGCGGCCGCCGGATCGAGCGCGATCGGCCCGCGCGGACCGATCCGGGCGTTGTGCCAGCCGATATTCTCGCGCCAGTCGATCGCGACCATGTGATCGGTGAAATTCGTGCCGAAGCCGGGATTGGCCAGGACCTCTGCGCGCACGTCCGCCGGCGTCGGGGCAGGGTGAGGCTGGCGGGTGAAGGCGATGGGCTGACTGGCCATGGACGTTCCTCGGGATCAACGGTTCGTTCTTTTATTGCGGGAAATAAATTCACAAAGCAATAATCGTTCACGCGCCTGCGCAAGTTCCCGGACTAGTCGGAATTGTCGCGCGCGCCAAGGGGTGGAAACCGTGATGCCGGATATGAGAAGGGCCACACCGCCCGAGCGGTGCAGCCCTTCACATGGTCAGCGGCTGGAAGTGCCGCTCACGGAACCTCTATCGCCGGAAATTCAATGGCCGCATCGCGAAAAGCCAAAACCGGAACCACCCTTCGACAGGCTCAGGGCAGTGCTTTGGCGCGATGCTCCATGTCAGCGATAATGCTCCGTAGTGCGGAAGACCGACCTCTGTGCTGAACCATGAGACATCGGATCACCTCCTTTCGCGCTGTTGAGCCAGGACCGCCTTTCGACGGTGGGGCGCACTCGGCACTGGCCGAATGGCCTTGAAAGGAAATCTAGCGATTCCGCACCGCACAACAAGACTTGCACTGATTTTTTTTGCCGTCATGATCGGGTTTTCGCGCCTCGGAAATCACACGGATCGAGCGGGCGCTTCAGCTCCGGCAATCGTCGATCACCCGGGCCACTTCCGGCCAGCTCGGCAGGGGCAGCGGCGCCATTCCCTGCACCTCGATCGCGAAGCGCCCGCGCGAGAAGGCGATGGCGTCGAGCAGGGAATCATTCGCCGAAAGGGCAATGCCGACCATGCCGGGCCGGACGACGCCGGTACCCGGCCGGGCGGCGCTGGTGGTGCGGATGATCACGGTCGGGTTGGCATTGGCGGGGTCGGCGGGGCCATAGCGGTCGAGCGTGACGATGCCACTGCGGCATGACAGCGCCGCCCGCGTCTGCCCGGCGGAATTGAAGCGGGCGGTGGAGGTTCCGCCCTCGCGCGACCAGCGCCATTCGCCCGGCGCGATCGGCAGATCCTGCCAGCCTGTCTGTGGCATCCGGCGGGCGATGGCTGCAGGGGCAGGGGCGGGGTTTGGCCGGGCGATGGCCTGGCGGGCCTGGGGCGCCGGTGGCGGGATGACCGGGCCTGCGCAGGAGCCGGTCATCAGCAGGCCGCCCATCAGCAGCGTGGTCCCGGCCCACGCCTCGCGAACGACGAGCGGGGAACCGGACGGGCGGGGCTTGCGAAGGGTGCGAATTGCCATGATCGCCGGGATATGGAATGGGGTTTGCCCCCGTGGCAAGCCCTGCGAGCCCAGTCGTGTCCAGTGAACCGTCCGAACGATCCCGCCCTCGCAAGCCGGGCAAGCTGCGCGTCGACCAGGTGCTGGTCGAACGCGGGCTGGCGGAGAGCCGGGCGCGGGCGCAGGCGCTGGTGATCGCCGGGCTGGTCTACGTCGGCGAGACGAAGATCGCCAAGCCGGGGCAGGCGGTGCCGGCCGATGTCGCGGTGGAAGTCCGGGGCCGGGATCATCCCTGGGTCTCGCGCGGCGGGATCAAGCTGGCCCATGCGCTGGACCATTTCGCGCTGGACCCGCAGGGCGCCACCGCGATGGATATCGGCAGTTCGACCGGCGGATTCACCGATGTTCTGCTGACGCGCGGGGCAAGCCATGTGTTCGCGGTCGATTCCGGCACCAATCAGCTGGCGTGGAAGCTGCGACAGGACCCGAGGGTGACCGTGCTGGAGCAGTGCAGCGCCCGGCTGTTGACCGCCACCCAGATCGATCGACCGTGCGACTGGGTCGTATGCGATGCCAGCTTCATTGCGCTGGCCAAGGTGCTGGAGGTGCCGCTGCGTCTGGCAGCGCCGGCGTGCCGGCTGGTGGCGCTGATCAAGCCGCAGTTCGAGGTCGGGCGGGCAGAGGTCGGCAAGGGCGGGGTGGTGCGCGATCCGGTTCTGCACCAGCGCGTTTGCGCCGAGGTGCACGACTGGCTGGTCGGCGCGGGATGGCAGGTCGAGGGGATCGTGCCCAGCCCGATCACCGGGCCGGAGGGCAATGTCGAGTTCCTGATCAGCGCGCTTCGAGTTGTCTGAAAATGTCCAGTGCGGATTTGCGGCTCGAAGTGCCAGACCGTTCCTGAATGGGGCGTTCTGCGGTGCCATTTTGGAACGTTTGCACTTGCCGGACTTCGTCACGCCCGTCATTGACCGCGCTTGCAGAAATGCGCCATTTGCATGATTCCCTGTCCGTTCCTGTCAGGATGATGCCTCGATGACCGAGATTGCCTCTCCCAGCCAATTGCGCGCCTCGTTTCTGCGCTGGTCGCTGGTGACGGTGCCGGGGATCGTCCTGCTGGGGTTCCTCTCGGGTGTGGTGGCGGGAAGCACGGCGGAAAATCCCTGGTTTTCCGCCCTGATCAAGCCAGGCACCTACCCGCCGCCGCAAACCTTCGGCATCGTCTGGACCTTGCTCTACGCGATGATGGGCCTGGCGCTGGCGCTGCTGATCACGGCGCGGGGGGCAGGCGGCCGCGGCCTGGCGATTGGCCTGTTCATCGTGCAACTCGGCCTCAACCTCGCCTGGTCGCCGGTGTTCTTCGCCATGAACCGGATTTCGGCGGCGCTCGGCGTGCTGCTGGTGCTGGACGCGGTCTTGCTGGCCACGGTGATCATGGCCTGGCGGGTCCGGCCCCGGGCGGGCCTCCTGCTGGTCCCCTATCTGTGCTGGTGCCTGTTCGCGACGATGCTCAACTGGCAGATCCTGCAGTTAAACCCGGATGCCGATGGCCCGGTGGTGGTCAAGACCGGGGTGATCTGAAGTTTGGTCTTGAAGCCGGCGCGGGACCGGACCATGTGTGCGCCATGCAAAGCGAAAACCCCCTGATCGCCGATTTCGTCCGCCTGGTGAACAGCGCCGCGGGCACCTTTGCCGGCATGACCCGCGAGGCGCGGGAGTCCGGCCGGGAACGCCTGCGCGAGGCATTCGGCGGGCTGGATTTCGTCAGCCGCGAGGAGTTCGAAGCGGTCAAGGCGATGGCGGCGAAGGCCCGCGAGGAGGCCGACGAGTTGAAGGCACGGGTGGCGGCCCTCGAAGCGCAAGTGTTCGGTCACCTGGCGCCGGAGGGCGCTCACCCGGAATAGCGCTCGCCGATTTTGGCGACGACCAAGCGCGCCAGGATCGCCTCTCGATCGGGTCCGGGCGGTCGAGAGTCAGATGGTCGACCGGACCATCCGAGCGAACAACCAATGTCTGGTGGGTGTCGTGATTCCTGTCTTGCAAACCAAAATTCCTCGCCTGGCCGGCGAACCCGCTAACCCGCGCCGATGGCCCAGGCGACGCGCGCGACACGGGCACTGGAGCAGGCAGGCGTGGCCTTCTCAGTGCACCAATACGACTATGACCCGGACGTCGATAGCATCGGCCTGGCGGCGGCGCGGGCGCTGGGGGTCGGCGCACGGCAGGAGTTCAAGACACTGATGGTGCTCGCCGACGGCAAGCCCGCCTGCGTGATCGCGCCGAGCGACGGCGAGGTTTCGCTGAAGCGGGTGGCGGCGACACTGGGTGCCAGGGCGGCGGCGATGATGAAGCCGGCCGATGCCGAGCGCATTTCCGGCTACAAGGTCGGCGGGATCAGCCCTTTCGGACAGGCGCGCAAAATTCCGGTGGTGCTGGACGAGACGGCGCTGCTGTTCGACCGCATCTACCTCAACGGCGGGCAGCGAGGATTGCAGGTCCTGCTGGCGGGAAGCGAGGTGGCGCGGGTGCTGGGCGCGGTCGTGGCCGAAGTCGGTGCCGGCGGCGCCGCGTAAGTGTTGCTGTCTTGCTTTCCTTTCTCGGCCAGGGGCGCCACACCGCGCTGATGCACCTTGCCGCCCCCGCCATCGTCTGTGCCGTGCGCGCCCATGGCGAAGCCGGCACGATCGTGCGCCTCATGACCGAGGAACAGGGGTTGTTCGCCGGCTATGTGCCCGGTGGCAAGGGGCGGGCGATGCGGCCGGTACTGATCGCCGGGAATTCCGTCGATGCCGAGGTGCGAGCACGGCCGGGGTCGCAACTGCCGGGCATGCGGGTCGAACTCATGGCGAGCCGGGCGCCGTGGCTGGCCGAGCCGCTGCCGGCCGCCGCGATCGGCTGGGCGACGGCGCTGACCGCGCTGGCCTTGCCGGAGCGCCATGCCTACCCGGCGCTCCATGCCGCGCTGGGGGCGCTGCTCGATGCGGTGTGCCATGCGCCTTCGGCACGGGGGTGGGTGCCGGGGATGATCGGCTTCGAGGCGCTGTTGCTGCGCGAGCTGGGGCATGGCGAACCGCCGTGGCGCGAGGCCCTGGCCGAGGATGGGACATGGGCGGGGATGCTGGGCGTGTTCGACCGCATGGGCAAACGGCTGGCGCGCTATCCGCTTGCCGATCGGCGCGGCGATGTTATGGGGGCGCGCGCCGTGCTGCGGGAGCGGCTGGGGCGGATCGACGGCGGGCCAGGTTACGGGAATACGTTTTCATGAAGATTGCGGTGTTTGCCGGCGACGGCATCGGGCCAGAGGTGACCGCAGAGGCGGTGCGGGTGCTGGAAGCGCTGGACCTGGCCGGGCTGGAACTGGTCGAGGGCGATGTCGGCGGGGCGGCCTTTTACAAGCATGGCCATCCGCTGCCGCCGCAGACGCTGGAGATCGCGCGCGCGTCAGACGCGATCCTGTTCGGCGCGGTCGGCGATTTCTCGTGCGATCATCTGGAACGGCATTTGCGGCCGGAACAGGCGATCCTCGGCTTGCGCAAGGAGCTTGGCCTGTTTGCCAACCTGCGGCCGGCGCGGGTGTTTGCCGGGCTTGAGGACTTTTCGGCGTTGAAGCCGGAGGTCGCGGGCGCGATCGATCTGCTGATCGTGCGCGAGCTGAACGGCGATGTCTATTTCGGCGAGAAGGGCATCCGCACGCTCGACGATGGCCGGCGGCAGGGCTGGGACATGATGAGCTATACCGACGCCGAGGTGCGCCGGATCGCCCATGTCGGGTTCAAGGCGGCGCAGGGCCGGCGGGGCAAGCTGTGCTCGGTGGACAAGGCCAATGTGCTGGAAACCTCGCAGGTCTGGCGCGACACGGTGATAGAGGTGGCCAAGGATTACCCGGACGTCGCGCTCTCCCACATGTATGTCGACAATGCGGCGATGCAGCTGGTCAGGGATCCGGGCGCGTTCGACGTGATCGTCACCGGCAACCTGTTCGGCGACATTCTTTCCGACCAGGCGAGCATGTGCGTCGGCTCGATCGGGCTGCTGGCTTCGGCTTCGCTGAACGACAGCGGGTTCGGGCTGTATGAGCCGATCCACGGTTCGGCGCCGGACATTGCCGGGCAGGGCAAGGCCAACCCGATGGCCACGATCCTCTCGGCGGCGATGCTGCTGCGGCATTCGCTGGGGCTGGAAGCGCCGGCGGGCCGGATCGAAGCGGCGGTGGCCAAGGCTTTGGCCGATGGCGTGCGCGGGGGGGACCTGGGTGGTACTGCCTCGACGCGCGAAATCGGCGATGCAGTGCTGGCGCGGCTTTAACGGGTGTTAACCGTGGCGACCTTACACCGTGGATATGGATTTGTCCGTAGCCAGGCAGTTTGCGCGATTGCGCGATTCGGCGTTTCCGCATGGGTGGAGGGCTGACCCTTTGGCGCTGGAACTGGCCATCGTCCTGCCGACGCTGAACGAGCGCAAGAACCTGCGGGCGCTGGTCGAGCGGCTGGACGCGGCGCTGCCGGGGATCGCCTGGGAGGCGATCTTCGTCGACGACAATTCGAAGGATGGCACGGCGGACGAGGCGCGGGCGATCAGCCTGGAGGACCCGCGCGTGCGCTGCATCCAGCGGATCGGGCGGCGGGGGCTGGCCTCTGCGGCGATCGAGGGCATGTGCGCGACCGCGGCGCCGGTGGTCGCGGTGATGGATGCCGACCACCAGCACGATCCGAACCTGCTGCCCGGGATGCTGGCGGCTGTCAGCAGCGGGGAATACGACCTTGCTTATGCCAGCCGGTTCGCCGACGGGGCGAGCACCGAGGCCTGGGGGCGGCCGGACCGGGTCAAGGCATCGGGCCTGGCCAATGCGCTGGCGCGGCGGGTGACGGGGGTGGACCTGAGCGATCCGATGAGCGGCTATTTCATGCTGCGGGCGGAGACGCTGCGGGCCGACGCGCACCGGCTTTCGGGCGTGGGTTTCAAGATCCTGCTCGATATTCTCGCCACGGTCGAGCGGCCCTTGCGGGTCAAGGAATTTCCGCTCAACTTCGCGGCCCGCGCCGAGGGCGAGAGCAAGCTGGACAGGACGGTCGTGTTCGAATTTCTCGTCGGTCTCTATGACAAGTGGCTGGGGCGGTACATTCCGACCCGGTTTGCCCTGTTCGGCACGGTCGGTGCGCTGGGGGCGGTGGTGCACATGGCGGTGCTCGCGCTGGTGCTGCACCTGTTCGGACGGGATTTCGCGCTGGCGAACTATCCCAGGGAGGCAGCGTTCATCGTCGGCCAGACGGCGGCGGCGGTGACCGCGATGACGTTCAACTTCGTGCTCAACAACGAACTGACTTATGCCGACAAGCGGCTGCGCGGTGTGTTGCCGGTCACGCGGGGCTGGCTGAAGTTTGCCGCGACCTGCGCGCTGGGGATGCTGGCGAACATCGGGGTTTCGACCGCGCTGGTGCGGGTGGGGTTCCATCCTTATCCGAGTGCGATCGTCGGCATCGTGCTGGCTTCGGTGTGGAATTTCGCGCTGAGTTCGAAATTCGTCTGGGGCAAATACGGCAACTGACTTCGCCGGCCGGCCCCCTCGCCAAGGCTGCGTTGCGCGAAGTGATCGCTGCGCGATCGCGTCGGCAAATATCGCTTGTCGATATTTGCCACCATCAGACTCGCGGAGCCACTGACGGCGCAAGCGGCGAACTTCACACGTTCAAGGTGAAGTCGAATGGCTGAAATGGCACATAAACATCAGTATACGCTGAATATTTCTGAAATCCGGATGCCGCGATCTTCGCAAACTTCACCCACGCAGGGCATGGCAACTCGTCGCACGCGAAGGGCGCGGGGCAGGGTGGGGGATCGACGGTAAGAAAGAGCCGACGCGATTGTGGCATGGGATGGCGGTGTAGGACAGGTACCCCGTCAGCATTGCTCGCCGGCCTGATCACAAGCGGACTCTGGTCGCGGCTCCGGCGGGTGGCGTCAGGGCCCGAGTATCCTGTCACGCGAACTCCGCCCAAAGAGTTAAGCGGTCGCTTCCCTTGCAAATCTGCCAGGTGGGCAACCTAGCCGCTTGCGAAAGGCGGTGCTGAACGCGCTTGCCGATTCATAGCCGATCTCATCGGCGATCTGGCCAAGCGACTTGGCCCCGCGTGCCAGCGCTTCCTTGGCAATCGCCATGCGCCAACGCGTCAGATATTCGATCGGCGTGCAGTTCATGATTTCTCCGAACCGGGATGAGAACGCCGAACGCGACATGCCGGCGATGGCGGCAAGCCGTGCAACGGTCCAGCCTGCGCGGACATCTGCATGGATCGCCTGAAGCGCACGGGCCAGTGGCGGATCGCGCATGCCGTTCAGCAGCCCGGCAACCGCGCCGTTCTCCCCGACACTCTGTGACCGCAGCGCCTCTATCAACAGGGCTTCCAGCATTCGCCGGAGCATCAGGTCCTTTCCGGGACGCTCGCCGCTACATTCGTCGGCAAGCAGTCCTACCAAGCGACCGAAACGGGTCGCCTTGCCGTCAGCGGCAGGAATATGGATTTGCTCCGGCAGCAGTGAGAGAAGCAGTGGTGCGTTCACGCGCTCGATCGTAAAACTACCGCCAAGCGCAATGAAATCGGGTTCTCCGTCCTGCTCGCCGTGGCGAACCGGGTCGGCGCGTGGTTCGGCCGGTTCACACCCTATATCGGGGCCGCTGCTCAGCGAAAATGCCGGTGTGGTGGGCAGCAGCAGAAAATCTCCCTGCACCAGTCTGACAGGCGTTTTGCCCTCGAATTTCAGCCAGGCCATCCCGGCCAGCACAATCGTGAAGCCCGGTTGGTCATGGGCTGCGTAGCGGACGCCCCATGTACCCCTGCCGGAGATTGGCTTCGAGACGGCTGCACTGGGCCGAAGCAGGGCGATCATGTCACTCAACGGGTCCATTTAGACGATCAATAAATAAATTTGGATCAGGAATTATAGATCGTATCAGTCGGGCTGTCTATTGTCGAAGCCACTGACAGCACGGAGGCAAATGATGACCGATACAATCCTCATTACCGGCACCTCGTCCGGCTATGGCCGGGCAATCGCCGAACATTTTCTGGCGGAAGAGTGGACCGTCATCGCAACCATGCGCAGTCCCGAAGCCGCCCGATTTGCGGAAAATTCCGAGCGCCTGCGGGTTCTGCCGCTCGATGTGACGGACGCCGATAGCATCGCATCGCTGATGACGACCGCTGGTGCTATCGATGTGCTGGTGAACAATGCCGGTATCGGCGCCATCGGCGCATTCGAAGTGACGCCGATGGCGCTGATGCGCCAACTGATCGAGACCAATACGATCGGGACCATGGCCATGTGCCAGGCCGTCATCCCGCAAATGCGGACGCGTCGGGGCGGCACCATTGTCAACGTTACGTCCAGTGTCACGCTCGGCGCGTTCCCGCTTGCTGCCGCCTACACCGCCAGCAAGCAGGCGATTGAAGGGTTCAGCGGCTCGCTCGCGCAGGAGCTCGGCTACTTCGGCATCGGCGTGAAACTGGTGGAGCCGGGCTATGCGCCGACCACGCGGTTTGCGGCCAATGCGCTTGTTCCGGTCGATCAGCTTATCCCCGAAGCATATGCCGGCTTCGCCCGACCGATCATGGAGGGCTTGGCCGCGCCGGCCCTCAATACGAAGGAAGGCGATGTTGCCCAAGCCGTATGGAATGCCGTCCATGACGGCACAGGGCAACTGCGCTTTCCTGCCGGGCCGGATGCCGTGGCGCTCGCCCAGCGCGAACACGGGCTTGGCATGTCCACAGGCGGCCTAGGCCGTGATACAATCACGCTGTCGCTCAATTAAGTGTCTCATGGAAGGGGGGCAGTCCACCAGCTTACTTAACCCCCAATTCTTGCGCCCTCAATGGCTCCGCGAGTCCGGTCGTGGCAAAAATCGACAGGCGATTTTTGCAGACGCGCGCTCCGCGCGCTTCGCATCTCCGCACCGTCTTGACCCCCGAACGCCACTATCGGTCCGGCTCCTGATTTCTCGTCGCCGGACGTGACGCCGTTTTCTGCAATTAGCAAGGTTGCGGGTGTTGATAACCGCGAAAATGGTCATGGCGAAAGCTTGGGACCGGGTATGTGCAACCCACGCGGGAAATGGTCTAGATCGGATCGTTCTGAAAAGTTCAGGTTGAGAATACCCCGACCCTGCTCTGGCAGGATTTGCCCTATTGCATCGGCCGGAAGCATCCCCATCTTCAGAGCATCGGCCCAGCACCTTTCCCGTAAGCGCCGCCGACCGAGAGACATTTGGGCTCCCGCTTACCAATTGGGAGCTGCTCCATGTCTCGCCCTTCACCTCAGAGCCTATTCCGCAACGTCGGCTGCAAGCCGACCACGATAAAAAGTGTCGCTGGAACGGTGCTTATGCTTTCGCTGTCGTGGTCCCTGGGAGCATGCAGTGCTGATATAGCATCAAGGAACACGGGCGAACGGCTGACAGATCGTGGCAATGAAATCCGTGCCAATGGAACCGCCTGGTCCGACGGGCAGAAGAGCGTACAGCAGGGCGAGAAAGCCATCGAAAGAAGCAGCCGCGACCTGGCGCAAGGCGAGCGAGACCAGGAGCGCGCTCGCAAGGATCTTGCCAAGGCCGAGCAGCAGATCAGCGATGCATCAGCGACAAAGGCGGCCGCTCTCAAGCGGGTCGAGGATGGCAGAATGCGGATGACACGGGCAGAAGCGGATTATGCCGCAACAAAAGCCGGGCCATCGGCCGTGCGTCCGGAATATTGAGGCTGGGTGAATTGCAGCCAAACTCGGGAATTACGGCTACAGCTTACCCAACCCCCAATCTTTGCGCTCTCAATGGCTCCGCGAGTCCGGTCGTGGCAAAAATCGACAAGCGATTTTTGCAGACGCGCGCTCCGCGCGCTTCGCACCTCTGCACCGTCTTGACCCCCGAACGCCCCCATCATCCGGGAGGGCGCCCCCGGGGGCAGCCAATAGGCTGTCCCCGGGGGCAGCCGGGGCGGGTCCAGTATTGTTGCACGCGTTGCCGTAACTCCAGGCCGTTGGGCAAATTTGAACCAATGCCGATATCCCGCGTTCAGCATGGATGGCACGAATAGCGCATCTTTCGGACATTCATTTTGGCGCGCATGATCCGGCCATTGTCGCGGGAACAGAGGCATGGATCCGGGAACATCGGCCTGACCTGATCATTGTCAGCGGCGATCTGACGCAGCGGGCCAGGGTCGGGCAGTTTCGTCAGGCTGCCGCCTATCTCCGGAGATTGCGAGATGGCGACCGGCCGATCCTCGTGATCCCCGGCAATCACGATATCCCGTTCTATGATGTGATCAGGCGGTTCGTTTCACCGCTGGGCCGATACCGGCGCTATATCGGTGACGATCTTTGCCCGTGGTTCGAAAATGACGAGGTTGCCGTTCTGGGCATAAATACGGCGCGATCGCTGACGATAAAGGACGGGAGCATCAATCACGAGCAGATCGCCCTGTTGCACGAGCGGTTCGCGGCTGTCCCGTCCGGCAAGACCCGCATCCTCGTGACGCATCATCCGCTATATGCCATGCCCATCGGCAAGGGAGGTGCGTTGGCCGAGGCGGTCGGCCGGCACCGCGACGTGGTGAAGGCAGTGTGTGAGGCCAATGTGCATCTGGCCCTGGCGGGCCATTTTCATCAGACTTACGCGGAAGCTGCTCACAAGATGGTCGAGAAGGCGGGTTCGGTCCTGGTCATGCAGGCAGGAACGGCGACTTCGACGAGATTGCGCAACGATCAGTTGCAGAGTTTCAACTGGATTCACGCCCGTCGCCATGACGAAGTGGAGTTGCAGGTGATCGCCTGGGACGGCAGCGCATTCCGCCGGCGCAGTCATGAGTGTTTCACGCATGACGGAACGAACTGGTCATCGTACCCCATCAGCGAGATGTCCGGCATGACAGGATGAGCGCCTTGGACAACCGGACGTCTGCCGCCCGAGCTCTGCCACGGCAGGCCGTGCTGATCGTGAACGCGATGAGCCGGCGCGGCGCCGATGCATTCGACGAAGTGCGCGAAAAGCTGGTTGCCGCTGGAATCGACCTGATCGAGGCCCATGCAATCGCCGATCCGGGCGAAATGGAGCCGGCCATTCGCGACGCCATCGCCAAGGCGCCGATGGTGATCGTCGGGGGTGGGGACGGGTCACTGTCGTCCAATGTCGATTTCTTCGTGGGGCAGGACACCCTGTTTGCCTTTGTCCCGCTCGGGACCGCCAACAGTTTCGCCGGCACGCTTGGCATTCCCAAAGACATTGACGGCGCGATAGATGTGGTCGCCAACGGCATGCGAAAATGGGTCGATCTTGGGCAGATCGACGACGACTATTTTGTCAACGCGGCGGCGATCGGGCTTTCGCCGATGATCGCGCAGACCGTGCCGCACAAGCTCAAGCGATATATGGGCGTGGTCGGCTATCTCATCTGGGGCGCATGGTGCGCTATCCGCTTTCGGCCGTTCGAAGCGATCATCCGGGATGAAGATAGCCGGACACACCGGCTTTGGGCCACCGAAGTGCGCATAGCCAATGGCACGCATCACGGCGGGTTCGAACTGATCGAGAACCAGACGGTCGACAGCGGCGAGATCGTCATCCAGGTTGTTACATCCAGACGCATATGGGGGCTGGGCTGGAGCTGGCTGGCGACGGTTCTGAAACTGCGCTCGCGCCATGGCACGATCCGGGAATTTCGCGGTACGCGGATGGAACTCGACACGCGGCCGCATCTCGATATCTCGATCGATGGTGAGGTGGCGGCAAAAACCCCGGTGACGGTCAAGGTGGCCCGCCATGTCATCGAGGTTGCCGCTCCGATCGAACGGTAAGGAACGTCCGCGCGACCATGCCGAGAAGCGTGAAACCGCCGCCATCCGCCGCCGGGTCGGCTACCGGCGGGGGGCAGGTCGCACTGCGCCGGAATCCCGGACCTTGACGCCGTTCAACGGAAGAACGCCGGACGTTCCAGCCCTCATGCCGCCTCGAGTTCGGACAGCTTGCGGCCCGACACGTAGTCCCCCATGATGGTGGTGCGGCGCATCGCGCGGGTCTCGTCCAGCGGGCAGCCTGTCACCGCGTGAACCACGCGCCAGTTGTCCCACAGCAGCAGTTCGCCGTCCTGCCAGGAATGCCTGTACGGCTTCTGCGATACCAGGTGATCGACGAGTTCGGCGAGCAGCCGGTCGCCTTCGTCGCGATCCATGCCATGGATGTACTGCGCGAAATGCGGCGAGAGCGCGAGGGCCTTGCGCCCGGTCTCGGGCTGGACGAACACCGCAGGGTGCACGACCGGCGGGAAATCCGTCTCTACGCGCGACATCATGGCTTCGAAGGTCTTGCTGCTGCGCACGATCTCCGCGCCCAGCCGGCGTGCGTAGATCGAGTGGGTGGGTGAATCGAACTGGTAGACGATCCGGATGTTCTCGACCGCCTGCTTGAGATGTTCGGGCAGGCTGTCATAAGCGCCGATCTGGTCGAGGAAGCAGGTCTCGCCGCCCCAGCTGGTCTTTTGCGTCACGCGCAGGACGCCGCCGCGGTTGAGCGCCGTCGTGTAGATCGTGTCGGCGTGCCAGGGGATCCAGTTCGCATAGTCCTTGCCCTCGACGCGCATGATGAGGCCGGAGTCGGGCTTGGAGACGACGCCGATCAGGTCGGGAAACCCTTCCACCCAGATTTCGTGAGTGGGGTGGCGCTCCAGCTTGCCGAAGCACTTGCTGAGGGCGATCTGGAACTCGGTCGAGGTGTCGACCTCGCGGAAGACCACCACGCCGCGGTCGATCCAGATATCCTTCAATGCCTGCGCGGCCTTCGGATCGTTCACGTCGTCCATCGTCACGCCGGTGACGATGGCACCGAACGACAATTCGTCTGAAAGGGGGCTAACCTGGAAAGCCATCGCATCTCTCCGCATTTTTGCTTTTGTGTGTTTGGATCATGGGAGGGGGGCGGAGTCAACCTGAAGCGCAACGCACGCGACCTGCGCCAGCGGCCTGCCGGGCCAGTCTGGCCGGGACCTCGGCGGGCGTTCGAATTCGGGCATCTTGCGAGATGGCGATCTGCGCGAAGGCCGTGTCATGGATCGAGGTGTCACGGGCTTTGGCGAGCCAGGCAAGGAGGCGCAAGCAACTATCTAAGGGGCGGGCAAGACCCAGCGGACACGCTCGACTGCACGCCTTGATGATTTTGTTTCCTCCGCTGAACCCGAGCTTTGATACCTTGCTCGTGACATCAAGAGCTCACAGGTGCGCGAATCGAGGGGGGCGTGCCCGCTGCTCACGGCGATACTGCATGCGGTAGCGCGACCTGATGGATCTACCGTCAACGCGGCAATGGTCGTTCCGCTCATCTCACGGAGAAGTGCTTCACGGGGCCAATCTGACGAGCTGACCCATGATCCTGAATCGTCAGGAATTTTTTCCATGTCGCTACGTTGAGCGGTAACGGTTCCCTGATTCCCATAATCACGCGATTTGCTTTCTCCGGGTGATATTGCCGGCAAGGCCAATTCCTCATGATTGACGCCCCATGATTTCAGCAGATTATTGTAGCATTCGTCAAACTTCGCAAACGCATTTTTATTGATGGGGAAATTCAGCGTCACAGAATCTGAAGACTTGGAAAATATTCTTAAAACTTGATCCGATTGCAAGTTCGAAAACGTCCAATACGACAAGTCCTTAGCCAAGAGAATATGGCCTTTATCATTGCGCAGGGTGACGAAATATGCCCAATATTGGCGAGTGTTTCCGCGTGATGTTATGCTCAACCAAGAATAATTGCCTGGGCGAAACTTCGGGACGCCCGGGCCTGAAAGCAACAAGTCCAGTTGCTCAGGGCCACCGCCCTTTATGATATCCAACCACAATATGCCGTCTTCCGAATCGAATTTCCGCTGGAGATGGCATTCTTTTTCCGTGGCTTCGATAATCCATGGGCTGCCAGTTTGGGGTGATGCATATTTATCCGTTGGCTTGGCGGCAAATGCTGTAGCCCCAAAGGCGCCTGTTGCGGATAAAACAGAAATTATGATGGTCGACAATTTAAGCATTTATCTGCATCGCCCCCCGAACAACGTCATCCACCTGACGCCACTGTCATCGTTGCCGATCATGCCGCCTTCGTTCTTGGCGGGCAAGGTGGTGAGCGCGGATGCGGGTTGGGCGGGGGACAGCCAGTAGGCAGTCCCCGGCTGCGGGCGGATTTGGCCATGCTGGCGCGGCCAGGCCGTTGCGCTCACTCCCGCGCGGGGGCGATCTGGCGCTGGCCGACGATCCTGGCCGGGGCGCCGGCGACGATGGCCATGGCCGGGACTTCGCCCTTGACCACGGCGCCGGCGGCGACGATCGCGCCGGGGCCGATGCGCGAGCCGGGAAGGACGATGGCGCGGGTGGCCAGCCAGACGTCGTCGCCGATCTCGACGTCCGCCTCGCTCATGGCCTGGTCGTTGACCGGGGAACCGTCGTTGTAGCGGTAGCTCGCGGCGGTGATCATGACTTCGGGGCCGAACAGGACGTCATGGCCGATGCGGATCCGGCCATCGCGCGGGCCGGCCCAGATGTGGCAGCGCGGGCCGATGCGGACACGATCGCCGATCTCGATGCGCTCCGGGTTGCTGAACACCGAATCCGGGCTGTAACTGGGCTGGGCGCCGAACCTGACCTGACGCAGGGGCGCGACGTGGCTGTAGTTGTAGTAGTTGACCAGCTTGAACAGATGCGCCCAGGCGCGCGGATCGAGCGTGGAGCCCAGGAGGCGCCAGGCCCTGGCCAGCTTGCCGAGCCTTTTCTTGTGCGCGGGCGGTCGGGAATGTTCGGTCATCGCTCGTCTTTCTGCGCGGTTGGCGGTGGCCCGCATGGTCCGGCAGCGGGCCGCCGGGCGGGAAATAGCGGCAAGTCCGAAGCGGAAGCAATCGATTTCACGTCCGGCCGGGCGCCCGCGTCTACCGCCAGCTTGCCAGCCACATCCAGTGCTCGAAGCTGTCGCGCCCGTGGTGGAGCGGGGCGGCGGCGATGATCGGATGGAACCAGGCGAATACCGCGCAGGACAGGGCGAGGGTGGCGGGGGCGAGCCAGCGTGCGGGGTGTCGCGTGCGCCAGAGGGCATCGAGGGCGAGGGCCAGCGCCATCATCAGGAAGGTGCCGGGCAGGAGGTAGTGATAGTAGAACTGGACGGGCTTGCCCGACAACGCCCACATCGCGAGGCTGACTGCGTAAAGCGCGAGGGCGGCGGCCGGTTGCCATTGCCGGTGGCGGAGCGCGGCCCAGAGGCACCAGAGCAGCGCCGGGAGGCCGGCGAGCATGGTGAAGGGGTTGCCGATCAGGACAATGCCGCGCTGAGCGCCGTCGATGGGTTCGTAGAGGTACCAGATCGCCCGCCAGTTGCCGATCCACTGGTACCAGACCGACTGGTAGGGGTGGTGGGCGACGACGCTGTCCTGCAGGGCGAGCATGGTACGGTGCCAGGCGACGATATCGGCGATGGGCAGCGGTTCATCGTGCCAGAATGCGCCGGGGAGGAAGGTGGCCCAGTAGACGGCGAGGGGCCAGGAGGCGAACCAGAACAGGATTTCCGCCAGGCTCACACCGCGAAATGGCGCGCGGCCGCGGGTGAGGAGGTGCGTGGCGACCAGCGCCAGGCCGAGTAACGCGAGCGCGGGGACGACGCTCCATTTTGCGCCGATGGCGAGACCGATGCAGGTTCCGGCCAGCGCCAGCCGCAGCCGTGGCTTCGGGCGATCGAGCGCGGCGGCGACCTGCCAGAGCGCCACCATGGCCAGGGCGGCCATGACCATGTCGAGCATGGCGATGCGGCTCTGGATGAACCAGGCGAAATCGCTGGCGAGCAGGATCGTGCCGGCGATTGTGGCGAAGCGGCGGCGGGTGGCCCACCACAGCGCGCGGGCGAAGGCGAAAAGGCCGAGGATGCCGGCGAGGAGCGAGGGCAGGCGCCAGGCCCAGGGGCGGTCGCCCAACAGCGCGATCGACGCGGCGATGGCCTCCTTGGCCAGCAGCGGGTGTTCGACGTTGGCGCGCTGGTGGGCGAGCATTTTCCGCGCGGCGGGGACATAGTGGATCTCGTCGAAATAGAGCTTCGACGGAATGCCGAGGTGCCAGGCGGCGAGCGCGACGAACAGGGCGACGATCGCCAGGGTGGGCAGCAGGGGATCGCGTTCGGCGAGCGGCATGGCGACCGGCGATAGGCGGGCGTGGCCCGGTGGGCAATCGTTCCAGCAAATGGCGATCTTGCCCTGAGGCCGGGGCGGGCTTAATCGCGAGGCCATGAAACGCACTACCGGACAGGACCGCTCGCGAACCTCCAACTGGCGCCAGGCCACCCGCGCGGTGCGCGGCGGCACCTGGCGTTCCGAGCAGGGGGAGACCAGCGAGGCGATCTACCTCACCTCGGGCTATTGCTACGACGACGCGGCGACGCCGGCGGCGCGGTTCGCCGGGACCCAGCCGGGGATGACCTATTCGCGCACCCAGAACCCCAGCGTGCAGATGCTGGAGGAGCGGATCGCCCTGATGGAAGGCGCGGAAGCCTGCCGGGTGCAGGCGAGCGGCATGGCGGCGATGAGCGCGGTCATGCTCTCGGCCTTGTCCGCCGGGGACCACATGGTGATTGCGCGGGCGGCGTTTGGCCCCACGCGGTGGGTGACCGACAACCTGCTGCCGCGCTTCGGCATCGCCTGCACGCCGGTGGATGGACGTGACCTCGACGCGTGGAAGGCGGCGATCCGGCCCAATACGAAGATGTTCTTCTTCGAAACGCCGGCCAACCCGACGATGGACATCGTCGATATTCGCGCCGTCTGTGCGCTGGCGAAGGAGCATGGCATCCTGAGCGTGGTGGACAACGCCTTTGCCACCAGCGCGATGCAGCGGCCGCTGGAGCTGGGCGCGGACGTGGTGGCTTATGCCGCGACCAAGCTGATGGACGGGCAGGGGCGGGTGCTGGCCGGGGCGGTCTGCGGGCGGGCGGAATGGATCAACACCGTGCTGCTGCCCTACCAGCGCAACACCGGGCCGACGCTCTCGCCGTTCGCCGCCTGGGTCGTGCTCAAGGGGCTGGAGACGCTGGACCTGCGGGCGAAGGCGCAGAGCGCGGCGGCACTGCAGGTCGGGCAGTTTCTCGAGGGCCGGGTGCCGCGCATCCTCCATCCCGGGCTGGACAGCCATCCGCAGCGCGCGCTGGTCAAGGCGCAGATGTCGGCGCCGGGGACGATCTTCTCGTTCGAGGTAGACGGCGGGCGCGAGGCGGCGCACGCGGTGCTCGATGCGCTGGAGCTGATCGACATCTCCAACAACATCGGCGACACGAAGTCGCTGATGACCCATCCGGCTTCGACCACGCATTCGAGCCTGACGCCGCAGGTGCGGGCCGACATGGGGGTGAGCGAGGGGATGCTGCGGATCAGCGTCGGGCTGGAAGACCCGCTGGATCTGATTGACGACCTGGATCAGGCTTTGAAGAAGGTAGGATTGTAGAAGGAAGGGAAGGCTGGGGATTTACCATCCCCGGACCCCGGTGGCGTTTGGTGTGCTGGTCCGGCGCCGTGCGACTCCGCGAAGCGGATGAAAGCCTGCGGCGCTTCAAGTCGCATTTGACGGCGCTGTCATGCACGAACGCGAGGTTTACAGGGGTCCTGGGATGGTAAATCCCCGGCTTCCTTTCGTTTTTCCTGATCGCAAACCGCCCCCGTTGTCGTCCCCCGTTGTCGTCCCCCGAAATCGTCGCTAGCATGACCCTCATGAAGGAGCTCTTCCAGCACAGCGCCACGAGCGACGGGATCACCGTCCGCGTCGCCGTGAATTTCCTGCCGGAACAATCGCGTATCGAGGCGGGGAAATGGTTCTGGGTCTATCACATCCGGATCGAGAACGATTCGGATGGCACCGTGCAGCTGCTGACGCGGCACTGGCGGATCACCGATGGGCATGGGACGGTGAGCGTGGTCGAGGGCGATGGCGTGGTCGGCGAGCAGCCGGTGCTCACGCCGGGGCAGAGCCACGATTACGTCTCCGGCTGCCCGCTGGGCACGGCGCATGGCTCGATGGAGGGCTATTACACCTTCCGGCGCGACGATGGCGCCATGGTGCGGGCGGCGATCCCGTTCTTCCCGCTGGCCGCGCCCGCGACCGCCGGTTGAGCCGGGTTCTGGCTGACGGATGAAGCGCACGCATCTGCCGCTCAATGCGCTCCGCGTGTTCGACGCGGCGGCGCGGCATCTCTCGTTCACCCGGGCGGCGGACGAGCTGGCGGTGACGCCGGCGGCGGTCGGCCAGCAGATCCGCGCGCTGGAGGACGTGCTCGGCGTGGTCCTGTTCCGGCGGACGACCAAGGGCCTGGAGCTGACCGAGGAGGCCAATGCCGGGCTGGGGGCGCTGCGGGCCGGGTTTCTCCAGTTCGAGGATGCGGTGCAGGCGATGCAGGCGGGGCAATCGAGCCATGTCTACACCATTGCGGCGCCGCGCGATTTCTTCGCCGCCTGGCTGGCGCCGAGGCTGGCGGCGTTCCGGGCGCGCAACCCGGAGGTGCGGATCGCGGTGGCCGACGCGGACGATGCGGACTTTACCGAGGCCAACCTCGATCTCGCCGTGCGCTGGATCGAAGGGCCGGGCGATCTCGAGGGCGTGGCGCTGGCGCCGGCCATGCGGGTGACGGTGGGCCAGGGGGACTGGATCGGCTGGCCGGGCGACCTCGAGCCGGGCGGCGAGGGGGTCGAGGTGCCGCTGCATGTCGGCGATGCCGGGCAGGCGCTGTCTGCTGCGGCTGCCGGCATGGGGCGGGCGCGCGTGCCGCTGCTGCTGGCCGAGGGCTGGCGGGACATGGCGTTGGTCGGCGGCGACTTCGGTCCGCCGGAACCGTGCCGGCGGGGATACTGGCTGGTGGCGCCGGCGCCACAGTGGCGGCAGAAGAAGGTGCGGGCGCTGGTGGCGCATTTAACCGGGGCTTGAGGGCAAGAAGTAAGCCCGGGGATTTACCATCCCCTGACCCCAGTGGCCCTTGCGGCAGTGTGCGCTTGTGCTGTCATGCGCCACCAAATGCGCCGCAGGCTTTTCTGCGCTTCGCGGAGTGCCCGACGCCAGCTCGGCAGACCAAAGTCACCGGGGTCCGGGGATGGTAAATTCCCGGCTTTTCTTCCTGTTCTTCAAGCCTTTTCCATAAGCCTCTCCCGCCGTGCCGCGTTCTCGGCATTCACCCGGTTCAGTTCGCCCAGGCTGCGCGGCGGCTTGGGCAGGGGCTTGCGGGCCTTGCGGGGCAGGAGGTTGAGCGCCAGCAGGCGGCGGGTGGAGCCGAGCCAGGCGGCGATGGCGGCGACGAGGCTGCGGCCGGGCCGGGCGAGCGCGCGCCCGTTCGGCAGGGGTTCGGCGGCGAGGACCAGCGGCTCGGGTTCCGGCGGCAGCGGCAGGGCGGCGGTTTCGGGCCGGCTGGCATCGGTGAGGCAGATGACTTCGGGGGTTTCCGGGTGGCGGGGTGGTTTCACGGCCTTGGCAGCGGTGGCGACGAGGACCAGCGCGGTCTGGCGGCGGTGTTCGGCTTCGCGGGCAGCGGCGCGTTTCTTGCGGCCGGGGCGGCGTTGCTTGACCGGGTGAGCGGGCTTGCGGCGGGCAGGGCGGGCCTTGGGCGACTTCGCCGGGAAGGATTTCGGCGTGGCCATGCCGGGTGGGGCAGCGACGGCGACTTCCATGGGGAAGGCGGGCGGTGCGGCCGGTTTGCGCGGGGCCTTGGCGGGCCTGGCATGTTTGCCGGATTTGGTGCGGCCATTGGCCGCTATGCGATTGCGTCCATTCTGCATCGGACCGTTTCCCCCCGTCCACGTGCAACGCTTTGCAGGAACAAGGTCTCATGACGGGTGGACGCCCTCAATAGGGGGCAATGCGGGGTGAACGGCGCGGCGGTGGATAAACCGCCGGTGTTTCGACCAAGGTACGACGAACTCATGCAGTTTCGCCGAAGTGAAGCGGTGCGGACGACTTGGAGTTTACTCCATCGACCAGCCGTGGCTGGCGATCAGCGACTGGCCGGTGAGCGCGTTGGTCGGGAAGGCGGCGAAGAACAGGGCGACTTCGGCGATGTCCTCAATGGTGGTGAACTCGCCGTCGACGGTCTGGCCGAGCATGACCTTCTTGATCACCTCCTCCTCGCTGATGCCGAGTTCCTTCGCCTGTTCGGGAATCTGGCGTTCGACCAGCGGGGTGAGGACGAAGCCGGGGCAGACGACATTGGCGCGCACGCCGTGGGCGGCGGCTTCCTTGGCGATGACGCGGCACAGGCCCATCAACCCGTGCTTGGCGGTGACGTAGGGGGCCTTGAGCTTGCTCGCCTCCTTGGAGTGGACCGAGCCCATCAGGATGACCGAGCCGGAGTTCTGCGCATACATGTGGGGGAGGACGGCCTTGGTCGTCAGGAAGGCGCCATCGAGGTGGATGGCGAGCATCTTCTTCCAGTCGGCAAACGCGAACTGTTCGATCGGGTTGACGATCTGGACGCCGGCGTTGGAGACGAGGACATCGACGGTGCCCCACTTTGCCACGATCTCGGCGACGCCGGCGATTACCGCGTCCTCGCTGGTGACGTCCATGGCGACGGCGATGGCGGTGCCGGGGCCGGTTGCGGCGAGTTCGGCGGCGGCCGCTTGTGCGGCTTCGGCGTTGAGATCGCAGACGGCGACTTTCGCGCCTTCGGCGACATAGCGGCGGGCGATGCCGAGGCCGATGCCGCTGGCGGCGCCGGTGACGAGGCAGACTTTGCCTTCGAGTTGCTTGGCAAGTTGCTGGGCGATCGTCATGGCGCGGATTTCCCTGTTTGCTGAGGCCGGTGAGGAGTTTGGCGGAATTTGTGCGGTTGCGAAAGGGGGGAACGGAAAAGGGCCCGCCGTTGCCGGCGAGCCCCTCCATCGTCCCGGATCGGTGGCTCCGAGGATCAGAAGCGAAGCTGGCCGTAGAGGCCGATCTCGTCGCGCTTGCGCTGGCCGGTGCCGAGATTGCCGGTGGGGATGCCGGCAATCGGGTCGAGGGCAGCATCGTCGTGCTTGTAGACGAGGGCGAGATCGACGATCTTGACCGGCTCGAACTGGATGCCGACGTTGTAGAGGTTTGCGTGCTGGGCCGGATTGAGGTCCTTGCTCGGCTTGTAGTAGTCGTAGCGGCCGAACACGCTCCACTTCGGCATCGGGCTGACCGAGGCGAAGAACGAGTAGCCTTCGGTCGAGTCGTCGGCTGTCGTGGTTGCAGCCGGGATCAGGCCGGTGCGGCGCCAGTTCTTGGCATAAAGGTATTCGGCACCGACAGTGTAGCCGACGTTGCCGGCCTTGCCCTTGTAGGCGAGGAGGGCGTCGAAGCGCTGGGCGGTGTGGGCGGTGACGTTGCCGACCGAGAGCTGGTCCTTGCCGAGCTTGCCGGTGTAACCGCCGATGGCCGCGTTGAAGCCCTTGTAGACCAGGTTGACGCGGCCTTCGAGATCGACGTGCTGGGTCAGGGTGTTGTTGCGGTAGCCGCCGCCGTTGATCGCCGACACCTGGTAGTTGATCAGGCCGCCGGCCAATTCGCCACGGGCGTGGACGCCCCAGTCGGCCGATGTGCCGATGCCGTTGACGTCGGCGATGGTCTTCTCGATGTGGCGATAGCCGTAGATGCCCTCGACATAGGGAATCCAGGGCATGTCGTCCGAACCGAGGCGGATGTCGAGGGCCTTGCTGAGCTTGGCCTGGAGGAAGGCCTTCTTGACGTAAAGACCCTTGCCGACGAGGTTGCCGGCGGTGCCGGCGACGTTGTCGACATCGACGGTGATGTTGCCGGCGAAGACGTCGTTGAACTTGTGGTCGATGCCGACGTAGAACCGCTTGATCTGGAAGCCGCCGTCCTTTTCGACCTGCGTGCCGGCGAGATTGTCGGCGGTGATCGAGCTGATGTTGAAGTACATCCGGCCGCTGATCTTGGTGTCGGCGGCCCAGGCCATCAGGCCGACCTTCTTGTCGGTCTTGGCGACGGTGGCCTTGGCGTCGGTCGCGGCGGCGAGGGCCTTGTCGGCCTTGGCGTTGGCGTCGGCGGCGAGCTTGGTCGCTTCGGTGGCGGCCGGGGTGCCGGCGGCCTGGGCGTCGATCTTCGCCTGGAGCGCGTTGAGCTGGGCCTGGAGCATGGCCAGCTGCTGCTGGGCGAGCTGGAGCTGCTCGGCGGTGGTGAGATTGCCTTCGACCGGTTCGGCGGCCGCGGCGGCGCGATGGCCCGGCTTGGCTTGAACGGTGGAGGGCGCAACAATAGCTGCGGCAAGCGCCGCGAGCGCTATGGAGGAGTGGAGTCGCATGTGGTTTCCGTCCTGTTTTTCGTTCCCTGGGGAACGTTTGGCGGCTTCCTCTCACTTGGGGTGAGTTCGGCCTGCGACGCAGCGGCTAGGCCCGGATTGTTACAGTTATGTGTCCGCTTTGTGTCCCAGCGGGCTGGCGGATGCCGCCCAAGGTGCTGGAAATGCGCATATTTTCGAGGTTGCGGCAGTCAGCCGAATTTTGTCGCGGATTGTAATATTTCCATGTGACGGTCGTTGTAACATTGCTGTCATATGGCGGGCCTAGCGGCCATGCAGACCACGATTGGAGATTCCCAATGTTCCGCAAATTCGCGATTCTTGTTGGCGGCGCCGCGCTGGTGGCCGGTGCAGCCAATGCCGAGAACATTACCGGCGCAGGCGCCACGTTCCCTGCCCCCGTCTACATGGCCTGGGCCCAGGCGTACAAGGGGGCGACCGGCACCCAGCTCAACTACCAGGCGATCGGTTCGGGCGGCGGCATCCGCCAGATCAAGGCGAAGACCGTGGACTTCGGCGCTTCGGACAAGCCGCTGATGGCGGGCGAGCTGGCGCAGAGCGGCCTGATCCAGTTCCCCACGGTGATCGGCGGCGTCGTGCCGATCGTCAACGTGCCGGGCGTCCAGTCGGGCAAGCTGAAGCTTTCGGGCCAGCTGCTGGGCGCGATCTTCCTCGGCCAGATCAAGCGCTGGGACGACCCGCAGATCAAGCGGCTGAACCCGGGCTGGAACGCGCCGGCGCTGCCGATCACCGTCGTCCACCGTTCGGACGGTTCGGGCACCTCGTTCATCTATACCTCGTACCTGTCGCAGACCAGCCCGGCCTGGGCGCAAGCGGTCGGCGCCAGCGATTCGGTCAACTGGCCGGCCGGCATCGGCGGCAAGGGCAACGACGGCGTCGCCGCGTTCGTCAAGCAGACCGTCGGCTCGATCGGCTATGTCGAGTATGCCTATGCCAAGAAGGGCGGGGTGGCCTATACGCTGGTGCAGAACAAGGCCGGCCAGTTCCCGCAGCCTGATGACACCGCGTTCGCCGCTGCCGCCGCTGGCGCGCCGTGGGGCCGGGCGCCGGGCAACTATGTGCTGCTGATCAACCAGCCCGGCGCCAAGGCCTGGCCGATCTCGGGCGCGACCTTCATCCTGCTCTACAAGAACCCCCAGAACCCGGCCAAGACCGCCGAAGTGCTGAAGTTCTTCGACTGGGCCTACAAGACCGGGGATGCGACCGCGACGAAGCTGGACTATGTGCCGCTGCCGCCGGCCGTGAAGGCGATGGTCCGCAAGCAGTGGCTGCAGATCACGGCGAACGGCAAGCCGGTCTACGTGAGCAAGTGATCGCGCGTGGTGCAGGGCAGGGGTCGCGCTTGCGGCCCCTGTCATAAAACTGCATCACGACAGTGCGTAGGGCGTGCCATCGAGATGGTTCGATGGCATCCCGCCCGAAAGGCAATCAAGGTGACGAGAATCCATGGCTGAAGTCGTGATGGCTGCAGCCGCGAGTGGCGCCGGCCCGGAAACCCGGGCGCGGCGCCACAATGCGGCAAGGGGCGACGCCTTTTTCCACGCGCTGTGCTTTTCTGCGGCGATGGTGTTGATGGCGACGCTTGCCGGGCTGATCGTCGCCCTGATCATCGGCGGCTGGCCGGCAATCTCGCACTTCGGCTTCGGCTTCCTGACCACCGCGGTGTGGGACCCGGTGGCCGACCAATATGGCGCGGCCGGGCCGATCGTCGGCACGCTGGTCACGGCGTTCATCGCCATGGTCATCGCCCTGCCGCTGGCCATCGGCATCGCGGTGTTCCTCGTCGAGTTCTGCCCCAAGGCGATCGCCCACTGGGTGGCGGTGGCGGTCGAGCTGCTCGCCGGCATTCCCTCGATTGTCTACGGCATGTGGGGCCTGTTCGTGCTGGCACCGTGGTTCGCCGAGCACGTGCAGATGCCGATCATGCTCAATGCCCAGCCGGGTTCGCTGATGGAGCGGCTGTTCATGGGCATTCCCAACGGGGCGAACATCTTCACCGCCTCGCTGATCCTGGCGATCATGGTGCTGCCCTATATCGCCACGGTGTTCCGCGAGCTGCTGCTCTCGGTGCCGACCCACATGCGCGAGGCGGCCTATGGCATCGGCGCGACACCGTTCGAGGTGACCACCTCGATCATGCTGCCCTATATCCGCAAGAGCGCCATCGGTGCGGTCATGCTGGGGCTGGGCCGCGCGCTGGGCGAGACGATGGCGGTGACCTTCATCATCGGCAACAGCCATGCCTTCCCCAAGAGCCTGTTCGATTCGGGTTCGACCATCGCCTCGACCATTGCCAACGAGTTTACCGAGGCGACCGGCGAGATGCACGTCTCCGCCCTGATCGCGCTCGGCCTGGTGCTGTTCCTCATCACCTTCACGACGCTGGCGGCGGCGCGGCTGCTGCTCGGAAAGGAGCGGGTGTGATGAACCGCTATCTGCGCCGCAAGCTGCTCAACGGCATTTTCGTCGGCATCACCAGCCTGTTCACCGCAATCGCGGTCGGGGCACTGGTGCTGATCCTCGCCTCGCTGATCATCAACGGCTTCAGCGGGCTGCACTCGACGATCTTCACCATGGACCAGCCGCCGCCGGGCGAAATGGGCGGCTTGCGCAATGCGCTGGTCGGCTCGCTGATCATGTGCCTGGCGGCGATGGTGGTCTCGGTGGTCATCGGCATTCTCGCCGGCACCTGGCTCGCCGAATATGGCGACAACAACCGGCTGGCCGGCGTGGTGCGGTTCCTCAACGACGTGCTGCTTTCGGCGCCGTCGATCCTGGTCGGCCTGTTCGTCTACGAGATCATGGTGCGGCCGTTCGGCGGGTTCTCTGCCTATGCCGGCGCCGTGGCGCTGGCGTTCCTGGCGACGCCGGTGGTGACCCGGACGACCGAGGACATCCTGCGCCTGCAGCCGGGCGCATTGCGCGAGGCCGGGCAGGCGCTGGGCGCCGGCAAGGGGCTGGTGATCCGCTCGATCATCTGGAAGGCGAGCAGCACCGGCCTGGTGACCGGCGGGCTGCTCGGGTTTGCCCGGATCAGCGGGGAGACGGCGCCGCTCTTGTTCACCTCGCTCGGCAATCCGTTCCTGTCGCTCAAGCTGAGCCAGCCGATGGCCTCGCTGCCGACGACGATCTTCCAGTTCGCGCTTTCGGCTTATGACGACTGGCGGGCGCTGGCCTGGGTCGGGGCGATGATCATCGCCGTTGCCGTTTTGACCACCAATATCATTGGCCGTGCGCTGGCGCGGGGGAGCCACAAGTGAACTTCGAGGAAGCTGCAACCGAACAGCCGACCGTCATGGTCGCGCCCGAGGCGGGCGAGCGCGTGCTCGACGTCAAGGGGCTGGATTTCTTCTATGGCAAGAACAAGGCGCTGCACGCCGTCGATCTGCCGGTGGCCCGCAACCGGATCACCGCGCTGATCGGGCCTTCGGGCTGCGGGAAATCGACGCTGCTGCGGACGCTGAACCGGATCTACGATCTCTATCCCGGGCAGAAGGCCGAAGGCGAGATCCGCTTCGAGGGCGAGAACGTGCTGGGCAAGATGGACCCGGCGCTGCTGCGCGCGCGGATCGGCATGGTGTTCCAGCGGCCGACGCCGTTTCCGATGTCGATCTACGAGAACATCGCGTTTGGCGTGCGGCTGCAGCGCAAGGTCGCCAAGAGCGAGATGGACGAGATCGTCGAGCGGTCGCTGACGCGGGCGGCGCTGTGGGACGAGGTCAAGAACAAGCTCAACCAGAGCGGCCTGGGGCTTTCGGGCGGCCAGCAGCAGCGGCTGTGCGTGGCACGCGGGATCGCGGTGGAGCCGGAGATCCTGTTGCTGGACGAGCCGGCCTCGGCGCTGGACCCGCTTTCGACGGCGAAGCTGGAGACGGCGCTGCTGGAGCTGAAGGATTCGCTGACGATCGTCATCGTGACGCACAACCTGCAGCAGGCGGCGCGCATCTCGGACTATACCGGGTTCATGCTGATGGGGCGGATGGTCGAGTTCCGGCCTTCGAGCGATGCGTTCGTCAAGCCTGAGACCCAGGCGATGCGGGATTATGTGACCGGGCGTTACGGCTGATATTGCACCCAGGTCACGTTGCGCGAAGCGCGCCTTGCGCGCGTCCGCAAATATCGCTTGCCGATATTTGCCACGGTCAATCAAATATCGCTTGTCGATATTTGCCACGGTCAAGCTCGGGGAACGGCAGATGTTGCAAGGAGCGTCGCTGCCCTGACGTTGCGCGTGGTGGCCCGCCCCCTCCGTCAGCTCTGCGGGCTGCCACCTCCCCGCGAGCGGGGAGGATCTGGTACGGGTCCACCGCCGCTGCCGAATGCGGTCTTGCGCCTGGGTTTGCCTGCCTTCTGATAAAATCATGCTGGACGCCGTGTCGATCTGCGGTCCATCGATCCTGACAGTCGACAAGTCGTGGCTTCATTCGTGGTCCGTCGCATTCCCATTGGAATGGAAGCCGGGAAAACCGTCGCCCGTGGATGTGGTCCGATGCGTGCAGAAGCAACCCGGCTTCTCATTTTCTGCGTCCATAGGAGAAGCGATCAAGCCCGGCCAGGCGCCCGGAGAAGGCGATGCCAGTTTGTTCAAGGGACTGTAATCGAATGATTCTGCGCCGCTGGGTTGTCTTCTGCTATGATCATGTCTCCAACTGAAAACATGGTCTCCAGTTTGAACACCGAACGTTTTCTTTTGGTTCGACAGGTTGCGGGGTGGCGCCGCTGGATACCCGCCTTCGCGGGTATGACGAAGGGGAGCGGGTATGACGAAGGGGGCGGGAGGGGGCAGTTGGGGGCCTCGCCCTCATCCAACTCCGCCTAGGCGGCAAAGCCGCCAAGGCTTCGTATCCTTCCCCTCTTCGACTTCGCTCAGGACAGGCATCGAGGGGAAGGGGTTAGGGTTGTGTGCTTCGGCTGGCCTGGTCAGGCCGCTGCCGGCTCTCCGCCGAAGCGTTTGCCGGCCTTGGGGACGGTGACGCCGCGGATGGGAACCGGGCGGTTGAGGTCGCTCGGGGCATCGGGGCGGTCGAGGCGGCCTTCCTCCAGCAGCTGCTTGATTTCGTCGCCGGTCAGGGTTTCGTATTCGAGCAGGGCCTGGGCGAGGAGGTGGAGTTTTTCTTCCTGGCCCTTGAGGATGTCGGTGGCGCGGACGTGGGCGTTGTCCACCAGAGCCCTGATCTCGCTGTCGATCAGCTTGTTGGTTTCATCCGACGCCATCATCCGCTGGGCGCCGCCCATGCCGAGGTAGCCTTCGTGCTGCTCCTCGTATTGCAGCGGCCCGAGCTTGTCGGACATGCCCCATTTGGTGACCATGTTGCGGGCGAGGCCGGTGGCATACTGGATGTCGCCGCTGGCGCCGGAGGAGACCTTTTCGTAGCCGAAGACGAGTTCTTCCGCCACACGGCCGCCCATGGCGACCGAGAGGTTGGCGTGCATCTTGTCGCGGTGGTAGCTGTAGCTGTCCCGCTCGGGCAGGCGCATGACCATGCCGAGCGCGCGGCCGCGCGGGATGATGGTGGCCTTGTGGATCGGGTCCGAGGCGGGTTCGTGGACCGAGACGAGGGCGTGGCCGGCCTCGTGATAGGCGGTCATCTTCTTCTCTTCCTCGGTCATCACCATCGAGCGCCGTTCGGCCCCCATCATGACCTTGTCCTTGGCGTCCTCGAACTCCTGCATGGCGACCAGGCGCTTGGAGCGGCGGGCGGCAAGCAGCGCGGCTTCGTTGACCAGGTTGGCAAGGTCGGCACCGGAGAAGCCGGGGGTGCCACGGGCGATGACGCGCGGGTTGACGTCGGGCGCCAACGGCACCTTCTTCATGTGGACCGAGAGGATCTTCTCGCGGCCCTCGATATCCGGGACGGGCACGACGACCTGGCGGTCGAACCGGCCGGGGCGGAGCAGGGCGGGGTCGAGCACGTCGGGCCGGTTGGTGGCGGCAATGATGATGATGCCTTCGTTGGCCTCGAAGCCGTCCATCTCGACCAGCAGCTGGTTCAGCGTCTGCTCGCGCTCGTCGTTGCTGTTGCCGAGGCCGTGGCCACGGTGACGGCCGACGGCGTCGATCTCGTCGATGAAGACGATGCAGGGGGCGTTCTTCTTGGCCTGCTCGAACATGTCGCGGACGCGGCTGGCGCCGACGCCGACGAACATCTCCACGAAATCGGAGCCGGAGATGGTGAAGAACGGCACGCCGGCTTCACCGGCGATGGCGCGGGCGAGCAGGGTCTTGCCGGTGCCGGGCGAGCCGACCAGCAGCGCGCCCTTGGGGATCTGGCCGCCGAGCTTGGAGAAGCGCTGCGGATCGCGGAGGAATTCGACGATTTCCTCCAGTTCCTCGCGCGCCTCGTCGATGCCGGCAACGTCGTCGAACGTCACGCGGCCCTGCTTTTCGGTCAGCAGCTTGGCCTTGGACTTGCCGAAGCCCATGGCGCCGCCGGCGCCGCCGCCCTTCTGCACCTGCTTCAAGGCGAAGAAGGCGACGCCGAGGATCAGCAGGAAGGGCAGGGCCTGGACGAGGATGTACATCAGCACGTTCGGCTCGTCCGGGGTCTTGCCGGCATAGCGCACGCCGTTGGCCTGCAGCGCCTGCTGCAGCGTGGTGTCGTTCGGGATCGGGATGGTGGAGAAGGCCTCGCCGTTCTTCAGGTGGCCGGTGATGCGCTGTTCGCCGACCTGGACGTCGTTGATCGAGCCCTCGGCGACCTTGTTGCGGAAGTCCGAATAGGGGATCGCCGCGCCGGTCTCGTTGCGCTGGCCGAACAGGGAGACGGCGAAGAACAGGGCGAGGAAGATGCCGACCCAGACCAAGAGGCTGCGCATCCAGGGGTTGCCGTTGGGCTGTTCGTCGTTCATCGCCGGGGGATATCCTTTGCTCAGGCGTTATGTAGGCCGGCCTCGCTGAATGACAAGTTAGCAGAAAGGGGATGATGCATCGCCATGAGCTTCGGGCACCCGGTTTACGCGACGATGGGGCGCACCATTTTCGAGGCGATGTCGGCCCGGGCGCGGGAAACCGGGGCGATCAACCTCGGGCAGGGCTATCCGGAAGGGCCGGAGCCGGAGGAGTTGCGGGCGGCGGCGGCGCGGGCGCTGATGGAGAAATCGAACCAGTACCCGCCTTCGGGCGGGCTGATGGAACTGCGCGAGGCGGTGGCAGGGTTTTACCGGTGGCGGCAGGGGCTGATTGTGGCGGCCGAGGGGGTGGTGGTGACTTCGGGGGCGACCGAGGCGATCGCCGCGGCCTTGCTGGCGACGGTGCGGCCGGGCGACGAGGTGATCCTGTTCGCCCCGGCCTACGATGCCTATGCGCCGCTGGTGCGGCGGTGCGGGGGCGAGGCGGTCTTCGTGCCGCTGGCCGGGCCGACCTTCGACTATGACGAGGCGGCGGTGCGCGGGGCGGTGACGGCGCGGACGCGGGTCATCGTGGTCAACGATCCGCTCAATCCGATGGGGACGGTGGCGAGCGCGGCCGCGCGGGCGATGCTGGCGCGGGTCTGTATCGAGCATGATCTCGTGGCGGTGTGCGACGAGGTGTGGGAGGAGGTGCGGTTCGATGGCGGGCGGCACGCTTCGCTGCTCGGCGAGCCGGGGATGGCCGGGCGGGCGGTCAAGATCGGCTCGGCCGGCAAGCTGTTCGGGCTGACCGGCTGGAAGGTCGGCTGGATGGTGGCAGAGGGCGAACTGGCGACTTTGCTGGCGCGGGCGCACCAGTTCCTCACCTTCACCACGCCGCCGCCCTTGCAATGGGCGGTGGCCGAGGGGCTGGCGCTGGGCGAGGCGTGGTTCGCGGCGCAGGCGGCGGCGCGGGGGCGGCAGCGGGCGCGGCTGATCGCGGGCCTTGAGCAGGCGGGCTATGCCGTGATGCCGAATGTGGCGACCTGGTTCGTCTGCATCGATCTCGCCGCTTCGGGAGTGGACTTGCGGGACGTGGAGTTCGCCGAGCGGGCGGTGGCGGAGGCGGGGGTGGCCTCGATCCCGGTCTCGGCGCTCTACGAGGGGGTGCCGGGGCCGGAGGGCCTGGTGCGGCTGTGCTTCACCAAGCCCGACGGGCAGATCGATGCGGCGGTGGAGCGGCTCGCCGGGTTTCGTCGCAGAACTGCCTAAAGCGCAATGCGGATGGCGCAGCGCAAGCCCTCCGGCTCGAAATGACGGGTGACGGCGACGGCATCGGGCATGGTCTGGAGCAGGCGGCTGCCGAACCCGGTGGTGGTGGGTTCGGCCGGTGGCGGGCCGCCGCGCTCGAGCCAGACGAGGTCGATGGCGGCCTCGCCGGCCGGGGCCCAGTCGATCGCGATCGTGCCCTCGGGGCGGGACAGGGCGCCGTATTTGACGGCGTTGGTCGCCAGTTCGTGGAGCGCCAGCAGCAGGGCGGTGGCGTGGCGGCTGGCCAGAGTCGCGGCCGGGCCTTGCGCGCGGATGCGGCCATCGAGCTGGAACGGTTCGATCGCGCTGGCGACGAGGGCGGAGAGCTCGCAAGGGGAAAGCTCGAGCATGGCGAGGTCCGCCGCCTTGACCAGGGCATCGAGCCGGCCGGACAGGACCGGGTAGAACTCGGCCGGCGGGCTGTTGCGCACGGTCTGCAGGGCGAGCGCGTTGACCACGGCAACCATGTTCTTGAAGCGGTGCAGCAATTCCTGCGCGCGCAGGGCCTGCTGCTCGCTCGCTTCCTGGAGTTCGGCGAGGGCGCGCCGCAGCACCGCGCCGATGCCGATCAGCATGGAACTGGCCGCGAGGTAGACGCCGGCGATCAGCACCCGCCGCGCGAACGGCAGCGAGTTGATCGCGAAGGCGGGGAAGAAATAGGCCGACAGAATGCCGGCGCCGATGGCGACGACCGTGGCAAACCGCCAGTCGAGCATGACCGCGGCGAGAACGACGAAAGGGTAGAACGTGGCAAAGGGAAAGCCGGCCTCACCACGATCGACGACATAACGCAGCAGCGCCGGCAGCAGGACCATGGCCCCGGTCAGCGCGCACTTTTCCGGCAGTCCGCGCCGGGCGAGGATCAGCCGGCGGACAGACGCGAGATCGAACCTGCCGGCGCCCGCCTTCATTCCCCGTTCCCTCTCATCCGGGAATGTAAGCCCGGAGCGGCTGGAAACGTCAAACGGAATGTTGCCCAGTCCACAGTGGCGGCGGGCAATCGAACGTCGCCGCTGTGGGATCGACGGGACCGCAAACAATTAAACCGGCGCCGTGCATTGCCAGCAATCGATTGAAATTCTATTCGTGATTCGTCGATTCCCGGTTCTGTCCGGGACGCAGGCGGCAGGCCGCATTGCCATCCGCCTGCGGACGGTGCCGGATGCGATGGGGGCATGTGGGTGATCCGGAAGCTTGAGCGGTCTGCCGGCGAAAAATCGGCTGCATGGTTCCATCACGGCCTGGACACGCGATTTTTCGTCGCGGCAGCGGTTGGGGGCCTGCGGGTGCTTCTGCTCGTCTTGCTGCTCGGCGGCAGTGGCGGAGTTGCCCAGGCGCGGCGCGTGGCGCTGGTCATCGGCATCGAGAAGTACAGTCACGTCGCCCCGCTGACCAACCCGGAGAAGGACGCCAGGCGGATCGCCGGGGCCTTGGGCAGAGCGCAGTTCGAGGTGACCCTGCTGGTCAAGCCGGCCGAGGTGACGCGGCTGGGGCTGGTGAGCGCGCTCCGGACCTTCCGCGACAAGGCGGAAGGGGCCGAGGCGGCGGTGATCTACTATGCCGGGCATGGCGTGGAGGTCGAGGGGAAGAACTGGGTCCTGCCGATCGACGTCGAGGCGGACCGACCGGCCGACCTCCAGGACAATGCGATCCCGACCGGGCGCCTGATGGACGCGGTCAGCGGCGCCCAGGACATGCGGCTGGTGGTGATGGATGCCTGCCGGGACAACCCGTTTGCCATGGCCAGCGGCTGGTCGGCCGGCGGCCGCTCGATCGGCACGCGCGGGCTGGCGCGCGAGACGGGGTCGGACATCGGTTCGGTCCTGCTGATGGCTGCGCAGCCCGGGCAGAAGGCTTCGGACGGGGCGGGCCAGACCAACAGCCCGTTTGCCAACCTGCTGGCCCAGGCGATCGAGATGCCGGGCCTGCGAATTTCCTCGCTGCCGACCCAGCTGCTGAGGGGGATGCGCTCGCTCGGGGTGGACCAGGCGCCGGATCTCCAGGGCATTTTCGCCAATGCCGACTGGCAGTTCGCCCCCGCTGCCGCAGGGCAGGGGGCGGTCGTGGCGCCGGCGCCGGTGAAGCTGGCGCCGATCCTGGCGGTGCCGAAGCAGGCGGCACCCGCGCTGCCGGTCTCGATGTTCGGCCTCACGCTCCAGCCGGCCGATGGGCCGGGGCTGATCGTCTCGGCGATCGCCGCCGGCTCGCCTTATGCCGGCAAGATGCAGCGGGGCGATGTGATTGCCCGGGTCAACGGCGCACAGCCGCCGGATCCGAACGCGCTGTTCGCGCTGATCCGGCGGGAGGGCACGGCCGAAGTGCTGCTCAACCGCAACGGGCGGTCCATCTTCATGACCATGAACCTGCCGCAAGAACGTGGTGACGAATGAGGGGATTCGGGGTGAGAGATGCTGCCCGGTTGCGCCTGCGGGCATGGGCGAGGCTGGCGGTGCTGCTGGCCGCGCTGACGCTGTCCGCGCGGGGCGACCTGGCGATGGCACAGGCCTATACCTACAGCTTCGTGCAGCGGATGCCGGCGCAGTATGACGCGGTGCTCAACCTCAAATCGCTGGCGGTGCTGCCGCTCAAGGGCAACGACGGCAGCAACTTTTCTGCCGCGCTGACCGGGGAACTGCAGGCGTTGCGGGTGGGCAAGGACCCGCTGTTCACGCTGCGAAACGAGGAAGGCGGGCCTCCGCCGAACAAGGGCAGGAACGCGGCGGCGGCGGCCGCGAGCTTCGTGGTGAACATGGGTCGCACGCTGGGGGTTAACGGCGTTGTCTGGGGCGACATCAGCGCCAGCGCGGTGCCGACTGCGTACAAGGGCGCGACGACCGACTGTTCGAACAACTCCTGCCGCCAGGTTCCGGTGGACTGCGTCAGGATAGACGGCAGCTATACCGTGTTCCCGAAGATTTACAGCGTGGCGACCGGGCAACTGGTCTATTCCGAACCGGTCCATAAAGAGATTTCCGTCAGCAATTGCGGCGGTGTGAACAACGCGGGCGGCGGGTTGCTGGGCAGCGTTGCCAGCCTGACGAACCTGATTGGAGGCCGCCAGGACAAGGTGCAGACGCCGGAAGCGATCATGACCACGTTGCGCACGCAGGCGGTCAAGGAGATCGCCGCCAAGTTCACGCCGCAGACCCGCAACGCCCGGATCGGCTTCAAGACGCGCGCGCCCGAACTGGACAAGGCCGGGCAGGAGCAGTTCGCCAATGCGGTCGAATTCCTCAAGTCCGGGCGGCCGGATCGCGCCTGCGGACAGTTCGAGGCGATGGGCCAGGGCTTGCAGACGGCGCAGGTCAGCCTCCTGTTCAACCTGGGAGCCTGTCGCGAGGTCAATGGCAACATCCGTTCGGCGCAGGAATACTATGCCCGGGCCGACAGCCTGCTGACCCGGCCGGACACGATGATCAACGAGGCCCTGAAGCGGACCGATCCGGCTGCGGGCGGCCGTAGCCAGTAGCCCTTCCCGTCGTCAGCCGGGCATTGCCGGCCGGGGTCCCCTCACCGAAGCGTCGGATGGCGCGCCGGGCGCGAGCGGCCGCATCGCCATTCCCCGGCCATCGCCCGGCGCCGTTCCGTGCGCCCGGGACGCCGCCTTGCGGCCCATCATGGCGGTGCGAATGACAGTTCTGGACAGGTTGTATCAAGGTTGGACATAAAGTAGGCCACATGATACAAAATAGCCGACTCTGGCCCGGCGATAGCAACTTCACCGGAAAACGAGGGCGCACAAGGGAGGGACGAAAGCTGCGGGGCAGCTGAACCATTCTCATGAAAAACAATAAATTATGGGCAATCGATGCTCATGAAGGGGATGAAGATGCAAAAGAAGCAGATGTGGTTGGCGTCGAGTGCTGTCGGCGCGGTGCTGATGTCGATGCCCTTGTCGGCGGTGCCGGCGATGGCGCGTGAGGTCGCGGCGGAAGAGCCGCAGGCGGGCAGCGAGGGCGTCGATCCGGGGGTCATCCTCGTCACCGCGCGGCGTCGTGCGGAAGACGTTTCGACGGTGCCGATCTCGATCTCGGCGATTTCCGGCGAGCAGATCGCCAAGCTCGGCGTGTCCGATCTCGCCGATGTCGCCAAGATCGCGCCCGGCCTGGCGTTTACCTATTCGTCCAGCGGCAAGAGCAACCCGTTCATCGCCATTCGCGGCCAGTCCCGCGCGACGACCGGCAACACCTCGCCGGGCGTGCTGGTCTACCTCAACGACGTGCCCCTGCCGAATGCCGGCTCGATCATCCTGACTTACGACATGGCCGACGTCCAGGTGCTCAAGGGGCCGCAGGGCACGCTGTTCGGCCGCAATGCCATCGGCGGCGCGGTGCTGACCAACACCAAGGCCCCGGTTCATGCGTTCGAGGGCTATGTTCGCGGCGAAATCGCCCAGTACAACACCCATTCCATTGAAGCCGCGATCAATATCCCGATCCTCAAGGACCGGATAGCCTTGCGCCTGGCCGGCAGGATCGGCCGGGAAGGAACCGCCGCCAAAGGCGCGGTATACGATGTCTTCAACATCGTCAGCGACGGCGCGGGCGGGGTCATCGGCCAGCCCGGCAGGCTCAATCCCAATCCTTCGCTCATGCCGGGCGAGTTCAAGGACAAGAGCTTCCGCGCTTCGTTGCTGATCGAGCCGACCGACAATATCCGCAACCTGACGGTCTACACCTATAACCAGTCCCGGGGCATGCCGGCGGTGGTGTTTTCGCAACTCTTCCCGAACGGCCAGGCCAACGATGGCAGGAATGTCGCATTCTACCTCCGGACGCCCGCTACTGGCGTCACACAGGCGCTATTCCAGTGCCCGGCGCAGACGATCGACTGCAACATCTTCACCGCCAATGCGCAGCTCGCCGGGAATGCGGTCCCGAACGGAATTTCCTACCAGGTCAAGGATCCGGGCCTGGCCAACTTCACCTTCAAGAACATCACCAACACGACGACGGTGACCCTGGGCAGCGATCACCAGATCAAGAACATCGTCGGCTACACGTCCGTCAGCAATCTTTCGGCTTCCTCGCTGGGCGGGACGCCGCAGCCGATCTACATCAGCTCGCAGGTCTACCGGATCAAGCAGCTGACCGACGAACTGCAGGCTTCCGGCTCGCTGTTCGGCCGCCAGCTGAAGTATACGGTCGGCGGCTTCCTGCTGAAGGAAGATCCGTATGGGCCGGGCGGCTTCGGCGGCCTGGAGGGCAACTCGTTCGGCGGGCTTGCGCACACGATCTCGAGCAACGACCTGCACAATCGCAGCAAGGCGCTCTACGCGCAGTTCGACTATTCGCCCGAGTGGCTGGTCCAGGGCCTGACGATCACCGCAGGCTTGCGCCAGACCTGGGACAAGCAGGCGACCTGCACGACCAGCCGCAGCATCCCGCTGACCACGCCCGGACCGGGCCTGCTGATCAATACCAAGGACGATGCCGACCGGGTGTTCCCCTCGGAGGATGCCTGCAAGGCCAACAGCGGCCTCGCGGCTGGGGCCGGAACGCTCCCGCCGGGAACCACCTCGCTGATTTTTCCCTATCGCGATTTCAAGAAGCTGACGTATACCCTGGGGGCCAACTGGCAGATCAGCCGCGCGGCGATGGTCTATGTCACGAACCGGCGCGGCTATCGCACCGGTGGCTACAACACGCCCCAGTTCGACCCGTTCCTGGCGAGCGCCCAGACCTTCGGGTCGGAAACGCTGACCGACTGGGAAATCGGCACCAAGCTGCGCTGGCGTGGCGACAACGGCATGAGCGCGACGCTCAACGTCGCCGCCTACTCCGGCAAGGTCAAGGGCAACCAGGTGCCGGTCTCGACCAGCAACCTGCCGAGTGCCGGGACATGCATTCCCGAGGCGATCGGTTCGGCCGGGCGCGCGGCGGACTGCGCGACGCTTGCCACCCAGACCGCCTATGCCACCGGCACGCCGGGCGTGAACATCAAGCACATTGCCACGACGGTGATCGGCAACAGCGCCGACCTGACCATCCGCGGGATCGATGTCGATGCCTCGGTCACCCCGGTGCAGTGGCTGACGCTGACCGGCGGCCTCGGCTATGTCGATGTCAAGGTGGGCACACTGTCGCTCGATCCGACCATCGCCACCCTGATCAAGGCCGCCGGCCGGCCGCAGCCGACCGCCGCCAGCGTGATCGTCCAGGGGCAGCCGAAGTGGACCGCGACGGCCGGTGCCTACCTCGAGTATCCGGGCAAGGTGCTCGGCGGCAAGCTCAGCGGCTCGGTCAATTTCACCTACCGGGGTGCCTTCAACCAGACCGAACTGCTCATTCCGGCGAGCAAATGGGCCGATGCGCGGGTCAGCCTGGATGACATCGGTGGCACCGGCCTCGAGATGGCGGTGTGGGTCAAGAACCTCACCGATGCCGTCATCTATCCGGGTGGCGGGCTGTCATCGCCGAGCACGCTGGGCGGGATTTCCTACCTGTTCGGCGGCGCTCGCACTCTCGGCGCGACGACGACGTTCAGGTGGTGATCGACCGGTCCCGAAGAACTGCCTCTTCGGCAGTCCTTCGGGGCGGGATTCGCCGACATCAAGGATACGGACGGGAAGACAATGGCTTGGCCACTGTCTTCCCGCCCTTCCTGTCGGTGTGTGCGCCTGCCTGAAGCAGCCGGGCGTCGTGCCGGCCTCAGGCCGCGCGGGTGGCGCGGCGGTAGGCTTCCGGGTCCTCGACCTTGATGCGCTCCATCTCCGCCGAGACCTGGCGCTCGTGGACGTCTTCGGCCGGGCGGGCGCGCGACAGGTCGATATCGGGCGCCATCGGGCCCTCGGTGCGGATGCCGGAGAGGCCGACCTTGATGAATTCGAACGGGCGCTGCAGGCCTTCCTTGGCCGCCGTGCCCTCGAAGCCGCAGTGGACCATGCAGTTCGAGCACTTCTCGTACTTGCCGACGCCGTACTGGTCCCAGTCGGTCCCCTCCATCAGCTCGGCGAAAGTCTTCACGTAGCCTTCGCCGACGAGGTAGCAGGGCTTCTGCCAGCCGAACACCGAGTAGAGCGGCATCGACCACGGCGTGCACTCGTAGGTGCGGTTGCCGGCGAGGAAATCGAGGAACAGCGGCGAGTTGGTGAACTTCCAGCGCTTGCCGCCCCGCCCCTTGCTGTCGGCGCCACGGCGCAGGACATCGCGGAACAGGTTGCGGGTGCGCTCGCGGTTGAGGAAGTGCTCCTGGTCGGCAGCGCGCTCATAGGCATAGCCCGGCGAGATCGTGGTCTCCACATCGAGGCTGGCCATGAGGTCGAGGAAGCTCGCCAGTCGCTCCGGGTCGGCATCGTTGAACACGGTGCAGTTGACCTGGACGCGGAAGCCGCGCGACTTCGCCAGATGGATGGCTTCGAGCGCGATGTCGTAGACGCCGGTCTGGTCGACCGCCTTGTCGTGCATCTGCTTGTCGCCATCGAGGTGGATCGACCAGGTGAAGAACGGATGCGGCTGGTAGTCGTCTATCTTCTTCTTCAAAAGCAGCGCGTTGGTGCACAGGATGACGAACTTCTTGCGCTCCAGGTAGCCACGGACGATCTGCGGCATGTCCTTGTGCAGCAGCGGCTCGCCCCCGGCGATGGAGACGGCCGGCGCGCCGCAATCCTCGATCGCCTGCATGCACTGCTCATAGGACAGGCGGCGGTTGAGGATGGCATCGGGATAGTCGATCTTGCCGCAGCCCTTGCAGGCGAGATTGCACCGCAGCAGCGGCTCCAGCATCAGCACCAGCGGATACTTGCCGCCCTTGATATGGTTGACGATCGCGTGGCTGCCGATGCGCAGCGCGGTCGTGAACGGAATGGACATGCAAGTGCTCCCGCCTGGAAGGTCGTGTGGGGGGTGCCCGATCCCTGGGCGCAGTTGAACGCGCGAATGACCGGTTTTTGTGCGGGACGTCAAGGGGGATGCGGCAAGGAGTTGGCGGGAAGAACGAAGAAGCCCATGCCGGACAAGGCAAATCCCCCGCCAGCCGCCTTCATTTGCTTGAACGCTCCATTCATTGCGACGACAGCCGAACCGCACTATCTGGGGGCGCATTGATTGCGCGAGGTTTTGGTCATGTCCTTCCGTGTTGCTCTTGCCGTCGCCGCGCTGGTGGCGGCGCCTGTCGTCGCTCATGCCGAAACCGCCGATCCGGCGCTCGACACCGTGCGGACGCTGGATGGCGGCCTGCTGGGGATCATGCGCGCGGGCTCCGGGGTGTCGGGGCGGGCGAGGCAGATCGGGCCGGTGATCGACCGCACGTTCGACATCCCGCTGATGACGCGGCTTTCGGTCGGCCCGGCGTGGAACAGCTTTTCCGCACCCGACCAGCAGGCGCTGGTGGCGGCGTTCCGGGCGCTGACCGTGGCGCAGTATGCCAAGAACTTCGACGGCTACGCGGGCGAGAAGTTCGTCGAGCTGCCCCAGGTCGAGACGCGCGGGTCCGACAAGCTGGTCAAGACGACGATCGGCGCCCCGGGCGGGGATGCCGAGGCGATCAACTATCGCCTGCGCCAGAGCGGCGGGCAGTGGAAGGTGATCGACGTCTACTATCGCAACGCCATCAGCCAGCTGGCGACGCGGCGGTCGGATTTCGCCGGGGTGGTGGCCAAGGGCGGCGCGCCGGCGCTGATCCAGCACCTGAACCGCCTGGCGACGAACGCCAAATAGCTTGCCCGACCGGCCATGGCCGGTGCATGGCAATGGCCTTTGGCATGGGCTTTCCCATGCGGAGCCTTGACCGATGACCGACGTGGCTGCTGCCCTGCTGAACGAGACACTGCTGGCAGGCAAGGGCGCCATGCTGATCGACGGCAAATGGGTCGCGGCGCAGTCGGGCGAGACGCTCGATGTGTTCGACCCGGCGACCGGCGAGGTGATCGCGCGGGTCGCGGCAGCCGGCGCGGCGGATGTCGATCGCGCGGTGGCGGCGGCGCGCCGCGCGTTCGATGGCGGCCGCTGGTCGCGGCTGACCCCGGCGGAGCGCGGCCGGCTGATCTGGCGCCTGGCCGACCTGCTCGAGCGGGATGCGGCGAAGTTCGCCCGGCTCGATTGCCTGGACAACGGCAAGCCGCTCAAGATGGCCGAGGGCGACATCGGCGCGGCCATTGAAGGCCTGCGCTACATGGCCGGCTGGGCGACCAAGCTGGCCGGCACGGTCAACCCGCTGTCGCAGCGGGGCGGCGCATTCCAAAGCTTCACCGCGCGCGAGGCGGTCGGCGTGGCGGCGCTGATCGTGCCGTGGAACTTTCCGCTGCTGATGGCGGCGGGCAAGCTCGGCCCGGCGCTGGCGGCAGGCTGCGCGGTGGTGCTGAAGTCGGCCGAGCAGACACCGCTTTCGGCGCTCTTGCTGGGCGAACTGGTGCTGGAGGCGGGGTTTCCGGCCGGCGCGGTCAATATCCTCTCCGGCCTGGGCGAGACGGCAGGCGCGGCAATGGTGGCGCACGCGCAAGTGGACAAGGTCTCGTTCACCGGTTCCACGGCGGTCGGGCGCGAAGTGGCGCGGGCGGCGACCGGCAACATGAAGCGGGTCAGCCTCGAACTCGGCGGGAAATCGCCGGTCATCGTCATGGCCGATGCCGATGTCGCGGCGGCGGTGCGGGGCGCGGCCAACGCGATCTTCTACAACCAGGGCCAGGTCTGCACGGCGGGCTCGCGGCTTTATGTCCATCGTTCGCTCTACGACCGGGTCGTCGGCGGCGTGGTCGAGCGGGCGGCGGCGATCAAGGTCGGCCCCGGGCTGGAGCCGGCGAGCGAGATGGGGCCGCTGGTGTCCGACGCGCAGATGGCCCGCGTGCTGGGCTATGTCGAGAGCGGCCGGGCCGATGGCGCCGAGCTGCTGGTCGGCGGCGGGCGGATCGGCAACCGGGGCTGGTTCGTCCAGCCGACGGTGCTGGCCGGCGTGCAGCCTCGGATGGCGGTGGTGCAGGAGGAGATCTTCGGGCCGGTGCTGGTGGTCGAGGCGTTCGACGAGGACAACCTGGGCACCATGGCGGCGCTCGCCAACGCGACCGACTTTGGCCTCGCCGCATCGGTGTGGAGCCGGGACACGGCCAAGGCGCTGAAGCTCGCGGAGAAGATCCGGGCCGGAGCGGTGTGGGTCAACTGCCATGGCGTCTATGACCCGGCGCTGCCGTTCGGCGGCTATGGCCAGTCCGGCTGGGGACGGGAGAGCGGCGAGGACGGGGTGCTGGCGTTTACCGAGCGCAAGTCGGTGACGGTAAGGCTCTGATCGGCCGCACACGCGCCAGGCCGTGACGGCGCTGGCCGATCCCGTGCCGTCGCGCCCGGTCACGCATCCAGCCGCCCCGCCCGCTCAGCCTTTCGCCGCGAGGGCGTTGTGAGTCAGCGTGCTCAGCACCCGCCCCGCCGCCACCGCCTCGTCGAGCACGATCTCGGCGGCGGTGATCAGGCGGGCATGAGGCAGGCACAGCACCGAAAGCGCCTGGGCGACCTCGTCCGGGTCCATCCGCCGCTTGCGGTCCTTCTCCAGGCTGGCAGGCGTCGACATCGTGTCCGACATTTCCGAGCGCGTCCCGCCGAGCAGGATGGCATTGGCCCGCACATTGTCCCTGAAACCCTCGATGGCGATGACCTTGGTCAGCTGGTTCAGGCCGGCCTTCGAGCTGCAATAAGCCCCCATCTGCGCCATGGCGATCAGCGAGGTGTTGGAGGTGATGTTGAGGATGACCCCGTCGCGCTGCTTGCGCATGTGCGGCATGACCAGCTGGACCATGGCGAACGCACTGGTGATGTTGAGGGCGAACACGCGGTTCCATTCCTCCAGCGTCATCTGCTCGACCGTCGCGAACGCCCCTCTGGTCCCGGCATTGTTGATCAGGATGTCGATCGTGCCATGGCGGTCGAGGCAGGTGGCGACGAACCGCGCCCGGTCGGCCTCGTCGGTGACATCGGCCTGCACGAACATGGCATCGCCGCCGTCCGCCCGGATCGCCGCGGCGATCGCCTCGCCACCCTCGGCCCGGCGCGCGCAGCCGACCACGGCCGCGCCCATGCCGGCAAAGACCCTCATGATCGATGCCCCGACCCCCGCCCCGGCACCGGTCACCAGCAGGGTCTTTCCCTTCAGCGCATTCATCATCGGCAATCTCCCATAAGTTCTTGCAGGCCCTTGAGGGCACTCGTCGTCGGTCGCGCCTGCGGATACGGCGCCTCGCCCTTGGCCGCCGCTAACCTGCCTGCCGGCGCCCGCGCGCCATCACGGTCGAACGCTGGCTGTCGAGGTCGGCCGGCGCCGCACGCTCCAGCCATTCCTGCGAGCGCCGGCGCTCGCGATCGAGCGCGTCCGCCAGGCTCAGTCCCACCGCCCCGTCGATCGTCTGCTTGTTGAACTGCACAGGACCCGGATCGCACGAGGCGATGTCCGTGGCGATGCGGATCGCCTCCGGCATCAGCGCCTGCGGTTCCACCACCCGGTTCACCAGCCCCCACTGCAACGCGGTCTCGGCATCGATGAAATTGCCGGTCAGCGAGATTTCCTTGGCGCGCGAAGGCCCCACCAGCAGCGGCAGCCGCACGGTCAGCCCCCATCCGGGAAGAATGCCGACGCGGACATGGGTATCGGCAAAGCGCGCCCGGGTCGAGGCGATCAGGATGTCGCAGGCCAGCGCGATCTCGAACCCGCCGGTGATCGCCGCGCCGTTGACCGCCGCGATCAGCGGCTTGCGGCAATGGCGCATCGTCAGCGAAAGGTCGTCCTCCGGCCCGTAGTCGAACGTCGTGCCGGCGCCCAGGGTCGCCAGTTCCTTCAGGTCCATGCCGGCGGAAAATGCCCGCTCGCCCCGGCCGGTGACGATGATAGCGCGGACCGCATCGTCGGCCTCGGCCTCGCGCAGCGCCGCGCAGAACTGCGATCGCAGCGCCAGCGAGAGCGCGTTCATCGCCTCGGCGCGGTCCAGCCAAACGATCGCGTAACCCGGCCCCCGCTCCAGCGTGACAAGCCGCGCCTCACCCGATTCCCGGCCGGTCTGCGCCTGCGCTGTCATCCGCTCTCCTCTACCGGCCATCGCCTGCCGACCGTGCGGCCGGAGCCGGCCGCCGGCGGGGCAGGGCGCCCGTTCCGCTCTCGCGCCGGGCCTCCGCTCGATCCCGTGCATGGCATGATTCGCCCCCGAGGGCCACACCTTTGCCGCCGGCCCCCGCTTGCAATCCGCTGCCCGCTGCCACAGTCTGGCCGGGTTCGCAGATCGGACCAATATCGCGCGGCAGGCGCGTGGGAGCAGGATCATATGACAGGCAATGGCGCAGGCAGCGGGGCAGGCAATGGGGCAGGCGGGGGCATTCTCGCCGGCTCGGTGGCGGCCGTCATCGGCGGCGCTGGCGGGATCGGCTCGGCCATCGTCGCGGCACTGGCCTCGGCCGGGGCGAAAGCCGCCGTCGTCGATCTGTCGCTCGAAGCAGCCGAACGGGTCGCCGGCGCCCATGGCGGTCGCGGCTTTGTCGCCGATGCCGGCGACGAGGACGCCGTCCGCCAGGTTCACGCCGACATCGAAAGCGCGCTCGGCCCGGTCGATATCCTGGTCAATTCGGCGGTCGTCTTCCAGGCCCCCGGGCCGATCGGCAAAGTGCGGATGAAGCGTTGGGATGAAGTCGTGCGCATCACGCACCGCGCCACCTTCCTCGCCTGCGCCACCTTCGGCGGCGCCATGGCCGAGCGGGGCCGGGGCGCCATCGTCAACATCGCCTCGGTCGGGGGAATGCGCTCGCTGCCGGTGCACGGTTACGGGCCGGCCAAGGCGGCGGTGATCGCGCTGACCGAGAGCCTCGCCGCCGAATGGGGCCACCGGGGCCTGCGGGTCAACGCCATCTCCCCCGGCTTCACCCGCACCCCGGCGATGCAGGCGGCAATCGACAATGGCCGGGACTACGCGCCGATCCTGGCCGGCACGCCGCTCGGGCGGCTGATCGAGCCGGAGGAAGTGGCGCAGGCAGTCCTGTTCCTCGTCTCGCCCGCCGCCAGCGCCATCACCGGCGTCAACCTGCCGGTCGATGCCGGCTGGCTGATCGGCACCAGCTGGCAGGCCTACGGCGGACTGCCCACCGCGCCGGAGACATAAAGGGCTGCCGAGCCTGTCGAACGGCCTGAAATGACGAAGACCCCCCGGCCCTCCATCCTTCGTCATGCCCGCGCAGGCGGGCATCCAGAGCGTCGCCGCACAAGGGTAGAAAACGAGGAAAGGGGCCGCCGGCGGGCAAAGGGCACACCCATTGCAAACCCGTTGCTGGATCGTCCGTTCTGGCCCGGCCGGGGCGGCAAAATGCCCGAACGTGCAGGTCATCAGCCTGTCCTACACCGCCATCCCGTGCGACAATCGGACCGGCTCCTTGTCATCGTCGTTCCGCAACCTGCCTTCGCCGCCCTTCCGTACGCAAGTTACCATGGCCGCCATGGGTGAAGATCGAGAACTTTGCCTCTCCAGAATCGGCTTAAAATATCTTAATTCATAAGCTTGACCATTATTCTTCATGTTCCACTTGAATATGGCCGTGTGAAGTTCGCCCCTTGAACGCGGCGCTCGCCCGGCCACTCAGCCGGCGAGACGCAGGTTCGGCCTGAATTCCTCGGCGGCGGCCTTGGGCTGGTCGGGCCAGATGCCGCGCGTGTCGTAGACGATCTTGTTGGCGCGTTCCGCCAGCGGGACGGCCTTGAAGCTGTCGTGATCCACCAGCACGATCAGCAGGTCGCAGGTCTCGAGCGCGGTATCGAGGTCGATCTGGGTGGCGCCGGTGCCTTCGAATTCGCGCGGCAGGGTCGCGGCCCAGGGTTCGACGATCTGGATGCGTTCGTGGAAGCGGCGGGCCAGCGTCGCCGCGACGAGGCGGGCGGGGCTTTCGCGGAAGTCGTCGATGTTGGCCTTGAAGGCGAGGCCGAGGCAGGCGACCTTGGCCTTCGGATGGGCTTCGACCAGCGCGGTCGCCTGGGCGATGACATGGTGGATCTTGCCGTCGTTGACGCCGCGCGCGGTGCGGATCAGCGGAGTCTGCTCGGGCGCCGAGGCGACGATGAACCACGGGTCGACCGCGATGCAGTGGCCGCCGACGCCGGGCCCGGGGGAGAGAATGTTGACGCGCGGGTGGCGGTTGGCGAGCTTGATCACCTCCCAGACGTCCAGGCCCATCTTGTCCGCGACGATCGAGAGCTCGTTGGCGAAGGCGATGTTGACGTCGCGATAGGCGTTCTCGACCAGCTTGGTCATCTCGGCCGAGCGGGCATCGGTGGCGATGCAGGCGCCGCGCACGAAGATCTTGTAGAACGCCAGCGCCTTGCGGGCGCACCGGGGCGTGATCCCGCCAATCGAGCGGTCGTTGTTGGTCAGCTCCTCGAGGATGCGGCCGGGAAGCACGCGCTCGGGGCAGTAGGCGACCGAGATGTCGGGAATTTCGCTGGTCAGGCCGGGCAGCTTGAGGTCCGGCCGCAGCTCGGCGAACAGGTCGCGCAGCGCCTCGGTGGTGCCGACCGGTGAGGTCGATTCGAGGATGACGATGTCACCCTGCTTGAGGTGCGGGGCGACCGAGCGGCCGGCGGCGAGCACGTAGGAGATGTCGGGCTGGTGGTCGTGGTCGAACGGGGTCGGCACGGCGATGACGAAGACGTCCGACGGGCGCACTTCGAGGCTGGCGGAAAGCAGCCCGCGCGCGACGACGCCATGGACCAGGCCGTCGAGATCGACCTCCTCGATGTGGATCTCGCCACGGTTGATCGTGTCGACGACGTGCTGCGAGACGTCGATGCCGAGCACCTTGCAGCCGGCGCGGGCGATGATGGCGGCGGTGGGCAGGCCGATATAACCGAGGCCTACGACACAGACCTCAGGCTTGTTGTCGGATTTCATGCGCAAGCAACTCCACGATGCGGCGCGAGGCGTGTCCATCCCCGAACGGGTTGTGGGCGCGCGCCATGGCCTCGTAGGAGGCCTTATCGTCGAGAAGCCTGAAAATTTCGGAAACGATGACAGCGGAATCGGTGCCGACGAGCTTTGCCGTGCCGGCTTCGACGCCTTCGGGGCGTTCGGTCGTCTCGCGCATGACGAGGACCGGCTTGCCGAGCGCCGGGGCCTCTTCCTGGACGCCGCCGCTGTCGGTCAGCATGATTTCGGCGAGGCCGAGCAGGCGGGCGAAGTGCGGGTAGTCGAGCGGCTCGATCATGGCGACGTTCGAAAGCCCGGCAAGAGCGGCGTCCATCACCTTGCGAACATTGGGATTGGGGTGGACCGGAAAGATCACCGCGACCTCGGGGCGCTGGGCGATCCGGCGGACGGCTTCGGCGATGGCTTCGAGGCCGCCGCCGAAGTTTTCCCGGCGGTGGCTGGTAACGCCGATGATCCGCTTGCCGGCGAAACGGGCGGCAAGATCGTCGAGACCGGCGGCGAGCGCGGGCTTCCGGGCAATTTCGGCGCGGACCCAGTGGAGCGCGTCGATCACCGTGTTGCCGGTGACGTGGATGCGCTCCGGCGCGACGTTCTCGCGGGCGAGGGCAGCGGCGCTGGTTTCGGTCGGCGCGAAGTGGAGGCTGGCGATGCCGCCGATGACCTTGCGGTTCACCTCCTCGGGCCAGGGGTGGTAGATGTTGCCCGAACGCAGGCCGGCCTCGACATGATCGACCGGCAGCTTGCGGTAATAGGCGGCGAGCGCGCCGGCCATGGCGGTGGCGGTATCGCCCTGGACGATGACGCGATCCGGCCGGACCTCGTCCATGACCTTGCCGAGTTCGACGATCAGCGCGGCGGTCAGCGCATCGAGCGTCTGGTCCGGCCGCATGAGGTCGAGATCGTGGTCGGGGACGATGCCGGCGATTTCCAGTACCTGGTCCAGCATCTGGCGGTGCTGCGCGGAAACGCAGACCACGGGCGTGAACCGCGGATCGTCAGCCAGCGCCTTGATGACCGGGAACAGCTTGATCGCCTCCGGGCGGGTGCCGAACACAACGAGGATGCGGGCCGGGCCAGAATCGTTGGATTCACCGGTGGGGACGAGCGGGTGGCGGGGTTCGTGCATCGCGGATCAGCCTCTGCCGGTGGCCCGGCTTAAGGGTTTATACGTTAATGGCCGAGGCCGGAAGCCCCGCCTCGGCAGGTTCAGGCGGTAGCCGGAGCCGGCCCGGTGGCCGGTGCGCCGCCGATCGGTTCGTGAACCTTGCGAGCCGGGCGCAGGCGGCGGCGGACCTGTTCGACGAGGCCGATCTGCAAGCCGATCAGCATGTAGATGAACGGCTGGTAGGCGATGCCGACGAACAGCGAGCCGGCGAGGTAGCACAAGTGGGCCTGCTGGAGCGCGGTGGCCAGCGCGGCGTCGCTGCGGCTGGCTTCGTCGGTGTGGCGGCGCAGGCGGCGGATGACCGATTCGAGCTGGAACAGGCCGGTGATCTGCAGCACCAGCCACAGCATCAGGCCGGGCCAGCCCTGTTCGCCGAGCATCTCGAAGTAGGCCGAGTGGAAGGCGCGGGCGCGGTCCTCGGTTTCGTCGACGACGACCGAGTTGACGTTGCCCTGGGCGTTGGTGTCGGCCTTCCTGGTCTGGACGGTGATCTTGTTCGAGCGGTAGCTGTCGAAGCCGCCGCCGAGCGGGTGGTCGGCGGCGTAGCCGATGGTCCACTTCCACACCGCGACGCGGGTCGAGGCGGATTCGTCCGATTCGTGGTTCTCGATCGTGTCCATGCGGTTGGTGAACGAGCTGGGCAGCAGCGGCATGGCGAGAATGGCGCCGAGCGGCAGCAGCAGCAGGTAGAGCGCCTTGTTTTTCACCGAGCGCAGCATCAGCACCGCCAGCAGCACGGCGCAAACCAGGCCGGTGCGCGCTTGTGTGCCGACCGGGATCAGCAGGCAGGCGAAGACCAGCGCGGCGGTGAACAGCTTGACCTTGGCATCGGGCGGGAAAATCGTCCCGTGTCGGTTGAGCCAGAGCACCAGCGGGATGATCGCCACCGCGACGCAGGAGATGATCGAGCCTTCGAACAGGCCGGTGTTATCGTTGACCAGCAGGTGCAGTTCGCCATAGCCGCCGCCGGTGAACAGGGTCTTGATCGCGCCGCCGATGATGATCGTGGCGACCGAAAGCACCATGACCAGGGCGGCCGCTTCAAGGCGGAGCCGGGTCCGCAGCGTCAGCGGCAGGAACATGGCGAAGACCAGCGCCTTCCACACCCACGACCACTTGTACTGGGCGAATTCCGGAAAGTCCGCGCCGGTCGTCGTCAGGCCGCAATAGACCAGCAGCACGAGGATCAGCCCCTGGCGGAAGTTCAGCCGGGTGCCTTCCTTCTTGTCGAGGAAGAACCAGCCGAACAGCGCAAGGCAGAAGGTGATCAGCGAGATCGGGACCGTTGTCAGCAGGCCGTAGCTGATGCGCTGCGGCGAAACGATGTCGACATAGAGATAGGCCAGCACCCACAGGAACGGGCGGCGCACGCCCAGCAGCAGGAAGGCGGCGAGGAATCCGGTCAGCGCGAGATCGAACATGGGCTTCGGCTCCTCAGCGGCGCTTCTGGGGGTGGAGCGGGCCGGAAACCGACGAACCCGCCGGGTGCGGCTGGCCAGCGGGCACGCGAAGCTTGCGGTGGGCGCCGTGCAGCGCGGTGCCGGGGGCAACGTCGGCGCGGTCGAGATCGGCGCGGTTGAGCAGCCGTATGGCGGCGATCACCAGCAGGAAGTGGGTCACCGCGATCGCGAAATAGTCAACCATCCGGGCGTTCCGTCCAATGTTCATGTCGTGCGATTTATCGACAAAAACCGGTTTCCACCTTTTGTCATCGCACTTTGGCGCCGGACAGCTTCCGGCCAGGTTCATCGCCGGCTTAGCAGCGATCGGTTGACGCGACGTTAAGGCTTGCGAGCTAGGAAAATGGCCATGGCGGGGGCCTCGCAGGCCTCACGCCGATCGAGCGGAGCGCAAATGACCCGTATCCTGCATGTGCTTGACCATTCGTTGCCGCTGCACAGCGGCTATACGTTCCGCACCCGCGCCATTCTCAGGGCGCAACAAGGCATGGGGCTGGAGGTGCGCGGCATCACCGGGCTCCGGCACTATGCCGAGGGGCCGGACCGCGAGGAATGCGACGGGCTGGCGTTCCACCGCGCACGGGGCTTCGCCACAGGGCCTTCGGGGCTGCGCGAGTGGCGGGAGATTTCCCGGCTGGCCGACGGGATCGAGCGGCTGGCGCGCGAGTGGCGGCCCGACGTGCTCCACGCCCATTCGCCCGCGCTGTGCGGCATGGCGGCGCTGAAGGCCGGCAAGCGGCTGGGCATTCCGGTGGTCTACGAGATTCGCGCGTTCTGGGAGGATGCCGCGGTCGGCAACGGCACCGGGCGGGAAGGCTCGGTCAAGTATCAGCTGACGCGCGGGCTGGAGAGCCATGTCGTCGCCCATGCCGACGCCATCGTGACGATCTGCGAGGGGCTGCGCGGCGACCTGATCGCGCGGGGGGTGGCCGAGGAGCGGATCACCGTGATGATGAACGGGGTCGATCTTGCCCTGTTCGGCAAGGACGTGCCGCGCGAGCAGGCGCTGGCGGACGAGCTTGGGCTGGGACATGGCCCGGTGGTGGGCTTCATCGGCTCGTTCTACGATTACGAGGGGCTGGACGACCTGATCGCGGCGATGCCGATGCTGGGCGCGAAAGTGCCCGGCGCGCGGCTGCTGCTGGTCGGCGGCGGCCCGCGCGAAGATGCCTTGCGGGCGCAGGCCCTGGCCAGTCCTGCGGCGGCTGCCATCCGCTTCGTCGGCCGGGTGCCGCACGACCAGGTCGAGCGTTACTACGCGCTGGCCGACGTGCTCGCCTATCCGCGCAAGAAGAGCCGGCTGACCGATCTCGTCACCCCGCTGAAGCCGCTTGAGGCTATGGCCGAGGGCAGGCTGGTCGCCGCGTCCGATGTCGGCGGCCACCGCGAATTGATCCGGGATGGCGTGACCGGCACCCTGTTCGCGCCCGACGATCCGGCGGCCTGTGCCGATGCACTGGCCGGGTTGCTGGCGGATCGGGGGTGCTGGGATGCGCGCCGGGCTGCAGGCCGGGCTCACGTCGCGGCCCATCACGATTGGTCCATCAATGCCGGACGTTATCGCGGTGTTTACCAAAAGCTGGTAGGTGTATCCGCTGATTTGCAGGTTCCCGCCGCCGCATGACGGTGGGGCTCATGCTGACGGACAGGAAAACCGACGTGCCCGCATACGAAGCCCGGATGCAGCCACACGCCCGCGCGCGGCAGGCGAAGCCGATCACCGCGCACCACATGTTCGTGCCGCTGGTATCCTTGTGGTTCGGCGCCCTGTTCAGCCTGTCGAGCCTTGCGGTGCGAACCGGACTGTTAGAGCAGATCATCGTCACGATTGGCGTGGACCGGTTGTTTCCTTATGCCTCGCCGCCACTGGGGCACACTGCGCGCCTGTTGATTGCCGCGGTGTTCGGCCTGTGCGGGGCGGCGATCGGCGCGATGCTGGGCAGGGCGGTCGCCGCAGGCGACCGGGGTGAACGGGAAGGCGATCCGTTCGTCGGCGACTCGCGTGGCTCCTCCCGCGAGGCTTCGGCGGACGTCGGCGGGGACTACCGGGTGCGGGCGCGCGACGCCCACCCCGACGCGCCGGCGCGTCGGCCGATCTCGGCCAGCACCGAACTGGGCGAGATGGAGGCCAGCGGGGAGCCGGAGGAGATGTGGCTGACGAAGCGGGTGCCGGCCGCGCCGGAAGGCGATGCCGGGGCGGAGCAGGACTCGCCGCCTTTGCCGGCCTGGTTCTCGCCGGCCGAGGCTGCCGGACCGGTGGTGGCCGCGACATCCGACGACGGCAGCGGGCCGGAGGTCGAGACGCCGGCTACCGAAGTCTTGCCGCCGTTGGCGCAGGCAGAGATGACCGGAACCAGCAGCGAGGTGGTCGATCCCGACTATCCGGAGGCCTGGCGCAACACCGCTGAGCGGATCGCCCATGCCCCTCCGGAAGTGCTGGGCCACGTGGAGCTGATCGAGCGGCTGGCGATCGCGATCAACAACCACGATGAAGGCGAGGCTGACGGCAAGCACGGCGCGGAGGTGATGAAGCCGGGCGCCGGGCTCGATGCCGCAGCGACGATCAAGGCCTTGCGGGAGGCTCTGGCCGCCCTGCGCGGTTCCTAGGCGCGGGATCGCGGCGGGCGCCCGCATTCGTATTCGCGCGGAGCGATTGCGGCCAGAAGGGCGCAAAAGGCATTCGCGGTTGCAAAATCCGCGTCCAAACCCCATGAAAAAATGAGCGCGGGGTTGCGCTGCCCGGGACGGCGGCGATTCGTGCCTCATAATGACGGGTTTGGACTTGAGGGGGGCCGGTATTCCGGCGCCTCTCGCGATGCGGGATTTTTTATCGATGGCTTTTCCAGAGCCCCAGGGCCTCTACGATTCGCGCAATGAGCATGACGCCTGCGGCGTGGGCTTCGTCGCCCACATCAAGGGCGCCAAAAGCCATGCGATCGTGAGCCAGGCGCTGGAAATTCTCAAGAATCTCGACCATCGCGGCGCGGTCGGCGCGGACCCGCTGCTGGGCGATGGCGCCGGCATCCTGATCCAGCTGCCCGATGGCCTGTTCCGCCAATGGGCGCAGACTGCGGCCATCGCCTTGCCGCAGCCGGGCGACTACGCGGTCGCCATGTGCTTCCTGCCGCGTGACGAGGCGGCGCGCGATTTCGTCGTGTCCACGTTCGAGAAGTTCATCGCCAAGGAAGGCCAGAAGCTGATCGGCTGGCGTGACGTTCCGGTCACCACCGAAGGGCTCGGCAAGACCGTGCGCGAATCTATGCCGGTGATCCGCCAGTGCTTCGTCGGCCGGGGGGACAACTGTGCCGACCAGGACGCGTTCGAGCGCAAGCTGCTGGCCATCCGCAAGCAGGCGCAGAACCCGCTGGCGGTGCTCGCGGAAAAGCACGGGCTGCCGGGGTTGACCGAGCTTTACATGCCGAGCTTCTCCAGCCGGACCATCGTCTACAAGGGGCTGCTGCTGGCCACGCAAGTGGGCGGGTTCTACGACGACCTGCGCGATCCGGCCTGCGTCTCGGCGCTCGGGCTGGTCCACCAGCGTTTCAGCACCAACACCTTCCCGAGCTGGAAGCTGGCGCACCCGTTCCGCTTCATCGCCCACAACGGCGAGATCAACACCGTGCGCGGCAACGTCAACTGGATGAACGCGCGCCGCCGCACGATGGAATCGGAGCTGATGGGCCCCGATCTCGACAAGATGTGGCCGATCATCCCGCACGGCCAGTCGGACACGGCCTGCCTCGACAACGCGCTCGAACTGCTGGTCGCCGGTGGCTACAGCCTGGTTCACGCGATGATGATGCTGATCCCCGAAGCCTGGGCCGGCAACCCGCTGATGGACCCCAAGCGCCGCGCGTTCTACGAATACCACGCCGCGCTGATGGAGCCGTGGGACGGCCCGGCGGCGGTCGCCTTCACCGATGGCCGCCAGATCGGCGCAACGCTGGATCGCAACGGCCTGCGGCCGGCGCGCTTCTGCGTGACCGACAGCGATCTCGTCATCATGGCCTCTGAATCGGGCGTGCTGCCGATCAAGGAGGACAATATCGTCCGCAAGTGGCGGCTCCAGCCGGGCCGCATGCTCCTGATCGACTTCGAGCAGGGCCGGATCATCGAGGACGAGGAGATCAAGGCCGAGCTGACCAACGCCGATCCTTACGAGGAATGGCTCAAGGCGGCGCAGTACAAGCTCAAGGACCTGGAAGTCGTCGAGACCGAGGCGACCCAGTTGCCGATCGAGACGACGACCCTGCTCGATCGCCAGCAGGCGTTCGGCTATACCCAGGAGGACGTTTCCAAGTTCCTCGAGCCGATGGCGGTCAAGGCCGACGACCCGATCGGCTCGATGGGCACCGACACGCCGATTGCGGTGCTCTCCAGCCGTTCGCGCCTGCTCTACGACTACTTCAAGCAGAACTTCGCCCAGGTCACCAACCCGCCGATCGACCCGATCCGCGAGGAGCTGGTGATGAGCCTGGTCAGCATGATCGGGCCGCGCCCCAACCTGCTCGGCCGCGATGCCGGCAGCCACAAGCGGCTCGAGGTCGAGCAGCCGATCCTGACCAACGAGGAGATGGCCAAGATCCGCTCGGTCGAGGCCGCGCTCGACGGCGCGTTCCGCACCGCGACGATCGACATGACCTGGGACGCGAAGACCGGCGCCGAGGGGCTGGAGCAGGCGATCAAGGAAATGTGCTGGCTGGCGACCGAGGCGGTGCTGGCCGATCACACCATCCTGATCCTGTCCGACCGTGCGCAGGGGCCGGATCGCGTGCCGATGCCGGCTCTGCTGGCGACCGCCGCCGTCCATCATCACCTCGTCCGCCAGGGCCTGCGGATGCAGACCGGGCTGGTCGTCGAGACCGGCGAGGCGCGGGAGGTTCACCACTTCTGCGTGCTGGCGGGCTTCGGCGCCGAGGCGATCAACCCGTACGTCGCGTTCGAGACGCTGGAGGACATCCGGGTCCGCAAGGGCCTGCCGCTGTCGGCGTACGACGTGCAGAAGAACTACGTCAAGGCGATCGGCAAGGGCATCCTCAAGGTCATGTCCAAGATGGGCATCTCGACCTACCAGTCCTATTGCGGCGCGCAGATCTTCGACTGCGTCGGCCTGTCGAGCGCGTTCGTCGAGGCCTACTTCACCGGCACCGCCACCTCGATCGAGGGCGTCGGCATCCAGGAAGTGGCCGAGGAAACCGTGCGGCGCCACGTGGCGGCCTATGGCGACAACCCGGTCTATCGCGACATGCTCGATGTCGGCGGGATGTATGGCGTCCGCGTCCGTGGCGAGGAACACGCCTGGACGGCGCAGAACATCGCCGCGCTCCAGCACGCCGTGCGCGGCAACATGCCGGAGAAGTACAAGGAATTCGCCCAGACGATCAACGACCAGTCGGCCCGGATGTTGACCATTCGCGGGCTGCTCGAATTCCGCAAGGCCGAGCATCCGCTGGACGTCAGCGAGGTCGAGCCGGCGAGCGAGATCGTCAAGCGCTTCGCCACCGGCGCGATGAGCTACGGCTCGATCTCGTGGGAAGCCCACACCACCCTGGCCGTCGCGATGAACCGGATCGGCGGCAAGTCGAACACCGGCGAGGGCGGCGAGGACCCGGCGCGGTTCACGCCGCTGCCCAATGGCGACACCATGCGCTCGTCGATCAAGCAAGTGGCCTCGGGCCGCTTCGGCGTTACCGCCGAATACCTGGTCAATGCCGACGACATCCAGATCAAGATGGCCCAGGGCGCCAAGCCGGGCGAGGGCGGCCAATTGCCGGGCGACAAGGTCGACAAGACCATCGGCAAGACCCGCCACTCGACCCCCGGCGTCGGCCTGATCTCGCCGCCGCCGCACCATGACATCTATTCGATCGAGGATCTCGCCCAGCTGATCCACGACCTGAAGAACGTCAACCAGCAGGCGCGGATCTCGGTCAAGCTGGTCTCGGAAGTCGGAGTCGGCACGGTCGCCGCCGGCGTCTCCAAGGCGCGCGCGGACCACGTGACGATTTCGGGCTACGAGGGCGGCACCGGCGCTTCGCCGCTGACCTCGCTGACCCATGCCGGCTCACCTTGGGAAATCGGCCTGGCCGAGACCCAGCAGACCCTGCTGCTCAACAACCTGCGTTCGCGCATCGCGGTGCAGGCCGATGGCGGCCTGCGCACTGGCCGTGACGTCGCCGTCGCCGCCCTGCTCGGGGCCGACGAGTTCGGCTTCGCCACCGCGCCGCTGATCGCGGCTGGCTGCATCATGATGCGCAAGTGCCACCTCAACACCTGCCCGGTCGGCGTCGCCACCCAGGACCCGGTGTTGCGCGCGCGCTTCACCGGCCAGCCGGAGCACGTGATCAACTACTTCTTCTTCGTCGCCGAAGAGCTGCGGGCGATCATGGCCGAGCTGGGCTTCAAGACGGTGGCCGAGATGGTCGGCCGGGTGGACCGGCTCGACATGAAGCAGGCGATCTCGCACTGGAAGGCGCGCGGGATCGATCTCTCCAAGCTGCTGCACCGCGTGCCGCAGGGGGATAGCCCGAGCCTCAACTGGAGCCAGACCCAGGACCACGGCCTGCAGGGCGCGCTGGACAACGACCTGATCGCGGCGGCCCGGGATGCTCTGGAAAACCGCCAGCCGGTGGTGATCGAGCGCAAGGTGATCAACGTCAACCGCACCGTCGGCGCCATGCTCTCGGGCGAGGTCGCCAAGCGTTATGGCCACGCCGGCCTGCCGGACAACACCATCTCGGTGCGGCTGACCGGGGTCGCCGGCCAGTCGTTCGGCGCGTTCCTCGCCCATGGCGTGACGCTCGACCTGACCGGGGACGCCAACGACTACGTCGGCAAGGGCCTCTCCGGCGGCCGCGTCATCGTCCGCCAGCCGGGCCACGTGAACCGCGAGCCGACCGAGAACATCATCGTCGGCAACACCGTGCTCTATGGCGCGATCGCCGGCGAGGCGTTCTTCAACGGCGTTGCCGGCGAACGCTTCGCGGTGCGCAATTCGGGCGCGGTGGCGGTGGTCGAGGGCACCGGGGACCATGGCTGCGAATACATGACCGGCGGGGTTGTCATCGTGCTCGGCAAGACCGGGCGCAACTTCGCTGCCGGCATGTCGGGCGGCGTCGCCTATGTCTATGACGAGGACGGCCAGTTCGCAGCCTTGTGCAACAAGGCGCAGGTGGACCTGCTGCCGATCTCCGCCGAACGCGACGAGGACGACGGGATCGGGCGCCCGCAGCAGCGCACGGTCTCGGCCAGCGATGCCGGCATGGGCGACATGCTCTACCACGATGCCGAGCGCCTGCGGATCCTTCTCGAACGCCACCACCTGCATACCGGGTCGAAGCGGGCCCGTGCCCTGCTCGACGATTTCGGCGCGGCACTCGGCAAGTTCCTCAAGGTCATGCCGACCGACTACGCGCGCGCGCTCAAGCAGATGGAAGCCGAGCGGCTCGAAGCCGCCACGGTCGCCGCAGAATAACACGACGGGGAACAGCAAAGACCATGGGCAAGGAAACCGGCTTCCTCGAACTCGACCGCCAGGATCGCACCTACGACGACCCCAAGGAGCGGCTGAAGCACTACCGCGAGTTCGTCATCCCCCACGCGCCCGAGGCGCTGAAGGGGCAGGCTTCGCGCTGCATGAACTGCGGCATCCCGTACTGCCATAACGGCTGCCCGGTGAACAACCAGATCCCCGACTGGAACCATCTGGTCTACGAGGACAACTGGAAGGTCGCGCTGGACAACCTCCATTCGACCAACAACTTCCCCGAGTTCACCGGCCGCATCTGCCCCGCCCCGTGCGAGGCCTCGTGCACGCTCAACATCGTCGACCAGCCGGTGACGATCAAGTCGATCGAATGCGCGATCGTCGACAAGGGCTGGCAGGAAGGCTGGATCGTCCCCCAGCCGCCGAAGAAGCAGACCGGCAAGTCGGTCGCCGTCGTCGGTTCAGGCCCCGCCGGCCTCGCCGCCGCGCAGCAACTGGCGCGCGCCGGCCACGCGGTCACCCTGTTCGAGAAGCATGACCGCATCGGCGGCCTGCTCCGCTACGGCATTCCCGACTTCAAGATGGAAAAGCACCTGATCAACCGCCGCGCGGTGCAGATGGAGGCCGAAGGCGTCCAGTTCCGCACCGGCACCGAGATCGGCGTGACCATCTCCGTCGCGAGCCTGAAGGAAAACTTCGACGCCGTGGTCATGGCCGGTGGCGCCGAGGAAGCGCGCAAGCTGGAAATCCCTGGCGCGGAACTGCCCTCCGTGCGCCTTGCCATGGAATTCCTCACCCAGCAGAACAAGCGCAACGCTGGCGACGACGAACTGCGCGCCGCCCCGCGCGGCTCGCTGACCGCCACCGGCAAGCACGTCATCGTCATCGGCGGCGGTGACACCGGCTCGGACTGCGTCGGCACCTCCAACCGCCAGGGCGCGGCCTCGGTCGTCCAGCTCGAAATCATGCCGAAGCCGCCCGAAAAGGAGGACAAGGCGCTGACCTGGCCGAACTGGCCGCTCAAGCTGCGCACCTCCTCCAGCCACGAGGAAGGCGTCGAGCGCGATTTCGCCGTGCTGACCAAGCGCGTCGTCGGCGCCAACGACGTTGCCGGCCTCGAATGCGTCCGCGTCGAATGGGTCGACGGCCGGATGCAGGAAGTGCCGGGCAGCGAATTCACCCTCAAGGCCGACCTGATCCTTCTCGCCATGGGCTTCACCGGCCCGCGCAAGGGCGGCATGATCAACCAGTCCGGCGTCGAACTCGACCCGCGCGGCAACGTCAAGGCCGACACCAACTCCTACGTCACCAGTGACCCGCAGATCTTCGCCTGCGGCGACATGCGGCGCGGGCAGAGCCTGGTGGTCTGGGCGATCCGCGAGGGCCGGCAGGCGGCCAGAGCGGTGGACGAGGCGCTGATGGGCGTTTCCGAGCTGCCTCGGTAATATATAAAAAAGGAATGCAGGGGGGATTATCCCCCCTGCACCCCCATTACCTTTTCGTCGCGCGTGAGTTCGCCGGGTGTGTGCGACTTGCAGCGCCGCAGGCTTTATTGGTTGACGTGACACGGAAAGCTTGAGTGGCCCGCCGCGGGCACGAAAACCTCTTAGCGGCGGAAATCTGCGGCTTCAGGGCCTTCTCAACGGCCCGTGAGAGACCTTTTCCGACCCTGGAACCGAGGTGCAAGTGGGGCATTGGGCGCCAAGTTCGGTTTCGGCTGCCCCAGTTTGGGAGAGTGTCGGAATTCCGCCATCTTACGTCCGAGCGAGCGCGGCGATCGCGCCGCCCGGCGCGTCGAACTGGGACAGTTTATGGCAGCCGAACGGGCTGTGCACCTCCCGCCTGCGTCCACTTGCTCCAGTCTTCGCGATAGCAGTGCTTGCCTATATCGCGCGCCACAATCATGGCTGATCTGGCCGAAAATGGATGCCGATACATGACCCGGAGGAAGCGGGTTTCACCGTCACCATGAATTTCGAAGGTCATCGTCGCAGAGCCGTCCTGGCCCAGGCCGAGAGTAGGTCCAAACGACCAGTCAACGGCAAGACCGTCCGTCATCGCCACCTGGCGAGCACGGCCAGCGCGGCCAGCCTCGCGTACGATGCATGCCCCGACATCCACTACTGTGCCAGAGATCGGCATGTTCTCGACGACAACACGGTGTGGATCACTGCTTGAGGCAATGGTGCCAGCGAGAATCAGAAGTGCTGCCGCTATAGGCATTCGATCAGTTCCCCGGTTCTCTAATTCACAGTCGCCGGACTGCTGCCACCACCCGGCCAATCACACCCAACGCAAAAGTCCCGGGGGTGCAGGGGGAATGATTCCCCCTGCCTTTCCTTCTACTTCATCGCCTTCGCCAATTTCACATGATAATCGAAATCCCGATAGGACGGCCCATTATAAGCCCTGGCAAACGCCCGGCACGTCTCCGGATTGGTCGACAAGGCCGCCATCTCATCCTGCAGCCGGTTGAACTCGATATAGCGGCACAGGAGGTCGTAGTGGCCGTTTTCTCCCGAGACTTGCGAGAACGCCAGTGCGAAGGGTGAATCGTAGTGGAAGTCGTCCCAGTATTCGCCGAGCACCTGGAACTTGCCCCAGGAGCATGCCATGAACGCGGCGTCGATTGCGCCGGTGACGATGGCGCCGGTCAGCTTGTCCCATGAGCTTTCGTCGTAGCCGCCGCGCTGGGGGTTGCTGAAGGTGCAGACCGAGTATTTGCCGCCGGTGTATTTGTGGAACTTGTGGCGTTCGAACAGGATCTTCGGGCGGCCGGCCTTGTCGAACCCGCTGCCGCCGGCCTCGACGGTGGCGACGGCGGCGAGTTGCTTCGGCGTGACCTTGAGGCGGCCGGCATATGTCTTCGCGTCGGCGGTGGAAAGCTTGGCCGGGGCCGGGTTGGTGAAGGCGGCGAGCAGCGCCTTGCGCGAGTTTTCGCCCCAGATGCCGTCGGGCTTGGCGCCGATGGCCTTTTGCAGATCGATGATGTTCACACCGTGTCTCCCCCGTCGCACTATGTGGGAACACTATGCATGGCAGGCGGGGGGCAACGCAATCGGTTTAGGTGCGCCCTAGCCGTGCGGCGCCAGCGGGCCTTCCTGTTCGCCGACCCATTCGCGCCAGAGCAGCAGCAGGGCGGCCATCAGCGCCGGGCCGAGAACGACGCCGATCAGCCCCCAGGCCTCGATCCCGCCGATGATGCCGAGCAGCACGGCGGGATCGAGGCCTGGG
>Ga0207641_10000196_pt1 | contig 81985 bp, 73 predicted proteins | sample KBSSwiS62_FD_184306 | JGI IMG/M metagenome (GOLD analysis project Ga0207641, IMG submission 184306) | Switchgrass rhizosphere microbial communities from Kellogg Biological Station, Michigan, USA - KBS Switchgrass S6-2 (SPAdes) (version 2) | ecosystem: Host-associated > Plants > Roots >...
GGCGTGTGTGTACGATGGCCTCGGCAGCCGCGTCTCAGTGGTGGAATTGACTCCGGGCCTGATGCCCGGCGCAGATCCTGACCTGGTACGTCCGCTCGAAAAGCGTATCAAGGGACGTTACGAAGCCATCCTCACGGGCACCAAGGTCACGAAGGTCGAACCTTTGCTCGAAGGTTTGCGTGTGACATTTGAGGGTGAAAAGGCCCCGGCTCCTCAGGTCTACGATCGCATTCTGGTTTCAGTTGGTCGTGTACCCAACGGCAAGAACATCGGCGCGGAGAACGCTGGTGTTACCGTCACTGACCGCGGGTTTATCCCAGTGGATAAGCAGATGCGGACTAACGTGCCGCATATCTTCGCCATCGGCGATATCGCCGGTCCTCCGATGCTCGCCCACAAGGCGATGCACGAGGCGAAAGTTGCCGCTGAGGTTGCTGCTGGTCACAAGGCCGCGTTCGATGCGCGTGTGATTCCGTCCGTTGCCTACACGGATCCTGAGATCGCGTGGGTGGGTTTGACGGAGACGGATGCGAAGGCCAAGAACATTCCTTACAAGAAAGGCCAATTCCCGTGGGTGGCCAACGGCCGCTCGCTCTCTCTGGGGCGCGAAGACGGGTTCACCAAGCTGCTGTTTGATCCGGAGACGCACCGCGTGCTTGGCGGCGGCATCGTCGGCACCAACGCAGGTGATCTGATCAGCGAAATCGCGTTGGCTATCGAGACAGGATGCGATGCCACTGACATCGGACTGACTGTTCATCCGCACCCGACGTTGTCGGAGACGGTTGCTGGCGCAGCCGATGCCTTCGAAGGCACGCTGACGGACCTGTTCATCCCGAAACGCTAACGTACCCGCCGGCGTTCCTGCAGAGGAGCGTCGGCGGTCCAAAAATCGCAGATGCCCGCGTTTCGAGCCCCGCGCGCGGCAGCTATGTCGGCGCCCACGGCTCCCCTCGCCGATGATTCCCGACGTAACTTGCAGTCAGCAGGCTGTTAGCCGTTGGGGTGGCCGCGGTGGACCGGGCGGCGCGCGGCGATTAGCGAGCGGCTATCTGTTGGCTTCGTGCCGTGGGGTTGGCGGCTTTTGCGGCTCGGGCGTTGGCGCTGGCTTTAGACTCTTGAGCTACGAGGTACTTGGCTACCTCGATCATCTGTGCGGTTCCGCCGGCAGACTGCACCGTGATTCGGTACTTCCCATTCACCACCAAGCTCGGCGTGCCGTCGATGTGATACGCGAGGACCAGTGCGTCATCACGCCGCATCGCCGTGTCTACTGCGAACGACTTGGATGTATCCACGAACTTCTGAACGGGAACGCCGCTGATGTGGTTGTAGTACTTCGCCACGTCTTCGATCGTCGGGAGCGGATGCTTGATCTGGTGGGTCTTCGGGTCCGATATGGCCAGCTCGCCCGTCTTCCACACGGCATCAAACACCTTGTCGTGGGTCTTGTCGAAGATCCCTAGGATCTGTGCTGTGCACGTCGCACGTTGGAACATCGGCCAGCCTTCGGCTGGGATAAACGACGCCGGGATGAACGTCATTTGTGCGTTTGAAGGCAGGCTGGCTTGCAACTGGCGAATCAACGGGCTGAACTGCGCGCAGAAGGGACAGCCGTATGAAAACACCTCTGCGACTTCGATCTTTCCCGCGGGCACATTCGTGTGCTGTGCCGGACTGACCAGGAAGTAGTTGACCCCTTCGGTATAGGTCGCCGCATGAGCGAACGATGTAAAAACCAACGCTAGAAACGACATCAAAACGGCAGTGCGTTTTTTCATTGTGCGGGGTCTCCCAAGGTAGCCCTATAGACAACGCTACAGTGCCCGGAGTTTCTCCAGATACGCCAATTCGTTTGGTGTGCGGCCGTTACGCTGCGCTTCCCAAAGTGTCTCGGCAAGTGGTTCGAGCATCGCGTGTTCCGCGGCGTGGGCATCCCCCATCCGCTTTGCCAAAGCCTCGTGGATGGCGGTAATGCCCGCGGGGCGGTTGGTTGCGACCTGCTCCCGGATGGCGAGATGTAAGCCCATGTGAAGAAAGGGGTTTTGCTGACCACCTTCCGGAGTGAATTCGGCCGCGACTGCTTCGTTACCGGTTTCGAGCCACGGGACATATTCAGGATGCTCGGCGATGACCGCCGCAACCTGAGCTTCCAATGGCTCCAGTGGCACACGATTGGTGTATTTCTTCCAGGCGTCCAGGTACATCCGGCGCAACTGGTCACGATTCTGTCCGGCGAAGACGGCCATATCAGATCAGCTTCCCAACCGGACGTGGCCGGCGCTTACGCGCCCCACCGGCGGCGGCTCCCGCCCGCGAGCCAGCAGCACCTGTGCGCGATTTCAACGCCGGCGTGGCGTCTTCGCTCGCCGCGCTCGACTGCCGCGCGCCTGACTTCGTGGTGCCGCGGGTCTTCTTGCTGGCGCGATCGGATGGCCGTGCGCCCGCGGCCGATGCACGTGCACCCGTGGCTGACGCCCGTGAGCCCGCGGCTGACGCCCGTGCACCGGTGGCTGACGCCCGTGCGCGTGGTGTTGGGTCGCCTTCCCCGGGCACTCGTGTCTCGGTGTGGGGGCGGGGGCCAACTTTCCGCACTACCGGCGCATCAGACTTATCCAGCTTCTTGGCGGGCGTCTTGTCCGGGTATTCGCAGAGATCCGCGATGATGCACTTGGGACACGCGGGCAGGCGAGCAACACAAACATAGCGCCCGTGCAGCAGCAGCCAATGGTGCGCGTCCTTGATGTATTCCTTGGGTGTGGTGGCCACCAGCCCGTCTTCAACCTCACGTGGGTTCTTCCCTGGCGCCAAACCAGTGCGGTTGGCAACGCGGAAAATGTGGGTGTCGACGGCAATTTCGTTTTGGCCGTACACCATGTTCAGAATGATGCTGGCGGTTTTGCGGCCAACGCCGGGTAACGCTTCGAGGTCTTCGCGCGTGTCAGGGACTTTACCGTCGTGTTTATCGACAATTTGCTGCGCGAGGCCGACCAGATTCTGGGCTTTTGTGTTGTAAAGGCCCACGGCCTTGATATACGGCTTCACGCCCTCGACGCCGAGCTTGACGATCGCCGCGGGCGTGTTTGCTACGGGAAACAGCTTGCGGGTGGCGGCATTGACGCTTTTGTCAGTCGTGTGGGCCGACAGCATGACGGCCGCGAGCAACTCGAACGGCGAGTCGTTCAGCAGTTCCGTGGTCGGGTGCGGGTTGGCTTCCTGGAGTCGCCGGAAGATTGCACGTCGACGTGCCGGGGTCATGTTGTTTTCTCCGAAGCCGTGGCGGATGCCGATACCGCAGGTCTCATCGAGTTTCGGGCCGCTTGCTTGCGTGCTGCGAGTAACGCCGCTTGTTCTTCCGTGCGCCGAGCCAGCCGCGTCGTGTGGGCGTGGTAGCGAGCGCGATTCATGTCAGGAGTTGGTTCACGCGAGTCGTCGCCACGCGGGACCATGGAGATGCAATCAACCGGGCATGGTGCAATGCAGAGCTCACAACCCGTGCACAACGCAGCTACGACCGTATGCGTCTGCTTCCGGGCGCCGATGATTGCATCAACAGGGCAGGGTGGGAGGCATTTGACGCAGCCGATGCAGCGAGTTTCGTCGATGACCGCGACCAACGCTGCTCCCTCAACACCGTTGTCCGGGTTCAGGGACAGCCGAGGGCGATGGAGCAAATCCGCAAGCGCGGCGATCGTGGCACTGCCACCGGGCGGGCATTGGTTGATTGGCGCATCGTTGCTGGCAATCGCCTCAGAATACGGCCGACACCCGTCGTAACCGCAGCGTGTGCACTGCGTCTGCGGTAGTAGGGCGTCGATTTTGTCAGCAAGTGTCATGGCGTCAGGCAGTGCAACCGAACAGCGGGGGCAGTCCCTCCCGGATCGCGCTCGTACCCGGCGGCGAGGGGCGGATCTCGATGTCCACACCGGCGGTGGGCTCATCCAGGATCAGGGCTGCCATCTCAACTGATCCTCATCCCCGGCTGTGCCCCGCTGTCCGGCGACAGGAGGTACAACCCAGGCTCGTCACCGCTGGCAGCGAGCACCATCCCCTGCGACAACCCGAACTTCATCTTGCGGGGTGCCAGGTTGGCCACCATCACCGTCAACCGGCCGATCAACTTCGAGGGGTCGTAGGCGGCCTTGATGCCCGCAAACACTGTGCGGGTTTCAGTTCCGAGGTCCAGGGTCAGCTTCAACAGTTTGTCGGCGCCCTCGACATGTTCAGCGTTGGCGATCCGCGCCACGCGCAGATCAACGCGCTTGAACTCGTCGATGGAAATTATCCCGTCGGCGGCCGGTGCTTCTAATTTCGTGTCACTGGTCACTTTGGAGCTCGATTGTTTCTTGGATTGGGCAACAGCGGGAGCTTTAACGGCCGTGGCCGTGCCGCCGGCGGCACCCGCGGCAGCAGGAGGGGCAACGTCAAACAAAGCATCCAACTGCTTCGGATCCACCCGGGTCATCAAATGCTGATACGCATTGACCTTCTCGGGCAGCACATCCGCGTCACTCCACACAAACCCGCGGTCCATGCCAAACAACTGCCGGGCAACCCGCTCGGCCACATCCGGCAACACCGGCGCAATCAGCACCGTGAGCAGCCGAAACCCCTGCAGCGCTCGCGAGCAAACATCCTGCAGCTCAGCCTCGTTGGCCGCGGCATCCTTGGCCAGCACCCAGGGCTGATGCGCATCAAAGTCATGATTGATGCGATCCGCCAGCGCCATGATTTCGCGCATGGCCTTACCCAGCTCCCGCGACTCATAGTGCATGGCGACCGCGGTGGCGATGCCGCGCGCTTCGCGGGCGAGCAACTCCTTGTCGCCACTGTAAGCCAACACGCCATCAAAATACCGGGTAATAAAGCTGGCGGCGCGGCTGGCAATATTGACGTACTTGCCAACCAGGTCGCTGTTGACCCGCGCGATGAAATCATCCGGGTTGAAATCGAGATCCTCGACGTTCGAGTTCAACTTGGCCGCGATGTAATACCGGAACCACTCCGGATTCATGCCGACATCCAGATAGCGCAGCGGGCTGATGCCGGTGCCGCGGGACTTGGACATCTTCTCGCCGGAAACCGTGATGAATCCGTGCGCGTACACGTGGTCCGGCACCTTGTAAGGTGCCCCGGCGAATTTCAACATCGCCGGCCAGAACAGCGTGTGAAAGTAGATGATGTCCTTGCCAATGAAATGCAGTTGCTCGGTATCGGGCGCCGCCAGAAATTCCTCGAAGGTGCGGGTTTCTCCCTGCGCACGCGCCTTGCCACTGGTGAAGTAATTCTTCAGTGAGGCGAGATACCCAATGGGCGCATCCAGCCACACATAGAAATATTTGCCCGGTGCATCAGGAATCGGGATCCCGAAATAGGGCGCATCACGCGAGATATCCCAGTCCCCGAGTGCCTCGTCACCCTTTCCGGTCAGCCACTCGCGAGCTTTGTTGACAACCTGGGGTTGCAGACGATCGGGTGCCGTCAGCCATTCGGTGAGAAACTCCACGCAGCGCGGATCCGACAACCGGAAGAAGAAATGGTCCGACGACTTCATGACCGGCTTGGCACCGGAGAGTGTCGAATAGGGATTGATCAGATCGGTAGGCGTGTTGACGATGCTGCACACCTCACAGGCGTCAGCGTACTGATCCTTCGCATGACAGTTGGGGCACTCGCCCTTGATGTAGCGGTCCGCGAGGAACATCCCCTTCACGGGGTCGTAGAACTGGTCGATCGGCTTCTGGTAGATCAGGCCGGCAGCCTTCAGCCGACGGTAGATGTCCTGCGACAGCTCGGTGTTTTCCGGCGACTCGGTGGAGTACCAGTGGTTGAAGGAGATGTGGAAGCCGTCGAGATATTTCGGCCGGTCAGCCGCGATCCCGGCGACGAGCTCCTGAGGCGTGACGCCTTCGGACTCGGCCTTGAGCATGATCGGTGCGCCATGCGCATCGTCCGCGCAGACGAAGTGGACGACATTTCCCTGCATCCGCTGAAAACGCACCCAGATGTCCGTCTGGATGTACTCCATGATGTGCCCGATATGAAACGGGCCATTGGCGTAGGGGAGGGCTGTGGTAACGAAAAGTTTGCGGGCCATCCGGCGATTTTACACGTGGCCTGCGGCCTCGGGGCAGCTAGCGGCCGATTCGCAAACTGCGGCGCGGACCCACGTAAATCGGCGGGCGCCGCCATCGACTCCGAGGAGCCTGTCTGACTAATGTTCGCCTGCTGCGGCCGTCCCCCCTCGCGACGGCGCCCATTAGTCAGACAGGCTCCTAGCCCTGGTCTTTGACCGCCTCAAACCGGGCCTTATTGATGCCCTTCTTATAGGCTTCTTTGCCAGTAACCTGCCGGGAATCCAGCAGCTGTTGAATCGCCGTATCCATGGTCCGCATCCCGTGCGCCCCACCCGCCTGCATGACGTTCTCGAGCTGGTCGAGCTTCCCCTGCCGGATCAGGTTTTGCGATGCGGGCGTATTCACCAGAATTTCCAGTGCGGCCACGCGCCCCTGCTTGTCCGACTTCTGCAGCAGCTGTTGTGAGACCACGCCGCGCAGCGACGTGGAAAGCATCGTCCGGACGTGCGACTGCTTGTCCGACGGAAACACGTTAATCATGCGATCGACGGTGGGAGCGGCACCATTTGTGTGCAGCGTCCCCATCACCAATATCCCCATCTCAGCCGCAGTCACCGCGATGCCCATCGTCTCCAGGTCACGCAACTCACCGACCAGGATGACGTCGGGATCCTCGCGCAACGCTGAATGCAGCGCCGACGCAAAGCTAGGACTATGCACTCCGATCTCGCGCTGACTGATCAGGCAGCTCTTGCGCTGGTGCACGAACTCAATGGGATCCTCAATGGTGAGGATGTGCCCTTTGACGCGCAGGTTGATGTCATCAATCATCGCCGCAAGCGTCGTCGACTTGCCCGATCCCGTCTTGCCCGTAACGAGAATGAGCCCGTTGTTGGCACGGCACATTTGCCGCACGGCTTCAGGCATCTTCAACTGATCGAGCGACAGCGCCTTGGAGGGAATGGCCCGGAACACCGCGCCCATCCCATTCAACTGCCGCATCACATTGACGCGGAACCGGCCCTTGTCACCCAGCGTGTACGCAAAATCCGCGCCATCCCTCGACTCAAACCGGTCCACCGCCGGCTTCGGCATGATTTCGTACAGCGCCGTTTTGACGAAATCAGCGGCCAGCCTGTCCGGGCGCAGTGGTATCAGGTCCCCGAACTGACGGATACGCGGCGGATCCCCGGCAATGAAGTGCAGGTCGGAGCCGCGCTTCTCCAGGATCTCGTTGAGGTAGGCGTCAATCTCAGCCATGGATGCAGGCTCAGGCGGACGCCGGGGTGTTGGGTTTGGACGGCATCAGGTGGGAGCCGGTGATATCGAGCTTCGGCAACATGCTCGTATCAGTCACATACTTCTGGAACGGCTTCTTGTCCGTCGCATAGTTGTAGGCGTCATCCGGATCGATCTCACGGGCCTGCACCGCCGCCAGCAGCGATTGATCGAGCGAGGACATTCCCTGGTCGCGCCCCATCTGCATCTGCGCCGGAATCTGGTGGGTCTGGTCCATCTGGATGAGCTTGGCGATGGCGCGGTTCATCATCAGGACTTCGCAGATGGCCTTGCGGCCGCGGGAGTCGGCGGTTTTGACCAACACCTGGGTGACGACCGCCAACAGGCTCTGCGACAGGAAGGCCTTGGTCTGTTCGCGCTCCTCCACCGGCAGCGCATCGATGATGCGGTCGATGGTCTTGGTGGCGCTCGTGGTATGCAACGTACCCAACACGAGGTGTCCGGTTTCGGCGGCCGTCATCGCCATCGTGATGGTTTCCGCATCGCGCAGCTCGCCGACGAGAATCACATCAGGGTCTTCGCGCATCGCGGCGCGGACACCTTCCGCGAAGCTCGGGATGTGAGTATTCAACTCGCGTTGAATCACCTGGCTGTTCTTGCTCCGGTGCACGAACTCGATGGGATCTTCGAGACTGATGATGTTGAGCTTACGGCTCGTGTTGAGGTGGTCGATCATCGCGGCGAGCGTGGTCGACTTGCCGGTCCCGGTGGAACCGGTGACGAGAATCATGCCCTGGTGAAAGTCGCAGAGTTTCGTGACGATCGGAGGCAGCGCGAGCTTCTCCAGGGAGGGGACGTCCTGCGGGATGGCGCGGAAGGTGGCGCCCATGCCCGTTTCCTTGCGGTAGATATTGACGCGGAACCGGCCGCCTTCGGCGGACACGTAGGAGAAGTCCAGGTCCTGCCCCTTGGCCAGAACTTCCTGCTGAGAACGGGTGAGAATCTCGGTGACGTACCCTTCGAGCTCGCCCGGGCGCAGATCACGGAATTTGATGGGGAGGAGGTCCCCATGCATCCGGAGCATCGGCGGTACACCGACGGCCAAATGGACGTCAGAGCAGCCTTGCTGCGTACCCAGCTTCAAAAACGCGTCTATACGCGCCAAAGCGCACACCCTCTCATTGCGATTGAGATGTTTTGCCCGGTGCGGGCTGTGGAATCAACCAGCCGGCCCCAAATATTTGACGTAACGCACGCACCGGCACCGCGCAGCCGGCAAAAACGGCCCACGACCGGCTTACAAGAAGCGTTCCAGGGCCGCGCGGAGCTCTTCCATGGACTGGTGGCGCTTCGACTTATCCACAGACATCGCTTTGACCACGAGGTCGGACAATCCCTGCGGTAGGGCGGGGTTGATCTCACGCGGTACCCGCGCCTTACCCTGGACGTGCTGATACATCACCGACATGTGGTCGCCGCGCGAGTACGGCGGTACACCCGTGACCATCTCGTAGATGATGACACCGAGCGCGTAGATGTCAGCGCGCTCATCGACCTTCTTACCGAGAATCTGCTCGGGCGCCATGTACTTCGGTGAGCCGATGACGTAACCCGTCTTCGTCAGCTGCGTATCACCTTCGCGATGTGCGGCGGCCACACCGAAGTCCACGATCTTCAGCAGTCCTTCCTGGTTGATCAGGACGTTCGCGGGCTTGAGGTCCCGGTGCACGATACCGACATGGTGAGCGACGGTCATGCCGTTGCACATGTCGATACCAAACTGAATCGCGCGCCGCAGCTCGATCGGCTTCTCGTTGACGATCTCGCTGCCCAACGTATGCGAGGGGAAGTACTCCATGGAGATGGCGTAGTTGCCCTGCATGTACAGGAAGTCATAAATGCGGATGACGTTCTTGTGCGTGATCTTGCGCGAGTAACGCAACTCGTGGACGAAGCGCTTCATCACTTCTTCGTCGCTCGACACGTTCGGGTTCAAGAACTTCAGGATCAGCCGCTCGTCGACGACCGTATCCTCCATCAACAGCACGGTGCCAAACGCGCCGCGGCCGATACGGTCGATGTACTTGTAGCGGCCTTCGATCACATCGCCCGCCTTCAGCGCGCCGATATCCAACCTCGCCACTTCCGCCTGTTTGGCCGCGGCCGCAACGGCAGTCTCGGACATCAACATCGTCTTGCCCTGTTCCACGGGCGGCAGAGGCGGACGCATTGTCGGTGGAGGCGTGGCAGCAGCGTGATGCGTGCCACCGGTTCCGGTGAGAGGCAGCGACGTACCAGACGGCGATGTACCGATACGGTTATCCAGTTCAGCCATGGCGGACGCTGCCATGCGCGCAATAGTTTGATCAGCCGACCCTGCCTGGTTCTGCAGTTCTGCGCGCAAGACATCCACTCGCCGTTCATCCACCAGCTTCGCGAGTGCCTGGATCGCTTCGATGCGCACCTCGCGCTCGGAGCCCGAGACCAGCGGCATCAACGTATCGACAAACTTCGTGTCACCCAGCTTCCCGATCGCACGCACCACAATGGGCATGGCCTTCGAGTTGCCCGAATGCAGCATTTCAGCCAGTCGGGGTAACGCACGCTTGCTGCCGATTTCAGCAAGGGCGTCCACCGCACGCTCACTCACCCACCAATCACTGTCATGGGTGGCGGCAATCAGCGAGTCGACGGCCCGCTCGTCCTTCGTCTGGTTGAGAATCTCAATGGCAGCGCGTCGAATGTCATCGTCCTTGTCACGAACGAGCTGCAGCACAGCCTCGATGACACGGGGTCCGCCGATCTTGCCGAGCGCATCCGCCGCGCGGCTGCGCACCCACCAGTCACTGTCCTTCAACGCCTCGAGCAGGTACTTGACCGACTTGGCATTGCCGACCTCGTTGAGAACCTCCACGGCGGCGCGCCGGGCGTTCTCGTTCTCATCCTTCAGAATCTCGATCAGATAACGAATCGTGTCGGGATGGTTGGCCTTGATGACGACATCAATGGCCTTGTTCTGAACGTCGATCTCCGGGTCCTTGAGCAACGCACAGATCCGCTCAATGTCGATCGGACCGTCCATTCGCTGGAGCGCTGAAAGCGTGGCACCCCGAATGAGTTTGTTCTGGTCTCGCAACTGCGTCTGCAGCGCGGTCTGGACTTCCGGCGTATTGAACCGCGCGAGCAGGTTGATGATGTGGACGCGCGCAATCGGGTCCTTACCCCCGATGCGTCCGACCAGCTCTGGCACAGCGCTCGCGTCCGCGATCTCGCCGATGATCCGGAAAAGCGCCGCCTTCTCGTTGGGCTCCTGCTGATACGCCGTGTTCAGCAGTTCGCGTACCCCGAAGCGGCTCTTCTGCGCCATGATCACTTCGAGAATCGCGGGTTTCGAAATGCCCGGCGTGTTCAACGCTTCAATCAGGAGGTGCGGGGGATAATTGCGATTACTGGTCAGGGCCCAGGAAATGCCGGCAATGACCTTCGCACTGCCCTCGATCAGGCCACGGATGAACTGGGGAAAGGTTTTCTGGCTGACCAGGCCGGCCAGCACTTCGACAAAAGCGATGGTCGCCGTCTTGCTCGCTTCCGGCAGGGCGGCAAAAACCGGTTCGATGGCGCCGGGTCCCAGGTCCTTCAGGCGTGCCACGGCCTTCTGCAGGGCGGGACTGGACTGGTCGGTGGCTGACCGGATCTCCGTGATCAGCCGGTCGGCGCGCAAGTTCGTGAAAAAGCTCATTCAGCCTTTGAGGTCCGGGGCGTTCCCGCGCGTAGGCGCTTCCTGGGTCGCGGTGCGACGCGCGATTATGCCACAGCCTCGGCTGAGGTCAGGGGTACCCGCAGGACTCTTGCCGAGCGCGCGCTCGTCGCAGCCACTACAATCCAAGCCCTTTAACCCTCCCGGTTTTCAACATGGCCGATGATCCCACTCTAAACGGTTTGCGCGCTGCTTTGGATGCGTATCTGGATCCCTATCTAGGGGAGACCCTCGGGGCAACGCAAGCCGTGCAGGAGCTGAAGGCTACGGACGCTGGCGCTTCCGTGCGCATTCGGCTGGGTTTTCCCGTAGGAGGCTATCACGATGAGCTGGCATCGGGTCTGAAGGCCCATCTGGCCAAGGCCGGGATCAACACGCCGCTGACGATCGAGCTGATGGCTGAGATCCGCTCCCACGCAGTGCAGAGAAATCTAAAGCCCATTGAACAGATCAAAAACGTCGTGGCCGTTGCCTCGGGCAAAGGTGGCGTCGGTAAGTCGACCGTGGCAGTGAACCTGGCGCTTGCGTGGGCCGCCCAGGGCGCCCGTGTCGGCCTTCTGGATGCGGATATCTATGGTCCGAGCCAGCCGCTCATGCTTGGCCTGGAAGGGCAGAAGCCGTCGACGCCGGACGGGAAGCACCTCCAGCCACTCTCCGCGCACGGTGTGGTGGCTATGTCCATCGGCTTCCTCCTCACCGACCAGGACCAGGCAATGATCTGGCGTGGTCCCATGGTCACGCAGGCGCTGACGCAACTCCTGTCCGAAACCCACTGGGGCGCGCTCGACTACCTGGTCGTCGACATGCCCCCCGGTACAGGGGACATACAACTGACTCTCGCACAGCGTGTCCCCGTGGCGGGCGCCGTGATCGTGACGACGCCGCAGGACATCGCCCTCGCCGATGCGCGCAAGGGTCTCAAGATGTTCGAGAAGGTCAACGTGCCTGTGCTGGGCATCGTCGAGAACATGAGCATCCACATTTGTTCGAACTGTGGTCACGCCGAGCACATATTTGGTGCTGGCGGTGGCGCGCGGATGGCTGAACAGTACGGCGTACCGTTGCTGGGCGAGCTGCCACTGGATGCGCATATTCGCGAGGAAGCAGATGGCGGTCGTCCAACCGTCGTAGCCGCCCCGGACACGCCGCGCGCAAAGGCGTACTTCGAGACAGCCCGCCGCACGGCTGCGGTGTTGTCACGCCGTGCGCGCGACCGCAGTGCTCTGTTCCCCAAGATCGTCGTCGAAGAAAGTTGAGATGGAAGCTCCGTACACAGGAATTCTCCCGTATCAGGCCATCCGGGAGATGTTGAGCAACGGCGAGATCAAATCACTGCTGGTGCCCATCGAGCCGGATCAGCTCCAGCCGGCCAGCATCGATCTGCGCCTGGGCGACTACGCCTATCCCGTAGATACGAGCTTTCTGCCCGGCCGCGGTGTCCGCGTGCTGGAGAAAATGCAACAACTCGATGAGGACTTCGACCGGTTCAAGATCGACATCCGCGGCGGCGCGGTGTTGGAACGGGGGCGCGTGTATGTCGTGCCCCTGTTGGAAAGCATCGAGTTGAAGAATGACGTCGCGGCATTTGCCAACCCCAAAAGCTCCACCGGGCGCCTCGACATACTCACCCGTCTGATTGCCGACCAGGCCACGCACTTCGACGAGGTCGAAGACGGTTATGAAGGGCAGTTGTATATTGAAATCGCCCCGCGCAGCTTCAGTGTCGTGGTCAAGACAGGCACCCGGCTGAACCAACTGCGTTTCCGCCGCCGCACGGGCATGACACCCCGGCAGATCTCGTCCTCCGAATGGCAACAGTTGCTGGGAGACGGGCACATCGTGGACACACCCGAGCAGTTGGGATTGAGCGGCAAGCCGGGGATGTTGCCTTTCACGGTGGATCTGAAGGGCAACGGCGGTTTGATCGGGTGGCGGGCCAAGCAGAATACGCGGCGCATCGATCTCGAGCGGCGCGACTATGATCCGCTGGACTTCTGGGAGCCGATGCAATTCCACAAGGAAGCCGCGCTCACCCTCGTCCCGGATGAGTTTTATATCCTGATGACGAAGGAGGCGATCGCCGTTCCTCCGCAGTACGCCGCCGAGATGGTTCCTTATGACACTCGCGCCGGCGAGTTCCGGGTCCACTATGCGGGCTTCTTCGACCCCGGGTTTGGTTGGACTGCGCAGCACGGCAAGGCGGGCAGCAGCCGCGGCGTGTTGGAGGTGCGCTCACACGAAGTGCCGTTCCTGTTGGAGCATGGCCAGATCGTGGGTTGGTTGCGGTACGAGCGCATGGCTGAAATGCCACAGCTGCTCTACGGCCAGGAAATCAAATCCAACTACCAGGGGCAGAGCCTGAAGCTGGCCAAGCAGTTCAAACAGCCGCCTATCCGCGTGTGACGGACTGCACCTGCATCGTCCACTGCACATCGTCGTCTTTTTTCTGTTCGACGCGCATGGGAATGTAGCCACGGGAGGGCGCACACCAGAAGCGCGTCACTCTGGGAGAGCCGGTTTTCTGGGCTCCAAAGACGATGGTGTTGGTTTTTCCCACGGCCGTGTCAATGGGCTCCTCGCGCTCGCGATGGTAGCCATACTCGCGCACGGTGTTCTTGTCGACCATCTGAAACTTCTGCGGCTCGCGGCCCGCCAGCAGCTCAACCATCAGGGCAATCTGTATTGACGAGTCGTCCTGAATGTCCTGGTGCAATGGCATGTCGACTTTGACGTCTTCATAAACGCCCGTCACGCGTCCATTGTCCCAATCAAATTTCACGTGGGCATCACGTTTGGTCGAGTCAGTGCCATCATCCGCGTCATAGCTCAACGGCTGAACGCCCTTGTCGGTGACCCGCATGACGCTCTTCTGTGTTGGCCGTTGCGAGAACATCTTGCCGAGCCCGCGAGGGTTGCTCTTGGAGGAGTAGACCCAGGTGCCATCGCCCTGATGTTCGAGCTTGACGGTTGATACCGCCACCGTCATCCCGTGCCACATCCAGGCGTAGGTGGCCTCGAAGGGTTTGAGCTCATCCGCCCGCGCGCTGCTGATCGCTAGTGAGAAGAGGGCGATCGCGACTGCGGCTTTCACGGGAAGTCCTCTACGACCGCGTGGACGAGCGGTTTGCCGTCCAGCGTGGGACGACCCTCATTCCATTTGAGGCGCCCGTCAGCGATCCACCCGACGACCCGCGGGTAGATCACGTGCTCCGTAGCCATCACGCGAGCTGCCACTGAGGACTCCGTGTCGCCCGTTTTAACGGGCACCCTGGATTGTAGGATCACCGGACCGCCGTCGAGTTCCGGCGTCACGTAGTGAACACTCGCGCCGTGTTCAGCGTCACCGGCCTCCAGCACTCGCTGATGGGTATGCAATCCGGTGTACTTAGGTAGCAGGGACGGGTGGATGTTGATCATCCGGCCTGCGTACCGCTCAACAAACGGGGCTGACAGCACTCGCATGAAGCCTGCGAGAACCACCAGATCAGGAGTATGGGTATCCATGGCTTCGGCCAACGAGTGCTCAAAAGCGTCTCGATTCACTGCGGACTTACGTGAGACCACGTGCGTCTCGATCCCCATGTCTTGCGCCGTTGTGATACCCGCGACGCCCGGCCTGTCGCTGACTACAACAGATACGGTCGCCGCGATCCGGCCCTGCTGACATTCGCGGGCAATCGTGGCCATGTTGGAGCCACGGCCGGAGATCAGAATCGCGAGCCGAAGCGTACTCACTCGCTGATGACGACGCCGTTCGCGCCTTTGCGGACTTCGCCGATCACGCTCGCCTTCTCTCCACGCGCGTTGAGCAGGTCCACTGCGGTCTGGGCGTGTTCCTTCGGAACAATCGCAACCATGCCGATTCCGCAGTTGAATGTCCTGTACATCTCCGCCGAACTGATGCGCGCCGTTTTCTGGAGCCACTCGAACACAGGGTCGCGCTGCCAGCTCTTGCGGTCGAGGACGACTTCCAACCCGTCGCTCAAAACGCGCGGAATGTTGTCGGTGATGCCACCGCCCGTGATATGTGCAAGGCCCAGCACGGGCACTTTGCGGATCAGCTCGAGGAGTGATTTCACGTAGATGCGAGTAGGGGTGAGCAACCGGTCGAACAGCGGCTTGCCCTCCAGCATGGTGTCGGGCTTGGCCTGGGCGACTTCAATGAGCTTCCGGATGAGCGAGTAGCCGTTTGAATGCGGCCCAGACGACGCCATTCCGATCACCACGTTGCCCGGTGCGATTCGCGTCCCATCAATGATGGCGCTCTTCTCCACCACGCCCACGCAGAACCCTGCCAGATCGTAGTCTTCACCTGAGTAAATCCCGGGCATCTCCGCCGTCTCACCGCCCACGAGCGCGGCACCAGCCTGGGAGCAGCCTTCGGCAATTCCGCGGATCACTGACTCTGCGACGTCAACGCGAAGCTTGCCCGTTGCGTAATAGTCCAGAAAGAACAGCGGTTCAGCACCCTGAACGACAACGTCGTTGGCGCACATGGCCACGAGGTCGATGCCGATGGTGTCGTGACGGCCCGTGTCGATTGCGAGCCGCAGTTTCGTCCCGACGCCATCCGTACCTGAAACCAGCACAGGTTGCTTATAGCCCTGGGGGATTTCCACGAGGGCGCCAAATCCGCCGATTCCCGCGAGAACTTCAGGACGTTGCGTGCGGCGCACGACGGGTTTGATGCGCTCAACGAGCTCGTCGCCGGCATCGATATCGACACCTGCGTCGCGGTAGGTAATTCCTCGGTCAGTCGGCGGATTTTTTTCCATGTAAATATTCTACCAGCACCTAAAATGGGTGCATGACTCGCAATGCCTCCGCCTCTCTACTGCTGCTCCTCTGCGCGCTTTCGTTCGACGCCTGGGCGGGCCGGCCCGTCAGGGTCTACGAAGTGGAATTGAAGGGAGGCCAATCTTCCGCATCCGTACAAGACGCCATGCGCGAGGCGCTCGTGCGGGCAACAGGCCGCCGCGAATCAGCCACCGACCCAGCCCTCGCCAGCATCATTTCCGGCGCTGAAACCTTCGTAAAGGGCTCACCGTCGAAGTCCCAGGTCGTCTTCGACGGCGTAGCGGTCGAACGCGCAATCGTCGCCGCTGGACGCAGCACCTGGGACCCTGTCCGCCCGTTCACCTTGGTCGTTCTCTACCCGCCGTTGCCTCGGCCGGCAGACGATGCAGCACGTGCTGAGCTGGATCAGGGCGCGATCGCGCGTGGGCTGCCGATCACGGTCGTTCCGCTGTCGCCGGTGGACGCATCGGGCAACGATTTGAGCCGCGAGGCGTTGATGCAGATGGCACAACGTTATGGCGGTGACGCGGTCCTGGTCGGACGGTCCAATGCAGGAAATGCCAACGGGCAATTGCAGTGGACCCTGTACACGAACTTCTCGAGCGAGAGCTGGAGTGGTCCGTTGAGCGCGGGCATCAATGGCGCTGTCGACAATCTGGCGCCTGCCCAGGGCGGCTCGCTCTCACAGATCGAAGCTGCCGCCCGAGTTGAGATCAGCGGCGTGGCCAATCTGACGGACTACGCAAACGTGCAGCGGTTGCTGGAAAGCGCTCCCGGTATTCGACGGGTCAACGTGAGTGCAGCCAGTGGCAACGTTGCGATGTTCGATGTTGTCGCGCGAGGGGGTGGGGACGCGCTCAGTCACTCGCTCACCGGAACTAGCCATCTCGCGCAGCAGGAAGCCTCTAGTGCTCGGCTCGCGTATCAGTACCGACCTTAGTCCGCTCGGGACGCCAGGGCGTCGCTGGGCAATTTGACGTGCGCCATCTCCCTAACATCATCTGTGTGTTTCGGATTCTACTGGTGTGGCCGGTGGCGATGGCGCTGGCACGCCACGAGTATCTGATGGCGCTCGCGTTGTTCATTGTTGCTGGCGCATCTGACGGGATCGACGGCTATCTCGCCAAACGATTCAACTGGACGTCCGAGCTGGGCAAGTTCCTCGACCCGCTTGCTGACAAGCTGTTGCTTGTCACGGTGTTTGTTGAGTCGGCGTGGATGGGGCTCGTTCCGTGGTGGCTGACTGCCGCGGTGGTCGCGCGTGATGTGTCGATTGCACTGGGAGCGTTGGCATACAAGGTGTTGATCGGGGCTTTGCGTGGGCGGCCTCTGGTATCCAGCAAGATCAACACGCTGATGCAGCTGCTGTATCCGGTTGCCATGCTCGTGCATGCGGCCTTCGATTTCCCGCCGCAGGGGGTGCTCGATGCCCTGGCCATCGTGGTGTTCGTCACAACGGTGATCTCGGGACTCAACTACATGGCTTTGTTTACGCGGCGCGCATGGGATGCGCCGGCGCGAACGACCTGAGGGCGCCGCTCATGCAGCAGCTTCCCCTGGGCGTGCGGATTCCGGATCGCGCCGTGTTTGAGAGTTATTTCGCGGGGCCCAATGCCCAGGCGGTTGAGTATGCCATGCAGGTGGCAACCGGCGCGCCGGCATCGACCGATGCGGCCCCGGTGTGGGCGAACACCTCGAAAGCGCGCGCCGGGTCCGCCGAGGCCGCCGCGTCTGCCGATAGCGCCGCCGATGCTGGTTTGCGCCAGGCCCCCTTCAGCCGGTCCCTGACCTCGACGGGTGCGGCGGCGGACAGTGTTGGCACCCAGGCTGTCACCTGGCTGTGCGGTCCCACCAGCGTGGGCAAAACGCATTTGCTCCAGGCCATCGTGGCCCGCGCAGGCAAGCGCGGTCCCGCTGGCTACTTCCCCCTCATTGAGCTGGCCCCCCTCGGCGTAGGTGTCCTCGAAGGTCTGATATCCCTCGAATGCATCTGTCTGGACGACCTGGACCTGGTAGTGGGGCAGTTGGATTGGGAGAAAGCGCTGTTCGGTTTGCTGCGCGAAATACAGGAACGTGACGGCAGCCTGATTGTTTCGGCCAAGGCACCTCCGGCGTTGTTGCCGTGGTCACTTCGCGATCTCGGCTCCCGTTTCACCGCTGCCGCCATTTTTCAACTCCACGAGTTGGATGAGGACGATCAGCAGAAGGCACTGCAACTACACGCCCATGTACGTGGCTTCGAACTTCCCGATGACACCGCTCGTTGGCTTCAGCGGCGTTTTCCTCGCGACATGCGAACGCTGTATAACCTGCTGGATACGTTGGATGAAGCAGCTCTCGTTGCCCAGCGTCGCCTCACTGTCCCGTTCATCCGCTCCGTTTTGAAAGAGTAAGCGCCAGCGACGCGACTCGCTTCCCAAGCACCTGCGCTAGCGTCTTTTCGTGTTCCGCCAACGTGGGATCGTCCTGTACTCCGGCAACATGTGACGCTCCGTAAGGTGAGCCACCCGCTCGCGTCTCGTTGAGCGCTCGCTCGGTGTACGGAATTCCCACCAGATACATCCCGTGGTGAATCAGCGGCATCATCATGGAAAGGAGCGTCGTCTCCTGTCCCCCATGCATCGACTGCGTCGACGTGAAGACGCCCGCTGGCTTCCCAGCCAGTTCTCCTGACAGCCACAGGCTCGAGGTTCCATCCAGGAAGTACTTGAGGGGCGCCGCCATATTTCCGAAGCGCGTGGGGCTCCCCAAAATGAGGCCGTCAGTTACGCGAAGATCCTCGAGTGAGGCATAAGGCGGTCCACTGGCGGGAATAAGTTTGGCCGGCCGCTCACTCTCTGCGCTGACCGGGGGCACGGTGCGCAGCTTTGCTGTCACTCCTTCGACGCTCTCGACTCCACGGCACACGTGCCGCGCCAGCTCCGCTGTCGAGCCGTTTCTGGAGTAATAGAGCACCAGGATTTCGGTCACAGGCTATTCCTTTTGGTTTCGTGCAGAAACGGCAGGCTACATTTATATTCGTCAGGTGATCGGGAAAAAGTATCTCGTGGCAGGCCGGGTGCAGGGCGTGTACTACCGCGCCACGGCAGCGCGGCGTGCGCGCGAGCTGCAAATGAAAGGTTACGCCATAAACCTGTCCGACGGACGCGTCGAGGTGCTCGCGTATGGCAGCGAAGCTGCCCATGAAGAGCTCGTCAGGCGTCTGTGGATAGGTTCATCCGCATCAAAGGTCACCTCTGTGGACGCCGCCGATCCGGCCGATGGCACTGCAATTCCCACTGACTTCACTACTGGCTGACGCCGAGGTTTTCCGCTTGCGCAAGCTCTGCTATCTGATCATCGCTCTATTCGCGACGACACTCGCCGCTGCCAAACCACCTGTCGCACCGAAGGTGCCAAGGCAGGCAACCAAGCTGCAGACGGCTGCTGTTGTGGCGGCTAATCCAATGGCTGTTGAGGCAGGCGTCGAAATCCTGCGAAAGGGTGGCAGCGCAGTGGATGCAGCTGTCGCCGCGCAGGTGATGTTGGGTCTCGTGGAACCGCAGAGCTCGGGCGTGGGTGGCGGCTCGTTCATGATGTATTACGACGCAAAGACCAACACCATCAGCGCGTTGGATGGGCGTGAGAAGGCGCCCGCCGGCGCAACCCCTGACATGTTCCTGGACGAGAACGGCAAGCCCATGTCATATGTCCAGGCTGTGCGCACTGGACGTTCGACGGGTGTTCCCGGTGCAATGAAGATGTTGTCAGAGGCGCAGGGGAAGCTCGGCAAGTTGCCCTGGCGCGAGTTGTTTACGCCGGCAATCCGTGCGGCTGAAAACGGCTTCAAGGTGCCCCAACGTCTGGCGAACTTCCTGTCTCCGAATTTTGCGTTTCCGGCCACTCCGGAGATTCGCGCACTGTTTCACCGACCTGATGGCTCACCGCTGCAGGCGGGTGACGAGTTCAAGAATCCGGCCTATGCTCAGACACTGCGTCGTATCGCCAACGAGGGCGTGAAGGCGTTGTATGAAGGGAGTATCGCGAAGGAAATTGTCAGCAAGACTCATGAGGCTCCCAATCCAGGAACGATGACACCGGAGGATCTCGCCTCGTACCGTGCGGATTGGGTCAAGCCGCTGTGCGGACCGTATCGAGGCTACTCGGTGTGTGTACCACCGCCACCCTCGAGTGGTGTCAACCTTCTGCAGTTCCTCGCGATACTCGACCACACGGACATCGCGCAGCGCGGACCTGCAGATCCGCAGTCGTGGTTCTTGTTTGCCCAGGCGAGCCGTCTCATGTACGCCGATCGCGATAGGTACGTGGCTGATCCGCAGTTCATTCCCGTTCCCGTGGATAAGCTGCTGGATCCCGGTTATCTCGCCGATCGGGCGCGCTTGATTGGTGACCGGGTGGGACCGCCGCCGGCGGCCGGCCAGTTTGCGAACGTGTGGCGCGGGCCTGATGCGACACAGGAGGCCCAGGGTACGAGTCACCTCGTTGTAATGGATGGCGAGGGTAACGCCGTCTCCATGACTACAACGGTGGAGTCTGTGTTCGGCTCCGGTCGGACAGCGGGTGGTTTTGTGTTGAATAACCAGCTAACTGATTTTTCGTACAGGCCGACGGACGAACATGGACCCGTCGCCAACGCGGTGCAGGGTGGCAAGCGTCCCCGCTCGTCCATGTCGCCAATCATTGTCGTCGACCAGGACAAGCATTTTGTGGCTGCGTTCGGCTCGCCGGGCGGTTCATCGATCCTGGACTACAACACCAAGACCGCCGTGGGCGTGCTGGCGTGGAAGATGTCGATGAAGCAGGCGATTGAGCTGCCCAATCTGATTGCGCGCGGCAATGACATCGCGGGCGAGGTTGATCGATTCTCACCGGAGGTGCTGGCCGGGTTGCGGGAACGTGGGATCAATCTGGAGCCCGGCCGCGCTGAAAACTCGGGCCTGCATGGGGTGTTGAAGCACCCGGATGGCACGCTGGAGGGCGGGGCGGATTCCCGGCGTGAAGGCATCGTGAGGCTGGTGCCGCAGACAGCGGAGTAAGCCCTACCGCGCCGACGCCGCCGGAGGCCGACTGGGCTTCCGCGGCGTTGCCGACGGGAACCCGAGGTCGTCCGCGCCGTTCCAGCGCGACCACCTCGATATGACCATATCGGGATACCCCCGCTGTCCAACACTTCCGTTGTAACGCGCGAGTGCCTTCCGGACGTCATTGCGTTCGTATCGAAGGTAGAACCGAAGGATGGCGCAGCCCATGTGAATGTTGGGCCCGGTGTGGATCAACTCATAGCGTTTGATCCCCAGCTTCTCCGGCCAGAACGGCATCACCTGCATCAACCCCACTGCGCCGGCTGACGAGACGGCCCAACGGTTGAATCGACTCTCGATGTCCATCACGGCCATGACGAGCCCGGGTGGCAGACGCGTTTCACCTGAGCGGTGCGTCTCGCAGTAGACCTGCTTGAGAATCTCCATGCGCTCATCGTGTTCCTTCACGATCTTGCGCAACCGCGGCTCCATCAACGTGTACCAGACAGCGGAGTCGTAGTGGTCGGTAAAGCACTCCGCCTGGCTGATGGCTCGTTGTACGACCTCCTTCAACTCGGGGTCGCGCTGTCCATCGGCGACAGCCGCGCTCGAAAGCAACGCACCGGCTACCAGGAAGCCGGTGCGAATGCTATTGCGCAGCCACGCGCGAGCGGATGAAGTTGAGTGCATCGTCGAGCGGGAATTCCTGGCTCTCCGTGTCACGCCGGCCGCGGTACTCGAGCTTGCCCGCTTCCAGCCCACGCTCTCCGACAACCAGGCGGTGAGGGATGCCCAGCAACTCTGCGTCGGCGAACTTGACTCCCGGACGGGCGTCGCGGTCGTCGTACAACACTTCGATTCCAGCAGCAGTGAGCTCGGCATAGAGCCGGTCGGCGACCTCGCGTACCCGTTCGGATTTCTGCATGCCCATGGGCACGAGCACAACCTGGAAGGGCGCAATGGGATCCGGCCAGATGATGCCGCGTTCATCGTGATTCTGCTCAATCGCCGCGGCCACGATGCGCGTCACACCGATGCCGTAACAACCCATGTAGAGCCGCACTTCCTTGCCGCTTTCGTCGAGTACAACGCCCTTCATGGGCTCGCTGTACTTCTGACCGAGCTGGAAGATGTGACCTACTTCAATACCGCGGGCAATCTTCAGACGTCCATGACCCGTCGGGCTCGGATCGCCTTCTACCACGTTGCGGATGTCAGCCGCGATCATTCCCTGCACGTCCCGGTCCCAGTTGACGCCGGTGTAGTGCATGTCTCTTTCATTGGCCCCGGCGACGAAGTCAGCCAGTAGCAGCGCGCTGTGATCAACATAGACCCGGCCCTTGAATCCAACCGGGCCGATGTAACCGGCCACTGCATCGGAGGAACGGGCGATACGGTCGGCACTCGCCATGCGCAGGGGGCTGGCCACGCCGGGCAGCTTCTGTGCCTTGATGGCATTGAGCTCGTGATCGCCCCGGACAACCAATGCGACCACCTCGTTTTCATCCGCGCCATCGACCAGCAGGGTCTTGATGGTTTTGTTGGCGGGGATTTTGAGAAACTTCGTCAGGTCCTCAATTGTCTTCGCGCCGGGCGTTGAAACCTTGGTGAGCGGCTGAGAGGCAGGCGGGCGGGGCTCGCTCGGAAGCGCGGCGACCGCCGCTTCCAGATTGGCCGCGTATTCATCTCCGTCGGAGAACACGATGGCATCCTCGCCGGATGAGGCGAGCACGTGGAACTCCTGGGACACGTCGCCGCCGATGGCACCCGAATCGGCGCGAACTGCGCGGAATCGGAGCCCGGTGCGCGTGAAAATGCGCACATAAGCATCGTACATCGCGCGATAGCCTTCTCTGAGCGACGCTTCATCGATGTGGAAGGAATACGCATCCTTCATGATGAACTCGCGCGCTCGCATCACGCCGAAGCGGGGCCGTATCTCGTCCCGGAACTTCGTCTGGATCTGGTAGAAATTCACGGGCAGCTGCCGGTAGCTTTTCAGCACATTCCGGGCAATGTCCGTGACCACTTCCTCGTGGGTGGGGCCGGCCACATAGTCACGCTTGTGGCGATCCACGATGCGCAGCAATTCCGGGCCATAGGCCTGCCAACGCCCTGACTCCTGCCAGAGCTCCGCGGGCTGGACCACCGGCATCACGATTTCCAGCGCGCCGGCGCGATTCATTTCCTCGCGAATGATGCGCTCGACCTTCTGCAGTACGCGCAGGCCGATGGGCAGCCAGCTGTACAGACCGGCGGCGAGGCGGCGGATGAGACCCGCGCGCAGCATCAACTGGTGACTGATCAACTCCGCCTCGGCAGGAATTTCCTTGAGGGTGTTGATGGGGTAGTGCGAGAGCCTCATCGGTTGCGTTCAGGTCCGTGTCAGAGATGGAGACGGGATATTAGCATCGCCTGCTAAGATGCCCGACTTCACCACTCAATGAGCCAGAATCGCCTGCACATGGAGACAGAAGCTGAAGGGGAGTTGAAGCCGCGGCGCAAGGGTATCTATCTCTTGCCGAACCTGCTGACCACCGGGTGCATGTTCTCCGGCTTCTACGCCATCGTGGCTGCGATCGACAAGAACTTCGCCCCGGCCGGCGAAGCCATTTTCGTGGCCATGCTTTTCGACACGCTAGATGGGCGCATGGCCCGGCTGACCAAGACCGAGAGTGCGTTCGGGAAGGAATACGACAGCCTGGCGGACATGGTGTCGTTTGGTGTTGCGCCTGCGATTGTGGCGTACCAGTGGGGCGTCGTCCGCATTGCCGAGTTCGGGCATTACTGGGGCCGGTTTGGCTGGCTCGCCTGTTTCTTCTACACCGCCGCCGCCGGCATGCGCCTGGCGCGCTTCAATGTCCGTGCCGCCGCGGACAAGCGTTATTTCGAGGGGCTGCCCAGCCCGTCCGCGGCTGCCAATGTGGCCGGTTTTATCTGGTTTTCCAGTCATTTCCATGAGCCGGGGCTCATAGGGCTCATTGCCGCGCTGGTCCTGACGGCGTGCGCCGGCGCGCTCATGGTGAGCCGGTTCAGCTTTCCCAGCTTCAAGCAGTTCAATCTGGATAAGCGGGTCAAGTTCGTCTACCTCCTGATCGTTCCCTTGTTCTTTGTGCTGATCTCGCTCGATCCCCCTGCGATGCTGCTGGCGATATTCGGGACGTATGCGCTGTCCGCGCCGGTGTTGTGGGTGGGTCGCCGCCTGCGGCGCCTGTTCCGGGGCCCGCCCGTTCCGGGGCCAGGCCCAGGTTGATGGACGCGCTGCGGCGGAATCAGTATTTGCAGACGATGGGAGTGGATGTCTGGGTGTCCCGGCATCCTGCCGCGCCTGCCGCCGCTGCCGCTGCCGCTGCAGGCGCTGAGGATCCCCACGCCATAGAGGCCGCCGCCGCGCATGCGGCTCAGTCGCCCGCCGGTGCAGCCAGCGCCGCGCAACCAGCGGTTGCCCCGTCTGCCACTGCGGTAGCCAGCGTCACGCAAGCCGCGGTTGCCGCCGTGGCTAGCACCCCGGCAGTCACCACCTGGGAGTCGCTCCGTTCCGAGGTCCTCGCCTGCACGAAGTGCCCTCTCCACGGCAGCCGCACCCAAGGCGTCTTTGGCGTCGGTAGCCGTGAGGCGCAGTGGCTGGTGGTCGGTGAGGCCCCGGGCGCCGAGGAAGACCGGCGCGGGGAGCCCTTCGTCGGTCGTGCCGGGCACCTGCTGGATGCCATGCTCAAGGCGATCGGGCTCAGCCGTGGCAGCAACGTTTACATTGCGAACGTGTTGAAAAGCCGGCCCCCGGGCAATCGCGATCCCAAGCCCGAGGAAGTCGCTGCCTGCCTTCCTTACCTAATGCGCCAGATCGAGCTGCTGAGGCCCCGCGTTATGCTCGCGGTAGGGCGAATCGCTGCTCAGAACCTTTTATCCACAGACGCTCCGTTAGGTCGTCTGCGTGGAAAGGTTCACCACTTCGGTGAGCTTAATACTCCACTGATTGTGACGTATCATCCCGCATACCTCCTGCGTACACCCGGCGACAAGCGCAAGGCGTGGGAGGATCTGAAGTTCGCACGGAGCGTATTTCAGGCACTCAACCCAACCTAGAAAGGTCAGATGGGATTCGATGGCAACTGCGCCTGAGATGCTCAATGCGGTCCCGGACGTCCTCATTCGGCCAATGTCCGAAAACGATGTTTCCGAGGTCATTGCCGTCGAGCGAGCTTCCTATCAGTTCCCATGGAGCGAGGGAATCTTCAGGGATTGCCTGAGGGTGGGATACGTCTGTCGCGTAGTGACAGTCAACGACATCATTATCGGCTACGGCGTCATGAGCGTTGGCGCCGGCGAAGCTCACATCCTCAATCTCTGCATCGGCGAGCCCCACCGCTGTCGCGGCGTGGGCCGACGCCTTCTGAGTTACCTGGTAGAGCGGGGCGCCGCCGCAGGTATGAGTGAAGCCTTCCTGGAAGTGCGTCCGTCAAATACATCAGCCATCCGCCTCTACCAGTCGGCCGGATTCGAGCAGGTTGGTATGCGTCGTGGCTACTACCAGGCGGTAGGGGGTCGAGAAGACGCTGCTGTACTGAAGTTGGCATTGCGCCCACGGCGTGGCAGCACTCGCTAGTCACGTCTACAAGACGATGCAGTCTCCTGTGGGGAGACTGACGCTGGTGGCCAGCGATTCCGGATTGGCTGCCATCCTGTGGGAGAACGACAACCCGCGCCGCGTACCCGTGAACCTGGTGGCGGAAGATCCTGACCACCCTGTCCTGATCGAGACCGAAAAACAATTACGCGAATATTTCGCAGGCCAGCGGCAGGTATTCTCTGTGCCCCTCGATTTCGGCGGGACGGAGTTCCAGAACCAGGTATGGCAGGCCTTGCTGTCGATTCCTTTTGGGGAAACGCGCACGTACACCGAGATAGCGCGGCAGATCGGCAAGCCCGCAGCCGTGCGGGCCGTCGGTGCCGCGAACGGCCGCAATCCAATCTCCATCATCGCGCCGTGCCATCGGGTTCTCGGCTCGACGGGGAATCTCAGGGGGTTTGCCGGTGGGCTTCGAGCCAAGGCACACTTGTTGGCCTTGGAGGGCGCGGCAGATGCCACGCGCTAACTCTAAGTCTTTTCACGCTTTGTTCCGCCCGCTGAGCTCGGAGGGTGCTCGTGCACGATCTTCCGCAGAGGATTCGCTGCAGGCGATCTGGAACGTGGTTGCCCGCATCCCACGAGGCAAGGTCTCCAGCTACGGCGATGTTGCCCGTGCAGCCGGCCTGCCAGGTCGTGCAAGACTCGCCGGAAAGGCCTTGCGCCTGATGCCGGAGGACATGAACCTCCCGTGGCATCGAGTGATGGGAGCGGGTGGCCGTATCGTTTTCCCAAAGGGCTCCCGGCACTTTCGCGAGCAGGCGCGACTGCTGCGAAGTGAAGGTGTCGCAGTCAAAGACGGGCGCGTGGACAAATCCGCGCTGTCCGATCTCGAAGAATTTTGAATTCGGAGTGCTCATGGACCTAACCATCAACGATAAAACCGTACAGGTCACCGCAACTGAGGACACAGCATTGCTGTGGGTGCTTCGCGACCTGTTGGGTATGACTGGAACGAAGTTCGGCTGCGGCATGGCTTTATGCGGCGCGTGTACGGTCCATGTTGACGGCAAGGCCGTTCGCTCCTGTGTTCTGCCCGTATCAGCGGTGGTCGGGAAGAAAGTAACGACCATCGAGGGCGTTGGCAGTAATCCTACCGGACACGCGGTGCAGGAAGCCTGGAAGAAGTTGAATGTCCCGCAATGTGGTTATTGTCAGGCAGGGCAGATCATGTCGGCAGCAGCCTTGTTGGTGGACAAGCCGGCGCCGAGCGATGCGGATATTGATGCCGCGATGTCAGGAAACATCTGCCGCTGCGGGACCTACACCCGCATCCGTGCTGCCATCAAGCAAGCAGCTGGCCAGACGGGGAAGACGTCATGAGCGCCGTATCACAACCCGCCACCGCATCCGCTGTTGACCCATCCGCGGCTGAGACGTCCGCGGGCGCAATTGGCCTCAACCGGCGCAGCTTCATTGCTCAGTTGAGCGGCGCGGCGGCGCTGCTGGTGGTTGGGACCAAGACGCAAATCGTCTCCGGGGCGGAGGCAGAGAAGTACGGCGCCGAGGGAATGCCTCATGGCACCGTGGAAAATCCATTGGTATTTATTGCCATTGGCGACGACGGCATTGTGACGATCGCCGTACACCGCTCCGAGATGGGGCAGGGTGTTCGGACCGGCATGCCGTTGATTGTCGCCGACGAATTGGAGGCAGACTTCAGCAAGGTTCGGGTTCAACAGGCTCCCGCGGACGAAGAAAAGTATGGCAATCAGGATACGGACGGCTCGCGCAGTACGCGGCACTTCATTGAGCCCATGCGCCGTTGCGGTGCTGCCGCTCGGGCGATGTTGGAAAAAGCAGCCGCGGATACGTGGAAAGTCCCCGTCTCCGAGGTCCATGCGCGCAATCACGAGGTCGTGCACGAGAAGTCGGGTCGGAAGTTGGGTTATGGGGCATTGGCCCGCAAGGCGGCCAAGCTGCCTGTTCCAGCGCCCACGCTGAAGACTGCCGACCAGTTTCGATACATCGGCAAGGAAGGAACGTTGCTGCTGGATGGCGATGATATCGCCACCGGCAAGGCGCAATACGGCATCGACCCGTGGTTTGAAGGCATGTTGTTCGCGGTGATCTCCCGCTCGCCGGTATTGGGTGGCAAGGTCAAGCGTTTCGATGGCGCGGAAGCCGAAAAGATGCCTGGCGTCGTCAAGGTGTTGGAGATGCCGGCGACTGTGGCTGACGCGCAGTTTCATACGCTCGCGGGCGTTGCCGTCATCGCGACCAACACGGGTGCCGCTATCAAGGCCCGTAGCGCCTTGAAAATCGACTGGGATGACGGTGCGAATGGCGGGTACGACTCCGATCTGTACCGCGCCGAGATGGAAAAGGCGGCACGCAATCCCGGTAAGGTGGTGCGCGAAGCCGGGGACTTCGAAGGCGCGATGGCCAAAGCCTCGCGCAAAGTTGAGGCGGAATATTACTTGCCGCATATCGCGCACGCGACCATGGAGCCGCCAGCTGCTGTTGCGCGCATCGTGGATGGTAAATGTGAGGTCTGGGCACCGACTCAGGCGCCGCAGGTTACGCGCGAGGATGTTAGTAAGCACCTCGGCATCCCTGTTGCGAACGTGACTGTACATGTGACGCTGCTGGGTGGCGGGTTTGGACGGAAGTCCAAGCCTGACTATGCTACCGAGGCGGCGGTGCTTTCGAAGGCGATGAACGGTCGGCCGGTGAAAGTGACGTGGACGCGTGATGACGACCTGCATCATGACTACTTTCACACGGTGTCGGTCGAGCATCTGCAGGCGGGGCTGGATGCGAATGGCAAGGTCACATCGTGGCTGCATCGTAGTGTTGCACCCAGCATCGGATCCATCTTCGGTCCTGATCCGAAGCATGAGCTGCCATTTGAGTTGGGCATGGGGTTGGTGAACCTGCCGTATGACATTCCCAACTTGCGCCTGGAGAATCCGGAAGCCGCCGCGCATACGCGGATCGGGTGGTTCAGGTCGGTTTCCAATGTGCCGCATGCGTTTGCCGTGCAGTGTTTCGTGAGCGAGCTTGCCGCCGCGGCTGGCAAGGATCACCGTGACTTCCTGCTGGATCTGATCGGCGCACCGCGCCTCATCGATCCGGGAAGTCAACACGACGGTTGGAACTACGGCGAGTCGCCGAAGCGCTACCCTGTTGATACAGGTCGCCTGCGCCGCGTGATCGAAACTGCAACGCGCGAAGCCGGCTGGGGCGGTGGCCAACACGGTCTGGGCCTCGCCGCGCACTATAGTTTCCTCAGCTATACCGCGGTGGTCGCGCAGGTTGAGGTCGACAAAACAGGTTACATACGCATTCCCCGTGTTGATATTGCGTTTGATTGTGGGCCGGTGGTCAATCCAGACCGCGTGCGCTCGCAACTCGAGGGCGCGGTTGTCATGGGTGTCAGCCTGGCGACACTGGGGGAGATCACGTTCAAACGTGGGCGGTCACAGCAGGATAACTTTCACCAGTATCGCGTGACGCGCATGGATACTGCGCCTCGCGATATCCGGGTGCACTTGTTGCCGGCCACCGACTGGAGCATGCCGCTCGGCGGTGCCGGTGAGCCGGGCCTCCCACCCGTCGCCCCGGCCCTCTGCAACGCCATCTTCGCCGCCACGGGCCGGCGAATTCGGCGCTTGCCGATCCGGGAGCAGGCGGCCGCGCCTGTGAGCTGACAGCCGCGGTCGATACCGATTCAGCGGGCGAGTGGCCTGTTTATTTTCGCCGCTTCGAGGCGCGGAGGCGACGAGAGATGCTTACCCGCCGGATAGCTCGCGCACCCAGATGTTTCTGAAGCTGATGGGCGCTGAAGGATCGCCGTGGGCTTGTAGCTTGATGGCTGCGCGCTGGTAGGGTTTGTATTGAGGTTTGCCGATGAAGACAGTCTCGCCGGAGAGGCGGGTGTGGTTCTGCACGAGAACCCCGTTGTGGATGACGGTGACGAAGGCCGGGCTCGATAGTTTGCCGTCCGCTTCGAACACCGGCGCTTCCCAAACGATATCGTACGTTTGCCATGCGCCGGGCTCTCGGCAGCCGTTCACCAACGGCGGGGATTGTTTGTAGACGCTGGCCGCCTGCCCGTTGACGTAGGTTGAGTTCTTGTAGGAGTCGAGGATCTGGATCTCGTACCCGGCGTCGCCGCTGCCGGTGGAGGCCAGAAACAAACCGCTGTTGCCCCGGGCCTGGCCCTCACCGGCAATGTCCTGCGGAATTTGGTACTCGAGATGCAATTGATAGTTGCGGAACTGCCGACGGGTCTCGATGTTTCCGGCTGACTTGTCGACTGTCACGATCCCATCGTGCACTTTCCAACGTGCGGGAGTGCGATCGTTGGTCGAGAGCCATTCGTCGAGGTTCTTACCGTCGAACAGTACGACGGCATCCGACGGCGGCGCGCCGGCGGTTGCTCCTGGAGTGACGGAGCGAGGCACGGGTTCCCATTGCTCCGTGGCTTTGGGGTCACCCTTATCCGCCGCTACTGTCATGTGTGCCATCCCGAATGCCAACGTCAGCGCCAAGGCGATTTGATTTTTCATCCGCGAATGATGCTGGAGTCCGGGGCGGCGGACAACTGAGACACGAAGGTGATTAAAATCAGTGAGTTAACGTATGGCAAACGCGACAGATACCGGCAATGTGCTACTGTGTTCGCGCCGTTGGTCAAATGGCGCTAAAATGTATGCCAAATGACATCAGGAGCAGAATCGATGACACCCAATATCATCGGTGTTCTGGGCGGTTCGCAGGTGTTCGGTGTTCCAGCCGCGCGCGTCGACTTGCTGGAAGAGGTTGAGAGGGGGCTGCCGAGACAGGCCTATGAAGCCGTGTCCGATGCTTTGGAGCTGACTCCAGTTGAGGAGGATCGATTGCTCCAGGTAAGTCTGAGAACCCGTGCGCGTTGGAAGAAACAGGCTCGACTCGATCCGGCGACATCTGACCGCGTGGTGAGGCTTGCGCGGATTTTCGCGCTGGCAATACTGGTGTTGGAGAGCCGCTCCCATGCTGTGGCATGGTTGCGTGAGCCCAGCGATACCCTTGGCGGACGTTCTCCATTGGCGGCCATGATCAGCGATCCCGGCGCTGAGAAGGTCTCGAACATGCTCTATCAGATGGAGTTTGGGATCTACGCGTGACCCTCACTGTCTTCAGGCTCGGCAAGCATGCATACCGGGCACACTTGTTCAGTGGTCAGGGAGGGTTGTACGCAAGCGGACGGTGGACTCCGAAGGGCCAGCCAGTCGTATACACGTCTGACAGCATTTCCTTGGCAGTGCTCGAATACACCGCTAACTACCGCAGGCGTGGTTGGGTGCCCGCGACCGTGTTGGGACGCGCGTCAATACCGGCGGGTGTAAGGATCGAGACCGTGCGTCCGGATGACCTGCCGTCCGGATGGTTCACCGCGGATCCGCCTCCGCGACTTCAGGAAATCGGGGGGCAATGGCTCCGCCGCGGTAAGACCGCAGTGCTGCAAGTGCCATCGGCGATTGTGATTGAGGAGTGGAACTATCTTTTGAATCCACTGCACGCGGATTTCGGAAAACTCAGTTTCAGTACGCCAAAAGCATTCAGTTTTGATCGGCGTCTGGCGCGCTCGAGGAAGAAATAGGGCGCGGCTGCGAGTCCCAACCGTCGTCGCGGGCAAACTGACTCAGCCGGGCGCAAAGCCGCTCGCTGCAGCAGGTCTTCTATCCCAGTCGACGGGCGCGGCGCAGCGAGAGCGCTATCGAGGTTTCTCCTTGGTCGGCAAGTTGCTCGTCGCCGCGCCAGCATCGCGCGCTGACATTGCGATCGTTTCTGGTCCGTGTCGTTGGGCCGTCACAACTACTTCGGGCAGATCCTCTGAGGACCCAACTGCGGGTTGGTGGGATGCGATCTGATGGACGGAGTCAGGTGCTGAATTGCTGCGAGTACAGCTGGCGGTGAGAAGAGAGATTGTGAGTGCGGTGGCGACTGCAACTGCGATACGGAAATTGGCGCGTAGCATGATTTCCAAACTCCTTGCTCGATTGCACGGAGTTCGAGTGGGACGTGATCACGGAGTTCTCCCGAGAGTCGAGTCTTCACAGAAACTTAATACTTTGCATCGCAGCGGATCGCTCGCATATCTCGCATCGCGGCGAACGTGTATCCTGAGCGCACCTGCGCGAATTGGACGGCGTTATGAGCAAGCTGAAACACGAGGCGGAGCTGTTCAAGGCGGCGCTGCTGGCGGGCATCCGCTACGCCGAAGGTCGCGGTGCCGTGCAGTTTGAGGCCACTGACTCGGCCAGTGCCAAGGCACTGTATGTCTATCGACTGCTGGTGCACGACAAGCTGATTACCCCCATGCCTGAGGACCAGGTGGGAGAAAAGACCATCCGTCACCGGCTGACCACGTGGTATGCGCATCTGCCCAAGGGTCATCAGTTGTTGGAATGATCGGCGTGGTTGGTGCGGGGCGCCCGGGCTGGCACGACGTAGCTCGACGTGAATCAGAATCGGTATTCGGCGCCGAGTGTAAATAGCCTTCCCGAGAGTACTGTTGCAATGATCGGCGGCAGGTCGAGCAGCCGAGCGCCCCCGCCATTCACATCAACCAAGGCGTATTTGTTTGTGATGTTGCGCACGCTGAAGCGTACGCTCCATTGGTCATTGGAAACACCGGCGTGCATGTCGGCGACTCCGTAAGGCATCAACGTGGGAACACGCGTTGCCCCAGCGCAATTGATCGGGCAATTCCCGGGATTGTTGATGGCCGTATAGCGCTGACCGGTGTAACGCCAGTCGGCGCCAACAGTACCTATCCAACCGTGCACTAACGCGCGCGTGTAGTCCGCGGTAATCGAGCCACTCCACAATGGAGCGTAGGGCAGTCGATCGCCGCGGTTGCCTGCTAAAGTTGAGCTCGAAGGGATGGGCGCGCTCAAAACGGCTCGGGTGTGCGTGAGATTCGCCTCAAAACGAAGCGTTGATAGAGGCGCGAATATCGTTTCCATTTCGAAGCCACTCACGGTCGCGCTGTTACCGTTGGCCCCATAGTTGATGCTTCCAAAAGCCGGTGCGGTCGCGACGATCTGGATGTGATTCCAGTCGATCCGGTAGAGTGAGGCATCGAAGCGCAGCTTGCGATCGAACCAGGTGGATTTGATTCCAAACTCGGAGTCGATCAGGGTATCAGCCGCAACGCTCGTGGGAATGCCACGCACGGGGACGTTGGGTCCTCCGGGGCGATAACCCGAGGCGAGGCGCAAATGAGCCAGCACATCGCGCGAGAAATGATAACTGGGGCTGATCAGGAAATTGAACACATTCTGCGTGGCGGAAATGGGCGATCGCACGGGCGGGCAAACGTCGATCGTACTAACATATACCTGACTGCAAAGGAGACTACCGCCAGAGGTTTGCTCGTTGCGCGACTCTCGCACGCCGACCGTCAGCTCCAGCGCGGAGTTGAATCTCCACGTGGTATCACCAAATACCGCATATTCCCGGTATCGGGAGGGAATAGTGGCATAGATCTCGGGATTGACCTGCGGATTGGGCAAGACCCTGTTGGAGGTGTCCAGCGCATACGCCGACTGGATCTGATTGCCGCGCTCGTCCGTGAAAAATGCTCCGGCCCGCCAATCGAGCCGACTGCCGCCGGCAGAAGTGACGCGGAACTCCTGCGTGAGCTTACGCAAAGAAAACTCATTGCCCTGCACGGTTCGCTGGGAAGGGGGCTCCGCCTGGTAGTGCACCTGTTGCCATTCCGATGTCTGCATCGATGTATAGCTGGTCGCGCCGATGAAGGTCGCCGCCGGCAGATGACCGGTGATTCGCGCGGAATAGTATTGCAGCCGTGACTCATGGGTCTGTGGCACCGGCTCGGAGTTCGACAGCCGTCCGGTATCCGGCGTGAGGTCGGACGTCAATGTAATCGTAGCGCCATCGGGGGAATCGCGGTGTTGGATCAAAGTTGAGAGATCGACCGACCATGCGTCCGAGGGCTCGAGCAACAGCGCAATGCGCCCGGCCTGACTTTTTTCCTGATTGCCGTTGGTTCGGTGCTGATTCGGCTCATCAATGAATCCGGGGACGACGTCCGCCGACAGACTCGCGCGCAGCGCGGCCCGGCCTGTTGCGATCGGCAGGTTTACACTGTTGTGAACGCTCCATCCCGCTTGCGATGCATCGCCATTTTCCCTGAAATCGACACCCACGCGCGCTGTTACGTTGTTGAGATCCGGTTTGCGGGTGACATATTTGATCAGGCCGCCCATGTTGTTGGCACCGTAGAGCGTGCCTTGGGGGCCCTCCAGCACCTCAAACTGCTCGAAATCGTAGGGCGGCAGGTCCAAAGCATGCCTGGATGTCTGCAGAAAGGCGGAGCTCGCCCCGACCGGCGTATCGTCGATGTAGACTCCGATCAGCGCGGTCGGTGCCGGCACGCCGAGGGCACGTACAATCAACGTGTCCTGGCCGGCCGCGGCACCTTGTACGACGTTTAATCCACGTGCATGGGCCGCGTAGTCGCTGAGCCGGGTCGCTCCGAATTCCTCGAGCTCCAGACCACCGATGTCGCTGATTGAATACGGTTGGTTTCGCACATCCATCTGGCGCCGCTGCGCGGCTACGATCACTTCCTGAAGAGGGGCCGGCACTTTAGCTGTCGTCGGACCCGCTTCATTCGCTACTGCGGAGCTGCGATGAGGTGTGCTGCGAGCCGGCACGATTATGACAGTCTTGTTATCGACATAGTGGTAAGTCAGCCCGGTATCGGCCAGTGTTTTATCGAGCGCTTCCTGCAATGTGAGATTGCCGCTCGCTCCCTTGGTTCGAACGCCACGCACGTCCTCGGCAACGAAAATCACCTCGAGGCCGCGGTCGTTCTCCAGTGTGCGCAGCGCGGTGCGCAGTTCCTCGGCGGGAATCTTCGTCGGCTTGCGGGTTGTCGGCTCGGCATTATCGGCTTCGGAGAGCCCGCTAATGATCAACGAGACAGCAGCTATTGCTATCACTGCCCGGAAGGAAGCGCCCCCGCGTCGAATTGGGGCGTTTGCGGAATGCGCTGTGCGACCTTTGGACATGGCAAAAAAATAAAATGATCTCCCCAGTAGCCATTCGCCTCCCATGAGCGCTCTAAACCATCGCAAAATCCACGTTTGGAGAGCGGCTTGAGGAGCGAGGCAAAACAGGCGTTTCTGACGTCCGTCGAACGGTCTTATGGCCAACGGCTGCGTCGTTTCGTTTCCGCCCGGCTGCGCAATGCGGCCGCCGATGCTCCGGACCTGATGCAGGAAGTCTATCTGCGGCTCCTTCGCATCAATGACCACGAGTCGATCCTCAATCCACAAGCCTATCTATTTACGGTGGCGAGCCACGTACTGCACCAGCATGCGCGGCTTCAGTCTACGACACTGGGTTGTGACAAGACCGATATCGAGTGCCCGCCGCCCGCTGACCTTCAGTCGGACCCGGCAATCGAAGTGGAGACCGAGCAGGCGTTTGAGGAGCTCGGGCGCTCACTTCAAAAACTGTCGCCCAACGCCTACGCAACCTTGATCCTGCATCGCTGCGAGGGGCTGACACTGCAGCAGATCGGCGATCGGCTCGGGGTTTCACGAGCGCAAGTCAAGAAGTACCTTGCCCGCGCGTTGCTACACGTGCGTCAGGGCCTGGGCGAAATGAATCAGAGCACAACATGAGCCACGGCGATTCGCAAACGCAACTGAGCGAAACGATATTGGAACAGGCCTGCGCCTGGTTCATCGATTTGAATGAAGGCGAGATCGATGTGGCCGGGCGTGAGCGGTTCAACCGCTGGCTGCGCCGGTCGCCCGAGCATGTGCGGGCTTACCTGGAAATAACAGCAGCCTGGGAGAGCTCATCGAGCCTCGCCGGTCGGCATGGGGCCGATGCCGCGACTGTGGTGGCTGAAGCACTTGCCGAAGGCAATGTAGTGCGCTTCGATTCCAGAGTACGCAGCATGGATTCCACTGAATCGGCGGTCAGCAGGCAGGAGCAGGGGGAAAGCCTGGAGCTGCGTCGAGCTGGGCGGATCGAGGATCGAAAGCCTCGCTGGCTACTCGTAGCGGCTGCTGCATTCGTGCTGTTCGCCGTTGCGGGAATCGCATTTCTGAGCCCGCGCAATACCTATACAACAGGTATCGGCGAGCAGCGCTCCATCATGCTGGAAGACGGTTCCACAGTCTCAATGGACGTACGCTCGCAACTGCGCGTGCGATTCTCGAAGACCGTGCGAACGGTGGAACTGATTGAAGGGCAGGCCTTGTTCGAGGTCAGGAAGGAGACTCGACCCTTCATGGTTCTGAGCCGTGAAACTCGTGTGCGCGCCCTTGGCACCCGGTTCGATGTCTACAGGAAGGCGACCGGAACCACTGTCACGGTCGTCGACGGCCGGGTGGCTGTCACTGCAGGGCCGCCAACGCCGTCTGTCCCTTCCGCCAGGACGAGCGAGGCGCTCGTGTTGGTCTCGGGCGGCGAACAGGTAACGGTGGCGCCGCAAACAATATTGCACGTAGAGCCTGCAAACCTCGCGGTCGCCACGGCCTGGATGCAGCGCAAGCTCATCTTCGACGAGACCCCGTTGCAGGACGCCGTCGCGGAGTTCAACCGCTATAACTCCCAGCAGATCGTGGTCGAGGATGCCTCACTCGCCGAATATCACATCCGTGGCAATTTCGAGGCGACCGAGCCGCAGCGTCTGATCCAATTTCTGCGTGACCGCTTCGGTGTCGGCGTCCGCCAGGACGGCAACGAGATTCTCATCTCCCGCCACTGATTTCGAACATCGCATTGAGCTCGATGTGTTGCATCGGGCTCCCGAGTTCCAAGCGAACCTGACACTCGTCCCGCTGTATCACCGGCAGCGTGAGGGCAGGCCCCTGCATGTCTTACGAACACGCATTTTTCATCCACAGCCAACGAGACCTCACTCATGACCGCCTTTCGCCTTTCAGCTTCGATCACCAGCGCCACCCTGCTCATCCTGTGCTTGCCCGCAGCAGCCGAGGAAGCGTCGCCGCGACACGGCCTGAGCGGCAGCATCGGCGCGGTTGTGGCCTACCTGCCAACCTATGCAGGCAGTCCAAACTATTACACGACACTGGCACCCGATCTGGAGCTGACTTATCGCACGCAGCATTGGGGTCACATTGACCTCGGGGGGAACGGCGCCCCCGGGCTGAGTTGGAACTTCGAGCAGGGCTCGCTCTGGGGTGGTGTATTGTTGAGTGTCGATCCCGGCCGCAAGGAAGAGAAACCCTCGGTGGCCGGCCAGATTCCGGGTGACGAGCGATTGCGGGGGATGGGTAGCATCGAGTTGCGCGCGCAGCCGGGCGTGACGGTGGGCTATGGCCCGGTGGGGTTGACGTATCTCGAGTCGATTGGTCACGGTGGCCACAGCTCACAATTCAACCTGGCGCTCATGCAGGCTCTGCCCCTCAGCGACCGGTTCGCGCTCAGCCTGAGTGCAGGGGCCACCTGGTCCGATCGCAACTACATGCAGACCTACTTCGGGGTTACGCCGCAACAGTCGGTGGCCAGCGGATTTGCCGTCTACACGCCCAAGGCCGGGTTGCAAAGGGTCGATGTTGGCGTTGGCGCGGAGTACAAACTGAGTGCAACCTTGAAGTTGAAGACCCAGTTGGGCGGCTCCCGCTTGTGCAGGATTGCCGAGCGCAGCCCGATTGTCGCAAAGCCGACCAGCGGGGTCGTCTCCGTTGGTATGTCGTACGTATTCTGAGAAAGCCGCGCGGATTCGCCCGCCAGGGAGCAGGGGCTGGAAATCCGGCTCCTGCGTCCGATCGGGCGGCGGCATGACCACCGGGCCTTCAATTCCACCCTGAGCGCCGCGAGAACCCCTAAAATTCGGCACCGTGTACCCCCATCAAGGGGTGCAGGCCATGTGCAAATTTCCGTTGAGGCGCTAAATTGACAGACGTAAGTACCGGAGAAATAAGCAAAAGACGCACTTTTGCCATCATCTCGCACCCCGACGCCGGCAAGACCACCCTCACCGAGAAGCTGCTGCTGTTCGGAGGCGCCATCCAGATGGCCGGCAGCGTCAAGGGGCGCAAAGCGGCGCGCCATGCGACCTCGGACTGGATGCGGCTCGAGCAGCAGCGTGGAATCTCGGTGACGTCGTCGGTAATGCAGTTCCCATATGGGGACTGCATCGTCAACTTGCTGGACACGCCAGGTCACGAAGACTTTTCCGAGGACACGTACCGGACGCTGACGGCGGTCGATTCGGCCCTGATGGTCATCGACTGTGCCAAGGGCGTTGAGGAGCGGACGATCAAGCTCATGGAGGTTTGTCGGCTGCGGGACACGCCGATCATGACCTTCATCAATAAGTTGGACCGTGACGGCCGGGCGCCCATTGAATTGCTCGATGAGATTGAGCAAGTGCTGAAGATCCGCACGACGCCGGTCACGTGGCCCATCGGCATGGGCCGCGAGCTGCGCGGAATCTATCACCTGCTCGAAGATCGTATTTATGCCTACGAGGCAGGAGCGAAGGGACGGGTAGGAGAGAACCTGACGATCGATGGCCTGCACAGTCCGGAGGCGCGCGAGTTTCTCGGTGAAATGGCGCAGGCGTTTGATGACGAGATCGAGCTCGTCAAGGGCGCCACAGAGAGCTTCAGTCCGGCGGACTATCGAGCCGGTCAACAGACCCCGGTGTTCTTTGGATCGGCGGTCAATAATTTCGGTGTCGAGGAGTTGTTGGCTTCATTTACCACCCATGCGCCCGGGCCGCTGCCACGTACGGCGCGCGAGCGTACGGTGGATCCACAGGAAGAGCACCTGACGGGGTTTGTGTTCAAGATTCAGGCCAACATGGATCCGATGCACCGGGACCGGATTGCGTTCATGCGGTTGTGCTCGGGGAAGTATTCACGTGGCATGAGGATGTATCACACGCGATTGGCCAAGGAAGTTCGCGTGGCGGATGCGCTGACGTTCATGGCGGCGGATCGTGCCGCGGCTGAAGAGGCGTTTGCCGGGGATATCATCGGGCTGCACAACCACGGGACGATCAACATCGGTGATACGTTCACCGATGGTGAGAAGCTTACCTTCACTGGCGTACCCAACTTCGCCCCGGAGCTGTTCCGGCGGGCCGTGCTCAAGGATCCCTTGAAGATGAAGGCCTTGAGCAAGGGGTTGTCGCAGTTGTGCGAGGAGGGCGCGACTCAGTTGTTCAAGCCGCTGCGCAACAATGACATGATCCTGGGCGCGGTGGGGCAACTGCAGTTCGAGGTCGTTGCTTTCCGGTTGCAGGATGAATACAGCGTGCAGTGTGTGTTTGATAACATCAACGTGCACACGGCGCGTTGGATTACCGCGAGCAATGAGCAGAAGCTCGAGGAGTTTCGGGCCAAGGCGTACGATAACCTGGCGTTGGATCACAGCGGAGCGTTGGTTTACCTGGCGCCATCGCGGGTCAACCTGCAGTTGACGCAGGAGCGGTGGCCGGATATCACGTTCCACGAAACACGCGAGTACGCGCAGTGAGTGCCGCAGGGGCGGTGACAACCCGCGCCAGGCGGGTGCTGACCCGCCGCTCCGTCTTTGGCTGGGCCATGTATGACTGGGCAAACTCCGCGTTTGCCTGCACCGTCATGGCCGGCTTCTTCCCCCTGTTCTTCAAGAACTTCTGGAACGCCGGCGTCCCGGCCACGGAAAGTACCTTCCGGTTGGGTCTGGCCAACGGGATAGCGAGTCTGATCGTGGCGCTGGTGGCGCCACTGGTCGGCGCGATTGCCGACAAGGGCAGGGCGCGGGTCAGGCTGCTGGGGCTGTTTACCGTCCTGGGTGCGACGATGACGGCTGGCCTGTTCTTCGTCAGCAAGGGTGACTGGGTCACCGCCTGCATCCTCTACGTCATAGCGTCGTTGGGCTTCTGGGGTGGCAATCAGTTTTACGACTCACTCCTGACCGACGTGTCGGAGGAGCACGAGTATGATCTCGTGTCAGGTTACGGTTACGCGCTCGGGTACCTGGGCGGCGGGCTCCTGTTCGCCCTCAATGTTGTCATGGTGTTGAAGCCGGCTGTGTTCGGCTTGGCCGACAAAGGCGAGGCCGTTCGCTGGTCCTTCCTCAGCGTGGGAATCTGGTGGGCCGGTTTCACGCTGTTTACCGTTCTGTTTGTCAAAGAGCGCTCGGATGCACCCGCACTCCCGGCGGGCGCGGCCATCAGGGCCGGGGCCGCGGAGCTGCTCAGCACCCTGAGACACCTGAAAAATGACAGAACGCTCTTAACATTCCTGCTGGCTTATTGGTTCTACATCGACGGCGTCAACACCATCATCAAGATGGCCGTCGACTATGGCCTGTCACTCGGCCTGAAGCAGGAGAGCCTGATCACGGCGCTCCTGACCGTCCAGTTCGTGGGCTTCCCCGCCGCGTTGGGATTTGGCTGGCTGGGACAGAAAATGGGGCCGCGCGCGGGCATCCTTCTCGGCATCGCTGTGTATGCCGCGATAGCCTGCTATGCATATTTTCTGCACACAGAAACCCAGTTCATGGTGATGGCCATCATCATCGGCCTGGTCCAGGGCGGCGTGCAGTCCCTGTCGAGATCCCTGTTTGGTCGCCTCGTACCGCCGGGCCGATCGGGTGAGTTCTTCGGGTTCTACAATCTGATGGGTAAGGCCGCGGCCATTCTCGGCCCGACATTGACGGGCATCGTAGCGTTCGAGACCCACGACTCGCGGCTCGCCATTCTGTCGATCACCATCCTGTTTGTGATCGGCGCGGCGTTCCTCACGCGCGTGCGGTTACCGAAAGGCGTGTGAGGCAACTGACAGGCGTTTAACCTCGCGCTCGAATTCGCGGATCCGCAATGCGGCCGACGGTTCCGGCCGTCCGTAGCGCAACGAGCAATAGCGCTCCAACAGCGAGCGTACAACATCGAGGTCCGGCCGCTCCCGCGCAACCACGCCCGCAAAGGCGAGGGGCCCCTGGTGAGGTTCACGGCTCAATCCCACCCGATCCAGCTTCCGGCACAAGGCCACATAGGCCCGTGCCAACCGATCCGGCCGAGCCCGGGAACCAGAGGACCGTCCCACCTGCCACGCGATCCACAACAGCCACCCGATGAGTCCCGCGCCAAACGCCCACCCGAGCTGCTGCGCCCCTGGCGAAGAGAACCCCAATCGCTCGAGCAGCCGCAACTGATCGTCATAGTTGAACTTCACCACCCGATCATCCCACCAGGTGTTGACGGCATCCCATCGCTGCAACAACGCGCTCAACCACGGTTGCGACCGGACAAACCGCGCCGGGGCCGACACCGCATTGGGCAGCAGGTCGAGAATGCCGCGGTTCAAGCGATCGGGCTCGACGACCGCGGTGGGATCGATCCGCAACCATCCCCGGCCTTCGAGCCACACTTCGGCCCACGAATGCGCATCCGACTGCCGCACGACGAAGTAGCGCCCGATCGGATTCCACTCCCCGCCGAGATAACCTGTTACAACGCGAGCAGGCACACCCGCCGCGCGCATCATCGACACGAAGGCGGAAGCGTAGTGGCCGCAGAACCCCAGCCGCGTGTTGAATAGAAAATCGTCCACCGAGTTGTATCCCAACTTCGGGGGCGTCAATGTGTACTCAAATCCGCCGGTGCGAAAATAGTTCAATACCGCTGCGACGTAGGCGCTGTCCGATGGTTCCCGGGCGCGCATCTGCAGCGCCAGCTGGCGGGATTTCGGATTGCGGTCGCCCGGCAGCCGGGTGTCGTAGCGGCGCGATTGATCGGAGAGCGCAACCATGGCCCGCGTGCTCGTATGGGATACGAGCGAGTAGTTGGTTGTTTCCGTTACCGGTTCGGACGCCACCAGTTGGTAGTCGTAGGTGAAGAAAGCCCTGGGGCTCGGTGAGCCCATGGCGGTATCCAGCGAAAACCACCATGGTTGCGAGCTGGGCTCGAGCGCGATGCGATAGCGATACTCGGGTCCGAGATACTGAAGCGGTTCCATGCGCGCGAGGCTGCGTGACGTGCGTTTCCACGTAAACCCGTCGAACTCGTGCAACACCGGGCCGCGCCAGTAGCGTTCCTGCGGAGGCGGGGGCTTGCCTTCAAAGTGTGCCCTGAACGCAATCTCGTAGGACTGGGTCAGCTCCGAGATGCTCCCGGGGCTCATGGTGTCGCTCAGGCCGGTGCTGGCCTGATCGGAGCGGGGAATGGCCCAGAACGCGCCGGGCAGCCGCGGAAAGAACACGAACAACATGAGGGCCAGTGGCAATGAAAACGCGAGGCTGCGGGCCGCGAGCACCATGGCGGCCCGGTTGTCGAAAGGGACGCGCGTCGCGGCCGTGGATGCACTCGGCGTGTATCCAACAACGGCCAGCGCGGCACAACAAACCCAGGCGTGCAGCAGATACAGGGGTGCTCTCACCAGGCCCTGCCGATCGAGGCAGGCAGCGAGCAGCAGAAACACCGCTGCTCCAACCACGATGAATTGATCGCGTTGACTGCGTGTTTCCAACAGCTTGACGCCGCCCATCAGCACCAGCAATGCAGTGCCTGCGCTGAGGCCGTTGAGCGTGTGAAAACGGACCAGCACTCCTGCGACCAGCCCGAGCGCCAGGACGCTCCGGAACAGGGTATGAGGGAGCTTGATACCGCGCGAGGCGCCCATCAGCCGCCAGGCAACGAAAATCAGGGCAGCAATGGGGGTCCAGATGGGAATGCGATCGACATTCAGCAGCAAGCCAGCAACAAAGGCGACGCTGGCCCACTCCAACCCGCGGCGCGAACCGTCAACGAGGGGCCGCTTGCGCAACATCCAACGACGAGGCGCCCGACGTTCGGCAGTCGCGAGACTTGCGGAAGCGTCAGCCACGCGCCGTTTCCTCCAACCCGACCACGGCCAGTGCGGCCAGACACTGGTGTCTGTGCTCAGGCCCATGGTCCGGTTTGATAAACCGGCTGGGAAGCTTCAACCCATACCGCTCACCCTGGGCCTCCGCGTCCACAATCCAACGCGCCAGCTGCTCAAGTTGCGCTTCGACTCCGAGCGCACCCAGGCTGGAGAAATCGAAAATCCGCATCTCCGCGCCCGCGGCGCTGTATTCCTTCACCAGTAATGGCGCATCCCGCGCGTAGGCTTTCCAATCAACCTGCCGGGGCGAGTCACCATCGCGAAAGGGCCGCAAACCCAGCCACTCGTCAGCCCCGGCGTGCGTCAGTGACCTTTGGCCTGATTTGTTGCCGAAGTGGGCGGGCATGGGCAGCGTGCCGTGCGGCCGTGGATACACGAGCATCTCGATCGGCGCATGCACCCATGTCCATGCACGGAACAGCCCGAATGGATGTGTCGTAACCACATGCAGCCGGTCGACGAGCACGATGCCCCTCGTAGGGGCAGGCACCGCAATCTCAACTCGCCCAAAGCCCTGGCCAGGCACATCAGCCGAAATCGGCGGCGCATCGCCAACAGCGGCAGCAATCTGGTAGCGGGTGCCCGCATCCGGGTTTGCAAAAGTCAGGCTCAACGTGCCATCCCGCTGCGCGAAGGTCGGCGGGGCGATCGCTCCCACCAACTGCGCTCCCAACATGTTGCGGTGGCAGTGATGCATGGTCACCAGTGTGAAGCCGGTGAGCAGGAAGGTCAGAAACAAGGCGAGGCTGTTGGCGTAGTTGAGTCCAGCCACCAGCATCAACAGCAGCAGCAGCCCGAATCCCAACCCGGTCCGGGTGGGAAGGATGTACAACCGGCGGCGTGCAAGCGTCAGCGGGAGAGTGTCCTCGCCCTGCCGTTTTCGGATCATGGCGGCGATCCGCTTGCGTAATGCCGCGCGCATTACACGGGGACGGGTACCGCTTTGATCAACTCATTCGCAAGCGCGTTGCCGTTGTCGTTTGCCGTGGGCTCGCGCCGCTCGAGGCGGTGCGAAACCACGGCCGGCAGAACCGCCTGAATGTCCTCCGGCACAACGGCCGCTCGTTTGGCCAGGTAGGCCCATGCCTGGGCCGCGCGAATGAGACCTTGTCCGGCGCGCGGTGAAAGACCCAGTTTCAGGTCCATCCGCTCGCGTGTGCGCGTAATCAACGCTTGTGCGTAATCCAGCACCGCATCTGAGAGGTACACAGAGCGCACGTGACTCTGGATCCGGATCACGACATCCGGTGTCAGTGCGGCGGCCATGTGCGGCAACATCTCGCGCCGCTCGCCACTGCGCAGCAGCTCGCGTTCGTGCGCCGAATCCGGATAGCCCAACGTGACTCGCATGAGGAAGCGGTCGAGTTGCGATTCAGGCAGGGCAAACGTACCCAACTGCTCGTGGGGATTCTGGGTCGCGACTACAAAGAACGGCTCGGGCAGCGGATGCGTCTCGGCATCGGCACTGATCTGGCGCTCCTCCATGGCTTCCAGCAGAGCGCTCTGCGTCCGGGGGCTGGCGCGATTGACTTCGTCCGCCAGCAACAACTGGGTGAAGATCGGTCCCTGCCGGAAATGAAACTGCTGGCTCGCCCGATCGAAAATGGACACGCCGATGATGTCCGCCGGGAGCAGGTCGCTGGTGAACTGGACGCGCTGCCAGGCGAGCCCCAGCACATGCGCAAGGGCATGGGCGAGGGTGGTCTTGCCCACGCCCGGGACGTCTTCGATCAGCAGGTGACCGCGGGCGAGCAGACAGGCCAGGCAAAGCCGAACTTGCGTCGGCTTGCCGAGAATGATGGTCTCCAGGGCGCTGAGCGCGCGATGCAATGCCGCGGAGTCGGTGTCTATCGCGGCGGCTGCATTCATGGCTCGAATAATCGCCGCACCCGTTCCAGTTGCGCCGTGAGGTTAGTCACAGTGCGCTCCAGATCAGCGATGCGGGTACGCTCCTGCTCGACCACTTCCGGTGGCGCATTGCGCACGAAGTTGTCATTGGCGAGTTTCTTCTGCGTGAGGGCCAGGTCCTTGTTGGCCTTCGCGAGCTGCTTGCCCAGGCGCTCAGCCTCGGCGGCGGCATCGATGAGTCCGGCCATGGGTACCAGGATTGACAGCTCGCCGACCAGGGCGATGGCCGATTCCGGCGGCTGTGTGCCTTCCGGCAGCACGGTGATGCTTTCCAGGCCGGCCAGCTTCTCCAGGGAGGCCCGGTGCCGCTCGGCATACTCCTGGTCCTGCGTGGAGGCATTGCGCAGCAGAATCGGAATGAGCTTCGCCGGCTTGATGTTCATCTCGCTGCGAATCTGTCGCACGCCCAGTACAACTGCCTGCACCCAGCCGATTTCCTTCTCCGCAACCTCATCCAGGGGATAATCGGCGGCATTCGGGTACTGAGCGAGCATTACCGTAGGGCCGGAACGGCCCGCCAGCCCTGCAACACCTTGCCAGATCTCTTCGGTGATGAACGGCATCAAAGGATGCAACGCCCGTTGCAGCGCTTCGAGAATCTCAACCAGCGTTTTGCGGGCGCCCCGTTTGAGCTCGGCCGAGACGTTCTCAGAATTCAACACCGGCTTGGTGAACTCGACGTACCAGTCGCAGAACACATACCAGGTGAATTCATACAACGCGGTGGCGGCGAAATCGAACCGGTAGTCGCGGAATGCGTTCTCAACAGTCGCAATGGTCTGGCCGAAGCGCGAGCGGATCCACTGATCGGCCATGGAGTATTCGGCCGGCCCCTGGTCGGTCGCAACGGCATCGCCCACGGACAGCGCCACAAAGCGCGCCGAGTTCCACAGTTTGTTGCAGAAGTTGCGATAACCACCCACCCGTCCCAGGTCGAAGCGCAGGTCCCGGCTCGGAGAGGCAATCGCCGCGAGTGTGAAGCGCAGGGCGTCGGTGCCGTGCGCGGCAATGCCTTCCGGAAACTGAGTGCGGGTTGATTTCTCGATCGCGGCGGCCAGCTTGGGTTGCATCATGCCGCTCGTGCGCTTGGACACGAGCGCTTCCAGGCCGATGCCATCAACGATATCGAGCGGGTCGATGACGTTGCCCTTGGTCTTGGACATCTTCTCGCCGTGCTCGTCGCGAATGAGCCCCGTGATGTAGACATCGCGGAATGGCACATCGCCCATGAACTTCAGCCCCATCATCATCATCCGGGCGACCCAGAAAAAGATGATGTCGAAGCCGGTAACCAGCACGTTGGTGGGATAATACTTCGCCAGTTCCGCCGTCTGTTGAGGCCAGCCCAGCGTCGAGAACGGCCACAGGGCCGAAGAGAACCACGTGTCCAACACGTCGGTTTCCTGTTTGAGGGCACCGAGTGTCGGATGTTTTTTGCGCACCTCCGCCTCGGTGCGTCCCACATAGACGTTGCCTCGGGTGTCGTACCACGCCGGAATGCGATGGCCCCACCAGATCTGGCGGCTGACGCACCAGTCCTTGATGTTGCGCATCCATTCGTAATAGGTCTTGGTCCAGTTCTCGGGGATGAAGCGCGTACGTCCTTCCTCCACGGCGGCCAACGCGGGCGCCGCGAGTGGCGCGATCTTCACGTACCACTGGTCGGTGAGGTAGGGCTCGAGGACGGCGTTGGTGCGTTCGCCGCGCGGTACGTTCAACTGGTGTTTGTCGATCTTTTCGATCAGGCCCGCGGCTTCGAGGTCCGCGATGACACGCTTGCGCGCGGCAAACCGATCCAGCCCCTGGTAGGCAGCCGGCACGCTGTCGTTGAGGACAGCGTTCGGCGTGAATACATTCAACACAGGCAGGCTGTGCCGGGCGCCCACTTCATAGTCGTTGAAGTCATGGGCGGGAGTGATCTTGACGGCCCCGGAGCCGAACTCACGGTCCACGTAGGAATCCGCGATAATGGGAATCAGGCGGTCCGCAAGCGGCAGACGGATATTCTTTCCAACCAGGTCCTTGTAACGCTCGTCCTCTGGATGAACAGCGACGGCTGTGTCGCCGAACATCGTCTCTGGCCGGGTCGTCGCGACGACGAGATGCGTTGATCCGTCTTCGAGCGGATAACGCAGATGCCAGAGTTGGCCTTCCTCCGGCTCGTTGATCACTTCGAGATCGGACAGGGCGCTGAGCAACACGGGGTCCCAGTTGACCAACTTCTTGCCGCGGTAGATCAGCCCTTCCTCATACAGACGAACAAACACTTCAGTCACCGCGGCGGATCGCGGCTCGTCCATTGTGAATGCATCGCGGGACCAATCCAGCGAGTCACCCAGGCGACGCATCTGCGAAGCCATGGTGCCGCCTGATTGTTCCTTCCAGTTCCAGACGCGTTCGATGAAGGCATCGCGGCCGAGCTCGCTGCCTTTCTTGCCTTCGGCGTTGAGTTGGCGCTCGACCACCATCTGCGTTGCAATGCCCGCGTGATCGGTGCCCGGCTGCCAGAGCGTGGCGTCGCCGCGCATGCGGTGGTAGCGAGTCAGCGCGTCCATCAGGGTCTGCTGGAATGCGTGCCCGAGGTGCAGCGTGCCGGTTACGTTGGGTGGCGGGATGACTATGGAGTAGGAGGGTCCGTCACCCTGTGGCGCGAACCAGCCGTTCGATTCCCAACGCTCGTAGATTCGCCGCTCGATCTCGGAGGGCGCGTAGACTTTTTCCATCACCAGCCGCTAAAAAGGCGCCAAATGCGGCGCCCGCCGATTATACGGGCTCCGTTAGCCGTGGACGTTGTGCGACGCTGGCTGAATACCCAGGTCGCGATAGGCCTTGAAGCGGGCTCGGCCGGCACGTCGGCGCGTGTCGTCCCCGTCGATGATCTCCGCCACGCGCCGCGTCTGTCCCAGGCAAGCGGGCACTTCTGGAGCCAGGTTGATAATGATGTCGACCGTCCGTGGCGGAGGAGTTCCCGCGCTCAGCAGCACCGGTATCTCCTGAATGGATGACGTGCCTGGAGCGGCCCCGGAAATGAGAAAATCATGGGGCACGAAGCTGCCATCCATGAACGTCCACAGGAGCTCATCGAACTCCTTCAGCTCATGGGGATCGGTGTGCCACACCAGCGCAACCTGTGCCGCCAGGTAAGCCTTCTCCGCCAACCGGCAGGCCAGCTTCAACCGTCCTGTGGAGGAGGCCTCCTCCAGTACGTAGAAGTCGACCCGCAGCGCGTCTGCGCCGGGTGAACTATCGCCGGATGAGGCGGGCAGCGATGAGCTTCCGCCGCTCGAGGCGGCAGAATCGGACGTGCCGGCGCTGTCTTGCATGACTGACGCCGTTCCTCGTCAGCGGCCTGCGCGATGGATGAGAAAGTCCGCGAGCAACGGCGTGGGCCGGCCCGTGCTGCCTTTCTGCGCACCGCCCTGATAAGCGGTCCCTGCGACGTCGAGATGCGCCCATTTGAGCCCCTGGGTGAACTTGGCCAGGAATGCCGCGGCTGTGATGGCACCGCCATCACGGCCACCTACGTTCGCGAAATCCGCGAAGTTGCTCTTCAACTGATCGGCGTACTCCTCCGTGAGCGGCAATTGCCACGCACGGTCATCGGCACGTACACCGGCCTCCACGAGCTCACTGACCAGATCCTGATCGTTGCCCATGCAGCCCGAGTGATGATGCCCAAGGGCTACCACGCAAGCGCCGGTCAACGTCGCAATATCCACGACCGCGGACGGGTTGAAGCGGTGCGCATAGTGGAGTGCGTCACACAGAATCAGCCGGCCTTCCGCGTCCGTGTTCAGAATCTCAACGGTGAGCCCCGCCGCGCTGGTCGCGATGTCCCCCGGCTTGACAGCGGTCCCGCCGGGCATGTTCTCAACTGCCGCAATGAGCCCGATGACGCGCAACGGCAGCTTCAGGCGGGCGACGAGCGACATGGATGCCATCACGGCCGCGGAGCCGCTCATGTCGAACTTCATCTCGTCCATGTTGGGAGGATCTTTCAGCGAGATGCCGCCCGTATCAAAGGTCACGCCCTTGCCGACGAGAACGACCGGAGCGTTGGCGTTCTCGGCCTTGGATGGCTTGTGCTCGATGACAATGAAGCGCGGCGCCTGGGCGCTGCCCTGTGACACGGCCAGCAGGCAACCCATCTTTTCTTTCTTGATGGCCGGCTCGTCGAGCACCTGCACCCGCAGTGACGTGTGCTGCTTGCCGAGGGCTTTGGCCTGATCGCCGAGATAGGTCGGAGTACAGATGTTCGGGGGAAGGTTGGCCAGGTTGCGCTGCAGGGCAGCCGCGGCGGAAATGGCTTCTCCGTGCTCGAGTCCCCGCTCGGCGTCCTCGACGCCCGATTTTTTCACGGGTCCCGCGAACACTTTCTGCAGGGCAGGGGACTTGGGCTTCTTGGCCGTCTTCAGGTCGTTGACGCGGTAGAGCGAGCTGCCCACGATTTCGGCGATTGCCCGGCCGAAATAATAGTCGTCCAGCTCCTTGCCTGCCGGTCGCTCGATCGCAACCGCGATACTGGCGATCCGGGTCCGCAATACGGCGGTGATGGCCGTGCTCACAGCACGGCGCCAGCTTTTGCGTGCGAAGCTCTTCCGAGGGCCCAGGCCGGTCAGGAGCGCGCGCGAGGCCGAGATTCCGGATACATCGGTGAGCAGCAGGGTTTCGCCACCGCGACCTGAGAAGTCACCGCGGCCGAGCAGCTTCTTCAGCAGTCCACCCGAGGCGGAATCAATCGCGCCTGCCTCTTCCGACATCTCACCGTCCTCGTAAACTCCGAGTACGATGCAATCAACGCTCAGTGCTGCCAGTCCCTTGGCATAGACCTCGAACTGCATTCGATCTCCCCTTAAGATTTACAGTAAGTGTAACCAAGCGAGCCTGTCTGTTGGGGAAAATCCTCGGGCGCTATATTTTCCGGGAAGTGGTGGTCACCTCTGTGGTGGTCACCGCTGTGCTGCTGGTCCTGCTGCTGGCCAATCAGTTCGCCGCGGTGCTGGAACGGGCCGCGGTCAATCAGTTTCCGCAGAGTGTCGTGCTGCAGCTCATCTGGCTGGGCGCGCTGCAGAATCTCACCATTCTCATTCCTGTCGGGCTGCTGCTGGGCGTGGTGCTGGCGTTCGGACGGATGTACCACGACAGTGAAATGGCGGCCGCGCTCGCCTGCGGTGTCGGGCCCGCGAGTATTTACAGGCCCGTTGCATTGTTGGCCCTGCTGGTGGTCGCGGTGTTGGCGTGGCTGACGCTTTCGCTGGCGCCGGATGCAACAGAGCAGACTTTCAGCCTCAGAGGCGCGGCGGCGCGCGCAGGCCGTTTTGCCTCGCTGGCAGCGGGAAAGTTCCGCACTTTCGGCGGCTCGGCAGTGGTCTACGCCGAGGATGTTCAACCCGATGGTACGCTCGGCAAAGTCTTCGTCGAGAACAACCGCGGACCGAAAGTGGAGGTCGCGCTCGCTGATCGCGCGCGGCATTCGGTCACGGCGGATGGCATGACTCACACCATCACGTTGTATGACGGAGAGCGCTTCGAGGGTGTGCCGGGCACCCCGGAATTCCGGATCGTGCGTTTCTCCGAGCACGTGGTTCCCATCCAGGTCCCCACGCCGAACGATGCCATCAAAAATATTGAAGCTCAGCCCACTGACAGCCTGATCGGCTCGACGGATCCCGAGAAGCGCGCCGAGTTGCATTGGCGTCTCGCGCTGCCGGTCATGTGCCTGGTGCTGACCATGGTGGCGGTGCCGTTGTCGCGGCTGCGGCCGCGGCAGGGCCGGTACGCCAAAGTATGGCTCGCCATCATGGTCTACTTTGTGTACTCGAACCTGATTGCAGCCGGCAAGGTCTGGCTGGCCCACGGAAAAACGCCCCAGGTATTCGGCTTGTGGTGGACCCACGTGGCCGTGGTGTTGCTGGCCATCCTGTTCTTCCAGGGGCCCCGGTTCCTGGCGAATCTCCGCCTGAGGCGCGCATGACCGTTCTCGACCGCTACATCGTCCGCAGCATTCTCAGCTTCGTGTTGCTCGTGCAATCCGTGCTGCTCATTCTCGGCGGCCTGGTCATTTTCATCGATCAGCAGGACGACATCGGAGTGGGGCACTACAGCGCGCTGAACGCCCTCTGGTTCACCCTGCTCAATCTTCCGCAGCAGGCGTACGAGCTTCTGCCGGTCACGGCCCTCATCGGCTCGCTCCTCGGCCTGGGTCAGCTCGCGCGCGGCAGTGAGTTGGTTGTGATCCGGGCGACCGGCGTGTCGACACAGCGGATCGCGGGCGCGGCGGCCATTGCCGGCCTGATCCTGATCGGCGTGCAGTTGCTGTTGGGCGAGGTCCTGGGACCGCCGCTGCACGAAGCCGCCAAGGAACAGAAAGCATTCAGCAAGTTCAACAATGTCAGTTTCGGCGGTGGCAGCGGCGCCTGGGTGCGGGACGGCAACCTCATCATCAATGTCGCGCGCCAGTCCGGACAGCATCAGTTCAACGGCATGCAGATCTTCGAGCTGTCCCCCGATCACAAGCTGAAAGCCATCGGACACGCGGGTGGCGCCACGGCCGGTGCGAACCGCACCTGGCTGCTGACCGACTACACGGAATCGCGATTCGAGGGCGACAAGGTGAGGGCGCCGCCGTTGGGTCAGCGGACGATGGAATCCAATGTGACGGCCGGTTTTCTGGGGCTCGCGGTCGAGAGCCCCCAGCAGCTCACCAGCCGCGCGCTCCTGAAGTTGATCAACTATCTGCAGTCGAACTCGCTGAGCGCGCGTGAGTACCTGTTCGCATTCTCCTCGCGCATTGCCCGCACAGTGGCGATACTTTTCGCGGTGCTGCTGGCCATCCCGTTCGTGTTGGGATCGTTGCGGTCGGCGGGAGCGGGGACCCGCATGCTGATGGGACTCATCGCAGGAGTGACCTTGTTCCTGCTGCAGAAGCTCATCGAGAGCGGCACCGTGGTGTTTGATCTCAACCCGGTGCTGCTCGCATGGTTGCCAACCGCGTTGTTGGCAACCGTCACCCTGGTATTACTTGCCCGGGCCCGGTGACATCAGTCCGGGCGGCAGGCCCGGTGGCAGCCCCTGGGGCGCGGCGGCGCCGGCAGCCGGCTTCTTCTTGTCACCCTTCTCCGGCAGCTTCTCGAGCAACTCTTCCAGCGGCCGGAACATCCCGTCGTACTTGTAGCTGGGAATTTCAAACTCCCAACCCTTCAAGCGGGCCTCGAGCGTCTTCACTTCCGCCTCGGTCGCTTTGTCGGTCGAGGTAGGCGTGAATGTCACCAGGGTCTTGCTGCCTTCCTTGCGGCCGGCAACATCCATCTTCAGTCCATCGAACGTCGTAAACACAGCGTGTGAGACGCCCGTCGGCGGCGTTGCGGGGGCCTTCTGGACATCATCGAGCGAGACACTTGCCAGCGATCCCGCGATCGGATCCGCGGCGGCCGGGCTGCTCAACTTGCGGCCCTTGGGAACCTCCGCCACCGCGAAGTCCGACTGATCCTTTTTTTCACGCGAAGCGGTATATCCCGGGCTGCCCGCCGGCTTCACCGTGAACTCCTTGATCCGATCCTGGCTGATGTCAATCAACGTGTGATCGAGCCAGCGGCGCGGGTCGGCATCGACTGTGATCAGCGGCGTGGCCAACAGGCTCGGGGCGGTGCTGACGACGCGCACATAACCTGACTTCATGCCCGAGGACTTGCCCACGATCAGGCTGTAGGTCTTCGCGGGAGTCACTGCATCGACCCGGGTGCCCGTCGCTTTGTCCGATGTGGTGTCTTCGACGCCCAGCGCCGGATAGTTTTCCGCAACGCTGGTTTTCTCCTCGACCACATTCAACGCGGCAAGATCGAGGAGGAGCTTGCGCACCTTGCCCGAATCGGCCGGGTAGTCGCGCTCACCCACCGTCCAGTCGGTGCTGCCTTTCTTCAGGGTCGTCTTCGTGCCATCGCCCTTGGACAGCCGGACCTCGGTGACCGAGTTCACGTTGCCTTTGTCAAAGCCCTGCATGACGGGCTGGCCCGCCAGCGTGGCTTTCGTGGTGGGACGATTCGAAGACAGCCAGGCGGCGATAATGACAATGACGATGCTGCTGATCAGCAGAATGCCAACACGGCTCGAAGTCATGATGCCGCTCCCGTGGTTGCGGTGCCGGCACGGTGTTTCCTTCGGCTCAGCACCGTGAAACCCAAGGCAATGAGCGCGAAGAGGACGGGCACCAGTACGATGTTGATGAACTTCAACCAGTTGCCCAGGCTTTTGATGTTCGCATCGAGCCCGGCGCGCACGGCGCGCAACTCCTTGCGGATGCGCAGCTTCTCGTTCTGGAAGTTATCCAGCTCCTTCTCCTGGTCGGGAGTCAGGACCATGGCCGACTTGTCGTTGCGCTTGGACTGCAGCGCGGTGAGCTTCTCTTCGGTGTCGCGCAACTGTTGCTCGAGCTCCTGTTCCTTGGCGCGGAACTGATCGTCCGCGACGTGGCGCAGCTTCTCGACGCGATCAAACGGACGGGCAAAGCTCGCGCGTCCCCGGACACTGATCAGGTCGGCGCTGCCGGCCAGGTTGTCGAGCGTGTTGAGGACCAGGTCGCCATTGTTGGCGAACACCTGGTCGACGCGCTGACCAAACACGCTCTGTGGGTGAACCCACAGGTAGTCGGTCAGCACGTCGGTATCGGCATAGACCACGAGGTTCAGCGGCTTGGCCGATTCCTTCAGCGCCGTCTGTCCGGCGGGCAGGGTCACGCCGGTGGGTGGCCCGTTGGGGAATGCCGTCTTTACGTTGCCGATGACGCGGGCGCCCAGCACGTATTTCTGGCCGGTGGGCTTGAAGCCGTCGCGCAGCGTGTTCGGATCAAACAACATGCTGAACCGCTCGACGGGCAGCAGCGCCGCATCCGCGCTGGAGGTCAGCAACGGCTCGAACTTCACGCTCGACCCCTTCACCTGCTCCAGGCTGCCGGCGGTGGCCACGTTGACATTCGAAAGGCCGGCGGTGATGACATCGCCCGGCGTGAAGTCACTGTTGTTCAAGCCCAGGATTCCCAGGTGCAACACGGGCGACTCGCTCTGGCGGGTCGATACCTGCAGCGCATGGCCCCGATCGGCCACGACCTGCTTCGGGTTGAATTGCACGCCCCAGGCGGCGAGCAACGGCCCGGGCTGCGAGGACTTGTCAGCCTGCATTGCCGCCATCGGATTCTGGGGATCGGCACCGGACTGATCAGCTTCGGCCAACGGGTCGACAAACAGGGCGACGTGGCCGCCCTTCAGTGCGTATTGATCGATCGCGAACTGCATGGCGGGCGACAGATTCTTCGGATGCACGATCACGAGCAGCGTGATCTCCGGATCAATCTTGCCGGAGGCGGCCTCCACCGGGCGCACATCAAACAACTGCTGCGCCTGGGAATAGATGGCCCACGGCTCGCGCTGCTGGCCGGTCTGGGGATCAAAGCCGTTGGCCATGGGGAGGCTTGCGAGCCAGCCGATGACCGGCTTCTTCGGCGTGCCCAGCTGATAGATCAGCTTGACCACATCGTACTCGAGAAATTCTTCCTTCTTGGGATCGAAGAACTCGATAGCCTGCTTGCCGTCGGTCGAGTTGGTGCCCGCCAGGCCGAAGTACAACTGGGTGCCCGCGGCATCCATCTGCTTGCCACGCACGCCGAGCTCGGATGCGCGGTCCTCATCTTCGGAGAAGGGCTGTGGGTCGACAATGTGCAATTGCACCTTGCCGCCGGAGCGCGCCACGATTTCCTCCAGGAACTCGCGCACCCGCACGCCGTAGTTGGCGATGTCGGGAATCTGCGAGGCCGGCTTCTCCGAGTAGAAGAAGTACAGGTTGATCGGCTCCTTCAGTCCCTTGAGGATCCGGTCGGTACCGGGCGCCGTCGTGTACAGATGGTTGGCCGTCAGGTCCACCCGCCAGCCGCGCAGCGCGTGGTCGAACAGAATGGTGAGACCGATGAGGAGCAGGGCCAGCGCCAGAAGCGCACCACCGCCGAGTGTCGAGCGATTCGTCATAGTCGTGAGCCTTCGCTATTGCGCCTTGCGCAGGTCGAGCGTGATGGAGGTCGCGAGCAGGAAGAACGCACTCAACATCCCGAAATACAACAGATCGCGTACATCGATGACTCCCTTCTTGATGGAATCGAAATGGGTGAGGAATGAGAGCGAGGAGATGGCATCGAGCAGCCACTGCGGTGCCCAGGCGCGGAAGAAGTCGAGCACCAGCGGGAAGCCGGCCAGGGTCACCAGGAAGCAGGCGACGACGCCCAGGATGAAGGCAATCACCGTGTTGTTGGTGAGAGCGGACATGCAGGAGCCGATTGCGAGATAACCGCCGGCCAGCAGCAGGCTGCCGATATAGGCGGCGAAAATGGTGCCGTTGTCGGGCTTGCCCAGGTAGTTGACGGTGATCCAGATCGGAAACGTCAGCGCCAGTGCCAGCCCCGCAAACAGCCAGGCGGCAAAGTATTTGCCCAGCACGGCCTCCCACAGCGTGACCGGCTGCGTCATCAGCAGCTCGATGCTGCCGGACTTGCGCTCCTCGGCCCACAACCGCATGGAGATCGCGGGAATCAGGAACAGGTACAGCCAGGGATGCCAGTAGAAGAAAAACTGCAGGTCCGCCTGGCCGCGCTCGTAGAAGCCGCCCAGTGAGAATGTGAAGGCATTCGCCAGCACCAGGAAAATCAGAATGAACACATAGGCGAGCGGCGTTGCGAAGTAACTTGCAAGCTCGCGGCGCATGATGATGCCCACGTTACGCATGGCGTCCCTTTCTAGTTGGTTGTGCCCCGAAAGTGCTAGGCGGTGATTGTGCGGAAGACTTCGTCCAGCCGGCCGGACTCCAGGTGCAGCTCCTTGAGCTTCAGTCCCTGGCGCGTGGCGAGCTCCGACACGGTCGGCAATATGGTGGCACCCGCTCGCGGCAGCGCGGTCAGGCGCGCATCGCGCACGCTGACTTCAACTTCCGCGACGGCCGGAAGAGCGGCGACCGCGGCGCGCGCGGCCTCGAGCTGATCCGCTTTTTCGAGCTGTAGTGTCACGGCGTTGTAGTAGCGGGATTTGGCTTCGAGCGCCTGCGGAGTGTCATCCGCTACGATCCGGCCACGCGCAATGATGATTGCGCGGCTGCAGACAGCATTCACCTCTTCGAGAATGTGCGTCGAGATCACGATGATCTTGTCCCGTGACATCTCATTGATGAGGGTGCGCACTTCGTGCTTCTGGTTTGGATCGAGGCCGTCGGTGGGCTCGTCGAGAATCAGCACCGGCGGATCGTGAACAATGGCCTGTGCCAGACCCACGCGGCGCCGAAAGCCTTTGGAAAGCGTATCAATGGTCTGATCGAGAACCCGCGAGAGCTGCAACCGGCCGATGACATAGTCGAGCCGCTTGCGGCGCTGATCGCCCTCCAGGCGCCGCAGGTCCGCAATGAAGTCCAGGAAGTTGCGTACGCTCATCTCGCCGTAGTTCGGCGCGCCTTCGGGCAGATATCCCAGGCTGGCCTTGGCCGCCATCGGCTCGGTGGTAATGTCGTGACCGCAGATGCTCGCCTTGCCGGCCGTGGGCGTGATGAACCCCGCCAACATCCGCATGGTCGTCGTTTTACCGGCGCCGTTCGGTCCGAGGAACCCCAGCACCTCGCCGGGCGCTACCTGGAAGCTCACATCGTCAACGGCGACGAGCGAGTCATAGCGCTTGCTCAGATGTTCAGTCTTGATCATACGATTGCGCTCTAGAGGGAGGGTGAGGCCAAAAAGTTCCCTCCCGGTCCTTTCGGGCGCGGATTGTATCAGTTGAAATTCACGGCGGAAGTGTTGCCACCACAGACGATCACCCCAACTCGCTCCCCCGGCGTCGGTATGTAGCGACGGCTCAGCAGCGCGGCGAAAGCCGCGGCGCCCCCGGGTTCCGCGGCAATTCGCAGGTTTTGCCACAGCGCTCGCTGCGCATCGCGGATTGCGTCGTCCTCGACCAGGACCGTCGCGCTAACATAGTTTTGCGCCAGAGGAAACATAAGTTGTCCTACGCGCCTCGGCGCGAGGGAGTCCGCGGCGATTCCGCCCGCTTCCGCATCTACCGGCCGACCCGCTGCCATGGCCTTCGCCAACGTGGGCGCGGTCACCGGCTCTACGGAAACGAGCTTGATCCGGCCGCGATACCAGGCGGCAATTCCGCCGATCAGTCCACCTCCGCCCACGGCGACGAGGAGCGTGTCGAGCCGTGGACACTGCTGCTCCATCTCCAGGCCCAGTGTGCCCTGGCCCGTCAATGTTTCGAGCTGATCGTAGGCATGCACTTCCAACGCGCCCGAGGATTCGATCCACTGTTGGCTGGCCGCGAGAGCATCCGCGTAACGCTCGCCTGCGATGACGAGCTCGGCGCCCAGCCGTCGGATCTGCTCCTGCTTCGCCAGTGAGGAAACTGTCGGCACGAATATCTTTGCGGGAACTCGCATCTTTTGCGCTGCATAGGCAACCGCAACACCATGGTTGCCTCCCGATGCCGCAACAACACCGGCAGCGGGTACCGCGCGGGTCAGAAGATGCGTGAAGGCGCCGCGCGTCTTGAAAGATCCGCCATGCTGAAGAAGCTCGAGCTTCAGAAGACACGCGCCTGGCGGCAGGCCAAAGTCCGCGGCATCAACTTCCAGCACGGGCGTGCGGCGGATGTGCGTCTGGATGAGCTCGTAGGCGGTTTCGATTCTCTGGCGGTCGGGCTCATCAGGGCTGAGAGGGCCGGTCACGGTTCATTGATCTCCACAGCAGCAGCATGATCGCACCGCCCAGCATGCCACCGAGATGCGCGAAATGGGCAACACTCTCCTGGCGTCCCGTCACCCCCAGCCACAGCTCGACACCGCCATAGAGGGTGACGAGCAGCCACGCCGGAATGGGAACCGGAATCGGCAGCACCAGCACGCGGTCGCGCGGGAAAAACCACCCGAATCCCAGCAGCATGGCGAAGACCCCGCCGGATGCGCCAATGACCGGCTCAACCGTTTTCGTCTGGCTCAATACCAGGAGCTCCGTGCCCGCGGCTGCCAACACGCTGACGAAGAAGTACAGCACGTAGAAAGTGGCCGCGCCCCGTTGCCGCCAGTAGATTTCCAGGGCACCGCCAAACATGTACAGAGCGAACATATTCGCGATGATGTGCATGAGATTGGTGGGCTCGTGCAGAAAGGCGTACGTGAGCAACTGCCACGGGTGAAAGAGGGGACCGATGGGCCACAGTGCAAACTGCGCGATCATCGGTTCACCCAGCAGAAACTCGAGCAGGAATACGGCGACGTTCGCGACGATCAGCGCTCGGGTGATCGGCGGTAAAGAGGGGAACATGCCGCCAGTTTAAACCGGGCGGGCCTCCTCAGGCGGCGTTCTTCAATGCCCCGGACAGGAACCGGATCAGCGGGGGCGCGGTACTGTGCGCAACATTGAAGCGTAGCCACTGCCGTGAACTGCGTGAAGGTGAGAACAGCGTACCCTTGGCGAGCAGGATCGACTGTTCCCTGGCATCCCGCACGAGCTCATCCATGGGCGTGGAGTCCGGCACCCGGCCCCACAGAAATATCCCTTCGCCGCCCGTGGTTTCGAAATGGATGCCGGCCTCGCGCAATGCCTGGACCGCATCCCGCCTCATTCTCGACAGCCGGCTGCGAAGCGTTTCCAGGTGCTTACGGTAACGGCCGCTGTCCAACACTTCGGCCACGAAGCATTCCAGCAGGGCAGAGCCGGACAATACCGACAGCACCTTGCGCTCGATGAGCCGCGTGATCATGGCCGGATCGGCGGCAATGTATCCCACCCGCAGCGCCGGCCCGATCAGCTTCGTGAAGCTGCTGACGAAGATGACGTGCCGCAGGCCATCGATCTGGGCGAGGCGCACCGCGGGCCCCGCATGCAGATCCCCGTAGACATCGTCCTCGATAATGGCGAAACCAAACTGTTCCGCGAACGATAGAATCCGGTGACAGACCGCCGGCTCGGTGTTGGAACCGGTTGGATTGTGCAACAGCGTCTGGGTGAAGAAAGCCCGGGGACGGTGCGCGCGGCAGGCGGCCTCCAGCGCCCCGAGATCCGGACCCGCCGCCGTGCGCGGAATGGGAATGAGGTTGACATGCTGGCCGCGCAGTTGTTCAAACAGCACGAAGTAGCCGGGATCCTCGACGAGCACCGCATCGCCGGGAGCAAACAGGGTTCGTCCCAACAGATCGAACGCCTGCGAGGCGCCGAACGTGGTCACGATGTTCGCAGCTCCTGCGGCGATTCCGTGTTGAATCAGGCGCGCCGCAATCTGCTCGCGCAATTCCAACAGTCCCTGGGGAGGGCACTGAATCCAGGCCTGTGGGCGACGCCCGCGGGACAGGCGATTGAGAATCGCGCCCGGTACCCCTTCCATCAGCCAGTTCTCCGGGAGGAAGCCGGATCCGGCGGCGATGACATCGGATGAATACGTCAATGAGAGCCGGGCCAGCGCCAGCGCATCCGATCCCGGGTCGGTCATTGCCTCGATGGCGAGCAGGGGCGTGGCCAGGCGGCGGTTGCAGACAAAGAAGCCGCGACCCGCGCGCGACTCGATGATGCCTCGTGCCACGAGCCTGTCGTATGCGTCGACAATCGTAAACGGGCTGGCGCCCACGAGCTTCGCGAGCTTGCGGATCGATGGCAGCCGCGCGCCAGCGGGCAATTGTCCGTGCTCGACCAGGCTCGTGATGCGGTCGGCGACCTGGTCGACCAGCGCTACGGTGGAGTCGCGTGACAGCTCGAACATGATTGATTAAAGCACCATCGCGATACCCGTGGCCACCAACGCCAGGGACAACACGATGTTGAACGTCAGCCGTCCCGCCGGTTTCGCGAGGAAGCCGCGCATCGAGCTGCCAAACAGCGCCCAGACGGCGATGCACGGCAGATTGATGACCGCCATGATGCCGACCATGTAGCTGCTGGCCGCGAGCAGTCCCAACTCGCGCGGCAGGAACATCGCGGCGGCCGTCAGTGTCATCATCCAGGCCTTGGGGTTCAGAAACTGGAATCCTGCCGCTTCCAAGGCCGTGAGCGGCTTGTGGCTGTGCGCCGACTGCGTTTCCCCCGAGCGCAGAATCCGCCATCCCAGGTACACGAGGTAGGCAGCTCCAATCCAGCGCAGCACGCTCTGGATGAGCGGCCAGCGAGTGAATATCACATCCAACCCGGCGCACACCGCGAACAGCACGACACTGAAGCCGGCGACGATTCCCAGCATGTGCGGCACGGTCTTTCTGAAACCGAATGTGGCCCCGGACGCCGTCAGCATCACGTTGTTCGGTCCGGGGGTGATGGACATGACGAACGAGTAGGTCGCGAACGGCATCGGGTCGATCATGGCAGTGAGTCCTGTGAGCTTGCGGACTGCACGCTACGCGCTTCGGTTACCGGGGCGGCAGATACAGCCGCCGCGAACTGTACTGGCTCGAAACCAGTACGGGCCCGCACCCCGCAGGGGGCTATCGGGGGGGTAGAAGCTGACTACTCAGCTTTTCGGCGGCATTGCGCAACACCGGCAGGCACCGTTCCACCAACTCACGCCGCGACACTCGCGAAGCCTGACTGCTGACATTCATTGCGGCGACGACGGTACCGACCACATTGCGCACCGGGACGGCGATCGAACGCAGTCCAATCTCCAGCTCTTGGTCATTGATGGCGAACCCCTCCTGCCGCACCTCAACCAACAGTTCTTCCAGCCGCGAGCGGGAGGTGACCGTGTGTTTGGTGTGTTGAGTCCAATCGACCTTGGACAGCTCGATGTCAACCTGCTCATCCGTCAGGTGAGCGAGGAGTACGCGTCCCAGTGCCGTGCAGTAGGCCGGCAGTCTGCTGCCGACCCCGAGCGTCACGGACATGATCCGCTTGGTTGCCGCACGGCCTACATACACCACCGCGCCGTCATCCAGCACCGCGACGGAGGAAGCCTCACCGAGCGACTCGCTCATTTCCTCGAGAACCGGTTGGGCCGCGATCGGCACGGGCGCCGTGGACAGGTAGGAGTAACCCAGGTTGAGAATCCTCGGCTGCAGGAAATACATGCGCCCGTCGGTTCCCGCGTAGCCGAGCTCTTTCAGGGTGTACAAACACCGGCGCACCACGGCGCGGGTGAGCCCGGTCGCGCGACTCACATCCGCGATGGTCAGCCGGCGATCGACACCCGCGAAAGCGCGGATGACGTGCAGGCCGCGGGCGAGGGAGGTCATGAAGTCCGGATCGCCACCCCGGAAGAGCACGTTGTCGGGATCGGTTGCGCTCATCACTCGTTGCGCGATAAACGCACCAGAGGTTTTTGGGGGTGCTTTGGTAGGCAGCATGGCGTGCTCTTGTAGTGGCTCTTGTGGTGTGCGGGACAAGTGCGTTAATCGTACCCGAAAGCGCAGACTGGTGTACACGGCACTGGACCTCAGTCCTGTATCATTGATATATCAATGAATACAGGACTGATCCCATGGCCGATGCCTTTATTTGCGATGCCGTCCGGACCCCGGTGGGGCGGTATGGCGGTGTCCTCTCATCTGTCCGCGCTGATGATCTGGCGGCCATCCCCATGGCGGCGCTCATCGCGCGCAATCCCTCGCTCGACCCGAAGGCAATCGACGATGTGTTTCTCGGCTGTGCCAATCAGGCGGGTGAGGACAATCGCAACGTCGCACGTATGGCGAGTCTGCTGGCCGGACTGCCGGTCGACGTACCCGGCGCTACCCTGAACCGTCTGTGCGGATCGGGAATGGATGCAATCGGAATGGCCGCGCGAGCCATCAAGGCGGGTGAGTCGGATGTAATCATCGCCGGCGGCGTGGAGTCGATGTCGCGAGCTCCGTTCGTGATGCCCAAGGCGGATTCGGCTTTCAGCCGGACCGCGGAAATTTATGACACCACCATCGGCTGGCGCTTCATCAACTCGCGATTGAAGGAGAAATACGGCGTCGATTCCATGCCGGAGACGGGCGAGAATGTGGCGACCGATTTCAAGATCTCGCGTGAGGACCAGGATCGATTCGCGCTACGCAGCCAGCAGCGCACGGCGGCCGCCTACGCGCGCGGTTTCTTCGCTTCCGAGTTGATTCCCGTCGAGATTCCACAGCGCAAGGCAAAGCCGCTCGTTGTGTCCCGGGATGAGCATCCACGGCCTGAAACAACATTGGAGCAACTCGCCAAGCTTCCAACACCATTCCGCGCCAACGGCACCGTCACAGCCGGCAATGCGTCTGGAGTGAATGACGGGGCTTGCGCGTTGATCATCGCGTCCGAGCAGGCTGTAAAGCGCTTTAGTCTCACGCCGCGCGCACGTGTGGTCACGACAGCCACTGCGGGTGTCGATCCGCGAGTCATGGGAATCGGACCGGTGCCGGCGAGCCGCAAGGCGTTGGCGCGCACGGGACTCGATATGAGGAAGATGGATGTCATCGAGCTCAACGAGGCGTTTGCTTCGCAAGGTCTCGCTGTCATGCGGCAGCTCGGACTGGCGGATGATGCCGAAAACGTCAATCCGAACGGTGGCGCGATTGCGATCGGTCATCCGCTCGGCATGACCGGCGCGAGAATTGTTACAACTGCGATGTACCAACTCGCCGCGACCGGCGGTCGTTATGCGCTCTGCACGATGTGTATCGGCGTGGGGCAGGGCATTGCGATGATCATCGAGCGGGTTTAGCTCAAGGGTTCCAGTCGGCAGCGGCGCGAAGGAAATCCAGGGCCTCGTCGTCCACGTCCCGATCGCCGGGAGGAAAGTAACTGAGCTTGACGACGACGGTTTCGGTTGGCGGATCCACATAAATGAATTGGCCTTGCAGGCCCAGCGCCATGTAGGTGTCGGATCCAGGCAGAGTCCACCACTGGTAGCGATATCCCAACCTCGCGCCAGGCTCGACCGGCGTGGTTTGCCGCGGACTCGTGGATTCTTTCACCCAATTCTCCGGAATGATCTGGGCATGGGAGCCGCGGCCATTGTGGAGCATGATGAGGCCGAGTCGGGCGTAGTCGCGCGCCACGGCGTTGAATCCAGCGCCGTTGAACTCACGGCCGCTTTGCGCAGTGCCATCGAGGATCCAGAACCCGTAGGACTCCATCCCGGCCGGTTTCCAGAGCTTTTCAGCCATGAATTCGGAGATGGTGCGGTGGGTGGCCCGTTCCAACACCCAGCCGAGAGTACTGGTTTCAATCGTGGAGTAGTTGAAATGGGAACCGGGTGGGTAAGCACGCGTGAGGACTCGGCCGAATGACGCGAATCGAACCCGGTTCTGTACGAGTGATTCTTCAAACGCGGCGGAGGCCAGCCCGGGGTGATCGAAGTCGTAGCGCTCCTCGTAATCTGCTCCCGACTGCATCATGAGGGCCTGGCGAATCGTGACGCCCTCGTAGGCGGAACCCATCAGTTCCGGGACGTAGCGGGTGAGAGGATCCTCGATTGATTTGATGTGCCCGTCGGCCACCGCGAGCCCCACCAGGATGGAGGTGAAGGACTTGGCCATGGAGAAGGAGATGAAATGGGTCGCGGCATCGGTTTTGTTGCGATAGATCTCGGTGACGATTTTGCCGTGTTTGACAATGATGAGGGCGTTGGTGAAGGTCCGCTCGAGTCCCTCGTCTGCTGCGTGCGTCTGGCCGGCATGCGTGTAGGTGAAACGCAGCGGATGGGGATCAGAGGGAATCTCCCATCGGGGGCCCGCATTGTCGACACGCCGTGTGTTGAACAACTGGTCCATGTTGTGAAAGGTCAGCGAGTTGATATTGGCGTCCAGGATGTGCCGGCGGGCCGACTGCAGGGCCGGCGGCACAGCGGCGGGATCGGCTTGGGCGACCGACGCGGCCAAAGCGGCGGCAATCGCGAACGCGGCATTCAGGGTGCTGATGAGAATTCGATTCATGATGCTCTTTAGAATTTGCGTGTGAGGGTCAGGAATTCGGTACGGGGCATGCCGGGGACGCCCGTGACATTGAAGAGGCTGCCATCCCCGTTCAGAGTGGGGGTTTTGAAGGAATAGTAGAGCTTGTTGGCGGCGTTTCTGACTTCCAGCGCCACGGACCACTTGGCACCGGCATCGTCCCATTGCAGACGGCCGTTGAACAATCCGTATCCGTTCTGCGCACCCGCGGGTGTGTTGGCAAAGTCGAAATACACGGTCGACTGGTATGAATAGTCGACCCGGGCGAGCAGCGAGCCGCCGGCGCCGAGTTGCAGGGTGTACTGGGGACCGATCGAGCCTTTCCAGCGCGGAATGTAGGAGGGCCGCGAGGTGAGGGTAGGGCCTCCCACCTGTCCGGCCGCGGATCCCAGGCTCAGTGTCTGATAGTTCAGATAGCTCAGGCTGCCATCAATCGCAAGTCCCGCGAGGGGTCGGGCGAGCAGGTCGAGCTCGAATCCTTCGATGCGCGCATGTCCGGTGTTGACGACGATCGTGCCGCCATCGCCGGCCGGCGGCGGCAGGAATTGACTGAGCTGCAGGTCGCGGTAATCGCTGAGATAGACGTCCGCGTTCAGCATGAGGTGATGGTCGAGCCACTCACTTTTCACACCGGCTTCGTAGGCGGTGAGGCGCTCGGGTTTGAAGGCGACGATGTCGGATTCGAGCACCGGTTTCGGGTTGATCCCGCCTGATTTGTAGCCGGTGGAGAACTGCACATAGGTCATCAGATCGGGCGTCCACTGATACTGGAGCGCCACTTTGGGATCTACGCGCCGCAGGGATGTTTCGCTGCTGAGTCCGGGCGTGTAAACCGAATCTCCGGGATTGAACAGGGGGTTGGGTGGATTGGTCGCGGTGTAGATGTGGTTGTAAGCCTGGGTCTTCTGCTCGGTGCTGTAGCGGGCACCGACTTCCAGGCTCATTGCATCGGTGGCGTGATAGACGGCGTGCAGGAATCCCGAGGTGGTGTGCTCGCGGGTCGCATCGTCGATGTTGAAATTCAATCCGTAGGCGCCGCCCGGTGCAAATGGAAGGATGCCCGGTCCCACGATCAGCAAACTGGGCAGATCAATGTGGCCGCCATACACGCCATAGGCCGTGTAGTAGTACGCGCCTGCGATCCAGTCCAAGTGGTTGTTCAGGAGCTTGCCGCTCAGCTGGAACTCTTCGCTGAACTGGCGGTGATCGAGGATATTGTCCTCGAGGAACGTGGGAATCGGGGTGCCGTCGGTGTTGGCGAATTCAGAATGAAATTTCTGGAATGCCGCGATGTTCTTTACGTGCATGGCCGAGCTGGCATCCCAGTCGGCGGTCAATGCGACGCTTCTGAACAACTCGTGATTGACGGGGGCGACCGAGTTGCCGGTTCCGGGATTGGTATAGACGGAGTATGTCTTGAAGGGGCTCCCTGTCACGTACGCCGGGTTGTTGATGCCGATGCCATACAGGGGCAGGGCCACGAACTGATTGTAGGCATCCGCCTGGCTGCCGGCCGGGACGGGATTCTGTATCAACACGCTCTCCGCGCCGGCTTCGCTTTGATCATCAAACAGCTCGGAGCGCAGAGTCAGGGTGAGATCATCACTCACCACCCACTTCAGGGCCGCCCGCAGGGACGTGGCATTCTCGCCGCCCTCGGTTCCGACCTGGCAGCCCGCGGCGGAGGTCGCAGGTTTCAGATTGCCGGCGAGCCCCGGATGGGCGCAGGCAAAATCGATGCGATCGACGTAGCCGTCCATTTTGTTCGAGCCGCCTGAGACCCGGAGCATCAGTCGATCGGGGATGAGGGCCACATCGAAGCTGCCCTTGACGAATTCGCGGTGGTAGTTGCCGTAGCCGATCTGCACCGACCCCGAGTTGTCACCCTTGGGCGCGGGGGTGTAGAGGAGTATGGCGCCGCCTTCGTTGTTCTTGCCGAACAAAGTCCCCTGTGGGCCGCGCAGCACCTGGATGTTGTCGATATCCGCCAGACTGAAGATGGCTCCGTATACGGTGCCGTAGTAGACATCATCGACGTAGAAACCAACTCCAGGCTCGAATGCAAATGTGAACTGATCCTGTCCGACGCCGCGTATGTACGCCAGCGCAGACTTACCGGAGTAGTTGCCGCCAGGCATGAGAGTCAGGCTGGGCGTGCTGGCTGCCACATCCAACACATCATTCAGGCCGCGTTGCTCGATGTCCTGTGAGGTCAAAGCGGAAATGGAGATCGGTGTCTCCTGCAGGCTCTCGGCCGTGCGGCGCGCCGTGACAGTGATTTCCTGGAGTGCATCTGCGCTGCGTGCCGCCGCATTTGCCGCCGGCGCGTCGGATTCACTCTGCGCGTGCGCGATGCTGAATGCAACGAACTGAAGGGCTGCCGCAGTGACCCATGCGGCGGGACGCAGGCGATGTCCGGGACGTGTTGCGCTGTTGGGCATCTTGCTTCATCCGTATTCTTTTCGCACGGCTACAGTAGCTGCGCAGCAGCCCGGGGTCACGGCGCAGAGCGCCAATTTCCTGTGCATTGCGTGCCAGAGGTGTGGGGTCGGTAACACACTGTGTTACCTGGGTGAAGCGGAACACCGGCTTTCTGCCGGTGGGTCAATCAGCGTGTGATCTGAGCCTGCGCCGCACGCGGCGTCATGCCGAAGCGTGCGCGAAATGCGCGATTGAAGGTTGATAGATCGCCGAAGCCGGATGCAAGTGCTACCCGCGCAATGTTACGTCTCTGCCCACCGCGCTGGGTCAACTCTTCCCAACATCGCTCGAGTCGACGCTGCCGCAGCCATTCGGCGAACGTGGTCCCCGAGCTTGCAAACAGGCGATGCAGCGTTCGTGTGGAGATCCCTGCCCGTGCCGCCAACAGGCCAGGATTCAGATCGACTTGCTCCAGGGACTGCAGGGCCATTGCTTGCAGCCGTTTCAACTGGGCATCGCGCTCCGCACACGCGGCGGAAGCGCTCACACCCTGTTCGGTGATCGCCAGAGTGCTGATGGCGTGGAGGATCGTGTCCTGAAGCGCCGCGCCCTCCTCGAAAGTAAACCGGCCGCGGAACTCGGTCGCCTTGCGCAGCAGTGCACCAACACAGGCTCCCAACACGCCGCTCGCGCTGATCGGGCGACCCATGAGCGCGTGAAGGTGATCCTTCCGGCGAAGCAGGATGGCATCGGGCAAGCCCAGCGCAATCATCCGGAAATGACGGCTGCGGGCTTGCCACTCGAGGCCATAGGGCCAGAGGATCATGTCGCCCGGTGTCAGCTCGATGGTTCCGTTCGCATTGGTGAGTGACACATCACCATCGCACAACAGATACAGATCCATTCCGGGCAACTTGGTGCGCGGCAGGCGCAGCTCGTGGGGCGCGTTGCACTGGTGAATGCCGCCCGCCAGTTGACCGATGCCCAACGGCTCCAGGCTGGCCCAGAAGGGGGTCTCCCCTGAAGTGTCCAATCGAACTGAGACATTCGGAGCGACGTCCGAAAAGTATCGCTGTAGAGCGCTTCGGTAGGCCGCCTCGCGTTCGGCGGGGGGCAGGCGGGTGGTCGAGAAGTTCAATACACACCTCCGATACCCCGATTACTATACTCCATAGCGATCTGAGGAGTACAGCCATGCAGTGCCGTGCGCGCAGGGTGCGTCTCATCACAGGTCCCTCAGGAATTCCAGGATGGCTCGTTTGTCTTCTTCTCGCAGCGATTCGAATCGCTCGATGACTCCGTTCGCTTCCGAGGGGCGATACCCGCGCGAATGAGCATCCTTCGCAGGGTTGTCACCCCCATCAGAGTGGGGCGCCGAATAGTGATCGCGGATCGCCACGAGCAGGTCGCTCGTGCGGCCGTCGTGCAGCAGAAAGAGCCGCGTCCCCAGTCCCCACAGGGGTGTTGTTCTGAACTCGTCCGGCCCCGCATCACCCTGAACGATGTTATCCGCGAGCGTGGCTCCCATGTGGTGCACGAGCAGATCGGAGTAGAGATTGACGGTCTTGCCACGAAGTGCAACCACATGCGGACCAATCTCCTGGGATGGGCCCTGTGGATTTGCCATGCCGGGCGTCTTGAACGAGGGGGTGTGACACAGGGCACAACCGATCTGCGAGAAAAGGTGTTGCCCGCGTTGAGCTTCGTCGCTGAACGAAACGGGGTGAGGCGCATCCAACAGGCGCATGAATTGCGTGAACATCAGCCAGGCCGGCATGATCTTCAGCGGATCGTCGTAAAGCGATACCTCGGTGCGCGGTACGTCAAAGGGGGCGTAGGCCAGAGTGCAGTCCTCGTCCTCGCTGCGGGAGATGGGAAACAGATCGTTGGTGATGCCCATCTCGACGTTGTATGCTTCCCCGGCGAAGATATTGATGGACCCGTTCTGCGCTTTCCATCCAAAGCGGCTGATCGTGCCGTTGTTTGGCACCAGGTTGGGATGTCCTTCGACACCGAGGACGCGTTTGGTCGCGGCATCCGCCGCCATGTTGGCGAGAATGGCCCGGTCCTGAATCGATTCGATCAGACCGAGTCCGAACAGTTGCAGCGGTATGCGGAAAGCAATATTCCGCCGTTGCTCTTCAGCCCTGAAATCCGGCTGCTTCAAGGTACATTCCGGCGCATCGGAGCGGCCTTGCAAGGTGAACAGGCTGTGGACTCCACCATCGCGGCTGCCGTTCGGCTTGAATTTGAAACGAACTTCGCGAAACGCGCCGGCGGGGGCCTCGAAGGAGGGCACGCTGTTGGTACCTCCGAGTCGGTGAGCGATGATCCGGGCCGGGTTGCTTCGCGGGGAACTGCCGCCGATCTGGGGCTGGAAATGGCAGATAAAACACTGGTCGGCATTGAAGGTCGGGCCCATTCCCGCGGAGTTGACGAGCTTCAACGGCGAAAAGGGATTTTGCGGGTCCGGGTCGATTGGAGGCACGTTTTGTGGTTGCTGCGCGCACGTATCGCAGCTGCCCTCGAGCTCGGATACCCGTAACAGGCTCTCGCGAAAGAGGGCCATCTCATTGGCATTCAGCCCCGGCACGGGATCCGGAATGGCGGAGGGTGGATTGGCGCGTGGGCCGGGATCATGAGCATGGCTTCGCCAACCGTATGCTCCCGCCTGCTGATCCTGCTCGGCGCCGAATGCTTGCGATGTCAGTGCGGCTAACGACGCGTACGCGACAGCCAACAATGCCGCTGAGCGCGGTGAATTCATCCTGCCCATGTGTCCTCCCGTTTCAAAACGCAGTGAGCGACGCAGGGGGATATGCGGTAACTCATTGATTACCATTGTTTTCCGTCCCCCCGCTCAATCGCGAAAAGCACCGCTGTGTCAATCTCAGGTGAGTGCCTTCATGGGGAAATACGGAAACGGGCGTCAAAGATAGCCATCGTTATGGTTGCGGTGCGCCAAATGGAACCGGCAAGATTCCCGTATGGGAGAGCTGACACAACTGCTGCAGGCCCTGCGGGCCGGCGAAAAGGATGCGCTGGGCCGGTTGTTCACACTGACCTACAACCAACTTCGCGACATCGCGCACCAACGGTTGCGCAACTCACAGGGCGACGGCTCATTGAACACGACCGCCCTGGTTCACGAGTGCTATCTGAGGTTTACCCGCATTGGCAGCTTGAGTCTGGAGGACCGGACGCATTTCATGGGGTATGCCGGGCGAGTGATGCGCTCCGTGGTCATCGACTTCGCCCGCGAACGTCTCTCGCAGCGCCGGGGTGCGGGAGCACTGTTCGTGACGCTGGCCACGGACATTCCCGGTGAAGAATCGGCCAGCGCAGAGCGTCTGCTGCGCATCGACAGCGTCTTGCAGCAGCTGGCCGAGTCGGAGCCGCGACTGGTTCAGGTCGTGGAGTTGAAGTATTTCGCAGGGCTCACCCTGGAGGAAATTTCGCAGTTCCTGGGCATTGCTCCGCGCACGGTACAACGTGACTGGGATAGAGCGCGCCTGCTGTTGTTGGCCGCCCTCGACACATGAGCCTGGAGGGGGAGGACCTGGCAGCGCTCGCGCGCTTGCTCGATGAAGCACTGGACCTTCCCGCGGGCGCTGCCCGCGAAGCCTGGCTCGCCGGATTGAGTCCGATTCATACTCATCTGCGGCAAGTCCTGCGGGGGCTGTTGGCTCGCCACGATGCGCGTGGCGGTGACGACAGCTTCAACACTTTACCCAAGTTTCAGCCGCTGTCCGCTGAGACACCGGCCTCGGGGCTGCAACCGGAGTTTGTGGCCGGAGAGGTCATCGGTCCGTACCGGTTGATTCGCGAGATCGGACGCGGGGGAATGAGTGTCGTGTGGCTCGCAATGCGGACCGACGAGCAGTTGAAACGCTCCGTCGCCCTCAAGTTGCCGCTGGTCGCTTTGAATCGGGGCAGGCTCGAGAGCCACTTTGCACGGGAGCGGGACATTCTCTCGGCGCTGACACATCCACAGATAGCACGGTTGTATGATGCCGGGATCAGTGCGGAGGGCCAGCCGTACCTGGCGATGGAATTCATCGAAGGTACGCCTCTCATCGAACATTGCGATCGTCTGCGGCTCGATTTCGGTGCGCGTCTCGAGCTCTTTGAGCAAGTCCTGCGAGCGGTGCAGTACGCCCACTCTCATCTGGTCGTCCACCGGGACTTGAAGCCTTCCAACATTCTGGTCACGGCCCAGCACCACCTCGCCCTGCTGGACTTTGGCATCGCGAAGCTTTTGAGCGATGGCAACGCCAAGGAGACAGCGCTGACTGTTTTCGGCGGCCGCGCGTTGACACCCGATTACGCATCACCGGAGCAGATCGCAGGCGAGGCTCTCGGTACGCCGAGCGACATCTACTCCCTGGGAGTCATTCTGTACGAGCTGGTGACAGGCGTTCGTCCGTACCGCCTGAAACATAACTCCCGGGGTGCTCTGGAGGAAGCGATCCTCGATGTCGATCCGGTTGTTCCCAGCCGCATGATCAGCGCGATGTCCGCGCGCCTTCGCAGCGCATCGCAGCGGCAGCTGTCGAGAGCGCTGCGCGGTGATCTCGATACCATTGTGCTGAAAGCCCTGGCCAAGCGCCCGGAGGATCGATATCCGACAGCAGATGCTCTGTTGCAGGACCTGGAGCGCTATTCACGAGGGGAGCCGATTCAGGCGCGCTCCGCCGGCTCCTGGTACCGGGCGCGAAAGTTTCTAGCCAGGAACAAGCTCGCCGTCGGGCTCGTGGCGGCCCTTTTTGTTGCCCTGGTGAGCGGTGCGGGAGTGGCTTTGTGGGAAGCTCACGCCGCGCGCATGGAAGCAAGACGGGCCGAGAGCGTGAAGAAGTTTCTCGTGGGTGTATTTTCGCAGAGCGATCCGGAGCACGCCCGCGGCAAGAATATAACAGCCGGTGAAATCCTGGAGCGGGGCGCCGCACGCCTGGACAATGACCTCCGCGACGAACCCGAGGTGCTGGGTGAGTTGCACGGCGCCATTGCCGATATCTACACATCGCTCGGCTCCAACATCGACGGGCTCGCACATGCCGAACGTGCCATTACCCTGTTGGAGAAGACTGGTCGTCAACGCTCGCCTGAGTACCTGAATGCACTGTGGCAGCGGGCGCAGGCGCTGGAAGAGGAAGAAAAGTGGGCCGACTCGGCGCCCGCCTGGGAACAGTTGCGCCGGGCCGCGCATCGGGTGGCCGCGAGGGATGGCGAGTGGGATGCAATCGCACTTCGCGGCCTCGCATGGGGAGCAACCCAACAGGGCCGGCTCGAGGATGCCAGGCAACTCTACGGGCAAGCGATGGACATCGCTCTGCGAGTCGCCGGAGAGCGCTCCGTCCTTTATCTGCAAACACTCGGCTCATCTATCCAGGCAGATCTCGATCTCGGGCTGTTGCCGCAGGCGGAGGCCGCCGCCAGGAAGCTGATCTCGATGAGCCCCTCGGTACCCGGATATGTCCTCACCGATCGACTCGTTGCCCGTTACCAACTCGCGGTCATCGCTTTCCGGCAACGCAAATACCAGGAATCCATTGACGTGCTCGAGCGGCTGCTGCCCGAAATGGATGAGCACATCGGCCCGCGGCACGATCGCACCATCAAAGCTCGCGGTCTGCTCGCACAGGAGTTGGCTGAAGTTGGCAACTTCGACCGGGCGTTGGCCGAAGAGCAAGCCAACCTCGAATCTGCCAGGAGCGACAGTTCAGGGGATGCGGAACAGCTCGCACTGCAGGAATTGACGTTCGCTAAGATACTCAAGGGCGCTGGCCGATTTGAACAGGGCATTCCCCACGCCCGCAAAGGGGTGGCGTACTTCGATGACAAATACGCGACACCGACTTTTTTACGCGAGCGGGGCCGATGGATTCTCGGCGATCTGTTGGTAGGGGCGGGGCGTGTGGATGAGGGTATAGAGACTCTCGAGCGGACACTGCAGAACCAACGAGCACTCGGCGGAGGCGGGCAGAGCGCCGCCGCCGCCGATGTCTTGATGTCGCTCGGTCGTGCATACCGGATCAAAGGGGATGCATCGCTTGCGAGCCGGAACATCGAGGCCGCATGCAGAATGTATGACGCAATCCTGGGGCCCGGCTCGGAGCCCGCGGTTCGCTGCCACGCGGGTCCGTAAGCCCGAGCGCGGCAACTGGATGGCTGTACAGAGGCGCAGCGGCACCAAGAGCCGCCTCGGCTGGCGGTTTCTGCCGAATTCCGCACGCACGGCCGCCCCGGCAAATGTCAAAATGCCCGCATGAAGATTGCAGTCCTGTTTGGCGGCACGAGCGAGGAGCGGGATGTCTCGATTGCGAGCGCCGCTCAGGTAATTCCGGCACTGCGTGGCCTGGGCCACGATGTGATTGCCATTGATACGGCGACTGGCCGATTGCCTGCGGACGTGGAGCAGAAAATGCTCACGAGCGGTGTCGGTCCCGAGCCGCCGTCGCGCACGGCACTCTCGAACATGCGCGAGTCCGCGCTGACACTGACCTCAAATGCCAGCGATATCAAAGACGTCGATGTCGTTTTCCTGGCTCTGCACGGCGGCGCGGGGGAGGACGGCCGTGTGCAGGCGGTTCTCGATCTGGCGGGTCTTGCGTATACAGGCAGTAATCACATCGCCAGTGCCACGGCGATGGATAAAGATCTGTCGAAGCGACTGTTCCGCGCTGCGGGCGTGCCCACCGCGGATTGGCTGATGGCGCCTGTGCTCGCGCACGACGTGAGTGAGACGTTGGGTTGGCCTGTCGTGGTCAAGCCGAATAAACAAGGCTCGACCGTTGGATTGTCGATTGTGCGGCGACCGGAAGACCTGGCTCCGGCTCTGGCGCTGGCCGATCGGTTTGACAATGAAGTGATGGTCGAGCGATTCGTTCCGGGGCGCGAGCTCACCGTTGGCATCCTCGATGGCGAGGCGTTGCCGGTCGGCGAGATCATCACCAAGGGCGAGGTTTTCGACTACGAGGCGAAGTACCAGAAGGGTGCCGCTCGTGAAGTATTTCCCGCGGAGCTGGCCGCGGACTCAGCGGCGACAGTTCAGGCGCTTGCGTTGCGCGCGCACGCGGCCCTGAAGCTCGGTGTTTACAGTCGCATCGATTTCCGAATGGATCCTGATGGCAACTTCTGGTGCCTCGAGGCGAACTCACTGCCGGGGATGACCGCCAACAGTCTGTTGCCCCAGGCGGCGCGCGCCGCCGGCGTCGATTTCCCCAAGCTGGTTGAGCGCATTTGTCGCGCGGCGTTGCTGGGCCGTCGATAATCGTTTGATTGGCGCGGCGCTCTGGGCGCGCGGCGCCCGCATTCTCGGCATACAATGCTGCGCATGCACGAGGCGGCGGCGAAGGGGTTTGCAAAAGAGGCGCTCGCATATGCGCGCGGCCGCCCGGAATATCCTGTTGCCGTCGATCAATGGCTGCGCGAAGCGCTGCAGCTGAATGACGCGCGCACCGTCGTCGATCTGGGTGCCGGCACCGGCAAATTCACCCGCAGGCTGCTGGCAACCGGAGCCAACATCATCGCCGTCGAGCCCGTGCCGGAGATGTTGGCCCAGCTGACCCGCATCTTGCCGAATGTCGCGGCTCGGTCCGGCACCGCTGAAAGTATTCCCGTAAACGATGCAGCGGTCGACGCCGTGGTCTGCGCACAATCCTTTCACTGGTTTGCCTCAAAGGCGGCCCTTCAGGAAATTCGCCGGGTGTTGAAACCGGGCGGTCACCTCGGATTGATCTGGAACGTGCGCAACGAGGCAGTCGACTGGGTTGCCGCCATGACGGCCATCATGGCTCCTTACCAAGGGGATGCACCGCGTTATGGCAGCGGCGCGTGGCGCAAAGTGTTTCCCGCGGAAGGTTTCGGCCCATTGCGCGAAGAGCATTTCCGCAATGGCCATACCGGCCATCCCGAACAGGTCATCGTGGAACGCGTGTTATCCACGAGCTTCATTGCCGCGTTGCCCCGGCCGCAACACCTCATCGTGGCGGCGCGCCTTCGCGACTTGATCGCGATGACTCCCGCGCTCAACAAGCGCGAGGAGGTCACCGTTCCTTATCAGACAGTTGTATTCAGCTCCGAGAAGCTTTGATGGGCGCGGCGCTGTTGTGCGCCGTTACCAGTCCGAGCCGGTCGGCTGACAGGCGATCCAACATCCAGGCCGGATATTCGTTTGGCAGCGCGGACACCTCATCGAGCGTGGCCATCTGCTCCGCCGTGAGATTCAGGTCCACGGCCGCCATGTTGTCGGTCAGTTGTTCAACAGTCTTCGCACCGATGATGACCGAAGTAACGGCTGCCTTGTGCAGCAGCCATGAGATGGCAATCCGCGCCACGCTGACATTGTGAGCCTTTGCAATGGGACGCATGGCATCGATCACCCGCCAGGCCCGCTCCCTGTCAACCGGCGGAAAATCAAACTGTGCGCGGCGCGAGCCTTCCGGGCCTCGAGCGTCCCGCGAGTACTTGCCACTCAACAGGCCGCCGGCCAATGGGCTCCAGGGCAGGATGGCCAATTGTTGGTCATTGCACAGAGGCACGATTTCGCGCTCGAGGTCGCGCCCGGCGATGGTGTAGTAGGCCTGGACGCTCTGGAAGCGCTCGTAGTTGCGCTTGTCAGAGATCCACAGCGCTTTCGCAATCTGCCAGGCGGCCAGGTTGCACACCCCGATGTACCGGACCTTCCCCGCCCGAATGCAATCATTGAGCGCACCCAGAGTCTCCTCCATGGGCGTGAGCGCATCGAAGCCATGCAGCTGGTACAGGTCGATATAGTCGAGCTGCAGACGGCGCAGGCTTTCGTCCACGGCGTGAAGGATGTGCACGCGGGTGAGACCGGACTGGTTGGGGCCCGGTCCCATCCGCTGGTGGACCTTCGTGGCCAGTACGAACTGATCGCGGGCGATTCCCAGATTGCGCAGGGCCTGGCCCGTCATGACCTCCGAACGGCCCGCGTGATAGACATCCGCGGTGTCGACGAAGTTGATGCCCTGGTCGAAGGCTGCACGGACAATCTCGTCGACCGCCGGCTGCTCCAACTTGCCGATACTGCGCCACAGGCCATCGCCCGTACCGAATGTCATGGTGCCGAGGCACAGCTCCGAGACGAGCAGGCCCGTGTTGCCGAGCTTCTTCAGTCGCATCAGGGTTCTCCGGGAGGCGCGCCGTAGCAAGCAACAAACGCGCCCGTTGCACCCGGTATCTTAGACACCGGTGTCAATGATGACCATAGGACCGAAGATGACAGATATGACTATGCGGATGGCGGCGCCTTCGGTAGAGTCGCGGCATCGAGGGGGTGTCGGGTCGGACCTTCGGGTCCGGCCTGGCATCTCGTCAGTCAGTGAGTCCCTTCACGCGAAGCGAGCCGGCCGCCTTTTTCAGCTTGCACCCGGGCCAGTGCCGCATCGACATCCATCGACAGCGGCTGAGTTGCCGGTCCCGGCGTTGCCTTCAACAGCGACACGATCGACTCACCCGTCAACCGGCTGTTCGCGCTCAACAGTAATGCGACCACACCTGTGACTTCCGCCGCGGCCACCGACGTGCCCGACTCGAAGTCATACTCATTGCCGGGCAGCAAGGTCATTACGTGACTTGCGGGCGCGGCGAGGGTGGCGCCCGTGTAATTGCCGTCGCTGTTGCCAACTCCAATGACGCCACTGATGTTGGCAGGGAATGAATCGCCGGCATCCGGGGCCGAGCCGACGAAGATCATGCCGCGCTTCAGCCCGCTTTGTATGAGGGCGGACAGTAACGGATCGGCAGGGCCGGCAATGCTCATGTTGACCAGCGGCGTGCCGGCATCAATGGCGGCGGCAATTGCCTTGGCCAGTGTAAACGTGTTGCAGGCCGCCGCGTCCGCGTTCGGGCTGAGTTGCCAACACGCTTCGAACACTTCGATCTGCGCGAGCGGTGCGATTCCGACGATCCCCATTTTGTTATTTGCGACCGCGGCTATCAGCCCTGCCATTGCGGTGCCGTGGCGGTAAGCACCAGCGCCGGACGCCGTGGTCGCGTTGGCCGGCACGAACGAACGGCTGCTCGAGATCCGATCACGCAGGTCCGGATGCCTGCTGTCCACGCCGGTGTCGATGAGGGCTACCTTTACACCCGCGCCCTGCGAGCGCTCATGCGCGGCGGCAATGTCGAGTGACACGAGGTTGGTTTGCAGACCGTAGAGCGGATCGTTGTAGGTGACCGGAGCCGGGGTGGTCAGCGTGTGGAATTCCTGGAGCGGCTGCGCGAGCGTGATCTTCGGGTCCTTGGCCAGCGCCGCGAGGACTTCCTCCACCGGACGGCCGTCCGTAATTTCGTACACAACGCAGTGCACGCCGAGTTGCTTGATGGGCCAACTGTCTACCTGCTTCAACGAGTAGGTGTTTGCCACGCGCTGCGCGTTGTTGTGGGCGCCCTGGGCGACTCCATAGGAGCCGCCCGTGTACCTGCGGCCCGTCGTGCCGGCACGGGAAGTAGGGCGATAAGGGTCATTGGCGAAAGTCACGACCACGAAGTGGCGGCCGTTTTCAAAGGACGGTGCCGGGTCAGCCGATGCCGGCGCACCGATCCAGGCTGACAGGACCAGGGCAGCTAACGCGCTCGCGCGCAGAAAGGCACGCATCAGTGCTCCAGAGCATCCGGCGCTCGTTGCTCAGCCTCCGCGAGCGGCTGTATCCACAGTACTCGCGGATCTGTCCGCAGGCGCGCAGAAAGATCCCGCAACTGTCTGTTGGCATTCGCCGGCGCAGTCCGTCCGTCGACGCCGACGGGCATCACGCCCAGAATTCCTGTGTTGCCGGGGCCTTCCACGATCCGTGCACCACCCGACCGCAGCAGCTCTTCAACCTCACCGATGGGGACGGAGCGGTCGAGTGCGATGTGCAGTACGTTGGGAGCGACGACGGGCGCATCGGTGACTGTTGTGTACTTGGGCTGCGACCAACGATATGTCTGGACGATCAATCCGGTGATTCCAAACAACAGCAGGAAACTGGCTGCCCAGGCGAGTCCGGGTGGTCGCCACAGTGAAACGTGACTCAGTCGATCAATCAACGACGCCCGCACCCGCGTGCGTCGTGTTGGCACACTGCTTTCCTCGGCGTCGATTCGATCCATCAGCTTGCGGAACGATGGGCCGGGTGCGTAGGTGACCCGGTCCGGCTCGGTCAGAGCGCTCCCCATCAGATGTTGAGCCCCGAGCTCCTGTTCACAGGCGCTGCAGTGCCGTACATGCTCCTCCGCCAGCTCGCGCTCAGCGGCGGACAGCCGGCCAGTCGCGAGCCAGGGCAGCAGAAGCCACACTTCGTCGTGCCGGCTGCGTTTATCAAAAGCGATCATTTCCCACCTCGTGTCCCGGTAGGAGGAGCGCTACCACCCAGCACGGGAAGCAGCTTCTGCAACTTTGCACGCGCGTGAAACAGTCGCGTCTTCACCGTGTTGACAGGACAACCCATGATTGCCGAAATCTCCTCACACGAATAACCCAGCTCGTAACAGAGCTCGACCGCGAGCCGCTGCTCGACCGGGAGCTGCCCCAGGGCCTGGACCAGCCAGTCCCGCAACTCCTCGGTGCGCATCGGTTCGTCGCTCGTAGGTGGCTCGAGGAGGACATCGAGGTTCTCCGGGGAACCGGCCCGTGCTGAGGATCGGAACGCATTTCTCGCTCTGCGATAGGCGATGCCGAGAATCCAGGTGGAGGGCTGCGAATCGCCACGGAAGTCGCCGGCCTTCTTCCAGACGATCCAGAAAGTGTCATTGATGACTTCTTCAGCGACGTCATAACGCCGCGTGAGGCGTGTCAGAAATCGCGCGAGCCGGCGATGGTAGAGGTTGTAGAGCTCTTCAAACGCCCGCCGGTCGCCCTTGGCGATGCGGGCAATGAGCTCCGACTCGCGGGCCGCGGATGCGCCGCTTCGGTACCCGGGCTCCGCCGCAGCAGGCGTGCCATGTGTCTCGTTTTGTGTCGGGCCTCTCACGCATTCCCATCCCTTTGCGGGTAAGTGTCGCGCAGCCCCGGGCGGGTTCAAAGGCCGGTGCAAAAACAGATGTCAGATCAGAAATGCCAGCTCACAGATCCGGCGAAGCGGCTGCCCGCGCGGCCGTAGGGAAACAGGATCCGGGCGCGGTCCTGGGAGACATAATAGCCTGCGTCCAGGCGCAAGCTCTTGAATTCAAAAGCCAGTCCTGCGTTCCCGTACCAGTAGTCCGTGCTGTCCGTGTAGTAGTAGCCGACGCCCGCCGTCAGGAACAGCCGGCCGACCAGGGGCAACTGGGTCGCGAGATCGCTGGTATATGCGGCATAGCGCCCCAGCCGATTACCGTAGAAATAGCGCGGCGCATTGGGGATGTACGCCGCCGTGAGCGTCCAGGAGTCGAGATACGAGACGGCCAGCGATGCTTCCTGGTAGTCGTTATTGATCGGCGCGTTCCCGTGCTCGTACTGGTAATTCACGGCCGTCAGTGTCGTGCTCCAGCTCTGCGAGAGATCGAAGCGGTGCCCGACGTATTCCTCGAGCTCGTAGTCCCACCCGAGAGTTTCGTAACCATGGTGCCAGAGCCGGTCGATGGTCGAGGCAAATACTCCAACGAAGGTCCCATCCGCGGTGGCAACGTGCAGGTCGATCTGCCCCGCGGGTCGGCCGCCGGTCTCGGAAATGCCCCGATAGATGTAATCGCTCGTGTAGGTCAGATCGCCGTCGAATGTGATGGCATCCGCCGCGCGGGGCGCGAGCAGCGCGATCCCGATCAGCAGGCAGATGACACCCATGCGAGACGGAAAAGAAGGACCCACTATGCCTCTCGAAACGCCCGTGACAATTGTTCGTTGTCAGGAGTTTAGAGCCATTTGGGAACGAGTTGGCCATCGGTACGCTTTTTCTGACGCCGAGGAGCGACAAATCTACAGTCCGAAGACCTTTCGGGCATTCAGCGCGTAGAAACTGTTGCGGTCCGCGGCGGTTCCGACCGAGTCCATGGCCAGTACCTCGCTCGCTTCAAACTGATACGGGTAATCCATTGCATACATCACGCGATCGACCCCCAGTACCTGCTGACAGAACTGGATGGCCGGGGCCCACGCCATGCCGCTCGAGGTCACATACACATTCTCGCGCAGGTAGTCACTCACCTGCCTTTGCAGCGGTTTCATGAAGGCGTAACGCTTGGAAGCGACCGTGGCGCGATGCATGTAGTCGAGCCTGAAGAGCCAGAAGGGCAGCGCCTCGCCCAGGTGGCCCACCACGAGTTTGAGCTTGGGGAAACGATCGAAGACGCCGCTGGTGATGATGGCCAGCAGGTGCATGCCGGTATCGACGCCGAATCCGTAGAGCGCGCCATCCAGTCCCCGCTGCAGCAACGGTTGGATCAGTCCCGCCGATGGACTGTTGGGATGCAGATACACGGGAACATCCAGTGCCTCGGCCGCGGCGAAAATATCCCAGAACTTCGGATCATCCAGGTATTCACCCAGTGTATGGGAATTCAGGATGGCGCCTTTGAGCCCCAGCCCGCGCACGCCGCGTTCCAACTCCCTGGCCGCCTCCCCGGGGTTCTGCGGCGCGACCGCCGCAAGTCCCGCCAGGCGGGTTGGATATTTCGCAATCGCCGCCGCGAGTTGGTCGTTACTGTCGCGTGCGAATGAAACCGCGGTGGCGGCGTCAAACACCTGTACGCCCGGCGATGTCAGCGACAGGATCTGCATGCTGATACCGGTGGCATCCATGTCCGCGATGCGGCGCGAATCGATATTCTGCAGCCGCTCGATGATTTGTGTGGCACGCTCGCTGGGACTTTGCAGATAGAAGCCCCACAGGCTGAGAAAGCCGGGGTCATGGATGCTGCCGCCGGTCAACATCCGGCGGTACAGGCGCAACTGCTCGCTGGTGGCAAACGCTTCTTCGGTGGCAATCCGTTGGTAACTCATCATCCATCCTGAGGCTGTCAATCGAGGTATCGGTTATGTATCATAACTGCGCGCCGCACGTCGTGTTTGCCGAGCATGTCCAAGACTAAACGGAAAGGTCCAGTCGATAGCGAAGCCAACACCGGCCGCCAAGTGGATCTGGGTCCGCTCACCGAATACATAGGCTACGCCTTGCGCCGGGCTTCAATGTCCGCGGTGGGCGAGTTCCTGGAAGCGTTTCAGGAAATCGACCTGCGACCCACCCAGTTCGCGGTGTTGACTCTCATTGCCGGCAATCCCGGGGTGCGCCAGACTGAAATCTGCGCAGCCTTGGGGATTCAAAAAGCCAACTTCGTGCCCCTGCTCAATGAGTTGGAACGGCGCGGGCTGGCGGTTCGCAAATCCGTGGCAGGGGATAGACGTTCGTCTGCTCTTCATCTGACACCGTTGGGCAACACCACCGTGCAGCGGGCCCGGGCCATCCATGAGGTGTATGAAAGCCGGTTCGTGACACGCCTGGGCCGGCGTGGCCGCGATCAGTTGTTGGCGCTCCTCAACAAGGTGATGGACCGCGGCTGAGCCCTGAGGGGCAGCAGCGCGATGACTGACGCGGCCAGCAGGGAGCCCAGCGCGATGCAGGTCGCAACCGCGGGCAGGCCAAAACCGGCGCTGAACAGGTAACCCGCGGCGATGGGTCCCAGCGCCGCGCCGCCCCGGCCCAGGCCGATGGAAGCGCCGGTGCCCGTGGCGCGCACGTGAGTTGGGAACGCCTGGGCGTAAATCGCATACAGCCCCACGATCCCGGCGTTGGTGCAGAATCCCGCCACGGCGCACAACACTGACAGCTCGTTCAGGTTGGGTCCGGCCCGTCCGAACAGAATGACCATGACGGTCGACAGCAACATCACGCCGATGGTCAGAGGTTTGAGACCCAGTCGCTGGCTCAGCAGCCCGAATACCGCGCCGCCAGTCGCGCCTCCGACATTGGCCCATACGAGCACGCCGGCCGCGGCGGCGGCCGGAAAGTGCATGTCGGCCACGATTTTCGGAATCCACTTCAGCATGAAATAGAAAGTGATCATGTGGAAGAAACAGGCGAGGGCGCACAGCAGGGTGGTCAGTCGCAGGGTCGGTGAGAAAACATCGGCGAGCGCGGGCCTGTTCACCGGGGTGACCACGGGTGGCAGCGCCTCAATCGCGGTGTGACCCATGCGAGTGAGTGTCCTGTTGATTCGCAGGAGCGCATTCGCCGGCTGCTTCTGCGCGAGCCAGTGAACTGATTCGGGAATGACGAACAGCACCAGCGGGATGCACAGCGCCGTCATGCAGCCGCCGAAATAAAACACCGCGCGCCAGTCGTGATCATGAAGCAGGATCTTGACGACGGAACCGCCGGCGACCGCTCCCACGGGATAGCCAACAGCCATCAGCGCAACACTGAGGTTGCGGCGCCGCAGGTTGGAAAACTCGGCGGCGACGGCATTGGCCGTGGCGAGGAGTCCGCCGATCCCGAGCCCGGTGGTGAAGCGCCAGAATTCGAGGCCTGCGATCTGCTTCACGCCCGTCACCATGAACATGCCGCCGGTCATCAGCACCAGGCAGGCCAGCATCGTCGGCCGGCGCCCCATCCGATCGGCCAGGCTTCCCAGCACGAGCGCGCCCACGGCCATGCCGAACAGCTCCATCGAGAGCACGACACCGAGAGCGGCGCGGTCGATACCCCACTCGGCGGCGATTCCCGGCGAGGCGAAGCTGATCGACAGCACATCGAATCCGTCGAGCGCCGTGAGGCCGATAGTGACCGCGACTGCCAGGATTTGCAGCGCGCTCATGGGCGCGCTCGCCAACGTCTCGCGCGGGTCAGTGCTCATCGAATGATTTTCGGCAATCGCCGTGCACTATAAAAGGCCCGGGCAGTCGATCACCGAACATACCTCGAGCGCCAGCCCGACCTTGGAGCTGCGAGCGTTCCATTCGCAGAACGGCGCCGCAGTGCAGCCGTGGCTCGAGGGGCGCCGGGCACGGGGTCTGGTCCATAATGAGGCCACTTCATAGTCCTCGTCCGATCAAGGGTAGCGTAATGGCCGACAAACCAGCTTTCGAAGTCATCAGTCAACACAAGTGTTTCGACGGTACCGTCGGTTTTTACAAGCACGACTCCTCGAGTACTGGCACCTCGATGCGCTTTTCGGTGTTCGTGCCCCGGCAGGCGCAGGCAGGCCGCGTGCCGGTGTTGTATTACCTCGCCGGGCTCACGTGCACTGAAGAGACTTTCATGATCAAGGCCGGCGCGCAGCGCGTGGCGGCGGAGCTCGGCCTCATGCTCGTGGCTGCGGACACGAGCCCGCGCGGCCTGAACATTCCGGGCGACAGTGCCTCCTGGGATTTTGGCGTGGCGGCCGGCTTCTACCTGGATGCAACCCAGGAGCCGTGGTCGAAGAATTACCGGATGTACACCTACATCACC
>Ga0207641_10000199_pt1 | contig 81050 bp, 70 predicted proteins | sample KBSSwiS62_FD_184306 | JGI IMG/M metagenome (GOLD analysis project Ga0207641, IMG submission 184306) | Switchgrass rhizosphere microbial communities from Kellogg Biological Station, Michigan, USA - KBS Switchgrass S6-2 (SPAdes) (version 2) | ecosystem: Host-associated > Plants > Roots >...
CCGGCAGCCCCGCCATGATCTCGAAAATCTCGGCAAAATCGGCGCGCTGCTCGGGCAGCAGCTTGTCGAGCGCGGCCCGCCTGCCTCTCTCATCCTCGGCGAGGATCATCTGCCGGACGGCGGTGATCCGCGCCGCATCGAAAAACATATGCTCGGTGCGGCATAGCCCTATTCCCTCCGCGCCGAATATGCGCGCCGTCTTGCAGTCGAGCGGCGTCTCCGCATTCGCGCGCACCTTGAGGCGGCGACCTTTGTCCGCCCACTCCATCAGCGTGCCGAAATCGCCCGCGAGCTCGGGCTGCACCGTCGCCACGGCACCAACCATCACCTCACCGGTCGAACCGTCGATCGTGATGACCTCGCCCTCGCGTATCTCTCGACCGGCGACACGGAACAGCTTGGCCTTGGCGTCGATGGCGAGACTGCCGACGCCCGAAACACACGGCCGGCCCATGCCGCGCGCCACCACCGCCGCGTGGCTGGTCATGCCACCACGCGCGGTAAGGATACCTTTTGCCGCGTGCATGCCGTGGATATCCTCGGGAGATGTCTCCACCCGCACGAGGATCACCGCATCGCCCCGCTCGGCGCGTTCCGTCGCAGTTTCGGCATCGAACACGACGACCCCCGAGGCGGCGCCCGGCGAGGCCGGCAAGCCCTTGGCGATGATGTCGCGCAGAGCCTTGGGATCGAGCGTCGGGTGGAGCAGCTGATCGAGCGCGGCCGGATCGACCCGCAGCACCGCTTCCTCCTCGGTGATCAGACCTTCATTCGCCATGTCGACCGCGATCTTCAGCGCGGCCTTTGCGGTGCGTTTGCCGGCGCGGGTCTGCAGCATCCACAGCTGGCCCTGCTGCACGGTGAACTCGATGTCCTGCATGTCCCGATAATGGGTTTCGAGCAGATCGAACACCTTGGTGAGCTCGCTATAGACCTCTGGCAGCGCCTCCTCCATCGAAGCGGGCTTGGCGCCAGCGGCCTCACGTGCCTTGCGGGTCAGATATTGCGGCGTGCGGATTCCCGCGACGACATCCTCGCCCTGCGCGTTGATCAGGAACTCGCCATAATATTCGCGATCACCCTTCGCGGGATCGCGAGTGAAAGCGACGCCGGTTGCCGAGGTTTCCCCCATATTGCCGAATACCATCGCCTGGACGTTCACCGCGGTTCCCCACTCGGACGGGATGTCGTTCAGCCGTCGGTAGATCTTCGCCCGCTCCGACTGCCAGGATCCGAACACCGCGCCGATCGCACCCCACAGCTGCTCGTGGACATCGTGCGGGAAAGGCCTGCCGTTCTGCAATTCAACGACGATTTCCTTGTAGCGCCCGACAAGCGCTTTCCAGTCGTCGGCATCCATGTCAGTGTCGAGGTAGATGCCCTTATCTTCCTTGGCGATCTCCAGTGCCTCCTCGAAGGCGCTATGATCGAGCTGGAGGACGACGTCCGAATACATCTGGATGAAACGGCGATAGCTGTCCCAGGCGAAACGCGGATCGCCCGATTTCGCCGCGAGGCCGACGACGGTCTCGTCGTTGAGGCCGAGATTGAGGACGGTATCCATCATTCCCGGCATCGACGCGCGCGCACCTGAACGAACCGAGACGAGCAGCGGCTCGGCAGCGACACCGAATTTCTTGCCGGTGATCGCCTCGATATGGGCGATGCCATTCGCGACTTCTGCCTTCAGGCTCTCGGGAAAGCTCTCGCCCTCATCATAATAGCGCGCACACATCTCGGTCGAGATGGTGAAGCCCGGCGGCACCGGCAGCCCGATCGACGCCATTTCGGCGAGATTGGCACCCTTGCCGCCGAGCAGATCCTTGTCGCCCTTGCCGCCATCGGACACACCGCCGCCGAAGCGATAGACATATTGCGTGGTCATACAGCCGTTACCTTCCCATTACGACCCGCCGCCTCGGAGGTGGCGCGGCAGTCGAATCAGCCTTCTATTTTCGAGAAGTCGGCAACTTTGTGCGCCGCAACACGGATTTTTTCAAGCAGGGCGAGACGCGTGGCGCGCTTGACGGGATCGGAGTCGTTGACGGTGACGGCGTCGAAGAAGGCATCGATCGGCGCGCGAAGCGAGGCAAGCGCGCTCATCGCGCCGGCGAAGTCCTCGGCGGCGATCGCGGCGGTCACCTGTGGTTCGGCCTTGGCGAGCGCATCCGCGAGCGCGGCTTCGGCGGGCTCTGGGGGATAGGTGAAGCCTTCGCCGGCTCCCGGCGCCCCGCCCTCCTTTTTGAGGATGTTGGCGGCACGCCTGTAGCCAGAGAGGAGATTGGCGCCGTCGTCGGTCGCGACGAACGCCTGCAATGCCTTCACCCGCGCGAGCAGGCGAACGAGATCGTCCTCGCCACCGAGCGCGAACACCGCGTCGATCAGGTCGTGGCGCACGCCCGCCTCGCGCTGCTGGACCTTGAGGCGATCCGCGAAGAAGTCGAGCAGTTCGGTACAATCGAGCCCGCTGTCGCCAAGCCCCGCTTTAGCGCGTTCGAAAGTCGCCGTCAGACTCATGCGCGTGCCATTTTCGAGGATGGTCAGGATCGTCTGAAGCGCGGCGCGACGCAACGCGAAAGGATCCTTGGAGCCGGTCGGCCTGATGCCGCGCCCGAAAAAAGCGGCGAGCGAGTCGATCCGATCGGCAAGCGCGACGCACGCCGGAATGCAGCCCTGGACTGCCCCGACATATTGCTGCTTGAGCGCCGAGACCGTGCCCGGCTTCTCACCGCCGCGGTCGGCATAATAGCCGCCCATAATGCCTTGGAGTTCGGGGAATTCGCCGACCATCGCCGTGGCGAGATCGGCCTTTGCGAGGAGGCCCGCGCGCCGGGCAGTCTCGGGATCGCGCTCGGGAAAATACTGCTCGGCGATCCATCCCGCGAGCGCGCTCACCCGTTCCGCCTTGGCGCGCAGGGTACCCATTCCCTCGTAGAAGAGCATGTCATCGAGTTTGGACAGATAGGCGTCGAGCGGCGCCTTCAAATCCTGCTCCCAGAAGAAGCGCGCATCGGACAGTCGCGCCGCGAGTACCTTGCCGTTGCCGGCGACGATGCCCGCGCCGCCATCCTTCGCGGTGATGTTCGCCGTGCAGATGAAGGCCGGGGCAAGCTTGCCCGCTGCATCGTTGAGCACGAAATATTTCTGGTTGGTGCGCAGCGTCAGCTGGATCACCTCGCGCGGGACTTCCAGAAAGGCTGGGTCGAACCGCCCGAGCAGCGGCACCGGCCATTCGGTGAGGCCGGCATTTTCGGCGACCAGCCCCTCATCGGGAACGACGGTCAGCCCCGCTTCCGCCGCCAGCTCTTCGGCGCGCGCACGGATGATGTCGCGGCGTTCGGCGGGGTCGACGATGACATGGCAGGCGCGCAGCTTGGCGGCATAGTCGTCGGCATTGCCGATCGTGATGATGCCGGGGTGATGGAAGCGGTGGCCGACCGTCGCGGCCCCGCTCACGACGCCGTCGATCTCGAACGGGACGACATCGTCGCCGAGCAGCGCGACGATACCCTGAAGCGGGCGCACCCAACGTAGCGCGCTCGTCGATGCCGAGGCGATGCCCCAACGCATTGACTTCGGCCAGGGGAAGGCGCGGACGATCGCCGGGATCGCCTCTGCGAGCACGTCGGCGGTCTTGCGGCCCGGCTTCGCGACGATCGCGAACAATGTGCCATCGCGCTCGACGAGCTGATCGGCGCTAAGCCCGGTCTTGCGCAGGAAACCGTCGAGCGCCTGCGCCGGCGCGCCGACCTTCGGACCCTTGGTCTCCTCCGACACGGCCGCCGTCTCCGACGGCAGCCCGCGGGCGATCAGCGCGAGGCGGCGCGGTGTGACATGGCTGATCAGGCTTTCGGCTTTGAGGCCGGCCTTGGCGATCTCATCGGCGAACAGCCGCGCGAGATCGGCCGAGGCCTTCTCCTGCATGCGTGCGGGAATTTCCTCCGAAAGGAGTTCGAGGAGGAAGTCGGTCATTATTCCGCCCACCCGTTATGCGCCATCCAGGCGGCGCAAGCGCCTTTGGCGAGGTCGCGGACGCGGCCGATATAGGCCTGTCGCTCGGCGACCGAGATCACGCCACGGGCCTGCAACGTGTTGAAGATGTGGCTGGCCTTGATCGCCTGGTCATAGGCCGGCAGCGGCAGCGGCTTTTCGCGGTCGAGCAGGGCGCGGCATTCCTCGGCCGCCTGGGCGAACTGCTTGAGCAGCGTCTCGACATTCGCCGCCTCGAAATTATAGGCGCTGAACTGCTTCTCATTTTCCAGGAAGACATCACCATAGGAGACGCCTTCGTCGTTGAAGGCGAGATCGTAAACGCGGTCGACTCCCTGGATGTACATCGCAAGGCGCTCGAGACCATAGGTCAGCTCGCCCGCAACCGGCTTGCAGTCGAAGCCGCCGACCTGCTGGAAATAGGTGAACTGGGTCACCTCCATGCCGTCGCACCACACCTCCCAGCCGAGCCCCCAGGCGCCGAGCGTCGGGCTTTCCCAATCATCCTCAACGAAGCGAATGTCGTGGGCGAGCGGGTCGATGCCGATCCGTTCCAGGCTGCCGAGATAGAGCTCCTGCAGATTGGCCGGGCTCGGCTTCAGGATCACCTGATATTGATAATAATGGCCGAGCCGGTTCGGGTTTTCGCCATAGCGGCCATCGGTCGGGCGGCGCGACGGCTGGACATAGGCCGCCTTCCAAGCCTGGGGGCCAAGCGCGCGCAGCGTCGTGGCGGGGTGGAAGGTGCCCGCGCCCATCTCCATGTCATAGGGCTGGAGGATCACGCATCCCTGGTCGCTCCAATAGTCATGAAGGGTCAGGATCAGGCGCTGAAACGAAAGCGGCTTGGTCGCCACGGCGGGTCCTTCGGAATGGGCGAGAATGCGTCCGCCCTTTGGCGTGGGCTGGAGGAAGGGTCAAGGATGAGCCGAAGCTCCTCCCAACTGCGACGGATTGCGCTGGGATGGAAAGAGCAGTTGCAATAGACCGGGATCATGCTCCGCTTCGCCCGCGCCCTCGCCGCACTGCTTGCCGTCTTGTCCGTCGCTCCCGTCGCCGCTGCTCCCGCCTTATGGCGGTTCGGCGACGAGGACACGACCATTTATCTGTTCGGCACGATCCATGCCCTGCCTGCCCGGTACAGCTGGCAAGACGATCGCACCCGCAAGGCGATGAAGGCGGCCGACACGCTGGTCGTCGAAACGTTGGTCGACGAGGATCCGCAATCAATCGCCCAGATGTTTCCCCCGCCGGACCCGAATTTGCCACCCGTCGTCGAGCGACTGCCTGCGAGGAGCCGCGCCGCCTATGAGGCGCTGATCGCCAAAGCGAAGATCAGCGCGGCGGCGCTCGACCGCATGCCGTCATGGCAGGTCGCCTTCGTGCTGATGGGCGCCGTGATGAAGGACCTCGGCATCGCTCGGGACAGCGGGGTCGAGGAAAATATCATTCCCGCCTTCCGCCCCGCGGTCTCGAACGCCGCGCCCAAGCCGAGCCCGCGCAAGATCGAGGCTCTCGAGACGGCGTCTTCGCAACTCGCGCTCTTCGCCAATCTCTCCGAAGCGGATCAGCGCGAGCTGCTGACCTCGATGATCGACGGTCGCGGCAATGCAAAGGATGATTACGCCGAGATGCTCAGCGCATGGGACAAGGGTGACCAGATCGCTATCGCTAAGCTGTTCGACGAGGACAAGGACCTGACTCCACGTCTTCGTGAGATATTGCTGCGAAAGCGGAACGCGGCTTGGACGCAGTGGCTCAAGGCGCGCCTGGCGGTACCGGGGACGGTCTTTGTCGCGGTCGGCGCGGGGCATCTCGCCGGCCCGCTATCGGTGCGGGCGATGCTGGAAGCCCAGGGCATAAAGATCAAGCGGGTGTGGATCGATGATATCGACGAAGCCGCCGCCGCGAAGGCGCCCCGATAGCCCTATTCAATTAAGGATTTTTCCCGGTCCGCTGCGCTCCCGGGCCGGCAGCCACCGCCTGCCTTCACCCCTGCCTTACCGCATAATGCCCGGAAATGCTGCGCGGTTACCACCCGCAATAGGCCTTCGCGAGGTCGACCTTAGTCGATTGGCAGACCATAATTTTTTTACCTCCGTAAAAATCACGACTAGCTTTAAGAGCCCGTTAACCATTTACCTTCATTAACGGCGTAGTTAATCACAGGTCGTGATCGGCACGGGTGCAAACGGGTGCAGATCACCGGCGACAGATCGGGAACCAGATATCATGCGGATATTGCTGATCGAAGATGATCCCACGACGGCGAAGAGCATCGAGCTGATGCTGAACGCGGAGGGCTTCAACGTCTACACCACCGACCTTGGAGAAGAAGGCCTCGATCTGGGTAAGCTGTACGATTACGACCTGATCGCGCTCGACCTGAATCTGCCGGATATGCACGGCTATGACGTGCTGAAGAAGCTGCGCACCTCCAAGGTCCAGACCCCGGTCATGATCCTTTCAGGCATCGGCGAGATGGACTCCAAGGTCCGCGCGCTCGGCTTCGGTGCCGACGACTATGTCACCAAGCCCTTCCACCGCGAAGAGCTGGTGGCCCGTATCCATGCCATCGTGCGCCGCTCGAAAGGCCATAGCCAATCGGTCATCCGCACCGGCAAGCTCGCGGTCAATCTCGATGCGAAGACGGTCGAGGTCGACGGCGCCCGCGTGCACCTGACCGGCAAGGAATATGCGATGCTCGAGCTGCTTTCGCTGCGCAAGGGCACGACGCTGACCAAGGAGATGTTCCTGAACCATCTTTATGGCGGCATGGACGAACCCGAGCTCAAGATCATCGACGTCTTCATCTGCAAGTTGCGCAAGAAGCTGGGCCTTGCCTGCGGGGGCGACAACTATATCGAAACCGTCTGGGGCCGCGGCTATGTCCTGCGCGATCCCGAGGACAGCGCTGTCGCCGCCTAACGCCGTTTTGCTACAGGGGCAAAAAGCGGGGCCGCGTTTCGAAAGAAGCGCGGCCTTTCCGCTATGAAGCTCGATTCAGGCCCGACGTAGCCGCCTCAGGCCCCGCCGATCCCCGCAATGACCTTGCCGGTCCCGCCGCACGTCGCGCAGGGTCCATCCTTCACTCTGCCCCGCCCCGAACAGTCGGGGCAGATCGCCTCGCCAGTGCCCGGTGTGCCGGGACGCGCAACGTCGCCCGGATTGAGGGTGGGTTCCTGGTCAGGCTTGCTCATCGTCGCCCTGGCCCTCCGATGACCTGAGCAGTGACGGGCCGCTCCGGCTCGCGCTCGGCGCTGGACCCGCGTCGCCGGTCGCTTTAGCAAAAGCCGTGCCCGAACTCTCCTCCACGGTGAGCACCGTGCCATTGCCCAGATGCACTTCGTGGCGCAAACCGCCGGAACCCGCGGGCTCGTCCGTCCTTTCGCGGCGCCGGCCCGGAAGATCGTCCTCTGGCTGGCGAACGCCGCCCTCCCGATTGCCGCCGGCCGCTGCCTCTCGCGCTCCGCTCTGCGGTGCCACCTTCCTGTCGCCTAGTTGGCCGCCCCCGTGATAAGCGTTCTCCGTCTGACCACCATGGCCCATGAAATCGCCGGGTGCATCCCTCGTGGTTTTGCCGCGATGCGGATTGGGATAGGCGCCGCCGCCGCTCTGACCCGGATCCTCCAGGCCGCCAGGATGCTCGGACACACCATCCGCCTGGGATCTACGCATGTCGGTGCCGGCGGCCTGCATAGGCGACGTCTCTGCCATCGCTCATCCCTCGTCCCATCGGGCGGTGCCCGCATCCGAGACAACTCGCGCCCACAGGCTCGCGTCCCCTCGGCGTGCGTCCGATGCCACGTGCTGACCTGAAAACCAGCCGAGCCGTTTCCGCGCGGATCGGCGAAGGCTCGGCGCCGGCCGCCTTGGCGAAGAGCTGGGGTTATGTGATGAGCAGAGTATATTATTAACCTGCAAATATTCGCGATCACCCGGTATAAATTGCCCTTTCTTTTACTCCGGCCTCGTCCATGCTCCACCGCCGCTCGCTCCTCTCCGCGCTGACCGCTATGGCTTTTACTGCGCTAGCCAACCGGGCCGCTGGCGCAACACCGACAGCCGAGGGCTATGGCGCATTGGTTCCCGATGAACGGGACTTGCTCGATCTGCCGCGTGGTTTTTCCTATCGAATCCTTTCCAGCTTCGGCGATCGCATGGATGACGGCTTGGTCGTGCCGGATCGCGCCGATGGCATGGGGTGCCTTCGTGTCGATCGAAGGCGGGTCGCGCTGGTCCGCAATCACGAGTTGCAGCCCCGGCATCACGCCCAGAGCGCCTATCCTGGCACATCAGGCCCCGCCCTCGCCTACGACCGCGCTGCCGATGGCGCAGCGCTTGCCGGCGGAACCACGACGATCCTGTACGATACGGTGACCGGCAGGGTCGAACGCCAGCATCTGAGCCTTGCCGGGACGATCCGCAACTGTGCTGGCGGCATCACGCCCTGGGGCAGCTGGCTGACCTGCGAGGAGGATGTGACACGCGCCGGAAATGGCGTTGGCCGGGATCATGGCTGGGTGTTCGAGGTGCCGGCGCAAGCGCGCGGCCTCGTCGACCCCACTCCCCTGAGGGCGATGGGGCGGTTCAATCATGAGGCGGCGGCCGTCGATCCCACCACCGGGATCGTCTATCTGACGGAGGATCGCAATGACGGCCTCTTCTATCGCTTCCTACCCGATGCACCGGGTCAGTTGGCAAAGGGCGGAAAGCTTCAGGCATTGGGCTTCCGCGACAGCCCTGAAGGCGGTGACAGTCGCAATTGGCGTGGCGCGGATATGGCGCCGGGCGCCTGGAAAGCGGTGCGCTGGATCGACCTCGACGGCACTGACGCTCCCGACGACGATCTGCGGCAGCGTGGCCACCGTGCCGGTGCGGTGCTTTTCGCGCGTGGCGAAGGCGTGCATTTCGGCAACGGATCGCTCTATTTCTGCTGTACCTCGGGCGGGAAGGCGAAGCTGGGGCAGGTGATGCGCTATTCTCCTTCGCGTTTCGAAGGCCGGCCCGGCGAGCGGGACGCGCCCGGCATGGTCCAGATTTTCGTCGAATCGACCGACCCCATGCTGTTCAATTTCGGCGACAATCTGACAGTGGCGCCCACCGGCCACCTGATCATCTGTGAAGACCAATATACCGATGTGGTGGACAATCATCTGCGCGGCGTGGCGCCGTCGGGCGCGATCTACGCATTGGCCCGCCTCCGCGCGCAGACGGAGCTTGCCGGTGCATGCTTCTCGCCTGATGGCTCGACGCTCTTCGTCAACCTCTACAGCCCTGCCAAGACGGTCGCCGTCACCGGCCCATGGGCGCGGTTGGGTTCATAGAAGGGTTTGAATCCGAGACGCGATTTCGCGGCAGCCATGGCACCTTCGTTGCCCCTCGACTGATTAAAAGCTTGCCCGCGCGGTGATGCGGAAGTCGCGTCCGGCAAGCGGCGCGAAATCCTTAAGAAAGGAGGCGTGGCGGCGCGCATTCACATCGAAGATGTTGTTGGCGGACAGAGCGAAGCTCAGCGGGCGGTCCGTGCCCCAGGGGCGCAGATTCACTTCGGCGTTGACGAGCGTGAAGCTGCGCGTCTCAGTCTCGAAGACCGAGATTCGACTCTGACGATCGGTCCATTCGACCTCGATGCGGCCATCGACCCTCGGCGAGCTGGCGGTCAGCCCGGCAAGCACGCGGAGCGGAGGAATTCTTGGCACCGGGCCGACATTGACGACACCGGCATGAACATAATCGGCGAGAGCGTCCGCGGCGATTTTTGTCTCGCCGATACGGGCAAGGTCGAGCGAGCCCTGGACTTCGACGCCGTAGAAACGCGCCTTCGCCTGGGAGAACCGATAAACGGGCAATCCGTCCTCGATCGCACCAGTCAAGTCATCATAAATATAGTTCGAAAACCAGCTCTGATAGACGGACGTCTCGAAGCTGTAGCCCGCCCCGTGCCCGCGCAGCACCGCTTCGATTCCGTAAGAACGCTCCTTCGAAAGGTTCGGACTGCCGACGTCGAATGCCTCGGTACCGGCGTGCGGCCCGTTGGCGAAAAGCTCCTCCGCAGAGGGGGCGCGAACGATATGCGAGAGATTGACGCCGAGACGCCAGCCGCCACCCAAGCCGTAGCTGGCGCCGATCGAGCCCGACACCGCATCGAAGCTACGGCGACCGCCGAAGAATTGCGGCTGTTCGATCGGCTTCGCCTCGAGCAAGCTATATTCATAGCGCGCGCCGGCCTCGATCTTGAGCGCGCCATAATCGAGTTGCTGCAGCGTGAATATGCCGATCTGCTGCGTCGAGTTTTTCGGAACAAAGGCCTCATCGCCGATCGCATTGAAATCGCGAGAATAATATTGGACGCCGGTGGCGCCCTTCCACGGGCCATGATCGGCCTGGACCAGTTCGACGCGGCCTTCCATGCCCTTATTGTAGAAGGCGGTCGCGATCGAGCCATCCTCTTCGACCTCGAAATGACGATAGGAGGCATAGGCAGCGCGCGATCTGATCGCTTTAAGGATCGCGCCTCCCGTTTCGACCTCGGCGCGGAAGTCGACCCGATTCTGCTTTAGATCGATCCGCGGCGCCTCCTGCTCCTGCCCGGGCAGGGTCGCGTAGCGGACCGGCACGCCGTAGAAGCTGTCATAGTGGCTGTAGGCGAAGCCGAGATGACCGGTATCGGTCACGAGCGCTGCGCCGATGCCAGCGGTCCATGTTTTGGCGGCACTGTTCGGCAGCCTCCCCTTGAGCGCGGCGTTAGCTGCAAAATCGATCGGCTTATCGGCATCGGGGTCGGGCGGCAGCTGACTGCTCGCCAGAGCCTCAACACGGCCCGAAGCCGTCAGCACATGACCGCCGATGCGCAAGTCATCGGTCTTGAGATAGCTGCCATCGGCATGAATGACGAACCTGCCGCCGAGCGGAACGGCGATGGCGCCCCCGCCCGATCGCTCGCTGGCGGCTGATCCATAGCTCACGATCGCGTCGACATGAATGGGCTCGTCCGGGATGCTGCGCGGAATCCGCTTGTCGATGACGTTGACGACCCCGCCGATTGCCGAGGATCCATAAAGAAGCGCCTCCGGACCGCGAAGTATCTCAATGCGCTCCGCCAGCAACGGATTGACCACCACCGCATGGTCGACGCTGGTGTTCGATGCGTCGATCGAACCGATGCCGTCGGTCAGCACCCGAACTCGTTCGCCCTGCAGGCCGCGCAACACAGGCCGTGACGCATTGGGCCCGAAGGACGTTGCGGATACGCCTGGCGTCTTGGCGATTGTCTCGCCGACTGTAGGACGAATCGATTGGGTAAGCTCTTCGCCCTGCAGCACCGCGACCCCCGAAAGAACGTCGCGACGGTCGCGTTGGAACGGCGCCGTGACAATGATTTCGCTCGACCGTTCGCCATGATATCCCCCTCTGACCTCCTGAGCCTGGCCGGGAGCGCCCAGTGCGCCGATGATCGAGCTGCCGCAGAGAAGCTGGAAGAGCCGCATGATTCACCCTTTGGCACGATGATATATCGCCGCATCGGATGGAGGTCCTCAGGGCGCCGGCTCCACGAATAATAGCTGCATTAAGAAGATACAATATAACATTTCATGACGATGTTAACAGTTTGGCGCGCGCTTGCTTCCCCTTGCGGGATTCCTCGACCAAGCAATGCTCCTCATCGCCGCCGGCCGGTGCCGCCCAAAAAATGCACGCCCTACGTGCACTGGCACACATACCGGAATCGCCATTTGCATCGGTGGCGCCTAACCTTCCCGGATCGACTACCACTGCGAGAGCGGCGAATGACGGACAGTTCAACTGGCGTACGCGGCCTGGATGACATACTCGCCGGCGGCCTTGCCGAGGGCCGCCTTTTCCTCCTGGAAGGAAGCCCCGGCACGGGCAAGACGACCATCGCGACGCAGTTCCTGATGGCGGGCGTCGCGGCCGGGGAGACCGCGCTTTACATTACCCTCTCGGAGACCGAGGCCGAATTTCGGGAGGGTGCGAGTTCGCATGGCTGGACCTTGCCGGCACAGTTCAAGATTTTCGAACTGGTGCCGCCCGAGAGCCTGCTCGATGAACAACAACAGCAAAGCCTGCTCTACTCGTCGGACCTCGAACTGGGCGAGACCACCCGCCGGATCTTCGATGCATATGAGCGCCTAAAGCCAGCGCGAGTGGTCCTCGACAGCCTCTCCGAGATCCGCCTGCTGGCACAGAGTTCGCTGCGCTATCGCCGCCAGATCCTCGCGTTGAAGCATTATTTCGCGCATCAAAACTCGACAGTGCTCATGCTCGACGACCTCACGTCCGAGGCGCTCGATAAGACGGTTCACAGCGTCGCTCATGGGGTAATCCGGCTGGAGGAGCTGACACCGAATTTCGGCGCCGAGCGGCGCCGGCTGAGAGTGATCAAATATCGCGGCAGGCGCTTTCGCGGCGGATACCATGATTTCGTGATCGAAACGGGAGGCGTGCGTGCCTTCCCCCGGCTCGTCTCGGCGGAGCACCGCCGACCTTTTGCACGAGAGACGGTTGGCTCGGGCGATGCCAGCCTCGACCGGCTCGTCGGCGGCGGCCTCGAGCGGGGGTCGAGCACGCTCATCCTCGGACCCGCCGGCACGGGCAAATCGCTGCTGGCGCTCAGCTTCGTCGCCGCGGCCGCGAAACGGGGCGAGCATGCCGCGATGTTCGTTTTCGACGAGGAACTCGGGCTACTTCGCGACCGCGCCAAGGGCTTGGGCATCGACGTAGATGCATTGACCGGTTCGGGCGCGCTGACGATATTTCAGATCGACGCTGCCGAGCTCACGCCCGGCGAGTTTTCCGAGCGCGTCCGTTCCTGCGTCGAGGAACGCGGTGCTCGCACGATCGTGATCGACAGCCTGAATGGCTACCAGGCCGCGATGCCGGAAGAGCAGGCGTTGATCCTCCATATGCACGAGTTGCTGCAATATCTGAATCGGCAGGGCGTGACGACTTTCCTGACGGTGGCCCAGCACGGGCTCGTCGGCGATATGAAATCGCCGGTCGATATCACCTACCTGGCCGACACCGTCGTCCTGCTGCGCTATTTCGAAGCTCTCGGACGCGTTCGTCGTGCGATGTCGGTCGTCAAGAAGAGGACCGGCCCACATGAAGACACGATCCGGGAATTCATGATAGGGAGCCGGGGCATAACGCTGGGTCAGCCACTGGTTGAATTCCAGGGCGTGCTGCGCGGCGTGCCGACCTTGGCCGGCGGGGACAGCAAGCTCCTCGATACAGACGCCTCCTGAGCTTGCCCCACAAGAAAACTTCTGCGGAAACGGCGGTCCTTCTCGCCCCCCTCGGTCGCGATGCGGCGGTCGCCGCGTCGATTTTGGGCGAGGCGCAAATCCTCGCGAGGATCGCCGGGGACCTGCCAGACCTCGTCGCGGCGCTGCGCGAAGGCGCCGGCTTCGCGATCGTCACCGAGGAGGCACTACGCGCGCGCGATCTCCGCGATCTCGCGCTTTTCATTGGCAGTCAACCCGAATGGTCGGACATGCCCTTCATCGTGCTGACCGCGCGAGGTGGCGGCCTGGAGCGCAATCCCGACGCAACCCGCCTGCTCGAGATGCTCGGCAACGTAACGTTTCTGGAGCGCCCCTTTCATCCGACCACGCTGGTCAGCCTAGCAAAGTCGGCCTTGCGCGCGCGGCGGCGCCAATATGATGCCCGACAAAGACTGGAGGCGATCAGAGAGGCACAGGATCGCCTGACGCTCGCGCTCGCCGCCGGCGGGCTGGGCGCGTGGGAACTGGACGTCAAGACGATGGTGTTGAAGGCTTCGGCCGAATGCAAAGCCCATTTCGGTTGCGCGCCCGAACAGCCCTTTTCCTACCAGGATCTGCTTATGGCCGTGCATCCCGACGACCGGGCGTATGTGCAGGCTGCCATCGCGCTGTGCCAAGAGGCGGGCGATGACTACTCGGTCGACTATCGTTGCATCTGGCCAGACGGTTCCGTGCACTGGGTCCAGATGGTGGGGCGGCTCGAAGCGAATGGCGAGGCGCCGCCGGCACGCGTCGTCGGTGTGTCGCAGGATATAAGCGATCGTAAACAGGACGAAGTCGCGCTGCGGGCGTTCGCCATCGAGATGGAACGCCAGGTCGACGAGCGGACGCGTGAGCGCGAGGCGGTGATCGCCCAGCTCCACGAAGCTCAGAAGCTCGAAACGCTCGGCCAGCTCACCGGCGGGGTGGCCCACGACTTCAACAATCTGCTCACGCCAGTGATCGGCAACCTCGACATCCTCCGGCGAATTCATCAGGACAAGCGGTCCCAGCGGTTGATCTCGGGCGCGTTGCAGGCGTCCGAACGCGCCCGCACGCTGATTTCGCGGCTTCTCGCTTTCGCACGACGCCAAAATCTGGAGGCGCGCGCAGTGGATGTGGAGGCGCTGCTCGAAGGTATGCTGGATCTGGTGAGGCGATCGCTCGGTCCGCAGATTGCGATCAAGGTCGATATTGGAACCGGAATTCCCGCAGCACGGGTGGATCCGAATCAACTCGAACTCGCCCTGCTCAACCTGGCGGTAAACGCGCGCGACGCCATGCCGACCGGTGGCACCCTGTCATTCACCCTGAGCAGCGCCGAAATGGTCAGCCCCAACGACCATGGTCTCGATGCTGGCCGGTACGTCACCATCATGATCAGCGACACCGGAACGGGAATGGACGAGGCCACACTGCGCAGGGCGGTGGAGCCTTTTTATTCGACCAAAGGGATCGGGAAGGGCACCGGTCTGGGCCTGTCGATGGTCCATGGGCTGGCCGCCCAATCAGGAGGGGCGCTACGGCTCGACAGCGAGGTGAATGTGGGGACCACCGCCACCCTATGGCTTCCGATGGCTGACGCGCCGAGCGAAGCACGGTCGGGCGCCAGTGACGACACGGGACCGGCGATCGAGCCGCTGCGTATCCTGGTCGTCGACGACGAGGAACTCGTTCGCCGAGGGACGGCCGACATGCTCGCCGATATGGGCCATGAGGTGCTCCAGGCTACGTCCGGTGCGCAGGCCCTGCAGATGCTTCGTGACGGTCGTTTCGATTTTCTGGTGAGCGACTATCTGATGCCCAGCATGAACGGTCTCGAACTGATCGAAGAGTTGCGGCGCCAGAGGAACGATATCCCGATCCTGCTCATCACCGGGTTCGCGGACTATGATGCGACGAGCGAGGCCGAGTTCGGCCGGCTGGCGAAGCCGTTTCGCCGAAAGGAGCTTGCTGCAGCTCTCGCCGCGCAATATCGGCCGCACGAGGTCTCGTAGAGTGTCAGAGGGACGGACCGTGCACGAGCGGTCATAGGCCTATCGACTCGGTCAACCGAACCAGCTCTCTACCGCATTGGCAATGTTATGCGTTGTGTAGGGCTTCTGCACCACGCTGGTCGATCGGTGCTGCATCGGCAGGCTCGCCTGCTCGCCATATCCTGAGGCGAAGAAGAAAGGGATGTTCATCTCGTTGAGGCGGTCGGCTATGCCGAAGCTCGTCTGGTCACCAAGATTGATGTCCAGGATCGCAAAATCAATGTGCCCCTTGTCGAGGATATCGTGGGCCGCCTCGGGGGTTGAGGCCGTGGCGACATCAGCACCGAACCGGTCGAGAATGTCCTCGGCGTCGAGCGCGATGATCAGGCTGTCCTCTACCAGCATGACGCGCTTGCGGCCGAGCAGATCCGGATCGACTGGATGCTGGCTGGACACATTCACGCGCGAACTGCGCGCGTGCGCGACACCCATACCCTTTGCATCGGAGACATGGCGGGCCGGAATGCAGAATTCGGCGCGGACACCATCGACCGCATAGTCGATACCGGCCGTGCCGCCCAAGTCATAGGGTACGGATCGGTTGACGATGGTGGTGCCGAAGCCCTTGCGCTTGGGCTTGGAAACCGGCGGTCCCCCAATCTCTCGCCAGGTGAACAGGAGATCGCCTTTATTGTCGCGATGCCAGTCGATCCGGACCTCTCCGTTCGGAGACGAGAGGCTGCCATATTTGGTGGAGTTGGTGACGAGCTCGTGGATGACGAGCGCCATGGTCGAATAGGCTTGCGGGTTAAGGAGTACCGGGCTGCCACTGACGACAATGGCGTTCGGTCGATCGGCTGCGAAGGCCGCAGCCTCCGCTTCGAGCAGGGCGTGGAGCGGAGCCGGACCCCAATGATCATCGGTGATCTGATTATGCGCACGGGCAAGCGCGTGGATGCGGCCGTCGACGAGCCGGACAAACTCGCGCACCTCGGGGTTATCGGGCTGCGACTGGCGGATCAGGCCACGAATGACACCCAGGATATTGCGTACGCGGTGGTTGAGCTCCGCGATCAGCATCTCCTGTCGGGCGGTCGACTGGTGGCGTTCGGCGGCTGCCTCGTCGGCCAGCCGCAGGACGACCTCGATCAAAGTCGCTCGCAGGGTCTCGGCAACGCGCTGCTCGGAGGTGGTGAAGGGTTCGCTGTGGCCCTCCACCAACTCCTTCCACTCGGCGAAGCTCTCGCGCGGGGTGAGCCGCGGTCCGTTCGGACCATATTCAACCGGCTTATGGGGATCGCCGGCCCAGCGAACCGACTGCTTCATCTCGGATCGGAACAGGATTACATAGTCCCGCGGCGAGCGGGAGATCGGAATAGCCAACAGGCCCGCAACGCGGTCGGCGAATTTGGCGGCGTCGTCGATAAGGCTGCCGATATGATCGGTGGTGTAGACGCGCCCGGCGGCGGTTCCATTCAGCGCGCGTACGATCCGGCGAAAATCCTCTGTCGGAGGAGTCACGCCCGAAAAGGCGTAGTTGCCGTTGATCCAGACGCCGACGCCATTCGCGGGTATCGCACTGGTCAGTATGTCTCCCAGCCAGTCGGGATCGTTGAGAAGCGTCTCGTCGGAGGCAACCGCGCCCAACAGCTGATCGGAGATATCCCGTGCACGGCGCTCATATTCGACGATCTGTCGGCGCTCGCGCGATTCGAGCCGCATCGCGAACATCTGTGCGAACAGCTCGCAAAGCGAACGCCGCTCGAATGTAGGCGAGCGCGGCGAATAATTATGGCAGGCGAACATGCCCCATAACTCGTCGTCGACGATTATCGAGATCGAGAGCGAGGCGGCGACCCCCATATTCTTCAGATATTCGATATGGATCGGGGACACCGATCTCAAAATCGAGAGCGAAAGGTCGAGCCGCCTGCCAGAAGCGTCGAGCACCGGGACCACCGGGACCGGATCGCTGTTCACGTCCCGGATGATGCGGACCAGGTTGCGCTTATAAAGGGCGCGGGCCTGGCGGGGAATGTCGCTGGCCGGATAATGGAGACCGAGGAAACTGCCGATTCCCGGCTTGGCGGCTTCGGCCACGACCTCGCCGGCGCCGCTGGCCGCAAATTTATATATCATCACCCGGTCGAAGCCGAGCAGTGCCCGGATCTGCCGCACGCCTTCCCGGTAAAATGCTTTCATGTCCTTCGTCTGATCGAGGCGCGCCATCATCGCGCGCACCGAGTTGCTGGCATCGGCGGCTTGCGACGTACCGGGCTCGATCTCGACGACGATCTGCTCAGCGGAAAAATGTAATGCGATATCGAAGGCCTGACTTGACGGCCCGATCTTGGCACCGAAGAGACGCTCGACCATGTCGGGGGCAGACAGATAGGAAACCCGATTTCGAAGGTCGTGAAGCAAGGCGCCGGGGACATAATCTGCTAGCGGGTTACCGATCAGCTCCTCGGGATCGTAGCCGAGCAGATCGCGAACATTCTTCGATACGCGGGCGATGATCCAATCCGTGCTTACCGCCAGCAGGTACCCGCCGGGCTGGATGGCACCAAGCAAATGGATCGGCTCGCGGTCGCAGTTCGTCAGATCGACTTGGTCAAACTCAGCCACTTCATCCTCGAAAACTGACCGCCGCTTCCGCGCGCCACTTGGGTCGTAACGCAACCGGAGCGTTCGGGTTCACGCCTGGCGGGGTGAGGAATGGCGAAAATTCGCGGGATACACAGTTCAATATATTACATTCGCTCGATCGAAAGGATTTCAATGGCATCGGTCCGGCCGGCAAAATCGACCAAATCGCCTTTCTCGGCACCGATCAACGCGCGAGCGAGCGGCGAGGCGAAAGAGATGAGCCCGGCGGCCGGCTCGGCTTCATCGTCACCGACGATGGCGATGGTCGCTTCCTTACCGTCCAGGCAATAGCGGACGCGCGTTCCGAAGGCGACTTCCGCGCCGGATGCGGTCGGCTGGACCATCATGGTAGCGTGCCGGGTATGCCAGTAGCGCAGGTCGCGCTTGAGCGCGTTCGACTCCTCTTCGCTCGCACTCCGCTCGATCGCTCCTCCGATCTCCGTCACCTTCGCCTCGATCAGCCTCGCACCCCGCTCGGTCACGAGATTGGGCCCGGGTGGAATCGGGATTTCGAACTTCGGCTCGAGATGGGCCTCGTCGCTCTCTCGGCGAAAAGCGACGCTCATGCCGGCACGATGGACACGCCATCGCCGCCGGTCGCGACATGACGGCGGACCCCTATGCGCTTCAGGAAAAGCCAAAGCGCCTCGACATGTATTCCCGCCACGACCTTGAGCGTCAGCAGCGGGTAACGCACGAACGCCTTGAACAGCGCGGCGTCGGTCAACTCTTCACGCCTTCCCGAAAAAGCGGCGACGATCATCGGCCCGTCGACGTCCGCACCCTCGACCACGACGCGCGTCCTCGCCATCGGCGGCTCGACCGTGAAGTCGTAGCGCATGTCGATATCCATGAAAGGCGAAACATAGAATCGCTTGTCACAGGCCTGGCGCACCAGCGGCGCATCACCCTGCTCCTCCGCGACCGGAATCACATAGCTGTGGCGTTCCTTGAACGTGTTGGTCACCTCATACACGATCGTCGCCAGACTGCCGTCCAGCCGGTGGCAGAACCAGACCGAGAGCGGGTTGAAGACATGGCCAAACATTCGCGGCATGGTGAGCAAACGGATCGGCCCGCCATCGGGTTCCTGCCCGGCACGGCGCATGAGCGCCTCGATCTGTGCGCGCAGCGGCCTGCCGCTGCGGTCTGCGAAATCTTTGTCATGAAAAGAGAAAAGATTGAATCGATTGCGCGAAAATAAGCGGCAACGCCTGGCGATGCCGTCAATCTCGTCAAGATCGAAGAGACATTGGAAAATCCGATAGCGCAAGCTGTGCGAACGAGGTCGAAAGCGGCGATGAAAAACATTGCCGGCATAGATAGCCGATTTCATGCGGCGGCATCTCGAACATCGGAAATGGCGGAAGGCGCCAAGTCCATCGCGAGACGGCCATTCGGTTCGTCAACGGTCCACGGACGTGCCCCGCCCAGCATTTCGGCGACGGCGAGACCCGATTGCAGCCCGTCCTCGTGAAATCCCGCGCCGAGATGCGCGCCACAAAAGAAGGTATTGCGCTGGCCCTGGATCGCCCAGATCCGGCGCTGCGCCTCTAGCGCGGCATGATCGAAGATCGGGTGATCGAACACGGCACGGCTGATCTCCCGACCCGACGCGATGGCGCGGTTTGGATTGAGGGTCACGATCAAGGGGCGCCGGGTGGCGTAGCCTTGCAGGCGGTTCATCCAGTAGGAGACACAGAGATCCCCGGTAGCGTCGTTGGCGTGCCGCCGCCCGAAATAATTCCACGCGCCCCACAGCGCCCGACGCCTGGGCATGAGCGCGGGATCGTCATGCAGGACGACCTGGTTGGCACTGTACCGGAAGGCGGAGAGCAGTTCAGCCTCCTGGACACTGGGATCGGCCAGCATCGCCAGCGCCTGATCGCCGTGGGAGGCGATCACCACCTCGTCGAAACAATCTGGATTGCCGGCCGCATCGGTGATGATCACCCGCCCGCCCGTCCTCTCAACCCGCGCGACCGGAGTGGACAGGCGCAGTTCGCCGTCGAACGCGGCCAGCATCGCCTCGACATAGGCGCGGCTGCCGCCCACCACGGTCCGCCATTTCGGACGGCGGCCCAGATTGAGCAGGCCGTGATTGTCGCAGAAGCGCACAAAGGCCTCGGCCGGGTAGTCGAGCAGGAGCTGGGCGGGCGCGGACCAGATCGCCGCGGCCATCGGCAGCAGATGATCGTCGCGAAAGGCATCGCCATAATCGCCCTGCTCGAGCATCTGCCCCAGCGTCATGTCACCGAAGCCGCCCATGCCTCCTGCCGCCTCGCGGTAGAAACGGACGAGATTGCGCAGCATCGACCAGAAGCGCATCGAGAAGAGATTCGAGGGTTGGGCGAAAAGCTGCCAGATTCGGTCGCCCGCCGCATATTCGAGCTTCCCGTCGTCGAGCGAAACCGCAAAGCTCATATCCGTCGCGCGGGTCTGCACGCCCAGATGCTCGAAAAGCGCGATCAGGTTCGGATAGGTCCGATCGTTGAAGACGATGAAGCCGGTGTCGACCGGCAGCGATGTTCCATCGCCCGTATCGACGTCAATCGTCCGGCTATGGCCGCCGGGGCGCGCTTCGGCCTCGTAGAGAACGACGTCGCTCGTCCGAGAAAGCAGCCAGGCTGCCGAAAGACCGGTGATCCCGCTGCCGATAATCGCGATCCGCTGCCCCGCGCGGCGATCCGTCATGCTCAAACCCCGTCATCCTTGCGCTATCGTTGCGTCGCTCGACAGCTACGCCTGCCGGCTTGGCGGAGTTGCGCGCTGGCCCGCCCGGAGTGCTAACCCGCGTTATCGAAAGAGCAATAGGATATTCGCCGCAACGGGTTGGCGCGGCAGCGCGTATTGGCCTAAAGCGGGAGGGCCGCATCACCACACCGGCTCCTCCGTCAAGCGACGAGCGGCCGTGGACGGCTCAGGGATCAGGGGCTCCGGGACAATGACGGCAGTGCAAAGCATCATCGCCGCGTCGATGGTGATATCGGTGATGATGAGCGCGGCCTGGGCAATTCAGCGCGCCACGCACCAGGCAGGCTGGGCCGACGTCTTCTGGTCCTTCGCCATCGGGATTGGCGGCATGATCGTGGCACTGCTGCCCGCCGAAGGAGGGGATGCCGATCGACGCTGGCTGGTCGCGGGACTGGCCGCCTTCTGGTCGCTGCGCCTAGGAATCCATATCCTCGCCCGCACCGCAACCGCATCGCATGAAGATCCGCGCTACGCCGCCCTGCGACGCGAATGGGGCGAGAAATTCCAGACCCGGTTATTCCTGTTTCTCCAGATACAGGCGCTGTGCGGCGTCGGCCTGGTAATCACCATATTCGCCGCGGCGCTGCGCCCCGGATCCGCGCCTTCGATCAGCGACGCCGTCGGAGTTACGCTGCTGTTTGTTTCGGTCCTCGGCGAAGGAGTCGCCGATCGTCAGCTGCGCGCATTCGCCATGGACAGGGAAAAGCATGGCAAGGTCTGTGATCGCGGCCTGTGGGCCTGGTCACGCCACCCGAACTATTTCTTCGAATGGCTCGGCTGGCTCGCCTACCCATGCATTGCAATCGATTTTTCGGGCGGCTGGCAACCAGGCTGGCTGTCGCTGGTCGGGCCGGTAATGATGTACTGGCTGCTTGTCCACGTCTCGGGCATTCCGCCGCTCGAAAGCCATATGCTCAAGAGCCGGGGAGACGCTTTTCGCGATTATATGGCGCGGACCAGCGCCTTCTTCCCTTTACCACCCAAGAAGGTCCGATAACCGATGAATCTCATCGCCGCCGCCACCGCCGCCGTCGAGCGGCTGCCCCTTCCCGATGCCTTTACGCTCGCGGGGGTCCGTTTCTTGGTCGGGCGCACCGGCCGAAAGCTTTCGGCCCAGCCTGACGAGGAGGAGACGTTCGCACGCGGCATGGGACTTTTCCCGATCGCCATCCACACCGACGATGCCAACGCCCAGCATTACGAGGTGCCGGCCGGCTTCTTCGATCTCTGCCTCGGCCCTCGCAGAAAATACAGCTGCTGCTATTATGAGCGGCCCGACTCTACCCTTGCTGAAGCGGAGGAGGCAGCGCTGGCCATGACCTGCGAACATGCCGCGCTTCTCGACAACCAGGATATATTGGAGCTTGGCTGCGGCTGGGGATCACTGAGCCTCTACATGGCGGCGCGCTATCCTAACAGCCGGATTACCGCGGTTTCGAACTCGCATGGTCAGCGCAAGCATATCGAGGCGTTGGCGGCGGCACAGGGGCTGTCAAATCTTCGGGTGATCACCTCCGACATGAACGACTTCCATCCGGAGAGCCGGTTCGATCGCGTCGTTTCGGTCGAGATGTTCGAGCATATGTCAAACTGGGAAGCATTGCTCGCCAGGGTCAGGGGCTGGCTCAAGCCCGATGGCCGCCTCTTCATCCACATCTTCACTCATGAACATGCGAGCTATCGCTTCGATCACGCCGATCAGGCCGACTGGATCGCGCAGCATTTCTTCACCGGCGGGATCATGCCCAGCCACGGGCTGATCCGCCGCTTTCCCCAGCTGTTCGCCGTCGAGGAGGAATGGCGCTGGAGCGGGACCCACTACGCACGAACGGCATTTGACTGGCTCGCCCGGTTCGATGCCAATCGGCAGGGGATCGCCAGCATTTTCGATCGGACCTACGGCAAGGAGGCCCGGTTGTGGGAGAGGCGCTGGCGTTTGTTTTTCCTCGCGACGGCCGGGCTGTTCGGCCACCAGCGGGGAAAACCCTGGGCCGTCAGCCATTATCGCCTCAAGCCGCAGTACTGAAGCTACGCGCGGATGGGAGACACTACCGCTGATCCCGGCTAGACCGAACTCTTAGGAATGCGCGCGGCAATCGGTCCATTTCGGGCGCCGGATCGGTGGACCGTCGCCCTATAGTCCGCGCTTGGATTTGCGGCTGGAGTAGATCAAGGCCGCGGCGCGACACGATGTCGATCTCGGTGCCGCCGATCAGGCCTCATGCGAGAGGCTCGCCGCGACCCCGATGGCGCGAAGGCCCTCGCCCATCGCTTCATGTGCGCCCGCTCCCGTCCAGCTTAGACTCAAGTATGATGGTTAAGCGCTGGAAAAGACAAAAATTTACGGTCCAATTAATCGCGATGACTTAGCCAGGGAGCATTGCCGGGATGACGCGGCAGATACCGTGAGGCCAAATGGACCAGTATCGCGTTCTGATTGTGGACGATTGCGCGCTGGTCCGTGACGCGCTGGCTGAGGTGCTGCGCACCGACCGCAGAATACATGTCGTGGCGATGGCCGAAAGCGCGGAGCAGGCCGCCATTCTCCTGTCGCAAGAATCGATCGACGTCGTGATCCTCGACATAGAGATGCCGAAGACAAGCGGGCTTGAGTTTCTTCCGACGCTGCTTCGGCTCTCCGTTCCCGCGATACTTCTGACGAACCGCGTTTCTGAAATAGAGGCGCGCCGCCCCACGCCCTTGCCGGGCGCGGCCGGCTGCTTCGACAAGGCCCGGGCGGTGCGCGACGCACCATTGCTCATCGGCCTCATCAAAGCGGCGGCGAGACGCCGGCTCCATGCGGAGGGCAACGGCGCCAGTTCCGTTGCGCAGAGCCGCGCGAAGGCGCTTGCCGCGGCCCGGATATTGGGGGTGCGTGAAGGATCGCGTCGAGCCGTCCCCGCGTGACGATGCTCAGTCGCCGGGGATGTCGGCGCCACTACCAATCCTGCCCCTCGAAAGGGACGATCCTGACCGCGATATCGCGCCACTCGTCGATACAGCGGAGGTTGACGCTGATCCCGTCGGGATGTGACCGCGGGCGATAGAAGCTCTTGATCCCACATTGGCTACAGAAAATGTGGCGCGCCTTGCCGGTTCCGAAGCGATATGTGCTGGTCTCCCGCCGCCCCTCTGTCAGGCGGAAGCGCGCATCGGGTACGATCAGGTGCAAATATCCGGTCATCGAGCAGATCGAACAGTTGCAGTCGAGAATTTCGACCGGCTCGTCGCCGATTTCGGCCTCGAATCGCACGAGGCCGCAATGGCATCCCCCTTCCACCTTCATTCGGTCACCCCTTGGCGAGCCGGCTCGTTATCAGGGCGCCTCCGGCCGAGCTGATCCCAGAGACGAAACTGCCCCAGATCATGTCTGCCACGGTGATCTTCGTCGACCACAGCAGCAATGTCGCCTGGTTGGTGAGATCATAGGTCGCATAAGCGAAAAAGCCGAACAGTGCACCCTTCGTCAGCGCGATCTGCCACCGCTGCTCCGCAAGGGCGGGCGCCACAGCGAAATAGATCAGCCCCGCAATATAGAGCAGATAGAAGAGGATCGCCGGAACGAGGCGGAATTGCGGGGCCAGAATCGGCCCGAGGAGAGGCCGATAGAGCAGGTCGGCCGAATTTGTCAGCCAGATCGCATCCACCGCGGCGAAGACGGCCAGCGTAGAGACATAAGCGGTAACGATCCGGGCCATGCGATCCTTCCACCAATTGCAGCCCCTTCATGGACGAGTTGACCGCTCCCGTCATCCTTGTCTTTTGCGCCGCTGCCGCCGATGAAGCCGGGCGATGCCTCGTCGGCACCGAGATTCGGGGAATCGATGTCCACGTCCAAGCCGCCTGCTCGCGGGGCGACCACTTTCATTGTCGCGACGATCCTGATCGACGCGATCGGCTTTGGGATCGTGATCCCCGTGCTGCCGCGCCTGATCATGGAGATCGGCCAACTCAGCGTGGCCGATGCGACACGGACCGGTGGCTGGCTCGCCGCAGTCTATGCGGTGACCCAGTTTTTATGCGGACCGCTGGCGGGGAATCTCGGCGACCATTTTGGGCGCCGGCCAGTCATACTTCTGTCGCTGGCCGGCCTCGCCGTCGACTATGTCCTGATGGGCTTCGCCCCGACCCTGGCCTGGTTGTTTGCCGGGCGGTTGATCGCCGGAATCTTCGGTGCCTCGTTCAGCCCGGCGACCGCCGCGCTTGCCGACATCACCGCGCCCGAGGATCGCGCCCGACGTTTCGGTCTGGTCGGCGCATCATTCGGTATCGGATTCATAATCGGGCCGGCGGTAGGCGGCCTGCTGGGCGATTTCGGCCATCGCGTACCCTTTTACGCCGCCGCCGCCTGCTCGGCAGCCAACTTCCTGTTCGGCCTTTTCTGTTTTCCCGAGACGCTGCCGGTCGAGCGCCGCCGCCGTTTCAGCCTCGCCCGCGCCAATCCTGTCGGTGCGCTGCTCGCCGCCCGCAAATTGCGCGGGGTGCTCGGTTTGGCCGGCATATTGCTGCTCTGGAACATCGCCTCCATGGTCTATCCGTCCACATGGGCCTATTTCGCCATCATCCAATATGGCTGGTCGAATGGCATGATCGGCACCTCGCTGGCGCTCGCCGGGATCTCCATGGTGTTCGTCCAGGTCAAGCTGCTCGGTCCCACGGTCAAGCGGCTCGGTGAGCGCCGCGCTGCGATGATCGGTACGGGGGTGGCCGCAGGCGGCTACCTGCTCTACGCGCTCGTGCCCTATGGCTGGTTCGGGATGATCCTGGTCGTCATTACCGCGCTCCAGGCACTGGTCCAGCCGTCGCTGTCCGCGCTGATATCGCAGCGCGCGCCTGCCGACGCGCAAGGCGAGATGCAGGGATTCATTGGCAGCATGAACGCGATCGGCGCCATCGTCGCACCGCTTTTGCTAAACCCGCTGCTGGCATGGTTCACCGGCCCCAGCGCGCCGGTCAATTTTCCGGGTGCGGCCTTCGTCGTGGCCTCGGGCTTCGCGCTGCTGGCGATGCTATCGCTGGCTTCGCTTCGCAGGGGGTTCCGCTAAGGCTATCCCGAGGGGACAGCCCCCATCCTTGCCTAGCGTGTTAATCTGCCATGTGACCGGGCACGACGAGAGCCGTCCGCTATCCTCGCCGCGCGCGCCTGCTCAGATTCCGTCCATCTCCGGAGCGTAGCCGAGCCGGACGAGCCCATCGCTGATCGATGCGATACACCGATCGACCTGAGCCTGATCGGTCGACCGGACCACGAAGTTGGCACCGACCCGGCCTTCGCGAAAGAAGGGGTAGCTGCCGATCTGCGTCCCGGGATGGGCTCGCTCGGTTTCGCGCAAAAGATCCGCGATCTCGCTCTCCGCCACCCAGCATCCTATGACGCGCGACAACATCGGGCGGCCACCTTCCACCTGCCCTCCCAGCGCGTCGAGCATATAGCCCACTATCGCCGGCACGCCGGCCATAATGAAGATGTTCCCCATCCGGATGCCCGGCGCGCCGGACATCTTGTTCTCGATGAGCTCGGCACCCTCAGGCACGCGCGCCATGCGCAGACGCGCATCGGTCAGCCCGCCGCGCGTCTCGTAATAAGCCTCAAGGACCGCCCGCGCCTTTTCATGGATGACGACGTCGACGCCGAGCGCGGCCGCTATGGCGTCGACCGTGATATCATCGTGCGTCGGCCCGATCCCGCCTGTGGTGAACACATAGTCGTTGCGGACCTTGAGCTGGACCACCGCCTCGCCGATCGCTGACATTTCGTCGGGCACGACGCGAACCTCGGCCAACCTGATGCCTTGTACATTCAGCCACAGCGCGACCTGCGAGACGTTCCTGTCCTGCGTCCGGCCAGAGAGAATCTCGTCGCCGATAACAAGCAGGGCCGCAGTCCAGACCCGTTCTTGATTTCCCGGCTCATCCATGGCGAGCGCAATAGCGCGCGTTAGGGCCCTCGCAAAGACGGCTCTGCTCGGCTATATCGTGGATATGACCGATTATATTATCGCGGACGACAGCAGCACGGCACATGCGCGCAGCGGAGCGATCAAGCTTCATGGTCCGGACGCTTTCGCCGGTATGCGTGCGGCGGGCAAACTGGCTGCCGAAATCCTCGATGCCATAATCCCTCATGTGGTGCCCGGCGTGGAAACCGAAGAAATAGACCGGCTGGTCTATGACCTGACGCTCGAGGGCGGCGCCGTGCCTGCCACGATGAACTATCGCGGCTATACCCATAGCAGCTGCATCAGCATCAATCATGTGGTCTGTCATGGCATACCCGGCAATCGTACGTTGAAGGATGGGGACATCGTCAACATCGACGTCACGCCCTTGCTTGACGGGTGGCACGGGGACAGCAGCCGCATGTACCTGGTCGGCAATGTGCCGATCAAGGCGCGCCGACTGGTCGAGGTTACCCATGAATGCCTGATGCTGGGTATCGAGCAGGCGAAACCTGGCAACCGGCTGGGTGACATAGGCCACGCGATCCAGCGTCATGCTGAGAGACATCGCTACGGCGTCGTACGCGACTTCTGCGGGCATGGCCTGGGCCGTGTCTTTCATGATTCGCCGGAGGTGGTACATGTTGGGCGGCCGGGCACGGGGCCCGAACTGAAGCCGGGTATGTTCTTCACGATCGAACCGATGATCAACAGCGGCCGCCCCGACGTGAAGCTCCTCGATGACGGCTGGACGGCCGTGACTCGGGATCGGTCTCTATCGGCACAGTTCGAACATTCGATCGGCATAACCGATGACGGCTGCGAGATCTTCACACTGAGTCCCCGAGGGCTGCACAAGCCACCTTACGCCTGATTCACCCGGGATAAAGCCCAGGCAATGCGTGCCCATTTTTCGGGCATATGAATATTATATGCCATCAATTGCGGCAACGCCGCAGAATATCAACGCCAGCGTGTCCAGCATCCTTGCGACTCGCGAACTGGCACGCTTATTGATGGCCACATAGCGCGCTGGCCGGGGAGGGCTCAGGTGAAGAAAATCGAGGCGATCATTAAGCCGTTCAAGCTGGACGAGGTGAAGGAGGCCCTGCACGAGGTGGGGGTTTCCGGCATCACCGTCACCGAGGCGAAGGGCTTTGGCCGTCAAAAAGGTCATACCGAGCTCTATCGCGGTGCGGAATATGTCGTCGATTTCCTCCCCAAGGTGAAACTGGAGGTCGTCGTCGACGACTCTCTCGCAGATCGAGTGGTCGAGGCGATCGCGGCGGCGGCGCAGACCGGACGCATCGGAGACGGCAAGATCTTCATCATGCAGGTCGAAGGGGCGGTTCGGATCAGAACCGGCGAAAGGGACGCGGACGCGGTCTGATCGCGGCGGCAAGAGGACGATCGAAAGGCGCGGGCGACCAACGTCCGGGTTCATGAAATTTCTCACGGGGAAGGCAAGACATATGGCGAACAAGCCTGCTGACGTTCTGAAACTCATCAAGGACAAGGAGATCGAGTGGGTCGATGTCCGCTTCACCGATCCCAAGGGCGTCTGGCACCATCTGACGATGTGCTCGGGCGTCATCGACGAGGATGCCCTTGAAGTCGGCCTGATGTTCGACGGTTCGTCGATCGAAGGCTGGAAGGCCATCAATGAATCCGACATGATCCTGCGGCCTGATCTGGATGCGGTGTTCGTCGATCCGTTCTCGGCCACGCCGATGCTGATCTTGGTCTGCGATATCGTCGATCCCGTCGACGGCGCACTCTACGCGCGAGATCCTCGCTCGACGGCAAAGCGCGCCGAAACCTATCTCAAGGCGATCGGCCTGGGCGACACGGTCTATATCGGTCCCGAGCCCGAATTCTTCATGTTCGACGACGTCCAGTTCGATACCACCTACAGTTCGAGCTACTACAAGCTCGATGACGTCGAGCTGCCGACCAATACCGGCAAGGCTCTCGAAGGCGGCAATATGGGCCACCGTCCGCGCGCGAAAGGCGGCTATTTCCCGGTCGGCCCGGTCGATACCACCACCGACATCCGCGCCGAGATGACCTCGACGATGATCGAGATGGGCCTGCCGATGGACAAGCACCATCATGAGGTCGCCGGCGGCCAGCATGAGCTGGGCCTGACCTTTGGCAAGCTGGTCGAGACCTGCGACCGCATCCAGGTCTACAAATATGTCGTGAAGATGGTCGCCCATGCCTATGGGAAGACCGCGACCTTCATGCCGAAACCGATCAAGGCCGACAACGGATCGGGCATGCACACGCATATCTCGATCTGGAACAAGGGCAAAAACACCTTCGCCGGCAACGGCTATGCGGGCCTTTCGGAAACCTGCCTGTTCTTCATCGGCGGCGTTATCAAGCATGCCAAGGCACTCAACGCCTTCACCAATCCGACCACCAACAGCTACAAGCGGCTGGTGCCGGGCTATGAAGCGCCAGTGCTGCTCGCCTATTCGGCTCGCAACCGTTCAGCGTCGTGCCGCATTCCCTACGGCGCGGGAGAGAAGGGCAAGCGCGTCGAGTTCCGTTTCCCCGATCCGCTCGCCAACCCCTATCTGTCCTGCGCCGCTATCCTGATGGCCGGGCTGGACGGCATCCAGAACAAGATGCATCCCGGCGAGGCGATGGACAAGAATCTGTACGATCTTCCGCCGGATGAGCTGTCCCAGGTTCCCACCGTGTGCGGGTCGCTTCGCGAAGCGCTCAATTCTCTGGCTGCCGACAAGGAGTTCCTCCTGAAGGGCGGCGTTTTCACCGAAGACCAGATCGAAGCCTATATGGAGCTCAAGTGGCAGGACGTCGCCCGCTGGGAGATGACGCCGAGCCCCGTCGAGTTCGACATGTATTATTCAGGCTGATTTTCCGATTCAGCCTTCCAGGAAGGGCTCCGGAGCTTCGGCTCCGGGGCCCTTTCTTTTGCTTGTGCTGCGCCGCGCGCTTACCTATCGGCCTCTTTCCCCGAGAGTTTTTGCGATGCCCGCCACGACGCTGCCAAAGCCGGACGATCATTCGCACGGCATGAACTTCGCCGAGTTTGTGGTAATGATGGCATCGCTGACGGCGGTCCACGCACTCGGGATCGACATGATGCTGCCCGCGCTCGGCGCTATCGGGCGGGAATTGGGCGTCGCAATCGAGAATCATCAGCAGCTCGTCATCGCCGTCTATGTCGGCAGCTACGGATTGGGCCAGCTTTTCTGGGGCCCCCTGACCGATCGGTTCGGACGGCGCGCGATTCTGCTTGGCGCAATGACGATATATGCGGCGATGAGCTTCGTCGCGGCCCATGTCGGTAGCTTCGAGATGCTGCTCGCCGCCCGCGCGGTGCAGGGTCTCAGCGCGGCTTCGACCCGCGTGTTGACCACCTCGATCATTCGCGATTGCTATGGCGGCCGCCGGATGGCCAAGGTGATGTCGCTGAGCTTCATGATCTTCATGGCCGTGCCGATTCTGGCGCCCACTTTTGGCCAACTCATCCTGCTGGTCGCCCCTTGGCACTGGATATTCTACGTCCTGGGCAGCTTCAGCCTCGGGGTGGCGGTCTGGGCCGGATTGCGACTGCCTGAGACCCTTGACCCGGAAAATCGGCGGGCGATCAGTATCGGCTCGGTTGCAGGGGCCGCACGCGAGGTGCTCGGCAACCGCTATTCGATCGGCTACACGCTCTGCGTGTCCGCTCTCTATGGCGCCATGCTCGGCTATCTGCAAAGCTTTGCCCAAATCCTCGAACATCGTTTCCACCGCCCCGATCTTTTCGGCCTCAGTTTCGCGGCAAGCACCGCGTTCCTTGCGGTGGCAGCGTTGTTAAATTCGCGCATCGTCGAACGCTTCGGCATGCGGATGATCTCCCACGCAGCGCTCCTTTGCCTGATCGCAATCTGCACGGTCCGGCTGAGCATAGTGCTGGCGGGGCAAGAGACGCTGCTGCTCTTCACGCTGCTGAGCGGCGTGAGCTTCTTCCTCTACGCTCTGACGGGCCCGAATTTCGGTGCCATGGCGATGGAGCCGATGGCACATATCGCCGGCACTGCCGCATCGATCCAGGGTTTCCTGTCGACCCTGATCGCTTCGCTGTTCAGCATCGTCATCGGGCAGTCGTTCGACGGCGGCACGCTGCCGCTCACTCTTGGCTGGCTGATCGCGGGCGTCGTTACGCTGGGGCTCGTGTTGATGATCGAAGGGGGCCGGCTTTTCCGGCCGCACGATCCGCGCTCACAGCCGACCAGCTGATGCCGCTCTCGCTCAAGCCGCGTGATTCATGGCGTTGCGCCACAATGAGGTCAACGCGCGGGGCACGAAAGCGAGGCCCATGAACATGCCTGGCGCGACGAGGGCACCCCAATAGAAATTGTCGCTGCGACCGGCGATCATGAACAGCAGGCCATAACCGATATATAGCAGCGTCGCGAACCCGCCCGCCGCGGTGCGCCACCCTGCCCAGCCGAGAAGCATCAGTATCACGAGGGGCCCCGCGATCCAGCCGGGAAGGAAGTGAAGACTGCTCGACATCGCGATATTGCGGAGCCAACCGTGCAGGCCGCGCATCGCGATCCAGGATGAGGATGGCGGATCCGCGTCGGTGACATGCGGTGCGATCAGGCCGACATGGATGACAAGCAGCCCCACAAAGGCAATGGCGAGCGCGATCCAGGCGCCCGCTTCGCGCCACTGTCGTCGCGACAGCGCCATCGCGGCCATGAGCAGCACATAGGGCAGCGCCAGCTCCCGGATCGTGAGCGCCAACGCCGCAGCAACCCAGGCGGCGACCCACCGGCGCCCTTCCCGGCCGCCGGCGCGGTGCAGCCCCAGCGAAAGCAGGAGGAGCATGCCTGCCCAAGTCTCGTGAACGACAAGATATCGCGGATTGAGGATGAGCGCCGCACCAGGCACCAGCAACGCCACCGCAATGCGACGTTGCGCAGGCCCGCCCGGCTCCACTCCAAGTCGCTGCCACCAGGCGACCAGCGTCGCGGCGAACAGCAGCATCGCCGCGATCCGGCTACCGCTCTTGCCGAGCAGAGCCTCCAGATAGGCGAGAGTGGGCAAACGGACCGCAGGCCCCGGCCGAACCGGATAGTTTCCGCGCCGTTGCTCGTCGACGGCCGCACCGTAATAATCCTCACCGCGCGCTACGCGGGCGATGATGCGATCGTATAGCGCAAGATCGGGGTCACGCTCATCGCCCATCGAGGCAGCGGCTCCGGTCCTGGCCGACGTTCCAAGGCCGGTCGGCCGGACAGTCGGCTCGGTCGGCGCGAGCGATGAGGCCAGCAGGATCAGGACGATCCCCAACACCATCAGCCGCGCCGCGAGCGGCGGCCAGGCGGCGAAACGATCAGCGGGATAGACCACCCCGATCAGTAATCCTTGGACAGTTTCACGCCGGCGCTCTGGCGGCCAATAGTCGAAATGCTGCCGAGCAGCGACAGCCAGCGGGTAATCTGGTATTCGATCCTGGTGGCGCTATAGCCCTGCCCGTCGCTGATCACCTCGATATAGGTTTTGCGGCCGAGATATTTGCCCGCGGCGACCGCAGTGCCGATGCCCAGGCTCGGATCGGCAGGCAGGATACGGAGGCGATCCAGTCCCGCCGCGCGGCGGACCGCATTGATCGGGTTGAGGCCGCCTCCTCCACCACGGAGGGATCCGACCGCGGCGGCGAGTTGCAAGGCCTCGGGCGCCGACAGATTCGTGATCGAGGTCCCGAATAATATCCGTGACAGCAGTTCGTCTTCTGGCAGTGCCGGAATACTGGAGAAGCTGATCTCAGGATGCTGCCCGGTACCGGTCACCCCGATCGTCGCGTTGACGCCGTTGACGTTGGCGCGAGCCGTGATGTCGAGCAGCGGATCGGGCGGGCTTTCGCCGAGAAAGCGGATCGCCCCGCGATCGAGATCGAAGCGGCGTCCGGCAAATTCATAGCCGCCGCGCAACAGGTCGACCCGGCCAAGGATGGTCGGATTGTCGATCGTCCCACCGAGCGTCATCTTGCCGCGCCATTCGCTGTCGAGCCCGAGGCCGGTCACCATCAGTTGGTTCCGCGCATCGAGGGCGATGTCCAGCGCCCAAGTCGCCCGTCGCGGGCGTACGCCTCCCTCTTCCGGCCGGTTCCGCTCGATCGTCTGGAATTGCGGAATCGCGGCGACCGCCGCCGCACGGCCCAGCGCGAACCGGCCCCGGTCGAGCCGAACGTCGCCGGCGATCCTTCCGCTACTACCGTCCGACCTTATCGTCAGTGGCCCGCTGACCGTGGCGCCGATGTCATCCCGATTGATGAGCTGGGCGTGGTCGGCCGTCAGCGCGACATCCATGCCGAAGCCCTTGCCGCCCGCGAAGTCGAAGCTCGCACGCCCCGCCACGCTCCCACCGCTGCGAGTCTGCCCCTTGAAGTCGCTGATCAATAGGCGCGATCCATCAAACCGGCCGGAAGCGGCGATGTTGCTGATCACCGTTCCGCTGACAGCACTTTCCAGCCGAGCCTGCGTCGAGCGTAATGATCCGCGGATCCTGGGATCGGCCGCAGTACCGCTGATGTCGGCGCCGATCGCCACTGGCCCGGACAGGTCGATCGTCTCGACGCCGACCAGTCGCCACAAGGTGTCGGCGGGTCCGGCGTAGCGGATCTGCGCAAAGAGATTGCCGACGCGCAGGCGATCGGACAGCACACCAGATGCAGGCAGGGCGGAGATACGCATCTGCGCTCGGCCGATCGTCTTGCCTTCACTCGAGACCACCGCCCGCGCCGCGGCGACATTTTCGGTGAGGACAGCAGCGACGGCGACATCGGCGGGGCGCGAAGTCAGCACCAAGCCCGATCGCGACATGCCGCGGATGCGCAGATTCGCGCGACCGGTCGGTATCCGCGCACCGCGCTGCAACTGATAATCGAGATCGCCCGTGGCGACACCCGACAGGCCGAGTTCGGGATAGACCAGATCCAGAACCGAAAGCGGCATCGCTTCGACACTCGCCTTGATCTGATTTACATCCGGCGCGAAGTGCCCCGCCAACCGCGCCCGGCCGCCTGCAAAGAACAAGGTCGTCGGATCGAGGCGCCAGCCGTCGCCATCCCGATGAACGACCGCAGGCGTATCGAGCCGGATCGGCTTACGATCGACAATCCCTTCCGCCGACAGGGTGAGGGTGTCGGGCGCCAGCCGCAGGACGGTTGAAAGCCGGAAGCCGCGCCCGCGCGCGCCCGAAAAATTGGCGACGACGCTGCCCGTTTTTCCCTTGATGTCGATTTCGGCCCGGCCGCGACCGAGCGAGGCCCCCCGCATCGTGGCACCGATCACCGCCACCGTTCCGTTGATCCGAACGCCTGCCGGATCGAGCAGCACCGTTCCATCCAGGCGCCCGCCTGCCAGGCTGACCGGAAACGCGCCCTCGATATTGGCGCGCCTGGCTCGCAGATGGGCCTCGATTTTCTGTACGCCGCCTTCGATCGAAAACACCAGCGGGCCGGTGATCGCCCCATCGGTCATGTCAATTCTACCGGTGAAACCGTCGGGGTCCGAGCGCAGACTGCCGCTGCCTCTCGCGCCGCTGACCTCAAGTCCGGCGACCGCGATCGTCGCCGCCTGGCCCGATGGCAGGACGATCGCACCATTGCTCGTCCAGCCACCGAGTGTCGACGTACCGTCCGCGGTATAATTGAAACCTTGCGGAGTAGGATTGAGCTTCACCGTCACCTCGGCAAGTCCGAGCGAGGGCATCGGCGCGGCGAGGAGCAGATCGACCTTGGGCCGGTTGATATTCCCGTCGAGCAGCATCTGGAACCTGCCGTAACGCGCCTGTGTTCCGCCGCCCTTGAAGTAGAAGCTACCGTCCCGGCGGCGATAGCCGCTGCCGCTTATCCTGATGTCCGGGGCACGTAGCGACAATCGATCGAAGTGAAGCACGCCGTCCGACCCTCGCCGCAAGCTCGTGTCGATATAGGGAAGCCCGCCGGCCAACGACCGAAGGAAGCCGTTGTCAAAGCGGCGGACCCACGCCCGTCCGCGACCTGCCACCGCGGTCCCGCGCCCGGCCGGGCCGGGCACGACCTTGAGTTCCGAATTGACGTCGACGATGCCGATGCCGGGAATGAAGTAACGAAGCAGCTTGCCGGACAGCGCGACATCATATTGGCCGGTCCTCAGATCGACCCGCAGCGACAGCTTGCCCGCAAGCTTGTCGGAGCTTAGCTTCATATCCTTGCCAGTGAGAAGAGCGCTCGTCACCTGGAGCGCACCGTCGAGACGAAGGTTGCCGAGAATCCCGCCGGCCACGTCACCTATCCCGGTCACCCGGCGGGCCGTGAAGCGGATCGGCACCTTGATCGGCGCGGCGGACAAGCGGCCCTTCCCTTCGGCCCGCACGACATCAAAGCCGGTGGCATCGAAGGCGAGATGGTCGGCACTCGCCTTGTAGGCGAAAGCGGCGCTCGCGAAGGGACCTTCAAAATTGGCATGAAGCCGGATGTTCCGGCCGGTCATGTTGGGAAACAACGCGGATGGCCTCAGCAATCGCGCATCGACGACGACACCGGCGAACGCGTTCGAGGCCAGATCCAGCCTGCCGCTTGTGGCGATGTCCAGCGCCGCCGTCCTGATCGACAGTCTTCCATCGAGCTGCCGATCGGTCAGTGCCGCCGCCCCGTCCACGGCGATAGCAGGAGCCGTCAGTCGCTGCAGCTTTCCTTTGAGGAACGTAGTCGGCGCAAGCGAGCCCGCGAGCGCGTAACGACCACGCCGCGCGGTCAGGCCAAGCTCGAGGAGACGGACATCGCCGACATCCAGCGTCGCCCTGCCCTTCCATTCCGCCCAGCTGCCATCGCCCGAAACAAGCCCATCGACGTCGCGCTTCCAGCCAGTGATGCCGGCGATGGCCCCGGCGGCCGGGCCGACGATCTTGGTGTCGATATCGAATCGATTACGGTCCGGCTCCGAATCCAGCCTTATGACAAGCCGGTCATGAGCGGCCGAGGCCGCGTTGAGGCGCAGAAGGATGCGACCATGGCGGATGTCCGCATCACCAGCGAGGCGTACCAGCTGACGGCGACCGGCCACCGGAGCTTCCAGCCGAAGCGCCTTGATCGCAAGCTTGCCGATATGGATGTCGAAGCCGGGGAGAAGCGGCCCCTTTTTCGTCGTCGGTTCCATCTTCGGCATCCGGTGGAGGATGAGGAGAGCGGACTCCAGGCGCCTGATCCAAAGCTTGTTGGCGATCCAGGCGGCCGGCCGCCAATCCAACTCGAGCTCGGGCGCCTCGAGAAACAGACCGCGCGCGTCGTAGAGCCGCAGATCGCGGATCGTCGCGCGGTTCCAGATCGATCCGTCGATACGGCCGATGTGGATACGAAGACCCGACGAGGGTCGCAACGCGCTGATCCGGTCGATGATGAACCGATGCCCCGGTGCAGTGTCGAGCATGCCGATCGCGGCACAGACCAGCAGGAGCAGCGACAGCACTGCGATCGCGAGCCCGCGGAGGATGGGATGGCGCTCACGCCACCGCATCACGCGCTCCTGGGCCCCGGCCAACTCGGGATTCATCAGAAAGCCTGCCCCAGCGAGACGAAGACCGTAATCCGCGAGTCCCCCGGCCGCCGATTAAGGGGGGTGCCGACATCGAGCCGGATCGGACCGAAGCTGGTGTAATAGCGCGCGCCGATGCCGGCGCCGTACCGCATGTTGCCGAAGCTCGGCAGGACCGAAGAATAGAGGTTGCCGCCGTCGAGGAACGGCACCACGCCGAAGTCGCCGAAGCGCAGCCGTGCCTCGATCGAGAACTCGGCGAGGCTGCGGCCTCCCGCCGGATCGCCGTTGACGTCGACCGGGCCGATCTTCTGATAGCCATAGCCCCGCACCGATCCCCCGCCCCCCGCATAAAAGCGGCGGGTCGGCGCGATGCGTTGGGCCGAGGCTCCGACGATCGATCCGAGACGCACACGCCCGGCGATGACCGAGGGACCGATCCGCCGATAGGCGCTGCCGTCGATCTGCGCCTTCACATAGCCGAAGGCGCTGCCCTGGAGCGAGAGCTCGGGCGAGACGCGCGCGGCGAGACGAAAGCCGCGGGTAGGGTTCAGCAGATCATCCGAGCCGTCATAAGAGAGGCTCGAAGGCAGCGCGCCAGTCAGATATTGGCGACGACGCGGCGCTCCGGTCGCCTTCACGGTGTCGTCTTCCTTGGATGCGACCAGTTCGGCGCCGTACGACCATGTCCATTTCTTCTGCCAGATGATGTTCGTCTGCCGTTCCAGGCCGCCCGCCAGCGTAACGCTGCGCGCTTCATACGCGTTTTCCTTAAGGTGGCTGAACAGCACCTGTCCGGTCAGCACCCTATCGCGCGCCTTATAGTTGTTCCGGCGAAGAATGGCTCCAAGCGACTGTTCCTGCGTGCCCAAAACGCCTCGGAAGGTGACCGCTCCCTCAGGGTGGATAAGGTTGCGATGCTGCCAGCTGGCCTCGATCCGGGCACCCTCGCCGGTGCCGTAGCCGATCGAGCCCGCCACAGTTCGCGGCGGTGCGGGCTCAAGCCGAACGGCGATATCGACGACCCCGGCCGGCCCGGCCGGGATCGGCCTGATCGCCACTGACGACACCAGGCTCGTCTGTATCAAGGCGCGCCGGAAGTCCTCGATCTTCGCCGCATCATAGATGTCGCCCGTCTTGAAACGCGCGATCCGGCCGAGATGCTTCGCGCTGAACAGTTTCTTGCCCTCGACCACGATCTTTCCGATCCGCCGGCTGCCGCCGGTCACGACATCAAGCGCCAGCGATACCTTCTTATCGTCATGATCGACGGTGAGCACCGGCTCGCCGATCTTCGCAAATACGAAGCCCGCACGTCCCAGCTCCGCCCTGAGCGCAGCCAGCGAGGTCGCTATACGATCCGAATCCGCGGGCTGCCCCTGCTCAAGATCGAAGCTCTCGAGGAGTTGCTGCAGCTGCTGACCGGCATCCTCGATGCCGGTCAGCTTGACGTCCGAAAGCAAGAACTGCGGACCAGGATCGACCGTCAGCGTAACTGAAAGCCGACTGGCGCTATCGCGCCCGCCATCCTCATTGTCGATCCTGGTCGCTACGTCGGCGTCATAATAGCCGGCCGTGTGGAGCAACTGGGTGAGCAGCGCTTCGTCTTCGCGCGCGCGGCGATCGATCTGAGCCGTATTGCCGACGCCCTTGCCCTGATCGAGCACGGAGAGTTGACGAAAACGCGACCGAATGCGCGCTTCGGCCTCGGCATTCACACCCTGCTCCCCGCCAAGGCCTTCGATCCGCACCTGGTACCTGCGCTCGCTTTGCGCGTCCTCCGACCGTACGACCGGCTTGTCGACACTCGTTGCAGCGGGTCCGGCCGGCAACGGTTCAGCCGGATCGGGCCATTCGACTTCCATCCCGGCTATCGGTGCCATCTCCGTCGATGGATCGAGGTCCGGCAAAGCATCGCTGCCCTGCGCCGCCAACGCCTCCTGCTGCGCGACCGCAGGCGCACAAAGCATCGCGCCCAGCAAGATCGAACAGGTACGAAACCGGGTGCGGCGGGCACGCATGGCTCGACCCTAGGGTCCAAACACAATCGCCGCAATGGCCGCGCTCGCTCAGGTCAAATGCACGCGCAGCTTGGCCTTCAGTGGACTGTGCCGACGGCAATTTCCTGGCTGAGGAGGATCAGGAAACGCTCGATCTGCCGCCATTCGCAAAAGCGAATCGCATTGCCGACCTCGCGATAATGGCGGCAGCGAGCCGCTGCTTCCTCCAGTGCCGAGACCCCGAACTGTTGGAGGAGGAGGTCCGCCTGCTCGACACTCTGCCGATTGGCGATATAGAATAGCTCTTCCAACATGTGCTCCCTTCGGCTGCGAGCCCTGTCGGAATCAACTTCCGTGCCAGGATCGAAAAGTCGCGCTGTTTTCGGGGCGTTGATGGTCGACCGCCGGTTTACCAAATCCCGTCATGAGACGGGACGTCCCGGACCGGCACAGCCGGGACGCTGCCAATCGGTCGTGACCAGCCCTATCGCGAAGGCCGTAGCCGTGGCATGGGCACCGCCATGACCCAACCTTCCCAACGAGGATCGCGTGCCGGCGGTGCGATCATCGCCTTCACCGTGATGGCCGGGGCGCTGATCGGCAGCCATTACGGCCAGCCATCGCTTGGCACGGTAACAGGCACCGGCGTCGGCGTGGCGATCGCGCTCCTCCTCTACCTTATCGATCGGCGGCGGGCCTGATCCGGCGTAGATGCCTCAAGCCAAACGCCGCCCGCACCACAATACGCGACCAATCAATTCGACTTCGGCCGGATCGAACTCACGCACGTCGCCATAAGCGCTGTTGTCGCTCCGGATGAGGAAGGGACCAGGCAGGCCCTTTTCGACAATCAGACGCTTTACCACGAGCAGTCCATTGAACCGCAGCACGTAAATGCGCCCGGAACGGACCGTTCGCCCTTCGCGGTCGACGAGGATATCGTCGCCGTCGTGGAGCGTCGGGTCCATCGAATGCCCAGCGACGCGGATGATCGAAAGGCCGCTGACCTTACGGACGCCCAAGGCGTGCAACAAGGCGGGATCGAAACCGATGGGGGCACCCATCTCCTCGATATCCGCAATACCGCCGGGCCCGGCCGATGCCCCGATCTCGACCCGAGGCACCGCGACCAGCGCAGGAAGCGTGTGCGCTGGCGCAGCTGGCCGCCCGGCTAACCGAGCCTCGGGGATGCGAAAATATTCGGCCAGTATCCGCCTGTCGTCCTCCGCTAGCTTCCTGGGCGTGCCTCGCTTGATGAATTGCTGCACATAGGCGGGGTTGCGCCCAAGCAGGCGCGAGATCGAGGCATAATCCTCGCCTCGTTCGCGGATGAGCATATCGAGAGTGTCGCGAACGTCCGCTGTCATGTCTCGTCTTACTCATAGGAATTTTCCTAGACAAGTAGGATTTCGTGTCGAACATATAGCGAACACTCGATTCTGGGCGAGGACCACAAATGCATTTGCTCTCAATGATCGACCGCTACCTACGGGAGACCGGAATGCCCGCTTCCCGATTTGGCCGGGAAGCCATGGGCGATCCAGGTTTCGTCATGTCGCTTCGCCGTGGCCGCGAACCCCGCAATGCGACAGTCAGCCGCGTGGCCACCTTCATGGCGACGCAGCGCGAACAAGGGTCGCCCCGTCGGTGACGGACCCCGCCAAGGCGATCGCCTGTCGCTTGAAACATAGTTGCCGTGGGTTGGCCGAAACGCGCGTGCGCGACACCCGGAGCAGCGAGTGGCGGAGTCTGCTGTTCGACGGTGCCCAGCATCGGATGGCGATCGAACTGATCGGCGGACGGCCCGAGGAGGCCGAAGCGTCGATCCGCGCCGCGGTCGCCACCCCTTTCGATATTCCCGGCCATCTGATCGCCGATATCAGCGTTCGAACGACTGGGGCCGAGGACCAGATCCCGACCATCGTCGTCGAAGCGCTCACCGTGCGGCTTATTGCTTGACCCTCTTGCGGAGCGCCTCGAGTGCAACGTGGAGCGGTTGATCGATCAGGTCGTCGCTCGAAGTTCCTGCGAGCGGCCCGGCGTTGTTTCCCCTGACAGGCCAGGCCGAAACCCCAGGCGGCGGGGCATGTGGGGCTAGCGGCGCCACTCCATCGCGCGCGCGTCGACGGCGGAGGCCGTTTTCGACGCGGTCGAGCAAAGCCGCCATCGCCGCCAGATCGAAGTCGTGGCGCGCCGACGGCAGTGACGTCAGCCCCGCGACCGTCTCCGCCGGCTGCAAGGACACCATCGGGGGCGTAGCACCGAAGCGCTCTGAGATATGCGCGCCAGCTTCGATCGGTTCGCCGCCGGGAAAGTCGCCTTGGTAGTCCTGGCCCGCTGGCGCTTCCTCCTCGCCGCGCAGCTCGCGACGCGCGCCAGGAGGTGGAAGCCACGCCACCGCGCCCGACGGCATTTCCGGCGCGTCTCGCTGCACGCTGAGAGGAGGAGGCTCGACCCCAACGCCCGGACGAACTGCCATCGTTCCGCCGGCGCGAGCCGCACTGCCGTCTATTACGGGCGGGTCGCCAAGATCGGCTAACGCCGACAGCGGCCTGCGGGAATCGGCCGGCGTCGGCGGCGCCGCCCGTCCGTAAGCCGAGCCTGTCGATGTCACCAGATCGAGCGGATCGGCGGAACGGAAGCTATACGGTTCTTCTTCCTCGAAATCGTCGCTCTCGACGCGAATTAGGCGGCTCATTCCCTGGCGGTCGAACAGGAGCCAGTCGATGGGGACCCAGCCGAGCCCGGTGACGAAAAGGCCGGCAAGCACCGAAAGCAGGACCCGGTCTCCAGGCGAGATCGGCGGCTCGGCCTGCACCATGACTCGCGAAAGGCCGATCGTAGTCGTAGCTTTTTCGAGCAGGTCGGTCGGAATGAGGAAAATGAGGGTGCCGGCCACCGCTCCGATAAGGAGCGCCAGCGCTATGCCAAGGACCAGGCTCTTTCGCCGCGACCGACTATCCATCGATGATCTTATAGCCCCTAAGTTGATAACGGCAAAATCGCGGAACGATCGCTAGGGACGAGCCGGTCGTAGACCGGCTGATAGCGGGCGACATTGACGCTCCAGTTGCGCTCGCGCTCCACGAAGTCCCGCGCACTGTCGCGGCGCGTCTCCCATCCATCCCGGTCGGCGAGCAGCCGCACCAGCGCCTCGGCCAGAGCACGGGGATCATCCGGCGGGAAAAGCGTGCCGGTGATGCCGTCTTCGATCAACTCCCGATGCCCGCCGACATCGGACGCCGCGACCAACCGGCGCTGCGCCATCGCCTCGAGCGGCTTGAGCGGCGTGACAAGATCGGTCAATCGCATCGATTTGCGCGGATAGGCGAGCACGTCGATCAGACCATAATAGCGCTGGACCTCCTGATGCGGCACGCGGCCAACGAAATGGATGCGCCCACGCGCGGGCGAAGTGGTCGCCTGGCGGCGTAGCGCCTCCTCCATCGGCCCCCCACCGACCAGAAGCAGAGCAGCGGCGGGACGCCGTTCGATCAGTAGCGGCATCGCCGAAATCAGGTCGTCGATCCCCTCATAATCATAAAAGGAACCGATGAAGCCGATGACCTCGGCGCCCGCCAACCCCATGGACGCGGCCAGTTTGGTGTCCTGGGGCGGTACGTCGCCGAACAGTCCCAAATCCACTCCGTTCGGGGAAACCATCACCTTATCCGGCGATATGCCTCGCGCCAGCAGGTCCGCGCGAAGCCCCTCGCAGATCACCGCCACCGCATCGGCACGACGCACGACATGAGTTTCAAGCATCCGTGCGATCCGGTAGGTCGCCGACCCTTCTCGCCCGGCACCGTTGCCGACCGCCGCATCCTCCCAAAAGGCGCGAATCTCATACAGATATGGAACGCCCAACCGCCGGGTCGCGCGAAGGGCGGCGAGACCGACGATCGCCGGCGAATGAGCATGGATGATGTCGGGCCGCCACGTGCGGGCAAGCTGAGAAATCCGCCGTTCGAGGGCCCGCATCTCGCGCCACTCACCAATCGGTGGACGTGCGGGGCGGATCGGTGGTGTGCGGTGGAAGCACAGCCCCTCCTCGTCCGCTGGATCGGGAAGCGGCGCGTTGTAGCGCGGCCCGGTCACGCCGCGTACGGACCAGCCCATCGCAAGCTGCGCCTTGATGATCGCCCGCGTGCGAAATGTATAGCCGCTGTGGATCGGCAGGCTATGATCGAGAACGTGAAGGATCTTCATCTGCGCGCGAACCGCGCATGAAGAGGCTCGCGCTGTCAACTGGTTTCGGGGCGGGGGTAGGCCAAATGATCGACACCTTCTCCATTCTCCTCGCCCATGCGCTGCTCGCGTTCGTCGCGGTCAGGATGCTGCGCCATCCCTATCTCAACGAGGAGCCCGCGCGGTCGGAGCGTCACTTCAAGCAGGTCGTCCCCGCGATGATCCGGAAGCGTCGCGCCGGAGTCGAAACCGGCGAGGCAAGGCCGGGCGCAAAGAGCCGCCCCCAGTCGCCGCCCGATTGATCGGACACAACGGGAATGCGTGACCTTTTCCTTATCGGCTTCCTCCTCGCCCTCGGCCTGGTCGGGCTGCGACGCCCGTTCCTGCTCGTCTGCGGCTACATGTACATAGACATCGTCGCGCCGCAGCGCCTCTCCTTCTATCTGCTCAGTTCCTTCCCGCTGTCGCTAATCTTCTTCATGGGCGCTTTCGTCGGCTGGCTGATTGCCGACGACAAGGCCCTGAGCAAGCCCGCGCCGCGCCAGGTGCTGATGCTGCTTCTGCTCTGCCTCTGTGCTTACACCACCAGTGTCGCAGACTTTCCGGACGCGGCACAGGAAAAGTGGAGCTGGGTATGGAAAGCTCTCGTCTTCGCCATCTTCATGCCGGCGACGCTTTACACCCGCGTTCGCATCGAGGGCGCGTTGCTGTTCATGCTGCTTTCGACCTCGTCAATCATCGTCGTCGGCGCGGCGAAGACGCTCGCCGGCGGCGGCGGCTATGGCATGCTCAACCTGATGGTCTCCAACAACAGCGGCATGTACGAAGGCAGCACGATCTCTGCCTTCGCGATCGCGATCGTGCCGCTCATCCTCTATATGTCGAAATATTCGACGCTGGCGCCGCCGTCGCCATTTGCGCGACTTTATTGGTACGCGCTCGCCTTCGGCTGCCTTTTGATACCGATCGGCACACAGGCCCGCACCGGCCTGCTGTGCATCGCGCTAGTGGCGCTGCTCCAGCTCCGCTCGGTCAAGCGCAAGCTCCTTTATCTCGGCATCCTCGCGGCCGCCCTGGCGGTTGCCATTCCCTTGCTGCCCGCCAGCTTCACCAAAAGGATGGATACCATACAGGGCTATAAGGGCGATACATCCGCAGCCACCCGGCTGGCGGTCTGGAAATGGACCATAGACTATGCCGAAAAAAATCCGTTCGGAGGGGGATTTGAGGCCTACCGCGGCAACAAGCTGGCCATCGACATCAAATATAAGACCGAGGACGGCACCGAGGTCAAAGCTGTTGGCTATGATGCCGGTCGCGCGTTTCATAACAGCTATTTCGAAATGCTCGGTGAACAGGGTTATCCCGGGCTGATCCTATTTCTCGCCATTCATCTGATCGGCGTGATCCGCATGGAATCCGTCCTTCGGGAATATCGCAACGAGCAGGGCGAAAATGCTTGGGTGGCGCCGCTCGCGACGGCGCTTCAGCATGCGCATCTGGTCTATCTGCTAGGCTGCTCCTTCGTCGGCATCGCCTTCCAGCCGTTCATTTACTACATCGTGGCGATCGAAATCGGCTTCGATCGATATGTTGCCACCTATGTGCGTAGACGGGTGTGGAACCCGTTCCGTACGAGGAAGCCGAGCGATCGGGTGGCGGCCACCGGGCCAGCCACCGGCGATCCGACCGGAGACGAAAGTGGCGACGAACCGTCCAAGCCAGTCGATGACGCGGCGGAACGGCATCGAACGAAAGCTCGTTGGGGCGCCGTGAACGGGCAATGATGGAAGATCGAATGGCAAAAACCCCGAACAACGTCTCTCCCGACGCCGTGCCCCTGATCCAGTCGACCGAGGACCTTCGCCAGCTCTGGGACCAGACGCTGGCCTGGATCGGCAATCACTATCTCAGCATCACGATCGCCTGCGCAATCGGCGCCGTGATCGTGGCGGCGCTGTACGGGCTCAGGACAATGGGCACGCGGCTGTGCCGGCGTAAACATCTCGGCCACTGGCCACGAATCATCGGCCGGGCGATATCGCGCACCAACCTCTTCTTCATCGTCATGCTCGCGGCCAAGATCGTCAGCGGCTACGCCCAGCCGCCCGCCGTCGTGTTCGATACGGTGCGCTTCCTGTTCACCGTCGCCGCCGCCTTTCAGGCCGCTATCTGGGTCCGCGAATTGGTGATCGGCATCGTCGAACATCGGGCGGGCGACGAGGCGGGAAGCTATTCGACGCTGGGATCGGCGATCGGCATCATCCGCCTGCTGGTCACTTCGGCCTGCTTCATCATCGCGCTGCTCCTGATCCTCGACAATGTCGGAGTGAACATCACGGGCCTCGTGGCAAGCCTTGGCATCGGCGGTATCGCGATCGGCCTTGCCGCGCAGGGCATCTTTTCCGATTTGTTCGCGAGTCTTGCGATCATCTTCGACAAGCCGTTCCGGCGTGGCGACACCGTCAACTGGGACAAGACCACCGGCTCGGTGGAATCGATCGGTCTGAAGACGACCCGGGTGCGATCGAACTCCGGCGAGGAGGTGATTATCTCAAACACCAACCTCCTCAACAAGGAGCTGCGCAACCTCGCCTATACCCTCCGCCGCAGGGTCACTCTGACGCTCAGCGTCACCTACCAGACCCCGCCTGCCACGCTCGCGCACATCCCCGATATGATCAAGGCAATCGTCACGGCTCAGGAGAAGGCGGCCTTCGTCCACTGTTGGCTTGTCAACTTCGCCGCGTCGAGCCTTGATTATGAACTTATCTTCGACGTGGTCGATAAGGACGGGGAGGTGTTCAACCGCGTCCGTCACGCGGTCTGCATCGCGATTCTCGAAACCTTCGCACGGGAGGGGATCGACTTCGCCTACCCCACCCAGACGAGTTATACGGCCGCGCCCGACGGGACCCTCGTCATGCCCTATCCCGACGCCGGGGATTTAACGAAGGTGGTGAGGACGATCCACTCCGAGGCGTGAGGGATCAGCGACAATAGCTCCATCCGTCGCGATCTGCCTGATCGAGGTGCAAATGATCGCGATGCGCCTTGTTATAGTCGGGTGAAAGCACCGTTCCGAACAGCCGGCACGCTCCATCTCGCACCTCGCGCAGGAATGCACCCTCCGCGCCGCGATCATTCCAGCCGCCGGCAATGCTGATGCGGCGACCGTCGACCAGGCGAAAGGCCGCTATGTCGATCGCGTTGGCGCGGGCATGCTCGCTCCATCGGCCCTCCCGACTTCCCCTTATCGCCCGGCACGCATAGGTCCCGTAGGTATCGACGCGCCGAACCGGCACACCGAAATGGCGGCGAGCGGCCGGCTGGACGACCTGCTTCTCCCATAGAAACAGACCGATGGCGGCGGGGCAGCTAATCTCCGCGCGCGGGTGATATGAAAAATCCGCCGATGGCTCGAGCCTGATGCCGTCATCATAGCCGCACCCCCCGCGGGCGCGCACCGCCGGCAGGACCACATAATCTTCGCTGGCGGCATCAAGCAGGCGGCGGCAGGCCGGGAAATCGCCGCTCAGCCGACTGATCTTCAACAGCGTAAAGCGTCCCACGGGATCGGCGAGCGTCAGCGGGGTCCAGGGAAGATACTCCGGATGCCCACGTGCCCAACTATACATGGCAAGCGCGAGCGCCATAAGTATGACCAGTGCGCACAGGCGGCGGGCGATGCGGGCGAAGCGCATTTAGCGAAAGACGCGCGCGCGTGGTCAAAGTTGCCTCGCAAGGCTCGGTGGTTCACCAACGCCGCATCTGCCGGCGACATATTAGCCGCCCTGGCCGTTTGCTGGGGCGCAGCAAGGTGGCGGAAGCGCCGCCAAGGCCTTTCTGAAGCGACCATATAAAGGAGCGGCAGACGAGAATTTGAGACAAATAGCGTTCGCATCCGGTCAAACCGCACGTCTAACCCGGTGTCGGATGGATCAGGCGGGCCCGATACCCTGTACTGCAATCAGCGAACCGCCATAGATCACGCCATCGATATGGACACGCTGATCGAGCAGGTGCTGTGGGATAGAGTCCATTTCAAGCCAGAACTCGTCGCCGCCTTCACATTGCAGAGCAAAGCAGTTGCTCTTGGAGATCAGGCGGCCAATCTGGGTACAACGCGGACGATCACGATTTTCCGGCATAGTCGGTGCTCCCTACCCGGGAAGCATCCCCTCCGCTGTGATGATGCAACGAACCGGCCGCCGAGGCAAGACCCTCTTTCGCCCACGAAAGGGGCTTGCCCCGCGGCGCCGACGTTGTGCGATTTAATGTGCAGTCGATAAGGTCAAGCACTCAGCTCGCGAGGCTATGCTTGAGTCCGCTCACCCGGTCGTGGCCAGCGCGTACAGATTGATAGGCGCGCTCCACTACCGCTCTAGCAGACGCCGAAAGATCGCCGCTCTCCAGCGCCGTCTCATATTTCTGCTTGAGATAGTCCTCGCCGCGCTCCACCTCCTCTATGACCGCCCGGTCGTCGCGGGACGCGACCGCATCTTTGAGCGTTAGAAACGCACGGTGGGCGGCTCCGGCGACGCTGCCATTATCTTCCGGATCGCCGCCAAGTCCCCGTACCTCCTGCTGGAGGTCGGCAACGACGCGGCGGCGATCTCCGGCGAAGTCGCGGAACATCGATGCAAACCGGCCCTGATCGCTTTGCTCCGCCGAAGTTTCGAAACCTTCGATGCTGTCGATGGTCGTTTTGATAAGCGTGTTGAGGGTAGAAATATCGGCATGTTCCGCCATTGCGCATCTCCTTCTGAGTCTTCACCTGAACCGCGGAATCGCGGTTTGGCTGCAACCGCGATCGCGTGGAGCGACGCACGCCGGTAATTTCGCGCCCAACCGAGCGGCGACTTCTTTTCCATGCGGCTCGCCTTCGCCCGAAGACCATGCCGTGACAAAATGCTCCCGACATTCGCGAGCAATTTCACTTGGCGAAGACCATCGGAGGAACCGTCGGAGCCGCCATCGCTGTTGGGCGTCGAGCGGTCTTCCGGAGTTTGGGCTCTATCCGCCGTGCGTCGCGACGCGCGGGGCCGGCTCGCACAATGTACTCCCCCGGTAGGTTGGCGCGCTACTTCAAGAAGACCGGCCTCTCGCAGGCTGCCATTGGACAATGAAGCGCCCATCGGCGGGAACGCGAAAGTCGATCCGTTTATCCGATGTCGCGATCGGGTCGATCGCAGTCCCCCGGGCATCGGTGACGCTGACCTCTGGCATTCGGCGGCGGGGCAGCTTCACGACCGACAAATCGGCGGTGCAAGTCGCCGCCCCGTTGATCTGGATCGAAAAAACACGTTCACCACTGCGCTCGATCGTTTGGACGAAATGATTGCAGAACAGACGAAACGGAGCGTTCTCCACGCGATGCTGCGACCGGCTGGCGAAGATGAAGGCCGCGCCTGCACCATATATTTCCTGCCCAACCTGACCCGCCGGCTGGCCGTCTGCATAGAGGTCCTCTACCGGGAAGGAGAGCGCTCGATCGATGTGACCGTTCCGAATTTCCGTCGCCAGGATATTTTCGGGCAGCGCATCAGGATAATAGAACCAGGCCCGGTCGAGCGCGTATTTGCAATACTCGCTCACGAGCATTCGGGCGGCGGGCTCGAGTTCCGGTCCACTATCGCGGAGCAGATATTCAAACGCGGCGAAGCTGTCGAAGCACTCGTACATTGCCATATAGGGCGCGTCCTGAAGACAGGTTACCGCCAGGAAGTTGCGATAGTGCGCGGCAGCCTTGATCTCCGATTCCCAGATTTCCGAATTATGGAAGAAGCTGGCCAAATAGACATAGGCCTGCTCGAGATATTGGCGTCTCTCCGTGATCCGCCAGAGCCGCATGCAGGCGGCAGCGCCCCAGGCGGTGAGATTGGCCTGATAGTTGAGGTTGAAGCGGGCACCGAGCGCAGCGTCGATCGCGGCGCGCGCTTCGTCCAGGAAGCGTTTGTCGTCGGTCAGTTCGAAGCATTGCAGCATCAGATAGGCATAGATGCCGCCGACGTCAGTCTGGCCCCGCCCGTCCGCCGCCGTGGATGTGATCAGAGCAAAGTCGGTGATCTTGTACTGAATAGGCCATTTATAGCGGAAATGGCGGCCCGCCTTGATCCCGTAATCGACCGACTTCAACAGCAACTCGCGCGCCTCGTCATCGCCGTCGAGCGCGAGCCTCCCAAGGTTCAGCATCGGATGGTAGAGGTACCAGCTGTCGACCGCATCGGCATCCTTATCCTTGCCGACATTCGGCAGGTAGCGCCGCAACGTCCGGAGCTCTGGATCGTAGAATTTGCCGAGACCCTTTTTCAGTTGAGCCTCCAGCGCGATCGGCTGGCCCGACCAGCGCGCGAAATCATGCAGCGAAGCGACCAGCGACAGCTGGACCATGACATCGGGATATTCGCTGTCGGTGTAGGGATGGATGTAGAGGTGGCCGTAATGGCGGATCGTCGCCTTGGGGGAGTTCGTCAGGTCCGAGAGCGTCTGTTCCGCGCGTTTGACCCAGTCGCGATATTCGATCTCGGGGCGATCGATCACTGAATAGACCGAGCCCAGCATCTGGACGAACAGCCGGGCGATGTCCCTCTCATCGTCGCCGGGCTCCTCGCGGAGCACAATTATCGCATCCGACAGAGTAACACGCCGACCAGCGGGAAGCGGATCAATCGGCGGGGTACCGCTCTGCGGCGGAGAGGGCGGCAGATAGCCGAGTTCGGGCCATTCTCCGCCAACGGCCCCGCTCGGGGTCGTGTCGGTTGCCCTGTAATAGTCGTTCATCGAGGTCAGGTTCTGAAAATACAGGACGCTGCCGAAACGCGGCCGATCGACATGGAAGTAGAGCACGCCGGCATTGATCCCGCGTTGCGCCGCCTCGACCTGCCCCTCTGCCTCCAGGGGATCGTCCTTCTCGTCGAGCGGATAGAGATCGCGCGGCAGGAAGGGCACCAGCAGCGGCGCGGATGGAGTCAAACGCACCGTCATCCGCAGCCGATGAAGATCCCCTTCGGCGGTCGAAAGGCATATATCATGAACGCCCATCGCGCTTTCGACCTCAATCCTTACCTTCTCGTCTTTGGCTGAGGGAATTTTGCGAGCGTTGGCGCCGGTTGCATAAGCCGCGCGGATCGCCAGACCGCCCCGAGCCGGCCTTCTGACAATCGCCCAGATCGAGTCGATGCCCTGCGCGATCTCGACATCGAGATCCCCTAGCGGGAACCGCGCCAGTCGCTTCATCGAACCGGCGGCGAGCTCTGCCCGCAGCGCCAGCACGTGCGGGCTGGCCGCCCGGGTGATGGACTTGGCATGCAAATTGGTCGTCATCGATCGCCTCGACGCCTTACCGGTAAAGATGTGTCACCTCGCGGCCGCTCGACAGCGGGGAAATGAGCCTCGACGATCGCCGCCGCGCTTTTGAGGTTCGCCGTCATCTTGTCATGATCGCTGATCGTCATCGTCGCGAAGGTGGGTACATGCTTTTGCTTCGCATCCTTCAGGACGAGGCTCGACATCTTCTCACAGCGATCTAGTGCACGCTGCCGCGAGCTAGGCGGCCGACGTCGCGACCGGTGCGTGTGCAATGGCGGACCCGCCAACAATGAAAGATGCGGCGAGGAAAGCAAACGCATGATTTCCCTCCTGTCAACCGCTCGATAACGGCCGCGGCGGCAAAATGTGCCGCAGTTTCATTCTAATCTATGTTGATAACATGCATCATATTTCTAATAACGTCTAAGTAACGAAAATATTGATCATGTTTTATTGTGCAATTCCATCTGGAGCTTGCTTGACATGTGCCTTGACAAGCCCAGCCGACCGACCGAGGGCAAGCCGATGGAGCCTGCATCTCGGATACTTGTCCACGCCTGCGGTATTCCGTGTGAGCCGACCGATCCGGCCAACGCCGCCGGACCCGTCGGGTAGGAATGCCGGCGATGCCATCGATCAAGTCGATCCCCGGCTCGAGTCTCGATCGCCGCACCGTGCTGCGGCGCGCCGCCGCGATCGCGACCCTGTCCGCGGCCCGCCTGTTTCCCGCCTGGGCCCAGCCCGTCTCCGCCGGCATCCCGGCGCCGAAGCCGGCGCTGGATGGCACCGATATCCGACTGCGCATCGCGCATCTGATGATGACCATAGACGGCAAGCGACGCCACGCCATCGGGTTGAACGGCACCGTGCCCGGCCCGCTGATCCGCCTGAAGCAGGGTTCCTCGGTCCGGCTGCATGTGACCAACGACCTCGACGTGGACAGTTCGATCCACTGGCACGGCCTGCTCGTCCCGGCGCAATATGATGGGGTGCCCGGCGTCAGCTTTCCCGGCATTCCGCCACGCTCGACCTTCACCTACGAATTCCCGCTCATCCAGGCGGGCACCTACTGGTACCATAGCCATTCCGGACTGCAGGAGCAGATGGGGCATTATGGGCCCCTCGTAATCGACCCGGAGGAGACAGACCCGATCCCCTTCGATCGCGAGCATGTCGTGCTGTTTTCCGACTACAGCCCGCTCCACCCGCACCAGATATTCACCAAGCTCAAGCAGCAGCCTGGCTATTTCAACCATCATAAGCAGACCTTGGCGGGCTTGCTTGCCGGCCGGGATCAGGCCGCCCCAGAGCGTTTCTCCTGGGGTGGCATGCGCATGGACCCGACCGATATCTCCGACGTGACGGGCACGACCTATACCTATCTCGTCAATGGTCATGGGCCCGCAGACAATTGGACCGGGCTGTTCCGGCCCGGCGAACGCGTACGGCTGCGCCTCATCAATGCGTCTGCAATGACGATCTTCAACCTCCGCATTCCCGGCCTCGCGATGACGGTCGTCCAGGCTGACGGAGCCAATGTGCGGCCCGTCACGGTCGACGAACTGCAGATTACCGTCGCCGAAACCTTCGATGTGATCGTCAGCCCCGCCGAGGATCGCGCCTATACGATCGTCGCCGAGGCGGTCGATCGCTCCGGAATGGCGCGGGCGACGCTCGCGCCGCGCGGGAATATGGTGGCTCCGGTTCCGCCACTCCGCCCGCGCCCGATCGCGACGATGAAGGACATGGGCATGGACGCCATGGAGCATGCTGCCATGGGCCATGGCGCCATGTCGATGCGCGATCCGGCGGTTGCGCCGCAGGTGCGGCTGGGCCCGGGCGTGCAGACCATCTCGCCGATGCCCGTCGATCGCACTGGCGAGCCGGGCCAGGGGCTCGAGGATGCCGGCCATCAAGTGCTTGTCTATCGCGATCTCGTCGCGCTGGATCGTAACCCCGATGTGCGTTCGCCCGAACGCTCGATGGAGATCCATCTGACAGGCAACATGGAACGCTATATGTGGGCGTTCGACGGAGTGAAGTTCAGCGCACTGACCCATCCCATCCCCTTCCGGAAGGATGAGCGGGTACGGGTCACTCTCGTCAACGACACGATGATGGCGCATCCGATCCATCTTCACGGCCACTTCTTCGAACTGGTAACCGGCCATGCCGATCATTCGCCTCGCAAGCATACCGTGAATGTGCCGCCTGGCGGCAAGGTCACCTTCGACGTGACCACCGACGCGCTCGGCGACTGGGCTTTCCACTGCCATATGCTCTATCACATGCACGCCGGTATGATGCAGGTGGTGACGGTAAGGCCTTCGGACGATGGCGCATGAGACGCGCCGCCCTGATCGCACTTTGCCTCGCATCACCGCTCGCCGCGCAGGAAATCGATCATTCGGCGCGGAGCGCCCATGCCTTGCAGGCGGGTCCCGCGTCAGAGCCTGCGGCCGTTCCGCATGCCGATCATCACATGCCGCCCGCGCCCGAGGCGACAGAAGCCGCGGGCACGCGCGCGCCGCCGCCGGCGCCGAACGATCATCATGCTGACCGCTTCTTCCCTCCCGCAGAGATGGCCCGGATGCGCAGCCAGCTTCGTCGGGAACATGGCGGTGGCCGCTTCAGCCAGCTCATGATCGACATCGCCGAGTTCCGGCCGCGGAGCGGCCACGACGCCTATCGTTGGAACGGTGAGGCGTGGACCGGCGGAGACGTCCATCGCCTCATCGTCAAGAGCGAGGGAGAGGGCGCCTTTGGCGACAAGCTGGAAAACGGCGAGGTGCAGCTTCTCTACGGCCGCGCTGTCGATCCCTATTGGAATGTCCAGGCCGGACTGCGTCGGGATCTGGGCCACGGAGCCAGGCGGACCTACGCGGCGTTGGCGATCGAGGGGCTGGCTCCTTATTGGTTCGAGGTCGAGGCGTCGCTCTTCCTGTCCGACAAAGGCGACCTGCTTGCGAGGTTCGAAGCCTATAATGACCAGCGCCTCACGAACCGGCTGATCCTTCAGCCGCGCATCGAAGCCAATTTCGCTGCGCAGGACATGCCCGGCGAACGGATCGGCGCGGGGATTTCGGAGGTTGAGTTGGGACTGCGGCTGCGCTTCGAGATCCGGCCCGAGCTCGCGCCTTATGTTGGCGTTGTCCACGAACGCAGCTTCGGCCCGACTGCTCGCCAGGCGCGCGCCGAGGGAAGCGCCGCGCGGAAAACCAGCATGGTCGTCGGGCTGCGAGCCTGGTTCTGAGGGACGCGATCGGACCGTCGCTCGCGCCCATCTCACATGGATGGCCGTTCCGGCGATCACATTCAGCCGCAACGCGCCGAGAGCGCGGGATTCACGTGAATAATTTCCCCGATAGGTGTAGATTCGCTCCGGGAATGTTGACCGTTGCGCGAGCTTGCGACAAGCAGCGAAGAGGAGGCCTGAATGATCAAGGAACTGGCGGAGATCGACATCAGGCCGGGGCTTGAGGCGGCCTTCGAAGAGGCGGCGGCGGTTGCCCGTGATCTTTTCCTGGGCTCGAAAGGCTGCATCGCCTTTCGCCTGCACCGGTCGATGGAACAGCCGAGCCGCTACCGGCTCTTCGTTGAGTGGGAGACGATCGAGGACCATATGGTCGAGTTTCGCAACTCGGCCGCCTTTCTCGAATGGCGCCAGCTTTGCGGATGTTATTTCCTGGCCCCGCCCCGGGTCGAGCATCTGGCGATCGTCGTGGAGGGCCGCAACGAGGAACTGGCTGAGCGGATCGCGGCGGTCGGGTGATCCGGCCGGCGCGGCGAAAGGCCACGGCGCTCACCGAGCGCGGCTCGGACCATTCGCTCCCACATCTCCGAACTCCGGCGGCCGCCATCTGCGCGCCAGGCTCACGAAAGGTCTTAAGCACGGCGGTTGCATCGCCGATAGGCTCGCGCCAGGCCACATCGACTGCCTTCCCCGCGGACGGATTGCCGCCTTCGGCGTTCGAGCCGAGCCTCTGGGCACAGAGAACGCGCGGATGATGCGTTCGAGCGCGCTTCTGCCAGATGCCGGGATGATCATTCTTCCCGGCGCGAACGGCCGGCGGCGATCACGAGGTTCAATCGTTTCGGCTCAGATCAGTCCTGCCAGCGGGCTCGATGGATCGGCATACATGCGCCGCCCCATCCGGCCGGCGCGATAGGCGAGGCGGCCACTCTCGACCGCGGCCTTCATCGCCGCGGCCATCATCACGGGATCTTTCGCTTCGGCGATAGCCGTATTCATGAGCACGCCCGTGCAGCCCAGTTCCATCGCCGCCGCAGCATCGGATGCAGTACCGACGCCGGCGTCGACGAGAACCGGCAGCTTGGTGCCTTCGACGATCAGCCGGATCGTCACCTTGTTCTGGATGCCGAGACCGGATCCGATCGGCGCCCCCAGCGGCATGATGGCGACCGCGCCTGCATCCTCCAGCCGCTTGGCGGCGATAGGATCGTCGACGCAATAGACCATCGGTTCGAAGCCTTCCTTGGCGAGGATCTCGGTCGCGCGCAGCGTCTCTACCATGTCGGGATACAGCGTTTTGGCCTCGCCGAGCACCTCCAGCTTGACGAGGGTCCACCCCCCTGCCTCGCGAGCAAGGCGGAGGGTGCGGATCGCCTCCTCTCCAGTATAGCAACCCGCCGTGTTGGGCAGATAAACGATCTTCCTGGGGTCGATATAGTCGGTAAGCATCGGCGCCTTGGGATCGGAAATGTTGACCCGGCGCACCGCGACCGTGACGATCTGGGCACCCGATGCCTCGACCGCAGCAGCATTTTGGGCGAGGTCCCTATATTTGCCGGTACCGACGATGAGGCGAGACCGGAAGGTTCGGCCCGCCACGCTCCAGCTGTCGTCATCGACGGTCACGCCATGATCTCCCCCGCCGACGAAATGGACGATCTCCAGATCGTCGCCGTCCTCGATAATGATCTGCCCCAGCGTCGAGCGCGGCACGACCTCCAGATTGCGCTCGACCGCGACTTTGGCCGGCTCGAGCCCCAGCTCCAGCGCGAGCTCCGCCAAGGTCATCCCGTCCTGGACGCGGCGATGGTCGCCATTGACCCGGATCTGGATTGTACCGTCGGGATTCATGCTGTCTCCAATCCGCTTTCGCTTTGAGCAAGACGCTCATATAGGAAAGCCCGTCGCATCACCGCAACGGAAAGGCTAGCCGCGTGGCGGATCGCCCGGTCATCTTCGTACTCAACGGCCCGAACCTCAACATGCTCGGCACTCGCGAGCCAGAGATCTATGGATCCGACACGCTCGACGACATCGCCGCCATGCTGGAGGATCATGCCCGAGCGCTGGGGCTCGAGATAGAGATGCGACAGTCCAACCATGAGGGGCATCTGGTCGACTGGATCCAGGAGGCGGGCCTCAGCGGCGCGAAGGCGGTGCTGCTCAATGCGGGCGCCTACACCCATAGTTCGATCGCACTTCACGACGCGATCAAGGGCGTGTCTGTCCCCGTGATCGAGGTACACCTCTCCAACCCTCATTGCCGCGAGGAATTCCGCCACCGCAGCTTTGTGGGCCAGGCCGCGAAGGGCACCGTCGCCGGCTTCGGCGCGCATAGCTATCTGCTAGCGCTGGACGCCGCTGCGCGCTTCTGACAATGGCGTGCGCCACGGATCAACAATCGAAGAGCATATGATGGCCGATCAGAACCAGGGGAAAGCAATGCAGGTCGATCCCGAACTGGTGCGCCAGCTCGCGGTCCTCCTGGACGACACGAACCTGACCGAGATCGAGATCCAGGACGGCGAGCGGCGGATCCGCGTTGCGCGCAACATCAGCGTGGCAGCTTCGCCCGTCTTCACCACGGCTGCCGCCCCCGCCGCCGCTCCGGCGGCGGCCGCGGTTTCGACCACCGTCGCCGATGCCGGCGGCGATCACCCCGGTGCCGTCAAGTCGCCGATGGTCGGTACGGCCTATCTGGCGGCCGATCCAGGAGCCAGGCCGTTCATCGCGGTCGGGGACACGGTCTCGGCCGGTCAGACCTTGCTGATCGTCGAGGCGATGAAGGTGATGAATTCGATCCCCGCGCCGCGCGCCGGCACGGTGAAGGCGGTGCTGGTCGAAAATGGCCAGCCGGTGGAGTATGACCAGCCGCTGATCATCGTCGAATAGGATTTCGATCGCATGAGCATCAGCAAGGTCCTGATCGCCAATCGCGGCGAGATCGCGCTCCGCATCCACCGCGCCTGTCATGAGATGGGCATCCAAACCGTCGCGGTTCATTCGACCGCCGATGCGGACGCGATGCATGTGCGCCTTGCGGACCAGTCGGTCTGCATCGGCCCGCCGCCCGCCGCCGAGAGCTATCTGAACATCCCGAGCATCATCGCCGCCGCCGAGATATCGGGCGCCGACGCGATCCATCCCGGCTACGGCTTTCTATCAGAGAATGCGATGTTCGCCGAAATCGTCGAATCGCACAACCTGATCTGGATCGGGCCGAAGCCCGAACATATCCGCACGATGGGCGACAAGATCGAGGCGAAGGCAACCGCCGCGCGGCTCGGCCTGCCGCTGGTGCCGGGTTCCGATGGCCCGCTGATCTCGATTGAGCAGGCTCGGCGCGTCGCGAAGGATATCGGCTATCCCGTGCTGATCAAGGCGGCGTCCGGCGGCGGCGGACGTGGCATGAAGGTCGTGACCGAGGAAAACCAGCTCGAGACGCTGATGGCGCAGGCCGGCTCCGAGGCTAAGGCGGCGTTCGGCGACGCGACGGTCTATATGGAAAAATATCTGGGCGACCCGCGCCACATCGAGTTCCAGATATTCGGCGACGGCAAGGGCAATGCGATCCATGTGGGCGAACGCGACTGCTCGCTCCAGCGCCGCCACCAGAAGGTACTGGAAGAAGCGCCTTCGCCGGTCATCACCCATGCCCAGCGCGCCGAGATGGGCGCCGTCGTCTCGCGCGCCATGGCCGACATGGGGTATCGCGGCGCCGGCACTGTCGAATTCCTGTACGAGAATGGCGAATTCTACTTCATTGAGATGAACACGAGGCTGCAGGTCGAGCATCCGGTGACCGAGGCGATTACCGGTCTCGATCTCGTCCGCGAACAGATCCGCATCGCCGAGGGCAAGGCACTTTCGGTCGCTCAGGAGGATCTGGAATTTCGCGGCCACGCAATCGAATGCCGGATCAACGCCGAGGATTGGCGGACGTTCATGCCAAGCCCCGGCATGGTGAAGGCGTTCCACGCACCGGGCGGCATGCATGTCCGCGTCGATAGCGGGATTTACGCTGGCTATCGCATCCCTCCTTATTACGATTCGATGATCGCCAAGCTGATCGTTTACGGCCGCGACCGCGAGGGGTGTCTGCGGCGCCTGCGGCGCGCGCTCGAGGAGTTCGTCGTTGACGGGGTGAAGACGACGATCCCGATGCACCGCGCCCTGCTCGACGATCCCGACTTTCAGAAGGGCGACTATACGATCAAGTGGCTCGAACAGTGGCTCGAGCGCCAGACGGAGCCGGGCGCGTGAAGGCGACCATCTACCACAATCCCCGCTGCTCGAAGTCGCGAGAGGCGCTCGCGCTTCTCAATGGGGCGCCGGGCATCGAGGTCGAAATGGTCGAATATCTGAAGACGCCGCCGAGCCGCGCCAAGCTCGCCGAACTCTACAAAAGGGCCGGGCTCAGCCCCGCCGAAGGGCTGCGCAAGGCCGAGGATGGCGCGAAGGCGCTGAAGGGCGCGAGCGACGATGCGATCCTCGACGCGATGGCCAGCGACCCGATTCTGATCGAGCGCCCGCTGGTAGAGACGGCCAAGGGGGTGCGGCTGGGACGCCCGCCGGAAAAGGTGCGGGAGATACTCTGATTTCGGGTCAGAAGCCCCAGATCAAGAAGCCCCAGATCAATATGTCGAGCGTTCCCGATCGCGTCTGATCCGGGAGGCAGGAGCCAACTCGCTGACCGGAACCGCTGCCGCGAATTCGGTGATCATCACCAATGATCGCCGATCAACATGTAGAACCGGATTCAATCTGGTCGCAGCCCTTGCCGTCTTTTTCTGCCATCAGCGGAAATGCGCATGGATTCTGCGCAATCTTCATCATCGAATATGATCCGAACAACGGGAATGGTCACTCCGCCGCCAGCAGTTGCTCCGCGCCACCAAGATCGACCGAAACAAGCCGGCTAACGCCGCGCTCGACCATCGTCACACCGAACAAGCGGTGCATGCGGCTCATCGTGACGGCATTGTGCGTGACGATCAGGTAGCGGGTCTCGGTTTCCTGGGTCATCGCGACAAGCAGGTCGCAAAAGCGCTCGATATTGGCATCGTCGAGCGGGGCGTCGACCTCATCGAGGACGCAGATCGGCGCTGGATTGGTGAGGAACAGCGCGAAGATCAGCGCGACGGCCGTCAACGCCTGCTCGCCGCCCGAGAGTAGCGTCAGCGAACTGAGATTCTTGCCCGGCGGTTGCGCCATGATCTCGAGTCCCGCTTCAAGCGGATCCTCACTGTCGATCAGTGCCAGATGCGCCTCACCGCCGGCGAACAGCGTGGTGAACAGTCGCCGGAAATGCCTGTCGACCGCTTCGAACGCCGCAAGCAGCCGTGCCCGGCCTTCGCGATTGAGACTTCCGATCGATCCGCGCAGGCGATTGATTGCCTGATGAAGCTCGTCGCGCTCGGCAATGCTCGTGCCGTGGTTCTGTTCGATCTCCGCCAGTTCGCTCTCGGCGACGAGATTGACGGGGCCGAGCCGCTCGCGATCGAGCGACAGCCGCTCGAGCCTGGCGCTTTCGTCCGAAGCAGCCCCGACTTCCCCGCTCTCAAAACCCGCCCGACTGGGCAGAACGGGCGCCGGGCATTCGAAACGCTCGCCGGAGATCCGCCCCATCTCGATCCGGCGCTCCTCCTGATTCTCAAAGCGCGCCTGCGCTCCGGCACGCGCCTCGCGCGCCGTGGCAAGTGTCTCGCCCGCCCGAGCGACCTCGCCCTCGATGTGGCGCAAGCCATCCTCGGCGATGCGCTCCGCCTCACGGGCTGCGTCGGCGGCTCGCTCAAAGGTGCGCGCGTCTTCGCCGATCGCGGCGATCAATCTCTCCAGCTCATCCGGGCGGCCGACCAGAGCGCTGCTATCGCTCTCGATCGCGACGGCGCGGGCGTCCATCTCGGCGATGCGGCTGGCCGCGTCGCCAGCCCGATTGCGCCAACTCTTCGCCTCACCGCGCGCAGCCTCTTGCCGCTGAATGTCGGCCGACACGGCCTGTGCGAGCGCCATCGATTGCCCCCGCGTATCCAGCAGACGCACGCGCGCGGCATCACTCACCTGCCGGAGCCGATCGACTTCGGCGCGGCTCGCCTCGCCGTCGGGCAGCGCGAGCATCGCGGCCAGCGCCGTCTCGACGAGCTCGCCGGCCTCCTCGGCCTCGGCCCCGGCACGCGACTGACGCTCGGCAATCGTCGCCCGTTGCGCGGCCAGCCGCTCGATCGCAGTGGTCGCCTGATCCTCCTCGCGAATCGCGGCGCGCCGAGCCTCTTCGCTTCGTTCGAGGTCCTTTCGCGCCGCCTCGATTGCCATCGTGGCGGACTTCACCGCCTCACCCGCCTGGCCGAGCACTGCCTGGGCCCGTTCGAGCCGCTGACGAGCGGCCGGCAAAGCAGCTCGCAACTCGGCGAGGCGATTGGCGCGGACCAGCTTCTCGGCGGCCGCGGCGCCGACGTGCTCCGCGATGAATCCGTCCCAGCGCCGCAGCCGGCCGTCGCGGGTAACCAGCCGCTGGCCGAGCGCTAGTCGCACCGAAGCATCGTCATCGTCGACCACCGCGATCTGTGCCAGGCGACGGGACAGCTCCGCGGGCGCGTCGACATGATCGGCGAGACACTCGGTGCCTGCGGGAAGGCTCGGGTCGACTTCAGCCGCGGCACCGCCCCAGCGCAGCGGTCCCTCGCCGCCGACCGCCGCGTCGAGATCGTCGCCCAATGCCGCGGCCAGCGCATGTTCATAGCCGGGCGCGGCCCTTATCCGGTCGATCGCTCGGGCGCCTTCCGAACCGGCCGAGATCTTATCCAAAGACTGCGCCTCGGCTTCAATTGCCGCGAGCGCCGCGCGCGCCGCGCCGCTTGCCGCCTCGGCCTCGTCGCGGCGCCCGGCGGCGGCGCTCCGTGCCTCCTCGCCCTGCGCGATCGTCGCCATCGCCCCGCTGATCGCGCGTTGCGCTGTCTCGCGGGAATCGATCGCGGCCGACCGGCGCGCCGTCATAGGCGCCTCGTCGCCCAGCGCAGCCATGTCCCGGGCGACGCGCTGCACCTCGGTCTGCGCGCGGTTGAGCCTTTGGCGCGCCGCTGTCACATTGGCCTGTGCGACCCGGATCTCTGCCTGCTCGGCGGCGAACTCGGCCTGCGCCTTCGCCACCGCAAGTTCGGCGTCGCGCGCTTCGACCTCGGCGTCGCGGACCTGCGCGTCGATCGCGTCGCGTCGCGCGCTGGCCTGTTCGATCCGACGTCCCAGTTCCTTCTCCTCGTCGGAAAGTGCGGTGAGCGCCGTCGCCGCATCGATCGCAAGCCGATCCTCCCTGGCCCGGTCCCGGATCAGCGTGTCGCGCGATTGCGCGATATCGGCGATCCGGCGCCTTACGGTTTCCAGCTCACCCGTCAGGGTAGCGAGCCGATGTGCGAGACCGGTCGCTTGCTCGCGCGCGCTTTGCGCCGCCGTCCGCGCGTCGGCGACGGCGCGAGCCGCCTTTGCCTGAGCGGCGGATGCCCCCTGCAGCGCGGCGCCGGCGGCCGCCACCGCCTGATCCGCCTGCGCCGCTTCCTTCTTAGCCGCTTCGGCTGCCGCCGCAGCGTCGCGCCAGCGCGAGAAGATCAGCCGCGCCTCGGCAACGCGGATCTGTTCGCTCAGTATCTTGTAGCGCTCGGCTGCGCGCGCCTGGCGACGCAAGGCCCCCGTGCGCGTTTCCATGTCGGCGATCAGATCATCGAGCCGTGCCAGATTGACCTCGGTCGCGCGCAGCTTCTGCTCGGCATCCTTGCGGCGGACATGCAGGCCCGCAATCCCTGCGGCTTCCTCGAGCATCTGCCGGCGTTCAACCGGTTTGGCCGCGATGACCGCGGCGATGCGGCCCTGGCTGACGAGTGCCGGCGAATGTGCGCCGGTCGCCGCGTCCGCAAAGAGCAGGCCCACATCCTTCTGGCGGACATCACGGCCGTTCATCCGATAGGCGGAGCCGGCACCACGCTCAATCCGGCGCGTGACTTCGGTCTCGCGCTCCTCGTCTTCCCCGGCCTCGGGGCGCTCGGTGAAGAGCGTTACCTCGGCGAAATCCCGCGCGGGCCGAGTGGCTGTGCCCGCGAAGATCACGTCTTCCATGCCGCCGCCGCGCATCGACTTCGCGCTCGATTCGCCCATGACCCAGCGGATCGCCTCGAGCAGATTCGATTTGCCGCAGCCATTGGGTCCGACGATACCGGTCAGGCCGCGCTCGATGATCAGTTCCGCCGGCTCGACGAAGCTCTTGAAGCCTGAAAGTCGAAGCTTGCGGATGCGCATGGCGCGTTAAGCGGCCCCCCCATTCGACCGCTCCCATCTGGCGGTCATCTCACAGCCTCTCGCGAAGCTTGGCCTCGAGGGCGGGCCACTCATAGACTCCCTCCGCCTTCTCGCCGTTGATGATGAAGTTCGGGGTGCCGTCGATCTTGTCCTGATTGGCCAGTTCACGCAGCTTGAGCAGCTGGTCGAGCCTCGGCTTGCTCGACAGGCAGGCGCGAATGCGATCGCCGGGAACGCCGTGGGCCTTGAAGAAATCCTCCAGGCCCGAAAGATTTACGAGCTGAATGAACTGCTCCTCCTGCGGCAGCGTGCCCAGCGACTGCAGTTTCCGCTCGTCGATCGCGTTGAATTTGCCCATCCAGTCATTCTGAGTGGCCCAAAGCTGCTCGGCGAAGGGGAAGAAGGTTTGCGGACCCTGGCAGCGCGCGACGATCGTCACCGCGACATCGAGCGGGTTGGAGACGAAGTTGCGCAATTCCCAGCTCACTTTGCCGGTCCGCACATAGTTCGTCCGTAGCGGCTCCGCAGCTATTTTGGTAAAATCGCGGCAATGCGGGCATGTCAGCGACGCGTATTCCACCAGCTTGATCGGCGCGTCGGGATTGCCCATGCGGAAGCCGCCCTCGGGGGTCTCGGTGACCGTCTCGCTCCAATCCTTGCCTGTATAAGCGGCCGCCTGCGCGGTCGGAGCGGCAACATTGGACGCCGGGTCGCCATCTTTCTTGCCGCAGCCGGTCATCACCAGCGCGATCCCGAGCGCCGCGAAGGCGAGCGTCTTCCTCATGTCCGTCTGTCTCCACGCGAAGCTTTGAGCGCAGCGACAGTGATAGCCGGGGCTGCGTTCCGCGCAAGGGCCGTAACGGGGCACGGATCGATTGCGACGGAAAGCCTCTGCCCCCGCCGTCCCTGGCGAGCTTGACTGTCGTCCGCGCTCCGCCCAGGTAAAGGCGTCCTCAAAAAGAGCCGTGGGAGAGGCCGCAATGGCTGGCAATCTGTTCGATCTGACGGGAAAATACGCCTATATCACCGGCGGCACCAAGGGGATCGGCCGCGCGATTGCCGAAGCCTTCGCAGACCATGGCGCGATATTCGCGCTGACCGGGCGCAACGCTGACGATGCCGACCGGGTGGCCGCCGCGATCAATAAGCGCGTCGACCGGAAAGCGGCTTTCGGCTTTGCCGCCGACCTGGCCGATCGGCCAGGTCTGATCGCTTCCTACGACGCCGCTGCCGGGCGTTTCGGCCGGATCGACATACTGGTGTGCAATGCCGCAGCACTGCCCGGCATATTCGGAAAAGCCGAGGACAGCCCTCCGGAGGAATATAGCCGGCTGCTGGAATGGAATATCATCAACAATGTCGCTCTCATTAATCACGCCGCGATGGCGATGAAGGCGCGCCGCGATGGCGTGATTCTGGTCACGAGTTCTGGAAGCGGTTTGCACCCTGTCGAAAATACGGTCCCCTATGGCGTGTCAAAGGCGGGCATTGGTTTCTTCGTGCGGGCGGTGGCCGCGGAGCTTGCGCCCTACAACGTCAGGATAAATGCCGTCTCGCCGGGACTGACTCGGTCGGATGCTCTGGAGGAGCGGATGAGGGTTGCTCCGGACAGGATAAAGAAATTGATGGAACAGGTGCCGTTGCGCCGGTTCATCGAGCCGAAAGAGATCGCTGCCGGAATGGTATTCCTCGCCAGCGAGGGAGGCAAGGCGGTCAGCGGTCAGACCATCGCGATGGAGGCTGGCGAATTCGGTACTGGGGTCGGCTGGGACCGGCCCGTCTGACTCTCGACCCTGCGAAATACGAATCGATGCTGTCGATGCCATATCCTCAGCGGCAGGTCGGGGCGTAGGGCTCCAATATTCCGTCTATTTCAGCGCGGCCTTGATCGCGGGCTCCAGATCAGGCCAGCTATGGATCTGATCCTGGCGCCGGCCGTTGATTTCGATTGTCGGTGTGCCGGGAATCCGGTCGCGTTCCCAGCTGTTGCCGGCCATCGCCGAGAGTTGCTCCTTGGCCTTCATGTCAGCCAGGCAGGCCGAATAGGCCTTGGGTGTCATGCCACGACTCTGAAAGAAGGACGGGAAGCCGGCGGCGCTCGCGGCGGCCGCCACTTTCATGTCGGGGGACATCGAATCGAATCCGGGAATCGCGGACACGCTCGCCGCCCGCTCCATCCATTCCGGCTGGATCGCATAGAGCGCCTCGATCGAGCCGAGGTAGCGCGCAGGCGAATCACATCGGAGCAGCAGCGAGGCGGCGAAATCGAAGCCATCGCGAACCGCGTGGCGGACCTCGAGGCTGGCAAGCCCCCGCGCGATATAATCGCGCCGAAGCGGGACCATCGCCCCGGCCGACAAAACAGCGCAATGCGAACAGGTCAGCGAAAGATATTCGACGATGTGGACCTTGGCGGCCGGGTTGCCGATCACGATCGCGCCATCCGCCGTACGACGCGACACTTGCAGCCAGTCGACCGTGGCAACCGATTTCCGGGCCGGTCCGGCGGCGACGCAGGGCTGCGCCGCGACAGTCGCAACGATCGCGAGCGTCGCCTGGAAAACAACTCGTCTCGTCACTGGCCGTCCGGTACCATGACAACCGGCGGCCCGCTGCTCGCGGCGACGGCGCCGGCCAATGCTTCGAGACAGGCGCGCAACTCCGGGTCGGCTATAGCGCGCAGGCTTCCGCCAAGATCGAGCGGGCTCGACTCCAATGACGGCGGCGTCGGGCGCCGTTCCGGGGCGGCGACCATGCTCCCCTGCTTGATTACGATCCGGGCGACCGCCGAATAGCCGAAGAATCTGTTCACCCGTTCGATGATTGTCGGCACCACATGCTGCAGCATCGTCCCGTGCGCGCCGCCGACGACGAGCGTCAGCACGCCCTCGGCGCGACGTCCGTGCGGGAAACGGATCGATTCGGGAGAGGAGACCTTGGCGTATCGTTCACCGACGATCTCCGGCCAGCGGCTGACCACGGCGCTCTGTACGAAACCGAACCGCCGAAAGGCGGTGCGACCGACATCGGGCACGATATCGGCGACGGCGCGTGCGCCGAGCCCGCGCGGTCGAACCTCGGGCCGTGGCTTCGGATTCGTCGGTCGTATGGTTTCGTTCATCGCGCGCTTCATGCCATAGGCAGCCCATGCGCGTCGATGCCATAGCCGAGAATTTGCTGCGTTGGTACGACGCGCACCGAAGAGGTCTCCCGTGGCGTGCCGAGCCCGGCGGAGCTTCGGACCCGTATAAGGTCTGGTTGTCCGAGATCATGCTCCAGCAGACCACCGTCGCCGCCGTCAGATCTTATTTCCAGCGATTCACGGAGCGCTGGCCGACGGTCGCCGATCTCGCCGCCGCCGACGACGCGGAGGTGATGAGCGCCTGGGCCGGCCTGGGCTATTATGCGCGGGCGCGCAATCTGATCGCGTGCGCGCGCACCGTCACGACCGAGCATGGCGGCGAATTCCCGGCGAGCGAGGCGGGGCTGCGCGCGCTGCCGGGGATCGGGGACTATACCGCGGCCGCGATCGCCGCGATCGCCTTCGGCCACCGCGCCGTCGTGATCGACGCCAATGTGGAGCGGGTGACCAGCCGTCTGTTCGCCTTCGCTCGCCCCCTCCCCGCCGCCCGCTCCGAACTGCGTTGCCTGGTCGATCGTATCACGCCCGATCGCCGCGCTGGCGATTTCGCCCAGGCAATGATGGATCTCGGCTCCGCTATCTGCAGCCCTCGTTCCCCCCAATGCCCGATCTGTCCGTTGGCCGCTCCTTGTGGCGCGTTGCGAGCGGGAACGCCGCAAGCCTTCCCGGTCAAGGCCCCAAGACGTCCGAAGCCGCAACGGCATGGAACCGCCTTCTGGGTAGAGCGGGACGGACATGTCTGGCTGGTGCGCCGGCCCGCACGAGGATTGTTGGGCGGGATGCGCGCACTGCCCAGCGGCCCCTGGTCGGACGAGCAGCCCGGCCTGGCCCAGGCTCCCGTCGCCACCAAATGGCGTGAGGCCGGCTCGGTCGAGCACGTCTTCACCCATTTCGCACTCAGCCTGCGGATTGTGATCGGGAACGGGACCTCGCCGACGGGCGAAGGCGAGTGGTGGCCGGTCGGGGGCATCGAGTCTGCGGGCCTTCCGACCCTCTTTGCGCGCGCCGCAGCACGCGCTATCGCCGCCCGAAATACCGAATAGGAGCTCCGATGCCGTCCTTCCCGCCCCCCGGATTCACCGGCTCACCTCTCGTCCGCATCGATATCGAGCGCGAAAACCGCGCCTTTTTTGAGGAGCAGCTCGGCCTGATGTCCGCACGCCTGCTTAGGCTCGACGGACTCAACCCGCTGCTTTCATCCGAGGGCGGGCTAGACTGGGGATCGCTGGCGGAGGCGGATCCGAACGCCGAACTTTGCCTGCTCGGCACGATCGATGGCAAGCCGCGCTTCATCTCACTCGCCAATGTCGATGAGGCGCCGGCCGCCCGCTCGGCAGCGATGAGGACCGCGCTCACCCGCCTCGCGTCCGGCGAGGCAGCGACCTACGCCGTGGCTCGCGGCCTGATCGACTGGCACAGCCGGCACAACCATTGCGCCCGCTGCGGCCATTCCACCAAAGTTATCCGCTCGGGCTGGGCGCGCTCATGCGTTCGCGACACGGGCGGCTGCGGCAGCGAACATTTTCCACGCACCGATCCGGTCGTCATCATGCTCGCCGAGCATCAGGGGGCGGTCCTTGTCGGCCGTCAACATTCCTGGCCCAGAGGCAGTTTCTCCGCACTTGCCGGCTTCGTGGAAGTCGGTGAATCGATCGAGGAAGCGGTGGCACGCGAACTGTACGAAGAAGCGGGGGTGACGGCTCGCGACGTTCGCTACGTCGCAAGCCAGCCCTGGCCTTTCCCGTCGCAACTCATGATCGCCTGTATCGCATCGGTCGAAAGCCGCCAGATCAATCTCGACGCCAATGAAATTGAGGAGGCGATCTGGGTCGACAGGGAGGGCGTACGCGCGGCGCTCGATCGCAGCGAGACCGCGCCGTTCAGCCCGCCGCCACCCTATGCGATTGCGAACACGCTGTTGACCGCATGGCTCAGCGATCAATCATAAGGCGTCAGTCGGTGCCCCGCGCCCGCGCCTGCGGGTAAGTACCGAGCAGCCGCACCCACTTGGTGTGGAAGGCTAGCTCCTCGAGCGCACGCCGGACATGCGGTTCGTCGGGATGGCCCTCGACATCGCAGAAGAACTCGGTCGCGGCGAAGCTTGCGCCGCGCTGATAGCTCTCGAGCTTGGTCATGTTGACGCCGTTGGTGGCAAAGCCGCCCAGCGCCTTGTAAAGCGCGGCGGGCACGTTCTTCACCTCGAAGATGAAGGTCGTCATAAACTTGCCTTCCAGAGCTACCTCGCGCTCCTCGCGCGCAAGCACTACGAAGCGGGTCGTATTGTCGTCGGAATCCGCGACATTCTCTTCGACCACCTTCAGCCCGTATATTCCGGCGCAGATGAACGGCGCGAGCGCTGCCACATGGGGGTCTCCCGCCTCCGAAACGGCTGCGGCCGCCCCGGCGGTGTCGGGATAGGCGATCGGCGCCATGCCCCGCGCCCGCATCCAGTTCCGGCACTGGCCCAGCGCCTGCGGATGGCTCATCACCTGGGTGATCGCTCCATGGTCCGGCAATGCCATCAGCGTGTGGCGGACATGCAGAAAATGTTCGCCGATGATCGACAAACCCGATTCGGGCAGGAGGAAGTGCATATCGGCTACGCGGCCGTGCAAGGAATTTTCGATCGGGATGACGGCCCGGTCGGCCCTGAAATCCCGGACAGCGTCGAGCGCATCCTCAAAGGTGAAGCATGGTAATGGTAAGCCGTCGGGAAACACCTCCTGCACGGCGATGTGCGAATTGGCGCCTGGCGCGCCCTGAAAGGCTACCGCGCGGCCTGGTTCGGCTTCGCAGGCCGCGGTCATATCGGCGACGAGGGCCTGTGCTGGCACGGGATAATTCTGCATGATCCGGCGCCGATACGGGCCTGTTGCCCCGACCGCAAGTCGCACCGCAGCATCAACCCCCATTTGCGACGCTTGCGGAGCCCTGCAACCGCTTCTAAAGGGATCGCGATTTCAGCGCGGGTCCGTCCCGCGTCGCCTTAGGGAGCTTCGAGGGGCACATGGACGATCGCGCGAACACGATTGCCGGCTGGGCGCTGGCTGGCGGCATAGCGGCCCTGGGCCTGTCGATCCTGTCGGGTGAATATTTTCACGGCGAGCGTCCTGAAAAGATGGGCTACGTCGTCGAGGGCGTCGAGGAAGAAGGCGGGGCCGGCGTAGCTGTCGCCGAGAAACCGATCGCCTTCTATCTCGCCAGTGCCGATCCGGCCAAGGGCGCTGACGTCTTCAAGAAGTGCGGCGCCTGTCACAACGCCGAAAAGGGCGGCCCGAACGCGCTCGGCCCGAATCTCTGGGGCGTGCTCGGCGAGCCGATCGGTCAGGGTGCGCATGGCTTCGCCTTCTCCGATGCGCTGAAGTCGAAGGGCGGTACCTGGGATTGGCAGAATCTGAGCGACTGGTTGCATAGTCCGAAAGCCTTCGCTCCGGGCACCAAGATGACTTTCGCGGGGCTCTCGAAGCCCGAGGATCGCGCGAATATCATCGCCTATCTGAACCAGCATAGCGATGCGCCGCGCCCCATGCCGGCAGTCCCGGCCGAAGCCGCGGCGCCGGCCGAGGGCGCCGCCGCCGATAATGCCACCGCCCCGGCAGCCGCCGGCAACGAAGCGGCTCCCGCAGCCAAGTAGGTCGCGCTCGTCGCTGAGGTTCCACGCCCCCGCGGCTCGGCTTCGGGGCGTATTTTTGCGCGTGCCTCCAACTCACCCAATTTGCCGGAAAACCAGGATCGGTCATTGACTTGCCGCGATCCATCTCTAGAGACGGCGGCGGGCCACGCTGTCCCAACGCAGCGCGTGCTCTCTGTGAGGAGAGTCTTAAATGACTGAATTAGTACACCCGGCAACGAAGCCGGCTCGTCCCCATTTCTCTTCCGGCCCCTGCGCAAAGCCGCCGGGCTGGGCTCCCGAGAAGCTGGCCATCGGTTCGCTCGGCCGCTCGCATCGCTCCAAGCTCGGCAAGGCCCGAATCAATCACGCGGTCGATTTGACCCGTGAGATATTGGGCGTTCCCGCCAGCCATCGCATCGGGATCGTGCCCGGTTCGGATACCGGCGCGGTCGAAATGGCGCTGTGGAGTCTTCTCGGCGCGCGCAAGGCAACGATGGTCGCCTGGGAAAGCTTCGGCGAGGGCTGGGTCACCGACGTCGTCAAGCAGCTTAAGATCGAGGCCGATGTGGTCAAGGCGCCCTATGGCAGCCTCCCCGACCTTGCCGCACTCGACCAGTCGACCGATATCGTCTTCACTTGGAACGGCACCACGTCCGGCGTGCGCGTGCCCAATGGCGACTGGATCAGGGAGGATCGCGAAGGGCTGACCATCGCCGATGCGACATCGGCCTGCTTCGCGCAGGCGATACCGTGGGAGAAGCTCGATGTCGTCACCTTCTCCTGGCAGAAAGTGCTTGGTGGTGAGGGCGCACACGGCATCCTGATCCTCGGCCCCCGCGCGGTCGAGCGGCTGGAGAGCTATACGCCGGCCTGGCCGTTGCCGAAGATCTTCCGCATGACCAAGGGCGGCAAGCTGATCGAAGGCATCTTCAAGGGTGAAACGATCAATACGCCATCGATGCTGGCGATCGAGGACTATATCCATAGCCTCGAATGGGCCAAGCAGATCGGGGGTCTGGCGGAGTTGATCGCGCGCGCCGACGCCAATGCCGCGGCGCTCGACGCGTGGGTGCAGAAGACGGACTGGATCGACCATCTCGCCGCCGACCCGTCATCGCGTTCGAATACCTCGGTCTGCCTGAAATTTGCGGACGATGCGGTCCGCGGCCTTGATGAGGAGGCGCAGCTCGCCCTGGTCAAGAAGATCGCCGGTGCGCTCGAGCTCGAAGGCGCCGCGTTCGACATCGCCGGTTATCGCGATGCGCCGCCGGGCCTGCGGATCTGGTGCGGCGGCACGGTCGAGACCGGCGACATCGAAGCACTCGGCCCCTGGCTTGACTGGGCCTGGGCCCAGTCGCGCGCGGCCTGACGCCATAGCATCGCCGCCCCTTCAGGCGGCTCCTCTTCTCTAGCGGCTCCGCCCTGCGCAGGGCGACGCTAAGATCAAGGATGAATTGAAATGCCCAAGGTATTGATTTCCGATCAGATGGACCCGCTCGCCGCGCAGATTTTCCGCAATCGCGGAATCGAGGTGGATGAGATCACCGGCAAGACCAAGGACGAACTGATCGCGATCATCGGCAAATATGACGGCCTTGCCATCCGTTCCGCCACCAAGGTTACCAAAGAGGTGCTCGAAGCCGCGACAAACCTAAAGGTCGTGGGCCGCGCCGGTATCGGCGTCGACAATGTCGATATCCCGGCCGCCTCCGCCAAGGGCGTCGTCGTGATGAACACGCCGTTCGGCAACTCGATCACCACCGCAGAGCATGCGATCGCGCTGATGTTCGCTCTTGCCCGCGATCTGCCCGAGGCGGACAGGTCCACCCAGGCTGGGAAGTGGGAAAAGAACCGCTTCATGGGCGTCGAGGTGACCAACAAGACGCTGGGGCTGATCGGCGCCGGCAATATCGGCTCAATCGTGGCGGATCGTGCGATCGGGCTGCGAATGAAGGTGATCGCTTATGACCCCTTCCTCACGCCGGAGCGAGCCGTCGAGATGGGCGTGGAGAAGGTCACGCTCGACGAGCTTCTCGCGCGTGCCGACTTCATCACGCTGCATACGCCGCTGACCGAGTCGACGCGGAACATCCTGTCGAAGGAGAATCTGGCGAAGACCAAGAAAGGCGTGCGGATCATCAACTGTGCCCGTGGCGGCCTGATCGACGAGGCCGCCCTCAAGGAAGCGCTAGACAGCGGCCATGTCGGCGGGGCCGCCATGGACGTCTTCGTGGTCGAGCCGGCCAAGGAATCGCCGTTGTTCGGCACGCCGAACTTCATCGCCACCCCGCATCTCGGAGCGTCCACGAACGAAGCACAGGTCAACGTCGCAATTCAGGTCGCCGAGCAGATTTCGGATTTCCTGCTGACCGGCGGGGTGACCAATGCCCTCAACATGCCTTCCTTGTCGGCTGAGGATGCCCCCAAGCTGAGGCCCTATATGGCGCTGGCCGAACATCTCGGCGCGCTGGTCGGGCAGCTCGAGGGCGATGCCATCAAGGCGGTCGCGATCGAGGTCGAAGGAGCCGCCGCCGAGCTCAACCAGAAGCCGATCACCGGCGCGGTGCTCGCTGGCCTGATGCGCGTCTACTCGGACACGGTGAACATGGTCAACGCGCCGTTCCTGGCAAAGGAACGCGGGCTCGACGTGCGCGAGGTGCGTCACGACCGCGAAGGCGACTATTCGACCCTGGTCCGCGTCACCATCACGACCGACGAGGGTGCCAAGTCGGTCGCGGGTACCTTGTTCGCCAATGCCGAACCGCGCCTCGTTGAAATCTTCGGGGTCAAGGTCGAAGCCGATCTGAACGGCGACATGCTATATATCGTCAATGTCGACGCCCCGGGCTTCATCGGCCGGCTCGGCTCGACGCTCGGCGAGGCCGACGTCAACATCGGCACTTTTCATCTCGGCCGTCGCTCGGCTGGCGGCGAGGCGGTGCTGCTGCTCTCGGTCGACAACCCCGTCGACGATGCGGTCAAAGCGAGGATCGGCAAGCTTCCGGGCGTCAAGTCCGCCAAGACGCTGCGGTTCTGATTCGCCGCTTCGGCAAGGCGCGGACATCTCGTTCCCGGCGAGGCATCGGTCTCCTGAGGAGATCTCGCCTGCCGGGATCGGCTTTTTCAGGCTGAAGGTAGAGGTTGAACCACCGTCATTCGCCGCTATGAGCCTCTGCCGATGACCATCGCTGCCGGCCTGCTGCCCGAAGGTTTGCGTGATCGCCTGCCGCCGCAGGCGGAGGCCGGATCGCGTCTGCTTCACAGAGTGATCGTCGCGATCGGCCGGCATGGCTATGCGCGCGTCTCTCCTCCGCTGGCCGAATATGAGGAAGGGCTGGTGCGGCAGCTCAAGTCTGCGCGCACCCAGGATCTCGCGCGCTTCATCGATCCCGTGTCGCGACGCACGCTCGCGCTGCGCCCCGACATCACCGCCCAGGTCGGAAGGATCGCGGCGACCCGCATGGGTCACCGGGCACGGCCGTTGCGTCTCGCTTATGGCGGCCCGGTGCTGAAGCTGCGCGCAACCCAACTTCGTCCGGAGCGCGAGCTCACACAGGCGGGAGCCGAACTGATCGGCACCGACAATCTTGCGGCGGTGATCGAGGTTCTCGGCGTCGCGATCGAGGCGCTTGAAGTCGCGGGTGTCGACGGCATCACCGTCGACCTGACCTTGCCCGATCTGGTCGAAACCTTGGCCACGGGCCCGCTACCACTCCCGGCGGGCAAGATCGACGCCGTGCGCAATCGCCTGGACGTCAAGGACGCCGGCGGCCTCGCCGGGCTCGGCGCCGGCGCCTATCTGCCGCTGATCGAGGCGGCAGGGCCGATGGAGACGGCCCTGCCGCGCCTTCGCGCCGTCGCCGCGGGTGAAGCGCTCGACAGGCGGATCGAGGCGATCGAGGCGATCGTCGCGGCGCTGGGCGATCGCGCGACCCTGACCCTGGATCCGACCGAGCGGCACGGCTTCGAATATCAGAGCTGGATCGGCTTTTCGCTTTTTGGGCGGGGGCTTTCCGGCGAGATCGGCCGTGGGGGAAGCTATACCATCCTCCATCCGGACGGTCATGAGGAAAAGGCGATCGGCTTCTCGCTCTATATCGATCCGCTCGTCGACGTCGGTCTCGGCGTCGTCGATCATGCGCGAGTCTTCCTGCCGATCGGGACCGATCCCCTTCTCGCGGCGAGCCTGCGGGCCGACGACTGGATTACCATTGCCGCGCTGTCGAACGAAGACGACGCCGCGGCGCTCGGTTGCACGCACATTCTGCGCGACGGCACGCCGCGCACGCTCTGAACGAACGGACTCACCATGGCCAATGTTACCGTGATCGGCGCCCAATGGGGCGATGAGGGCAAGGGCAAGATCGTCGACTGGCTCGCCGAGCGCGCCAATGTCGTCGTTCGCTTCCAGGGCGGCCATAATGCCGGCCACACGCTCGTCATCGGCGACATGACATACAAGTTGGCGCTGGTCCCCTCCGGCGTCGTCCGCGGAACCCTCTCGGTGATCGGCAATGGCGTCGTCTTCGATCCGTGGCACTTCCGCGAGGAGGTGACCAAGCTGATAAGCCAGGGCGTGCCGATAACGGCCGAGACGCTCAAGGTCGCCGAAACCGCGCCGCTGATCCTCCCCTTCCACCGCGATCTCGACGGCCTGCGCGAGGACGCCAGCGGCGTCGGCAAGATCGGCACCACGAGGCGCGGCATCGGCCCTGCCTATGAGGACAAGGTGGGCCGGCGCGCGATCCGGGTGTGCGACCTCGCCCATCTCGACGATCTCGACCTTCAGCTCGACCGCATCTGCGCGCATCATGATGCGCTGCGGGCGGGTTTCGGCGAGGGACCGATCGATCGCGAGCGACTGAAGGCCGATCTCGCCGAAATCGCCGATTTCGTCCTGCCCTTTGCGTCGCCGGTCTGGCTGACGCTCAACGAGGCGCGCAGGCGCGGTGACCGCATCCTGTTCGAAGGCGCGCAGGGCGTGATGCTCGACGTCGACCACGGCACCTATCCGTTCGTCACCAGTTCGAACACGATCGCGGGAACCGCCGCCGGCGGATCGGGACTTGGGCCGAGTGCCGTCGGCTATGTGCTCGGCATCGTCAAAGCCTATACGACGCGGGTCGGATCGGGCCCCTTCCCGAGCGAGCTCGAGGACGAGATCGGCGAGCATCTGGGTCGGGTTGGCCATGAGTTCGGGGTCAACACCGGGCGCAAGCGCCGTTGCGGCTGGTTCGATGCGGTGCTTGTGCGCCAGTCGGTCGCGGTCAGCGGCATCACCGGCATCGCCCTCACCAAGCTCGACGTGCTCGACGGGCTGAAGGAGCTCAAGATCTGCGTCGGCTACAAGGTAGGCGATCGCACCTATGACTATCTGCCTCCGCACCCCCAGGAGCAGATGGCGATCGAGCCGATCTACGAGACGATCGACGGCTGGAGCGAGACGACGCAGGGCGCCCGCAGCTGGGCCGATCTGCCTGCCCAGGCGATCAAATATATCCGGCGTATCGAGGAGCTGATCCAGTGCCCAGTGGCCTCGGTGTCGACCTCGCCGCAACGCGACGACACGATCCTGGTGCGGGACCCGTTCGCCGACTGACGCTCGCCCTCGCCTCTCGCCCCCTGAAAAGCGCTATGGCGAACCGGTCGCCCTTCTGAACAGCCACACCCGCACCGCGCTGGCGAGGTTCGGCAGATCGCCCTGCTCGGTCCGTTCGGCGTCGATCCGCGCGACCAGCGCATTCAGCGGAAGGCCCTCCTCCCCCGCCGCGCTGATCAGCGCTTCCCAGAAAATCGGCTCGAGACTGATCGACGTCGCATGGCCCGCGATGTTGACCGAGCGCTTGACCGGCCCCGCCACAGCGAGCGCTCAATACATGTGCTGGCCACCGTTGATCGACATCGTCGATCCGGTGATGAAGCTGGCTTCCTCGGCGCAGAGATAAACCACGCCGCGCGCGATCTCCTCGGCATGGCCGAGCCTGCCGATCGGAATGCGGGCCACGATCTTGCCCAGCACCTCCTCCGGCACGGCGGCGACCATGTCGGTATCGATATAGCCCGGCGCGATCGCGTTGACCGTGACCCCGGCCTTGGCGCCTTCGAGCGCAAGCGCCTTGGTGAAACCGTGGATGCCGGACTTGGCCGCGGCGTAGTTTACCTGGCCATATTGTCCGGACTGGCCGTTGACCGAGCCGATATTGACGATCCGGCCCCAGCCGCGCGCCCGCATTCCGGGGAAGGTCGCCTTCGCCATGTTGAAACAGCCGCCGAGATTGGTATCGAGCACGTCCTTCCAATCCTGATAGCTCATCTTCAGGATCGTGCCGTCGCGGGTGATCCCGGCATTGTTGATGACGATATCGACCGGACCGAGCTCGGCCTCCACCCGCTCCACGCCGCGGTGGCACGCGTCATAATCGGCGACGTCCCATTTGTAGATCGGAATCCCCGTCTGCTCGCTGAATGCCTTCGCGCGCTCGTCATTGCCGCCATAGGTGGCCGCCACGATGATGCCGGCCTCCTTCAGCGCGAGCGAGATCGCCTCCCCGATACCCCGGCTCCCACCGGTAACGATCGCAACGCGTGCCATGTCTTCCTCCTCCAAGCTCGTGCCACCCCCGAACCCCGCCCTGCCGGCGTCCGAAGTCGAACCCTAAGCAGCCCCGATCCAGCCTTCAAGTTGCCGTTCGATGACAAGCGACAATAGATCGATACCCGCCGGGCTGTCGTTGAGACAGGGCAGATAGGCGAAATGGGTGCCGCCCGCCGCCATAAACCGCTCGCGGCCGCGGATCGCGAGCTCCTCGAGCGTTTCGAGGCAATCCGCGGCGAAGCCGGGCGCGAGGATCGCGACGCGCCGGCGGCCCTCACCGGCCAGCCGATCGAGCACCGCCTCGGTCGAGGGTTCGATCCAGCGCGCCCGCCCGAAGCGCGACTGGAAGGCGACCGTGAGATCGCGGCCGAGCGCCTCGCGCAGAAGCCGCGCGGTGAGGAGGCACTGGTCGCGATAGGGATCGCCAAGGTCGACCGTTCGCTGCGGCATGCCGTGAAAGCTCGCGACGATCGCATCGGGTTCGAAATCGAGCGCGTCGAGGCCGGTCTGAACCGATTGCGCCAGCGCCGCGATATAGGCCGGTTCGTCATGATAGGGCGGCAGCGTGCGCAGCGCCGGCTGATGCCGCATCGATGCGAGCGCGGCGAACGCCGCGTCGTTCACGCTCGCCGTCGTCGCCGCGCAATATTGCGGATATAGCGCGGCGACCAGGATGCGATAGCAGCCGCGGCTGATCAGCCCCTCGATCGCGCCCTTGATGGCCGGGCGGCCATAGCGCATCGCATGGTCGACGACAGCGCGGTCGCCGAGCCGCGCCTGGAGCGCAGCGGCCTGGCGCGCCGTGATGGCCGCAAGAGGCGATCCCTGCTCGGTCCAGACCTGCCGATAGGCATGCGCCGACTTGGCGGGCCGGCTGTTCAGGATGATGCCGCGCAGGATCGGCTGCCAGACCAACGGCGGGATTTCGACGACGCGGCGATCCGAGAGGAACTCGGCGAGATAGCGGCGCACCGCGGCCGTGGTCGGAGCGTCGGGGGTACCGAGGTTGACGAGCAATACACCTGGTCGGTCGGCGGTCATGCGTCGGAAAGCCTCAGCGGCAGGTGGCGCAGGCGCTTGCCGGTCGCCGCGAAGATCGCGTTGGCGACCGCGGGCGCCACCGGGGGCACGGCTATCTCTCCCGCTCCGCCCGGCGGCAGGGCGGACGGCACGAGCTCGACGCGCATTTCGGGGGTGTCGGCGAGAGTCGACAGGCCGAGCCCGTCAAAATTGGTCGCCCCCACCACCCCGCCGCTCAGCGCGATGGCATTGCCGAAAGCGTTGCCGAGACCCCAGAGAATTCCGCCTTCCACCTGCTGCCGGATGATGTCGGGATGGATGATCCGGCCGGCATCGACAACCGCCGTGATGCTGTCGATCTTGACCTGGTCGCCTTCGAGACGCGCTTCGACGAGCATGGCGACATGGCTCCCGAAGCAGCTGTGCACCGCCAGCCCCTGGCCGACGCCCGGCTCGCCGCCCTGCCAGCCGCCGAGCGAGGCGGCGATCTGCAGGCAGCGTGCAAGGCGCGGCTGATCGACGAGCGCCTGCATGCGGAAGGACAAGGGATCGAGTCCGGCGGCCGAGGCGAGCTCGTCGGCGAAACTCTCGGTGAAAAAGGCGGTGTAGCTGTTGGCAACCGAACGCCAGGGCCCGGTCGGGACGGAGATTATCGCCTCGGCATGCTCGATGGCCAGCGCGCCGATCGCATAGCGCGGTGCCGCGCCCTCGACCGCGGCAGGCTCGGGCCCGTAGCCTTGCTTCCCGGGCCTGCCCGCGGCGCGGTCGATCGTTTGTGCGACGGTCGACGGGGTGGCGATGCGGGCGGACCAGGCCGCGATCGACGCCCCCTGGCCGAGCCGCGCCCTGAGCCGGCCAAGCGCGGGCGGCCGGAAGCGGCTATGCTGGATATCCTCTCGCCTTGGCCAGACCAGCTGCACCGGCTTGCCGATGGCGCGCGAAATCGTCGCCGCTTCGACCGCCGCCTGATGCTCGGCCTTGCGGCCGAAACCGCCGCCGACAAGGGTGGGGTAGATGACCACGCGATCCTCAGCGACGCCCATCGCCCCCGCCACCGCGCTGCGCGCGCCTGGCGCCGACTGGGTCGGCATCCAGATTTCGATCCGCTCGTCGCCGACGCGCGCCGTCGCGGTCAGCGTCTCCATCGGGGCGTGGGCCAGCATCGGCACCGAATAGGTCGCGCTGATCACCCCCTCGCCGCCCAGCAGATCATCGGGATTACCCCGCTCGACGATGCGCTTCGCCTGCGGCCCGTCGAGCGCGGCCGTGAGGGCGCGCTGGATCGAACCATCGCCGGGCGATGGCCCGGTCTGCTCGAACTCGACGGCGAGCCGTTGCAAGCCCATGTCCGCCGCCCACCAATTCGTGCCGACGACCGCCACCCAGCCGGGGTTGGTCAGCACCGCCATCACGCCGGGGGTCGCGTCGGCATCGGCGGTGGTCATCTTCGTGGGCCTGCCGGCGCCATAGGGCGGGTGGGCGATCGAGGCGTAGACCAGCCCCGGCAGCCGGACATCGGCACCGAACTGCGCGCTGCCGTCGACCTTGGCGGGCAGATCGAGCCTGGGCACCGACCTCCCGGCAAGCTTCCACTCGGCCTGCGGGCGCAACGCGAGCGACGCGGGCGGGTCGAGCGCAGAGGCCGCCGCTGCCAGCTCGGCGAAGCGCATCCGCTCGCTCCCGCGCACGACGAAGCCGTCCTCGGTGTCGCACGCATTCCAGTCGACGTCCCAGCGCTGGGCCGCCGCCATGCAGAGCAGGGTGCGCGCCGCCGCCCCGGCCTCGCGCAGGCGCGCCTCGAACATGCGGATCGACGAGGAGCCCGCGGTGACCGTGGTATTCATCCGGACCGCGATCTCGCGCGCCGCCCATTGCCCCGGTGTGTGCAGCCATGCGGGGAGCCGGGCGAGGACGGCCTCCTCGACGAGCAGCGAATTCGCATAGAGCGGACTGATCGGCGCCGGCTCGACGCCGACGGTCCGCCAGTCGGCGCCCAACTCATCAGCGAGGATCTGCGGCAGCGAGGTATAGACCCCCTGCCCCATTTCCGCCTGGGGAACGGCGACGATGACGCGCCCGTCGGTCCCGATCTTCAGAAAGGCATTGAAGACATGCTCGCCGGGACCGGCGACCAGGTTCGGTGCATAATGACGCGGCCACACCGTCCAGCCGACCAGCAGCCCCGCCGCCGCGCCGCCGCCGATCAGCATACGGCGCCGGGTGATACCCGGCCCGCCGCTACCTCCTTCGGGCTTGCCCGGTCCTCCCCCGCGATCGATGCGTGCGTGCATCGGGCGATGATAGGCGGGGCCGGCGGAAAGAAGAAGAGCTTCCGCGCCGCGGGGAGAGCGCCTTCTCCCTTCGTCATCGCGGACCCGATCCGTACCGACGGCGACTGGCCCCGTCGGAGCCTTCTCGGCCTCGGTCGGCACAGAGCGAGCGCCCAACTCTCCACCGGCTGCGGGGCGAGCGCGAAGTTGCGAGCGATTCGCGGAAATCGCCGTTGCATGGGGTTGTTGTGCGCTTTTCGATATTTTTTCCTCTTGGCGCACGTCGGCTCGACGAAGGCGATCGATCGTCCGGCATGTCGCGCCCGGCGTCGTCGCCCGGACATAGCGGGAAATCTCCCGGATGCGGGCGCTATGCCAGCCATGCTTCCAGGCATTGCGATTGCCGCGCGGGGCGCCGCTGCCCTTGCCGCCGTGCATCCGGCATCGCCCGACCCCGCCGACCGCGGGTGACCGGCACGGCGCGCCCGACCGAGTGCGCGCGCCGCAACGCGCCGCCGCCGCCAGCGCGGCGGGCTCGGGATAGGTACGCGCGCCTCCAAGCGGCAAGGCGGCAGGAGCAACGGCTTCGTCGCCGCCGATTGCACCGGCCGTCATCGGCAGCCCCGCGCGGACCGCCTTTCGCGCTCGGCGTGGACCATCGCCATCAGCGACGACCGGCACCGTGCCTGCGCCCGCAAGGCGAGCCGCACATAGCGATCGGCGGTCATCGCCTCCCCGGACCGGCAGTCCGCCGCATGGCCGAGCAGTTCGCTGAACATGCCATCGAGGGTGAGCGCCTGCGCCCTCATCGCCTCGCTCGCCAGTGCGACGGGATCAGACGGGGCGCCCCTAATGTTCGATCTCGACGATTTCGGCACGCGCATCTCGTTCATCGACAACCCTTCGACAGGCGCGCGCTGATAGCATGGCCAGGCAGGGAACGGCAAGAACAAAATGAGAACATTATCCCGGCTACGGTCTGTGTTCGGGCCCGGCTTCGTGTTAGCCTCAGGGCCGTTCAGAGCAGGGCGCGGTCCATGTATGTGCCAGAGCAGCTGGAGGAAACGAGGCTAGACGTTCTCCACGAGCTTGTTCAAAAACACCCACTTGGACATGGGTGTCTGCGGAAAAGGACGGCTTGAACGTCAATCACATTCCTTTTCTTCTTGAGGAAGCTCGCGGCAATTTCGGCACTCTCGTAGGCCATGTGGCGCGCGCAAATCCGGTCTGGAGAAACCGGGCCGCCGCGGTTGCCGATGTCGTCGTTTTTCGTGGTCCTCAGGCGTATATTACGCCGTCCTTGTATCCGAGTAAGCATGAGCATGGAAAAGCCGTTCCTACTTGGAATTATGCGGTAGTGACGGTCCACGGTGTGCCCAAATTCATCGACGACAAGGCCTGGCTCATGTCGCACCTGCGCGAGTTGACGAATATTCATGAGGCCGGGCAGGCAGTCCCCTGGAAAATCGAGGATGCGCCTGAAGAGTTTACGCTGAAGCTCGCGGGCGCAATCATTGGGGTGGAAATTCCGATCCTCCGGATCGAAGGCAAGTGGAAGACGAGCCAGAACCGGCCGCACAGCGACAAGATCGGCGTTGTTGCGGGTCTGCTCGATAAAGGCGATGACGAAGCCGCGGCGATGGCAGCGCTTGTGGAACAGCATATTATCGCCTGAGCAACTGCGTGCTTTCGAGGAGGTCGCGGGCAGCGGCTCGAGCGACGCGCGCAGGATTACATCTCCAGGCACGGGACAGATTGGCATGCTGTTGCCCTCATCCGCCAAGCGTGCCCGAAACCGAAAATAGCGGGCTATCGCCGCAATTTCTAGCGCTTCACATCAGCGCCGTACCATCAAATCCCGGGCCGAAAACCTATTAATCTCTCGAAAGTCAAATTCGTGCCCGGAAACGAAGGCATGAAATATTTTACGTCTATGAGAACGTAATTTTTTCGAAAAATACTGCATTGCTCTTTAATAAAATTTGCTTTCTTCGAGCCCGATATAATAATATTTTTTATTAATTTGCATTGCAGCATGATTCAGGCGCAATGATACCGGCGACTCGATAAAGATGGAGCCATTCCATGATTAGATCTTTTTTATTGGCCGCAACGGCGATGGCCATTGCGGCACCTACGTGTGCAGCCACTATTCTCGGTTCAGCGGAGAACTTCGCAGTGCTGGGGGCCTCCACGGTGACCAACACCGGCGCGACCACGATCAATGGGGACCTGGGTCTTTATCCCGGCACGTCGATTACCGGATTGGACACTATGACGGTGACTGGCGCAGTGCACCAGACCGATGGGGTCGCTGCTCAGGCTCAGATTGACGCCGGCACAGCATTCACGACATTAGCGGCTTTGCCGTTCACGTCAGACCTTTCGGGCATCGATCTGGGTGGACAGACGCTATCACCCGGAGTCTACAAGTTCGACAGTTCCGCGCAGTTGACCGGAACGCTCAACCTCGACTTCGCCAGTGATCCCGCCGCGCTCTTCGTGTTTCAGATTGGGTCGACCCTCACCACGGCAAGCAATTCCTTCGTCAATGTACTGAATGGCGGTTCTAGCAGTGGCATTTTCTGGGATGTAGGAAGCTCTGCGACCCTCGGCACGGGCACGGTGTTCGCTGGCAACATTTTAGCTGACCAAAGCATCACCTTGAACAACACCGCGAGCATCCTGTGCGGCAGGGCGATTGCTCTAAATGCCGCCGTCACCCTGGATACCAATACAGTATCTGGCAATTGTGCCGGAAGCGGCGCCTACGGGTCCGGCCGGAGCGATTTTGGTAGTAAAGGCTTTTCCGGCCCCGGCGGGACCGTAAGCGCTGTTCCCGAACCAGCGACGTGGGCCATGATGCTTTCCGGCATTGGCCTCATCGGGTTTGCCATGCGTCGTCGCCAGTATCAATCCGTCCGCCTTAGCTACGGTTGAGACTGTTGGAACGACCAATGGGCCGCGCCGAGACGGTCGGCGACGAAGCCTTCCTTAGCGCGCTGTAAAAGGCAAGCGGCCGCACGCTCGCGCTATCCAAGCGTGGCCCGAAACCGAAGATTAGTGGGGTGGCACCGTATTAGGAGAGGGGCCGCTTCGCCCTAAAGGAGGCCATTTCGCGGGCTCGAAAAAGGAAGTCCGCCTTTCCGGTCGAGCATCCTCCTCATCACCAGCCTGGCGTCGGGCAAACCTGCGCGGCGTAGCCGGCCTTCGAAATGATCGAGCGTGATGGCCT